>Ga0209536_100012727_pt1 | contig 12203 bp, 10 predicted proteins | sample DeeMarSeWOR28_12_FD_187461 | JGI IMG/M metagenome (GOLD analysis project Ga0209536, IMG submission 187461) | Marine sediment microbial communities from White Oak River estuary, North Carolina - WOR-2-8_12 (SPAdes) (version 2) | ecosystem: Environmental > Aquatic > Marine > Intertidal zone >...
CCAAGCTGGTTGATACGTTCAAAGAACTTTATAGGGATAAATTAAAGTTTGAAGGTAATCGGGCCATTGTGTTCAATGAAGACGATGAAATACCAATAGTTGAGTTAAAACATTGTATCTTTTTGTCTCTCACTTACCATGGCCGAAAGCATCTCCCAATGTTGGGTGTTTAGTGACGTGTATAATCGATCCCATTGAGCAAACAAAAAATAGATATTGAAGATACTTTGAAAAGATTTTGATGGATTCGAAAAGATCATCAAAACATCACCGAAAATTGAATAGAGAGTGGATCGAACTTGCACAGAAAGAACTCTAAAGCGCTAGTCAGTATCAGCACTGGTCCCATGAAACCTCAAGGCGATATGTGCTTGCCGCTTCGCCCATTTTGCGCAAGTAAGGGCTAAGTTTCTCAGGCCGGCGAGTACGACACGGGGGTGTATAAGCAATGGGGACAGAAATGCTATCGTTATTTTTACCTGTACCATTTCTATTTTTGGGTTGGGATTTATGGCAGGTACGGAAAAAAAGTGCCAGAAAAAAAGCATTAATTTTAGTTGCCTTAGGTATTATTTTTATGGCTTATATGTGTTTTCCTTTCACTACCAAGCAGTATTTCATGCAAGGTTTAATTTATGCGGGCGTATTGTATACGCCGTTTTTCATAATTTCATGGGTTGTGGTAACTGTCTTATTAAATATTGCAAGTCACAACCAAATGTCTCATGAAGAATAAAGTAAAAGACCTATGGTATTGGAACTGAGCCATCGCTAAACTTGAGAAAATCTATCGAAAATCCTGTTTGGGTATTGTAGCATGATCAGGTTGGTTAGAGCGTTAAACGCCTTCGGCACCAGCGATTTTGAAGATGTTTTCAAAACGGAATTGGAACAGCGAGCGGATCAACTGCCCTTACAGCAAGGATTGTCCGCTAGCAGTTACGCGCTAGCCGATTCGCTAAAAGTAATGATTATAAACGTCGCCAACGATGCAGAATTTATTCGTGTGAAAGTCGGTGTTTTTTATTCCGGGATCATTGCGGGTTGCAGTTGCGCGGATGATCCCACGCCCATAGACGAGAACAGCGAATACTGTGAAATGCAGATCGATATAGACAGAAAAACGGCGGCAGCTACCGTGCGGTTGCTCGCGCAATAGTGTCGGTTATCGCACTCGGAACATACTAATCCCCAGTGCCGTCACACCTAATAAAGCCATCATGCCATATTCAAATAAATGGTCACCGACACTGCCACCTTTAAGGAAAATGTCGCGTATGATGACCAGATAATAGCGCAACGGATCCAGCCACGTAATCAATTGCACGCTTTCCGGCATATTGCGAATAGGGAAGGCAAATCCGGACAAAATAACCAGCGGCATGACCACAAAGACTGCTAACAACATGGCTTGTTGCTGGGTGTTGGAAAAGCTACTGATGACCAAGCCTAACCCCAGTGTACTCATCAAATATAAAATTGTACCTAGCAGCAATGCCAGCGGCTCGCCGCGAAACGGTACTCCAAACCAGGCGACGGCAACGGTCGTTACTAATATGACGTCAAATAAACCCACGCAAGCGACCGGCAGCATTTTACCGATGACAAATTCCAGGCGGGCTAGTGGAGTGACCATCAAGCGTTCTAAAGTGCCTATTTCCCGTTCCCGTACCACGGTCATGGCGGTGAGTATCATAGTGGCGATTAACACTACGTTGGCGATGATGCCGGGTACAAAATAATCCCGGTCTTCCAGGTTAGGATTAAACCAAGCACGATGTTCGATGTCGATCAGCGGTGGCTTGTTTGCGTCGGCCAACATACTATGCCGCAGCGCTTGACTCAGTTGTCCAACCACCAACAATGCGCTGTTTGAGTCCGAACCGTCGGCGATCAATTGAATCGAGCCGCTGGATTCGAAATTGTGGGGGAACCGAATGATGGCCCGCACTTGGCTTCGGTTGATAGCATCTTCCGCTTGCCGCATATTGTCGAAATGGTGCAATTGAAAGTGCCCTGTTGCGGTGACATCGGATAGCAAGGCGCGCGAGTACGCACTGTGCGACGCATCCACTACTGCGACATGGGCGTTTTTCACATCGAACGTCGCCGCATAGCCGAACAAGAACAATTGCACAATGGGCGGTACCACCACAAAAAAACGCATGCGCGGATCGCGCAGTAATTGCAGAAATTCTTTACCTAATAAAGCGCGCAGCCGTATCCAACTGAGGTATAAGTGTTCCATCATGACAATAGCCCCAGTTTCTTCGCGCGCAGAAATGTGATATGCGCCAGCAGCAAGAGAATCATCGCCAGGGCCAACACTTCGGTCCACACGACCAACGGTGAAATGCCTTTTAGAAAAATCAATTTGGATAACGCTACGTAATAGCGAGCCGGCACGATATAGGTCACGTATTGCAAAACCGTGGGCATGTTTTCGATGGCAAACACAAATCCGGACAATAAAAACGCCGGTAAAAACGTGCTTACCATAGACATTTGGCTGGCCAGCATTTGATTGCCGGCTGCAATGGAAATCAATGCCCCTTGCAGCATCACCACCAGCAAAAACAAACTGGATACAACCGCCAGGTCTATGACCGAGCCGCGAAATGGCACATCGAAAACGAATACCGCTGCCGAGGCCGCCACCGCCAGATCGCCGAGTCCAATAAAAAAGTATGGTAACAGTTTGCCCACCAAGAATTCGGCTCGGGTAAGCGGGGTGGTACGCAACATTACTAAATTGCCTTGTTCCATTTCGCGGGCAATGGTCAATGAGGTCATCAACGCGCCGATGACCGCCATAACGATAGCGATGACTCCGGGCACAATGGCGATACGACTCTCTTTTGTTTCGTTGAACCAGGTTCGGTCATCGATTTCAATGGGGGGTTGCACACCGTGATGCAATAAATAATCGTTGAGCAGGGCTTGCGCGTAATTGCGCATCAAGCGCGCGGTATTGGCGTCCACGCCGTCGACAATAAATTGCAATTTCGCCTGGCCGCGTTGCACATCGCGGGCAAAAGTTTTTGGAATCACCATACCAGCCCAAATTTCGCCGTGCTGGATGGCGTTTCCCAACGCTCGGCGGCTGGGGTAATAATGGATGATGTTAAAGGCGTGACTGGCGTTAAGGCGAGCGGTTATATCGTTGGATTGCGCGTCCATGGATTCTTGCAAAACGCCTATAGGTGCCTGGGTGATGTCCAATCGTATCGCATACCCAAATAAAAAGAGTAACATGGTGGGCATTAAGAGAATTAGCGCAAGGCTGCGCGGATCGCGAAACAAGTGCCACCATTCTTTGCGAGCCATAGCGCGTACGTGTTGCAGATTCATGTGGCGCTGTCCTCTTCGAGTTCTTCCAGAACAGCAACGAATACATCTTCCAATTCCGCGGCTATCGGTTCTAACCGGATGTAGGGCATGGAGTGCGACCTTAAGATGGCGCTAATCTTGTCTATCATCAAGGCGCTATCTGCGCCTGATTTCAATCGTATACGCAGTTGTCCGGCGTGGGGAATAGTTTCCAGAACTTCGGGCAGAGCGTTGAGCAGCAGTGCGCAAGCTGCGCAGTCGCCGGCTTGTAATTCAAGCAGTGGGGTTTTCAAAGGCCGTTGTTGCAGTTGTTGTGGCGTGTCTTCCGCGACAATTTTGCCGGCGTGCATCAAGGCGATGCGGTCGCAAAACAAAGCTTCATCCATGTAGTGAGTGGTGACCAGAATGCCGATGCCGGCATCCGCCAAGTCGTAAATCAATTCCCAAAAATGTTGCCGCGCAATTGGATCCACACCGGAAGTGGGTTCATCCAGAAACAAAACTTGCGGATCGTGCAACAGTGCTGCCGCCAAGGCCAAGCGGCGTTGATAACCCAGCGGCAGCTCACCAGCCATGGTGCGGTTGAGAGAAGTCAAATTTAGGTGATCTAATACCCACTGAATTCGCTGTTGTTTGCGTTGACCGGCCAATCCGTACAACCCGGCTTGTAGTTTTAGGTTTTCTTGTACTTGCAGGTCGGCGTATAAGGTAAACCGTTGCGTCACATATCCGATTTGACCGCGAGCGCGCCGGGCGTGGTGGACCATATCGATGCCGGCAACAGTGATGTATCCTTCGCTTGGTGGCAAGGTGCCGCATAACATGCGAATCGTAGTGGTTTTTCCCGCACCGTTGGCGCCCAACAATCCGAATACTTCACCGCGAGATAAAGAGACATCCACATGATCCACTGCAATAAAATGACCAAATCGGCGTACTAATCCCTGTGCCTGGATAATCGAACGATTAACGTCATCTCGGAATACTTCAGCTGCCGGCATGGTCGCTGTCCTGTTCGCTAATAGCCAAGTCGTACAATGCTGCGTCGTGCAATGAGGGTTGTTGTGGTTCCGCAGCAAAATCACCGGATAACGCGTGTAATTCTCGTTGAAAGTCGCTCAAGGATTGGGCGGCATCCAACCATACATTGAGGCGTAGGCCGATGGGAAAGGCTAATTTAACGCCAGGCAATGTTTTAATTTCATTGCGGTAGCGACGCACCTCGGTGCCGAATACGGCGATAAACTGGGTTTTGTCTTTATTCAGTAGTTCCAGGGGCGTGCCTTGGCGGCTAAGTTTTCCCGCTTCCAACATCCCAACTCTGTCGCAACGCTCGGCTTCATCCATATTGGCAGTGGCATACAATATAGCGACACCTTCGGCTTTTACACCATCGAGCAATCTCCAGAATGCGCGTCTGGATAGCGGATCGACACCCGTGGTGGGTTCATCTAAGAACATGACTTTGGGTTCATGTACTAGGGCACAGGCCAGTGCGAGTTTTTGCATCATGCCCCCGGATAAGTTACCGCCACGGCGTTGTTCAAATCCGGCCAATCCAGTGCGTTGTAGCAGGTCTTTTATGCGTGATTGGGCTTTATCTTTGGATAATCCATGTAAGTCCGCAAAAAACTCCAAGTTCTCCTGTACCGACAAATCCGGATACAAACCAAAACCTTGTGGCATATATGCAATGTCATCGCGCAATCGCGGATCAGCGGCGACTTCCCCCAAAACTTGTATAGCGCCTGTAGTGGGAAGCAACTGGCCGACCGCCAAGTGCAGCAGTGTGCTTTTACCCGCGCCATCGGCGCCTACCAGTCCATAAATCTGACCGGCGAGCACGCTGAGATCAATGTCGCTGAGCACTGCGTGGTCTTGATACGCAAAGCCGAGTCGATTGCATTGAATGACGACATCATTCATGATTATTGACAGGCAGCAAGTGGATATCGGCTGGCATACCAATCTTGAGTACGTGTTGTGGATTCTCCACTTCCACTTTGATGCGGTAGACCAGGTCGACTCGTAATTCTCTGGTCTCCACGGTTTTAGGGGTGAATTCCGCTACCGGCGAGATAAACGTCAATGTGCCCTCGAATGACCGGTCAGGAAAACTATCGACAGTGACCTGCGCTTTTTGACCAATGCGTACCCGGCCGAGGTTGGGTTCGCTTAAATACGCCCGCACCCAAGGTTTAGACAATTCGGCCACTCGTACCACCGCCTGACCTGGGCTTATTACTTCTCCGGCTTCGCTAAGGCGCACAGTTACTAGTCCGGAAACCGGGCTTAGTAGCTGTGTGTAGTCTAATTGGACTTTGGCGGATTCGCTGGCCTCTTTGCGGGCCAGGTATTCGGCTTCGGCGCGTTGAATATCTTCTTTACGCGCGCCTTCGCGCAATAAATGTAGATGTTGTTTGGCTTGCTCCACGCTGGCTAATGCGACTTCGTATTGCAATTGCGCTTGCTCGAGTTGTTCCTCGGATGCAAGCTTTTTCGGTATCAATGAACTAAACCGCTTTACCTCCGCTTGTGCAAAATTCAATTGCGATTGAGCTTTTTGCAAATCCGCTTCGGCCACTCGAATCTCCTGTGTGCGCGTACCGGCTTTAAGGGCCTCCATATTCGCTTTAGCTGCATCCGCTGTGGCTACGGCCTGCTGCCATGCCAGTTGAAGAACGCGTGTATCCAGTTGTGCTGCTACGGTGCCTTGTTCCAGCCACCGGCCTTCGTCGGTACTAAGTTGGGTGATGCGCCCGCCCACTTGAAAACTGAGATCGATTTCCCGCGCCTCTACTGTGCCGGACAACACTATAGGATTGCTATCTGGATTATTGCCGTTGTCGCAGCCGAGCAACCAATGACTAATGCAAACAATAACAATGAGAAATGCAATACTTTTAGATTTTAAACGGCCATAGAAATAATGATATTTCAACACCAGCGTTAGACTCCTTTTAACGTGCAGTGAAAGTGAGGTGATTTTTAGTAGCTGCGATACATTATTGCACAAAGGCTTTTGTGCCAATATCCTTGTGAATGATTTAAGTCAAGGCTGTAATGAAAAATTGGCGATCGCCGCCGCTTGCTTGATACTTGAGACCAATTGAAAATCTTACTTATTCGGGTATCCAAACTTATTGGCCTTCGCTTCAAGCGCTATTCTAATGTGTTGAACGATAACGACTGTAGTCTGCCGCATTACCTCTTCCGGATAAACCAATGATGGTAGTCGCGCGAGGGCCATCACGCGGTGATAGGGCAATACCCAGCTCAACTGATCCAAAGGTGCGAGCCATGCTGCTAAGCGTCACAATGCTAGGCAGGGTAGTGCCGTCCATACCGCGAGCTGTTAAATGCTCGTCGATAATAAAAAGCGAATTCCATGGATTAAATGGGAAATACATTAATGAAAACAAAGTGTTATACATTTTTTAACAAAATTCAAATGGGTTCATGAGAATCGTAAAAAACCATTGCATCAAGGCAATAATTTGTCTTAATATTAAATGATAATGATTCTCATTTACATCCAGGGGAAATTTATGCCAAATAATATCCAGGTTTCATTAACTACTTTGATCAAATACAGCGCTTTCTGGCTGATGGTTGCCATCATCGCGTGTGGTCAACTCGCATTAGCCGATTCATTCCCCCAGGAAACACAACGCACCGCGCAGAAGATGTTGCATGTGTTGGACTATGTTGCTGTGGATTTTCCTAGTGTCGTAGAAGACGGCGCAGTTACCAACGAAGATGAATATTGGGAACAAGTGGAGTTTGTGAGGCGTCTCGTTGCTCTCACTAAACAGCTGCCAGAAACCACAGAGAAACTCTCTTTACAGGAAAACGCCGACCAACTGCGCCTAGCCGTCCAACAGCAGGCAGCCGGTGATAAAGTGGCGGCATTGTGCAATGCTATGAGCTTGCGCCTTATTGAAATCTTTCAAGTGGGTGTGGCACCCCGTAAAGCACCGAAGCTGACTGGTGCTGCAAGTCTGTATCAGGACAATTGCTCTGCTTGTCACGGTGCGCAAGGATTCGGCGATGGTCCACGCGCAGCCGGGTTGCAACCGGCACCGGCGAATTTTTACGACCGTGACCGCCAACAGTATCGCAGCGTATTTGCGTTGTATAACACCATTAGTTTGGGGGTGACAGGTACCGCTATGCCCGCGTTCGAAAATCTTTCAAGTGAACAACGTTGGCAACTGGCATTTTACGTTAGTAATTTTTATGCCACGGATGTGGAGCGCGCTAAAGGCGAAGCCTTATTTACCGAGAATTTTACTGAAAAGAAGTCCCGACTTGCTATTAGCAACTTACGTCAACTAACGCAGACTACACCGGCACAAATAGCCGCTGAACAGGGTGAAAGTGGCGTGGTTGAGTTGGCTTATTTACGAGCGAATCCTGACGAATTACAAGCAAAAATGATATCCCCGTTACATGTTGCGCTAGACAGCTTGAATGCCAGCCTGGAGGCATATGAAAATGCGGACACTCAATCGGCTTATGACCTCGCGGTAGCGGCGTATTTGGAAGGCTTTGAATTGGTGGAGACACCATTGAATTCCACGGTTCCCCAATTACGCATAGATATTGAAAAAACCATGTTGCAGTATAGGGAGATGATTAAAAGCAACGCCGGTTTTGAAGCGGTGCAACAAGTCAATAAAGAGCTTGTTGCAATGTTGTCGGAAGCGCAGCGAAAATTGCACGACAATAACGTATCATCCACAGTCAATTTCTTAAGCGCGTTATTGATTTTGTTGCGCGAAGGCATTGAGGCGATATTGATATTGGCGGCCATCTCGGCGGTTTTAATCAAAACAGGCCGTAGTGATATGCTGCGTTACTTACACTATGGTTGGATAACGGCGCTGGCGTTAGGTGGTCTGACCTGGTATGTGGCAGGTACATTTATAAACATCAGCGGTGCCAACCGAGAACTGACGGAAGGCGTTACAGCGTTAGTTGCCGCCGCCATGCTGATCTACGTGGGATTTTGGTTGCATAAACAAACGTATGCGATACAGTGGCAGCATTTCATACGCACCAAGGTGTCTCAATCCTTGACTAAAAGCGCCTTGACCGGCTTGGCGGTGGTGGCGTTTCTGGCAGTGTATCGTGAAGTGTTTGAAAGTATTTTGTTCTTTCACACCTTATGGTTGCAGTCAGACTCAGGAGGCCACACTTATATCGTTTCCGGTGTGGCGACAGCGGTAGCGTTATTGGTGTTGATTGCCTGGGGCGTATTTAAATTCAGTGTGCGTTTACCGTTAAAACTGTTTTTCCGGGTCAATGCAGTATTCTTGTATCTATTGGCGATTGTGTTCGCTGGTAAAGGTATCGCGGCACTGCAAGAAGCTGGAAAGCTACCCGTCGATCCGGTGCAATTTTTTCAAATCGATGCTTTAGGTATTTATCCCACTACAGAAACTCTAGGCGCTCAAGTCACGTTAATCGGTATTGCCTTGGTATTGTTACTGTTTAGCCGGTACAAATTGGGCCGTGTTCAGGTTGGTAAGGAGATATAACTTTATCGTATTTTTATTAAATCAGTGGGGATGGAACGTTATTGTCCATTCCCACCCGACTTGAGATTTGTAATTTAAAAGCGCGTGATATCCGTTTGCAATCATTACTCACAATCCCGATAGGTATAAAGAGTATATTGTTTACTGCCAGTTTGGAAGATTTTGGTTTGTTTTGCCCCTGATCTGATGTTGCGTCGATAATGATTTTTACGTTATTGGTTCCCAACAAATATTTTAACAGTCACATCCGGGGTGGTTGTATGAGAAATTTTCTATGGCGGAGTTTAGTTATTGGCTATTTAGGATTGCAGATAATTTCCCAAGCGTACGCTGTCGATAGTGAACAAATCGAGTTTACCGGTCTGATGGCCGGGATTGGCCAGCACCAGAGTCTTTCCGATTCCGATGCGGGTGAAGATACGACCAATGGTGCTTTTGTATTTCAACCTGAAATCAGCATCGAACCCACTGACAGCGACGAATTTGCTTTCAAGTTCGGTTTTGCCTCTGGCAACGGCCTCAACGGTTATTCGCCGTTCGCAGTGGCGCCATGGGCGGCCGATATGGAAGAGGATCTTAAAAACATCAATGGCAGGAATCGGGACTATTTATTGACCGCATGGTATAAACACGATTTTGTATTCAGCGAGTCAAACAATTTGGCAATGTATTTTGGCCTTATTGACGGCACAGATTTTTTAGATGAAAACGTGTATTCCAATGATGAGTACACACAGTTCATGAACCAGGCCTTGGTTAATGGACCGAACTTTTTTGCGCCGTCTTATGATGCCGGTGTCGCTGTGGCTTGGCACTTGCGACCCATCAAGATTCATGCAGTGGCCATGACGGTGGGCGAAAATGAAGTGGGAAACGCATATAACTATTATGGCGCAGAGTTGGAGTATCACATTAATTCCGGCTTGGGGGTGGGGAATTACCGCGCCACAATAGTGAATACCAGCGCTGATTTTGCCGATCCAAATGGCGTGGGTGGTAAACGACGCAACGGCATCATATTCTCATTAGATCAAGAGCTAGGTGGAGCATTCGGCGCATTTATTCGGTTCGGTTGGCAAAATGATGAAGCAGCAATTGAATATGAAAATATCGCTTCAGGCGGTGTCGACATCCGTGGCAGCCTTTGGAACCGCCAAGAGGATAATGTTGGTATCGGTTTCGCCCATGTCAATGGCGGTAACCTAGACATAGAGCATACGCTCGTTACCGAACTGTATTATCGTTTGGTAGTAAGTGATATTCTGGCCTTAACGCTGGATGTACAGTTTCTTAGTGAGAATTACCGCGATCCTAACGTTTCTACGGTGGAAGGCATCATTCCGGGGCTGCGTTTAGTGGCTGGTTTTTGACAACCCTGCTTCGCGAAGTAAATTACGCTTTTACAAGTCACGACAAGGATGGCAACTACGACCGGGATGAGCTAGATAATGGAACCAATCCGTTGGTGACTGGCGGCTTAGCTAATACGGAATGGCAGGCATGTATAAGTAGGCGTGTCCCGCCTACTTATACATGAGCGTGTTTTCATATAAACGTAATAAACATAGCCGACGTCCAGACTTTAGCTTCGTCGATTTGCCGCGCTGCTAAATATACCGGTCGAAAACCATGCGGACCGTTAGCCGCTTCCAACTCTATGGTGCCAGTGAGGTCTCTTGGCATGGTCTTGTCGCTCAAGCGTTCTACCGCCAGAAACAATTCGGCCCCACCCAATTCGTTGCGTAACACCCCGTCGGCGTTGTCGAGCAATTGCCTGCCTTTGATCTCCCAGCGGAACGTCGGGCAATGTTCGAAAGGATTCCCTTTCAGTGGATCACCGACTTTAACATAACCGTCGATAGTGCCCTCGATAAGAATGGTGCAATGTTCCAAGTTGCTGAGATCGATTTCTATGGCGTCTGCATCACCATAAGTATCGGAACGGAAACCTATTTGCGTGGCGTGGGCACGCCAGCAACTTTCTTCCTCGTGTTCGAAGCCATAGGCTTTATAGTCATTTATTACACCATTCATGATAGTAATTTTGCCTTTCCATTCTGCCCAACGGTAGCGGTCTTTGATGCGTGCACCGCCCCAGCGTATACGGATGCGGCGTTCAGAGAAGATGTTTTCTTTTTGTAAATTGCGTCTCCAAAAACAACCGCTATGGTCGAAGGCGGCTATTTCATCCCAACCCGCATTACCTAAAAAGCGATAAGAGATTTGGGCATTGCCTTTGTTAGTGAATTCATCCCCTTGAATATAGTTGCCACAAGTGGTTATGCCCACCAATCTTTCACCTGTGGTTGCCCAGGTATGCCGGGCACGCAAGGCGTGACCAATGGCTTGGCGATTGAGTTCGTTAGCTATGATGCCGGTGACACCGCCTTTAGTTCCGAACACGGCCGTACCGGGAACTCCGCCACCACAACGCCCCCGGTGTTCATCACCGTTGGCCGAGGCGCCCAGTTTATAACCGCGTTTCATGGTTTCTTCGTATAACCATGGAAAATGACCCCATGCCGATTCGATTTCTACCAACCGTTCCAATTCGGGATGATGCCAGTCGAGATTACATCGCCGGCCACCTACGTGCGGCATTAATAAATGTCCTTCCGGGTCGTGAGCGTAGGTCGCCCACAAATCTTCCAATGGCCAAGCACCGGCTTGAATGACATCCATATTCATGTCTTCATTCCATTCAAAGGAGCGGCAGACATTGCCATCTTTGTCAAAGGGAAATTCCGGTGTGCGCCCGTGTAAAAACACTACGTTGTGGTCGCCGCCGGCACAGGAATTACCACACCATTCAGTGCCAGGGTAACAGACAAATTCATTATCAATATTTAACTCGTTGCAAAGTTCCACAGCTTGATTCCACCGCTCCTTAGTGATTTGAAAGTCATTGGCGGTATAACCGAGGACGTCCAAGCCAGCGACGTCCCGCCCATAGGTTAAGTTATAAACCGTGTCATTCGTTCCCACGGTGTCATCGGAGTGCACGTGTAAATCGCCGAAATAACTACGGGGAAAAGGTAGTTTGTCGTCGTATGTGATGTAAAAACTGGTGTCGGGAACTTCAGGGCGGTGCGGCAGGCTGGCGCGAATTTCCAATTCGCCAGTTGTGGCTTCGGGTAGTTGGTCTAACTTGGCCACTGCCCAACCATCATTGTTGAGTATTACGCTACTTTCGTGGAGTTTTTCGCCGCGCAAATACCACGCCAACTGTATCTCTTCATTGCAATTCCAACAGGTGTTGCCCCATGTATCTTCAGCACGGATTCGTAGCGCGGCTTTTTCACCCGGCTTAATTGCGCGGGGACCGGCAAA
>Ga0209536_100012728_pt1 | contig 12203 bp, 11 predicted proteins | sample DeeMarSeWOR28_12_FD_187461 | JGI IMG/M metagenome (GOLD analysis project Ga0209536, IMG submission 187461) | Marine sediment microbial communities from White Oak River estuary, North Carolina - WOR-2-8_12 (SPAdes) (version 2) | ecosystem: Environmental > Aquatic > Marine > Intertidal zone >...
CACCCACCGGATATTTACCGCTGTCTACGTTGAAAATACCCCCGCAGGCAATCGGACAGTTGGCACAGGCGTATTTGCGGCTCTGATAAGTAATAATGGCATCCGCATCGGCGATTTTTTCCAGATTCGGAAATGACTGTTCACCGGTGTGTTGCCAGTTTTTGACCGGAGTGACACCCGAGGCCACGCCACCCCCTGTAATACCGCAGGTGCCATGTTCCATTAGCGTCTGCGCAAATCCGCCCATCTCCCGCATCTCTTTGACAAAGGCCTTGCGCAGCCTCGCCAGTTCATCTGCGTCGGCAACAGGGGCCTTGCCGCTACCGCGCACGGCAACGGCCTTGAGCTTTTTGGCACCCATGACCGCGCCCACGCCCGAACGCGCGGCAACGCGCCCGGCGTCATTGACGATACCGCTGATCAATGACCGTTTTTCGGAGGCCGGCCCGATGGAAGCAATTCGCATCTTTTTATCGGCGGTCTCTTTGCGGATGGATGCCTCGGTGTCGACTGTATCCTGACCCCAGAGATGGACGGCATCTTTGATCTCGATGCGATCATCTACGACAGCAATAAATTTAGGCTTATCCGCCACACCGCTGACAAAAATGGCATCCCAGCCGGCGGCCTTTAATTCGGCCCCGAAATACCCGCCGGAATTGGCATCCCCCCAGCCACCGGTCAGTGGCGATTTGCAGACGGCCATGTAACGACCTCCGGTGGGCACCTTGGTACCGGTCAACGGTCCGGTCGTAAAACCCAGGTAGTTTTCCGGGCCCATCGGATCGACACCTTTTTTCTGTCGCTCAAATAAAATTCGGGCGCCAAGCCCCTGTCCGCCGATAAAATCACGGGCCATTTGCTCATCGAGCGCTTCGATCTCAATTTTGCCCGTGCTTAAATCGACAAAGCCAATTTTACCAGCGTATCCACCAACCATTCAACGCCTCCTTGTGTCTTGCCCAATTTTGCATTATTCCAGAGCTCCATTATTCCAATGGCTTGCGCCACCGCCCGGATCTTCCGCCACCATGCAAGATGTTTTTTCTCAGAGCACAATTCTAAATCCTGCTTTATACCCTCAATTCGAATAACAGTCAAAATGTTTCCTTGCTAAATTTTCGATCACAGATTCATCCATGTTTTGATCAATTCTACAGGAGGCGCCATGTATTACGATCAGAGGGTGAAGCGCACCCGGTGGCCACATGCAAATGCCATCGTCTACTGCTGGTAACCTGTATATCTGCCGCTTTATCTCTTTCAACTATCATCGTCTGTAAAATTTTGCTGCGTTTTCTTTTTGACATTAACGATAAAATTACTATTTTCGAAGATATTTGAAATCTTTGGGCTAAAGCACTTTTCTTCCAATCCGGTTTCATTTTTACGATCAAGCTTTTTAAATCAGAATTCCTGATTTCCATAAGGAGGTGCGGAATGGATGTTCAGCAATTAATCGAAAAAGGCTATGAACTGGGTACGACATTCGGCGTGAAAATTTTAGCGGCGCTGGCCGTTTTCATTATCGGTCGCTGGATCGTCAAATACTTTAGAAGATTAATCCGCAGGGTTATGGAAAGGCGCGAAGTTGATCCCACCCTGAGCAAATTTTTGATCAATTTGGCCTATGCCGTCTTGTTAACCTTTGTCATCCTGGCGGCATTGGGGATGCTGGGTATTCAAACGACCTCTTTTATTGCGGTGTTAGGTGCTGCCGGTTTAGCTGTTGGTCTGGCATTGCAGGGCTCTTTGTCAAATTTTGCCGCCGGGGTGCTGCTGATCATTTTCCGACCGTTTAAAGTCGGTGATTTTATTGAAGGTGCCGGTGTTGCCGGTGTGGTGGAAGAAATTCAAATTTTTACGACACAGATGGTCACGCCCGATAACAAGACCATTATCATTCCCAATGCCCAAATCACCAGTGGTAATATCATCAATTATTCCACCAAAGGTACGCGGCGCGCGGACATGGTATTTGGCATCGGATATCAAGATGATATCGACAAGGCGCGGGGAATCATTTCTGAAGTTCTGTCTCAGGATGAACGGGTCCTCAAAGATCCGCCAGTGCAGATTGCAGTTTCAGAACTGGCGGACAGCAGTGTCAATTTTGTCGCGCGGCCCTGGGTAAAGGTAGAAGATTATTGGAGTGTTGTCTTTGATGCCACCGAAGCCATCAAAAAGCGCTTTGATGCCGAGGGTGTCAGTATCCCATTTCCCCAGAGAGACGTGCACGTTTACGAGCATAAGGTCACATAATACGCTGCCGTTTTAACTTTCGATGTAGGCCTTGAATTTTTCAAGGCCTACTTTAATCTCGGCTGTGTCGATTCCGGAGTAGGCAAGGCGAATGTATCTGTTTTCTTCACCCGCCAGCGGGCGTCCGAAGTGCAGTCGGGTGCAAAACGACACACCGGTCTCGGTCAACACGCCTTTGCGGAATTTGTCATAATCGCTTAGATTTTTATTGTGCATGGCCGCAGTTACATTTGGGAACAGATAAAATGTGGCATTCGGCCGAAAGCAGTGAACGCCTTCAATCGAATTTAAAATGTCCACCGCCGTATCGCGTCTTTCTTTCAGGGTGTCGAGAATCTGCTGCACTTCTGTCTGATCACCGGTGAGCCCCTCGATCGCACCGTATTGAATAAAATGGTTCGGGCAAGATTCGTCATTGACGTTTAATTTGGCAATTACATCGATAATTTCTTTGGGGCCGATGGTGGCGCCCAAACGCCACCCGGTCATGGCAAATTTTTTGGAGAAAGTGTACAAAATGATGCTGCGCTCGGCCATATCCGGCAGTGATGCGAAAGACGTGCTTTTGCCGGCATAACGAATGTCAAAATAGGCTTCGTCGCACAATACATAAAGATTATGTTGGCGCACCAGGGCGGCCAGTTGCTCAAATTCCGCCAGCGAACATTCGGCACCGGTGGGGTTTTGCAGGTCATTGAGAATCAGCAGTTTGGTTTTAGGCGATATTTTTTGGACCATCTGGTCGATGTCGATTTCAAAATTATCTTTGCCTTCCAGATAACTATAGGGAACCGCAATGCCGCCGTTGAACTCGATCTGGGATTCATAAATCGGATATCCGGGGTTGGGGTAGAGCACCTCATCGCCTGGATTCATCAGTGCCAGGATAAACTTGCCGATCGTAGGCTTGCCGCCGGGCTGAATGGCGACATTCTCCATTGCATAGGGAATCCCGCGTGAAGCACTCACGTCAGCCGCCAGAATTTCACGCAATTGCGGTATGCCGGCATTGGGGCAATAACCGGTTTTGCCGTCCTTCATGGCTTTGATGGCCGCTTCCATCACGTTGGCGGGTGTCTGGATGTTCATATCGCCCAGATGGAAGGGGTACACCTTGTTGCCTTTGGCTGCAAATGCAGCTGCCTCGGCCGATACCGCAAAGGCGGTCTCGGTTCCCAACTTCTGAATTCGTTTTGCAATCTTCATGACCATTTCCTATTTCAGAATGGATTCGCAATTTATAAGGTTTAAATGATGTGGATAACCATAGACCAAAATGCCAAATTCTTCAACCCGCTAAAACACCCCTCTGTCATCTGTCGCTTTGCTTTACAGCTATAGACCCTTTACCACCTTTAATTTTATAACTTACGCGTCGCATCCGGCTGATGTGAAAACGGGTGGCGGTATTTACGATTTAAGTTCCAGATAGCATCGACCGATATTGCTTGTAAGCTGTCGGAATTACATCACGATATCGAAAATAAGCAGGGGACACGCGATGCTGAATGCCTATATTTCCCATCAACCGGTTGCTGTGATGACCGCGGTTAATTTTGGCGAGCTCAAAATGAGCCGCAATCCGGCTGAAACGCTGGTGGCTTTTTCGATCGGGTCGGGTATCGGGGTATCGATTTATGATCCCATGACAAAGTCCGGTGGCCTTTTAAATTTTGTGCTGCCCGATGCATCCATGCTGTCGCCATCGAAAGCGCGCATCCAACCGTATATGTTTGCCGATACCGGACTGGCAGCCTTTATCGATGCGCTGCACGATTTCGGTGCACAGAGGGAAAATTTTAAAGTGGTGCTTGCCGGCGGGGCACAGATCATCGATCAAACCGCCGAATTTAATCTCGGTCACAAAAACTATCAGGCGATCACATCCCTTTTGAAAGCAGCACATCTGCCCGTTCAGTATGCGGATATCGGCGGAATCTCCCTGAGAACACTGCGTCTGGATATAGGTAATGGTGATACCGTTATTCAGACCTTGGGCCAAACAGAGGTGACGGTATGACCCATGTTGATGATATCATTAGCGGAATTGATACGCTCAGGCCGATTCCGCCTGTGGCGGCCCAGATCATGGCCCTTGCAGAAGATGAGAACAGTTCGATGGTCGATATTGCCGATCTGATTGTTCACGATCCTTCGATTACGGCCAGCATTTTGAAAATCTGCAATGCCGCCCATTTCGGATTATCCAGACAGGTTCATTCCGTGCGGGATGCAATCGTTTTACTGGGGCTGGATGAGATTATCGAGCTTGTTTTGCTCAACGCGACAGCTGAAAATTTCAGAGATGAACCCGATGGATATGGGCTCGGCGAAGGAGAGCTCTGGCATCACGCTGTCATATCAGCGCACACGGCCAAAATTCTGGCAGAAAACCACGGATTTGCCGCCCGAAAGCATCTTATTTTTACTGCGGCGCTTCTCAAGGATATCGGCAAAATCATCATGGGGCGGTTTGTGGCGTTTTCCTATGAAAAAATCAATATTCTGGTGCATGCAAAAGGCTACAGCTTTAGCGAGGCTGAAAAAGAGGTCATCGGCATCAATCATGAAGAACTGGGAGCCCGGGTCGGCCGGAAGTGGCGCTTTGGAGATCAACTCATTTACATGATGCGCCACCACCATATGACGGATGAAACCGCCAGGGGCAACCCGGAAACGGCTCTGGTATATCTGGCGGATATTATTTGCATGATGATCGGATTCGGCACCGGCATGGATGGACTTGCATATCGATTTTACAGTGAAGTCCTGGAGCGCATGAAACTGAGCGAAAAAGATTTGCAGAATGCGATTTTAAACACCGGATATCGCCGGCAGAAACTCGATAAGTTGCTGAGTCTGGTGTGAACTCGAGCCGCAACCACAAGAATGACGGTGACCGTGTGGGTTGCATCGATTCCGCGGGGATCTTCGAATAATCGCTTGCGCGATCCGCTCAGCTGCCGCTGGAATCAAAGAGCTCATCTAAATTCAACCGGTTGACGGCATCCGTAAGCAACTCTCCGATGACCATTTCAGCATCCTTGCTTCCGACCACCCGCAACCGTTCGGCATTGCCGCTGATCGTTTGCCCACCCTTGAAGCGGTCTTCCTCGAGGAGGTTGGCCTGGTAGGTCACTTGAACCACCCATTTACGTTTTATCAGGTCGAGTTTAAATTCTTTTAAAATGATTTCCACTGCCGTCGGGCGGCTTTCGTTTTGCGGCGCCACCCGTACGCCGGCATTTTCGAATCGTTGCCTAAAAATGGTCTCCATCATGGAGCTGAGACTGAACGCGCCCAGCAGGCGTTCGTTTTTGTTACCGCTGGCAACGATCAGCGCAAAGTTTCCTGAAAAATCTTTGAGCGCTGATTTTGCACTTTGGGTGACAAGGATCTGCTCTGTTCTTTGATCTTTAAAAATCAAAGAGATCTCGGTTTCTTGGACGGTTACCGGTTCCGATGGCAGTTGATAGTTGACCACCAGATAATTTTTGGAGGCGCAATAATAGGTCGCCAGAGCGACAAAAAGAATAAACGCAATTGTTTGAATACGGAAGCCGAACGATATCATAAATGAATTCTCCTTTGATCAGAAATTGGGTTCGCATAAAGCAACGATATCGATAACAGCATCATCCAGGTCCGCTACGAGCAGTTTGTTGCGCAACAGCCCGGGCTTGTCGTGAATTACTTTAATGACCTCTGCGCATTCAAGCGCTGCCAGAAAGGTGACCGCATACGGTAGCGTGCCGAGTGCCGTTTCAGCCCCTTTGGCCGGCACTTTTGCCTCTGCCCCATAAATGAGCTTTAGCCCCTGATCCTCTGGGAAAATGGTGGTCACCTGTGCTGACGCGCCGGCTACCGCAGCGGACACCAGAGGAGTTCTGATCTGCTTGCATAGCCGCTCCAGAAGAAAGCGGGTTTTGACATTATCCAGACAGTCCACACAGACGTCTGAATGCCGTAAGAGATCGGCACCGTTTTCAGCATCTAAAAACCGGGCGTGAGCGTTGACCTCTACCGCTGAATTAATCGTTTTAATCCGTTGAGCAGCTGTTTCAGCCTTCGATTCGGCCATTCGCGCGGGTGTGCTTAAAAACTGACGGTTCAAATTGCTTTCTTCGAAACTGTCGCCATCAATGATGTTTAGAATACCGATGCCAATGCGTGCCAGTATCTCTACGACGGCTCCACCGAGTCCGCCAAGTCCAACGATGCTGACCCGAGCCTTTAAAAGGGCAATCTGGTCCTGCAGGCTGAATGATCTCATATTGCGCGCATAGCGCTCGGGTACGACACCGTGTTCAAGCGCCATTATTTCGATTTGACGGCTGCTGACACCCATTGCTTTTGATAACTGGGCGGTATGACTTAAAGAGATGCTGTTGTAAGGGGTTTTGTCTGGAAATTCTTTGGGCTGGGCGCTTTTGATTATTTTTTCGATGGCATTAGCGGTCAACGCTTAACCTCCTCCAACAGGCGGGAAAACACCGACGCGTTCACCGCCGCTCAGCGTGTCGGTCAGCTCCGCTTTGACCCCGTCGATAAAAACGAGTTTGATCTTATCTTCCGGTATGTTTAATTGTGCCAGCATAGCGCCGACGGTGATGCCGGCGTCGATCGCAAACCGGTCAGCGGCAAGCGGCATGAATTCTTGCAGGCCGGCGAATAATTTGAGATGTATGGTGGCTTCTGCGGGCATTTTATTTTTATCGGTTTGTCGGATAACCTTATTTTTAGACTCTAGAACCAATCCTGATGAAAGTCAAGCATGCAAAGGTTTTGAAAGTGCGCTTATGATCCATACCGTAATCACCATTGTGCCCATAAATTGTTTGTTGTCGGCGGCAATTTTCCAGTGTAGAATATATATACCGCTTTGGCGTGCACGTGCGCCGAATGCAGCAGTATTGATGCATCGATAAAAACCTGCAATTGGTTGCCGGTCATATTTAGGTCCAAATCCAAGCTCGGTACACGACTATGAAAATATCTTTTAAAAATGCACTCGTAACCGGCGGCGCCGGGTTTATCGGCTCTCATCTGGTGGAAGCGCTCGTATCGGGCGGCTGTCAGGTGACGGTCTTAGATAATCTGTCGACGGGCTCGATGGCCAATCTGGAGCATCTGAAAGGAAATTATAAATTATACCGGGAAGACATTCGGGACGCCGCCGCGCTGCAGGCGGCTGCTGAAAAATGTGACGTCATCTTTCATCTGGCCGCTGTTGTGTCGGTTCCCCTAACAATTGAAAATCCGGTGGAGGCGGCCGCTGTTAATGACATGGGGTCCTTGCTGGTTTTTGAAACTGCACGCCAGCTAAAGGTCAAAAGGGTTGTATTTTCAAGTTCTTGTGCAATTTATGGTGACGACCCGCGCTTGCCGAAGCGCGAGGACATGCTACCAAAACCCATGAGTCCGTATGCGGTTCAAAAATTGACGGCCGAATATTATGCCAGGGTATTTAATGATCTGTACGGCATCGAGACGGTGGCTTTGCGTTATTTCAATGTTTATGGCCCCCGGCAGGACCCCTCGTCACCCTATTCGGGTGTGATTTCTATTTTTATGACCAAGGCGTTGCAAAATCAGGCAGCTGTTATATATGGCGACGGTGATCAGAGCAGGGATTTTATATATGTCCGGGATGTGGTCAAAGCCAATCTGCTGGCTGCGACTGCCCCAAACGCCTGCGGACAGGTCATCAATATCGGTTCGGCCCGGGCAATCCGGATCAACGAGCTTTGGCAGGCGGTTTGCGCTGTATGCGGCCGCAATATGGATCCAATATATGAGCGTCAAAGACCGGGGGATATCAAGGAATCCCTGGCCGAGATCGAGAAGGCCAAAACGATTCTGAATTTTGATTGCGAGGTTCCCCTTGAGACCGGAATCGCATCGACTTTTGAGTGGTACCGCCAGAATCAGAGGTCGGAAGACAGATGACAGAAGTCAGACAGCCGATAACAGAAGTCAGAGGTCAGATAACAGAAGTCAGAAGACGGATAGAACACGACAGAGGCCTGGTGAGATGCATTATCCTTTTATTTTTGCTTTCTGTCTTCTGGCCTCTGTCCTCTATCATCTGAATCCTGGAGAATGGAGCTATCTATGGAACTACAGTACCAGAAAGTGCTGGTCACCGGCGCGGCCGGTTTTATCGGATATCATCTGGCCGAACGGTTATTGGGCGATGGTTACGACGTTGTGGGCCTTGACAATTTAAATCCGTATTATGATGTCAGGCTTAAAGAGGCCCGGCTTGATCGACTGCAAAAAGAACCGAATTTTACGTTTGCGTCAATGGACCTGACCGAGCGCAAACAGATGCAAGACCTATTTGCCCGCAGCGGATTTGATGTTGTGGTCAATTTGGCCGCTCAGGCCGGAGTTCGCTATTCACTTGAAAACCCGCATGCCTACGTGGATTCAAACTTGGTGGGATTTGTCAATCTTCTTGAATGTTGCCGTCATCATGCCGTGCAGCATCTGGTTTTCGCATCTTCCAGCTCGGTTTACGGCGCCAACACGGCCATGCCTTTTTCCGTGCATCATAATGTTGACCATCCGATCTCATTGTATGCGGCCACCAAAAAAGCCAATGAGCTGATGGCGCACACCTACAGCCATCTGTATCAATTGCCCTGTACCGGCCTGCGTTTTTTTACCGTTTACGGCCCCTGGGGCCGACCGGATATGGCCCTATTTCTGTTTACCCGGGCCATACTGGAAAATAAACCGATTCGGGTGTTCAATCATGGTAAGATGCAGCGTGATTTTACCTATATCGACGACATTATCGAAGGGGTGGTTCGGGTAATGGGCCGGCTTCCGGCTGCCAATCCGGACTGGAGCGCAGACGCACCGGATCCGGGCACATCTTATGCGCCCTATAAAATTTATAATATCGGCAACAATAACCCCGTGGAGCTTATCAAATTCATCGAAGTTATTGAAACCGCAGTGGGTAAGAAGGCCACCAAGCAGTTTATGGACCTGCAGCCGGGAGATGTCGTGGCGACATACGCGGATGTGGATGACCTAACGCAGGCTGTCGGATTTAAGCCGGCCACGCCGATCGAGGTTGGCATTGCGCGCTTTGTCGAATGGTACAAACAGTTTTACGGCGTGAGGTAATAAATAAAGCATTAAATAATTAAAGAAATATATTATTATATAATTAAATTTTTATTAAAAAATATAATTGCTTTAGTATATATTACTTTATTTATTTAAATATTATATTCCAAATTTCTTGATGATATGCTTTTTCCATTTTTTCCTCGACCTAAAAAAAAGGGCTATCTTTGCAGGAGATAGCCCTTCGTTTTATTGGTACGCCCGGCTGGATTCGAACCAGCGGCTTTCAGCTCCGGAGGCTGACGCTCTATCCCCTGAGCTACGGGCGCCTATTTTTGCATGAAAATTAATGAGAAATTTTAGTTCCCTTTATTACAAGCGAATTTAACAACCTTGGCATTATAATTTTAATTATCCTTCAAGGAAATAAAGGATATAAATCATTTCAGCTCATTAATTTTCACCCTGCGGGCAAGCCGGAGGCTTCCATCTGCTGCGTTATTCAGGGCGAAGCATAGTATATACTATAGCTACGCCCTGAAATGCCTTGCATATGAAAACCTCCGGCTCGTGCAAAATTCAGTTTTTTATTATAGAGACTTCGTCTTCCTTGAACTTGAACAAAATTGAACGCTTCTCTAAGCCCTCAAATATTTTAACTGGCTATATAAGTCAAGATCAAAACTTTTACTCAAATAGAACGCTTGTGGTCTCAAATAAGCAAGGGTCATTGAAACTTGTCCTTCACTTTTTGGTGGATTTGAGGAGGCCTTTTTCGATGGCTTCTTTGGCTTCCCCAACCACATACAATGAGCCGGCCACACAGACGACATCATCGCGGCCGGCCGTCTCGATAGCATTTCGGACCGCAGCGGCAACATCGGATATGATGCTTACCTCGGATAGTGTTTTTTTGGCGACGGCATACAATTTTTCCGGTTTCAGCGCCCGCTGCGATCGGGCGCGGGTGATGATGACCCGAGAACATTCAGGCAGCAGACTGTTGAGCATTGACCGATAGGGCTTGTCGTCCAATATCCCGATAACGAGCGTTATGCGTCGTCCGGCCAAGTTTTCAGCCAGGTATTTGGCCAGGTTGCGCGCGGCAATTAAATTGTGGGCACCATCCAGTATGACCAACGGATACTCGCAGACTATTTCCAGCCTCCCGGGCCAGCGGGTATTGGCCAGGCCCTTTTTGATACTCTCGATGGTTATGGCGACCTGATCGTTTATCAACAACTCACAGGCAGCCAGCGCAAGAGCCGCGTTTTGCACCTGATAACGCCCCAGCAGGGGTGTCTGGAGCTTGCGCCATTTATTTTTGAAGCCGGTATATGAAAATTGCCCGGAGTGATGTTGTCTGACCTTAAAGGCTTTGCCCAGCATGAAGAGAGGGGCCTTTTTTTTGCGGGCAAACTGTTGCACAACGGCGCGGGCCTGTTTTTGTTTTACGCCGGTGACCACCGGAGTTGACTGCTTGATGATGCCGGCTTTTTCGCGGGCAATTTCCGCCAGCGTGTTGCCCAAATAATCGCGATGTTCGAGGGAGACATTCGTGATGATGGATATTGCCGGCTGAATAACATTGGTGGCATCGTAGCGCCCGCCCATTCCGGTTTCGATGACAGCATAGTCGACCCGGTGCTGTTTGAATGCATACAGGGCCATGGCGGTGGTGAATTCAAAAAACGTTGGACTGCGCTCACCGTAATGAACCCGCTTCACGGCTCGATAGGCCCTGACAACGTCATCATCTGATATCTGCCGGTTATTGATACAGATGCGTTCATTAAAGCGTACCAAATGGGGTGAGGTATATAACCCGACAGCGTATCCTGATTCGAAAAGAATAGAGGCCAGCGTGGCTGCTACCGAGCCTTTGCCGTTGGTACCCGCTACATGAATACAGGTATACTTCTGATGGGGACTTCCAAGGCCATCGAGGATCCTTTGAATTGTCTCCAGACCGAGAATAATACCAAATCTTCTCAGTCCGTACATGGTCTTCAGGCAGTTTTTGTAGGTGTCTTTTGATGCCATGGTGATAAAAAAACCCGGCAGAAATTTTTTCTGCCGGGCTTCTATTTATTTGAGCGGGTTTCTATCTTCGGTGGTACTTGGCAGAACGCGCAGCGGCCAAACGTTCCCTTCGCAGCGCTTCGCGCATCTTGCGGCGTCGATATTCACTCGGCTTTTCATAGTTCTTCTTAAGCTTGAGCCGTTTGAACAGGCCGTCATTTTGAATCTTTTTCTTCAAGATGCGCATGGCCTTTTCAACGTCATTGTCGATGACCCTGACTTCAATATCCTTCAAATTTCTCGCCCCCTTTTTCCTTCATTTTTATGCGTATATTTTTAAAATTGTCTTATTTGCAATAATTCAGTTTAAACGTTTTCTTATATCTTTTACGAACACTTTTGGCAAGCGAAAATTATCGGTTTTTTTACAAAATTTTAATCTGGCGTAATTTGAGAGCGTTCGGCCAGGCCAACGCGCACCAATATTATCTTGACACAAGTCGAACCTTCGGCCATACTCTGCCATTTCGCATGCATTCTACCCGAACAATCAACGGGTAAAAATTGCCACGAAAGCACGAAACAGCGAATACACGAAAAGAAACTTCAAATTATTTAAAATTCAGCGATGGTCCGATTTGAGAACTGTGAACGTGACCCGGACGTAATGTAGCGCATCATCTTTATTCGTGTTTCTTCACTTTCGTGTTTTCGTGGTGGTTTTCTTTTCAATAAAAAGATGTATTAACCAATTATAAACGAATGAAAGGAGGAGAGCACATGCGATTGATTTTGTTGGGCGGACCCGGTGCAGGCAAGGGCACTCAGGCTAACTT
>Ga0209536_100012729_pt1 | contig 12203 bp, 8 predicted proteins | sample DeeMarSeWOR28_12_FD_187461 | JGI IMG/M metagenome (GOLD analysis project Ga0209536, IMG submission 187461) | Marine sediment microbial communities from White Oak River estuary, North Carolina - WOR-2-8_12 (SPAdes) (version 2) | ecosystem: Environmental > Aquatic > Marine > Intertidal zone >...
CCAAGTCACGAATCCCGTAGGGACTGCTGAACTTCGCGAAAGTCCCCACTGGTGCCGTATAGTCAAAGCCATCGTCGGTGCCGTCGAAATTGCACCGAAAGATTCCGCCCGCATCCGGCGACTCATCACCCCAGGGGTAGCGTCTCTCCGGCAGAGGGTTCGGTTTCTTCTTCTCTCCGTCGCCATCCAGATACACCCCTCCGCGCAGGGCCTTTTCCCATTCGGCCTCGGTTGGCAGCCTCAGACCGCACCACTGGAGGAAGCTCGCTGCGTCGTACCATGAGACGTAGTTGATCGGGTATTCCTCTCTGCCGGGCTGTACGCTGTACGTGCTGTTCTCATGGCGGACGATGCCGCAGCGATCACTGTTGGCCATTCGCGCATTGAAGCCGAAACCCTCACCGCCGACCTCGTTAAGGTAGTCGGTGTACATGGAAATGCTCGTCTCATGCTTTGCCATATAGAATCGAGGAATATCAGACTTTGGCTTGGCTTCTGTCGATTCATCGCGTCCGGCGCCGGGCAGGGTCTTTCGAATGAATTTCCCGTCTGGCACTCGCGCCATCGCGATCCCGCGAATACGAGTGTCCACCTGGTCAATATCGTCGAAAGTCGTCTGGTCCGTGCCCCACCAGACAACCTGCTTGTGTCCGGGGCCTTCGACAATGTCAAAACCATTGCCGCGGAGAGCATCAGTCGGAATCAATTGCCAGGTCTTTCCAAAATCCGTGCTGTAGCGGATGAAGACATACACAGGGCTCGCCAGCGAGACATTGGGATCCTCAACGTCGTACTCGAAGATGATCTTGGGACCGGCCAGTTCCGTCGGATATTGCCCGACTTTTACATTGGAGAGCTCAAACCATTTCGAGTGGGAGCATGGGCAGCAGAGCAAAACTGCACCCAACGACATCATCAGTCTGTTTCGCATCGTATCCTTGTAGGGGCGGCCCCGCGTGGCCGCCCTTTACCCTTGCCACATGATAGACATATCGATATCGGGCAACCATCCCGGCGTGCCGGTACTCTACACATTGTCCGGAACGACCCAGGGCTCGCGATACGTTCGCCCCAGGTACTTGTTCGCCTGGTCGTTGTTGGCAAACGTCTCCGTCTTCGGGTCGAACTCAAGCTGCTTATTGCCTACCCTGTACGATATGTTGGCCAAGTGACAGAGCAGAACGGACTGATGACCGACTTCAGCGTTGGCGTTCGCTTTCTTCCGCGTTCGTATGCACTCGACGAAATTGTCCTTGTGTTCCTTGTCTGCCTGCCGGCCATATTCAGAGTGCACCAACTCGCTGTTTGAGTTGAACGCCTGCCAACCGCCGCCGTGCCGGCTGTACTGCATGAAACCTTCAGTGCCGCAAATCTCCACCTTCGTGCTGCTGAACGGGAAGTTCGGGAACCGGTCCGAGTCGCGGATGTCGCCGGGGGTCTTCTTCATGTAGGGTGTCCAGAGAGCTGATTCGAGCATCAATGTGAGTGAGCCATAATCGAATGTGGCAAATTGAGTGTCCGGAGTCTGCCGCCCGTCTTTCAGGGAGTTCACGCCGCCTGCGTGCGAGACCGTCTTCGGATACGGTGGGTCACCTAATAGATAGCGAGCACAATCCAGTTGATGGACAGCATCACCGGGGATAGGCCCGCAGCTGAATTCCCACTGATTGAGCCACCGCCGGCTCGGATTGTAGGGAATCATTGGTGCCGGGCCGCACCACATGTCATAGTCAAATCCCTCGGGCACCGGCCGGTTGGGGCTATCGCCCTGCCTGCGATGCTGCATCATGTTGAACACACGAACGAGGTAGACGTCACCCAATTTGCCCGACTGAATATACTCTTTGGCTTTGGCGGTGTAAGGAGCACTGCGCGACTGCATGCCAACCTGGATGACCCTCTTGTACTTTCGGGCCGCCTCGATCATTTTCCTGCCCTCGCGGATGTTGTGAGCCATCGGTTTTTCGACATAGACGTCCTTCTCCGCCTGGCAGGCCATGATGCTACCCAGCGCGTGCCAATGGTCCGGAGTGGCATTGACAATAACGTCAACGTCGCGATCCTCGAGGACTCTACGGAAATCCTGAACAAGTTTCGGCCTTCTGTTCTGAGCTTCTTCGACCGCCTCGCGCGCCCGGGCATAACGCCTGGTATCGGCATCACAGAGATAGGCGATTTCCGCATCGGGCCTCTGAGCAAAGCTCTCGGCCAGATACGTACCGCGGCCGCCCAGCCCCATCACGCCTATGATGATTTTGTCGTTCGCCCCGCGCACCTTGCGTGGCGAAGCCACGGCAAAGGCCGCCGCGGCGCCTACGGTGCTTCTCATGAATTCCCGACGATTCAGCGATCTCATAGCCATCTCCTGTAAAGTGCTGCATTTGCACGTAATCTTGTGTACGAGCCGGATTCTGATGATATACGCAGAGAGTCAATTGTGCAAGCACTTCCCGCGGGCCTGCCGGGGATCCACCGCCAGATTTGTTTGACATTCAGGATGTTACTTGGGTAATATGGCAATCAGAACCGTGGCCCACGTGATGGGCCGGCAGCATCTGGAGAACACCGAGTCTTATGTTATAATGCACCCAACAGAATCTGACTCAATCATAACCATAGACCCGTTAGAGAAATGAAGGGAGCCTACGATGAACAAGAAGAATCTTAGCAGACGAGAGTTCTTGGCCGCTTCGGCGGGCGCAGCCGCCGTGGCAGCGTCGGGCACGATGCCAGCCTTTGCCGGACGAAGAGCCGCGGCGGGAAAGCTGGCAATCAAAGGCGGCAAGGCCGTCAGAACCAAGCCGTTCCACGGCTGGCCAAACTGGTACAAGGACGCCGAAGAGCCTGTTCTCTCCATTCTCCGCAGCGGGAATTGGTTCAGGGGCCAGGGTAACACCGTGACCGAATTCGAGAAAGCCTATGCAGATATCTTAGGCGCCAAGCGATGCGTCTGCACCGTCAACGGCACAAACGCCCTGCTCACGGCGCTGCACGCGCTCGACGTCGGAGTGGGCGATGAGGTCATTGTCTCACCCTATACGTTTATCGCCACGTATAACGTCGTGATAGGCTCGTCTGCGCTGCCGGTCTTTGCCGACACCGACCCTGAGACGTTCCAGATCAATCCGGACAAGATCGAGGAGAGGATCACCGAGAGAACCCGAGCGATTCTGCCCGTCCACATCCTGGGGATTCCCGCGAACATGGACAGGATCATGGCCATCGCCAGGAAGCACAATCTGGTCGTGATCGAAGACGCATGCCAGGCGTGGATGGCCGAGTGGCGAGGCAAGAAGTGCGGCACGGTCGGCGACCTGGGATGCTTCAGCTTCCAGAACTCCAAGCATCTGCCGATCGGGGAAGGCGGCGCCGTGGTCGGCAACGACGAAGAGCTTATGGACAGGGTCATGTCCTATCACAACTGCGGCCGGCCTTTCGGAAGCGTCAAGAAAACCAGCAACTACCCGATAATCGGGACGAATCGCAGGATGACGGAATACCAGGCGGCCATCGGACTCTCACAAATCAAGCGTCTGGAATCCGACACGGAGACGCGCAACAAGAACGCCGAGTACCTGACCTCCAAAATCAAGGACATTCCGGGCATCGCTCCTCTCAAACTGTACGAGGGCGTGACGAGATGTGCGTACCACTTGTATCCGTTCCGCTACAAGAAGGAGCAGTTTAATAACGCCCCCAGACAGAAGTTCCTGGCCGCCCTCAGCGCCGAAGGAATCCCCTGCTCCGGCGGGTACGGCCCGCAGTACAGGGACGGCCTGATCGAGGTCGCACTGAAGTCCAAGAACTTCACAAGGAGCTTCTCCAAGGCAAGGTTGGACAAATACCGCGAGGAACTGAACTACCCCGACAACGATCAGCTTTGCCAAGAAGCCGTCTGGCTGTCCCAGTCTATGCTGCTCGGCCCCAGGAGCGACATGGACGATATTGCCAATGCGATTGCGAAAGTCGCCGAAAACAAAGATCAACTGGCATAGCTGCGACCTCGACTTGGCGCTATTGGATTTGATTTGTTGTTGATATGTTTCAATAAGGAGGATCTGTAATGCAGGATTCCTACTCCCGCAGGCGCTTCCTGAAGAGTGCGGCGGCAGGCAGTGCAACGTTTGCACTCTCGGCATCGAGCTATTCCCGAGTCATCGGCGCCAATGACCGGATATCCATCGGTCAGATCGGCTGCGGCGGCCGGGGGATCGGCGCGCACATGGCCGGCGTGTACAAGCATGTCAAGAGCCAGAATTTCGAGATCACGGCCGTCGCCGATCCCTGGCGTCTTCGTCAGGAGGCCGCCTCGGCCAAGGTCAAGGAATGGTTCGGCAGGGACGCACGGCAGTTCTCGTCGTACCGCGACGTTTTGGCCCTCAAAGATGTGGACGCCGTGATGATCGCTTCGTGCGACCACCAGCATACGATCCACCTCAAGGCCGCGGCCGAGGCCGGCAAGGACGCCTACTGTGAAAAGCCTCTGGCGATGCGGCTCGACAGGCTCAAAGACGCGTGCGACGCGGTCAAGAAGGCCAATATTGTTGTGCAGATCGGCACGCAGTTGCGCAGTTTCCCCACCTTCACTGGCTGCCGTGAACTGTACAAAACCGGTATTCTCGGCAAGGTCGGGCGAATCGAGCAGTGTCGCAATAGCTGGAGGCCTTATTGGTACGGGTACGTAAAGGACGTGAAGGCCGAGGATGTGGACTGGAAGGAATTCGTGATGGACCAGCCGGTGCGGAAGTTCGACCCCGTGCTCTACTCGGGCTGGTACGGCTACCGGCAATTCTCCGACGGCCCCGTCCCTGGTTTGGGTAGTCACTTCATCGACCTCGTACACTACATCACCGGCGCAAAGTTCCCCACGAGCTGCGTCTGCATGGGCGGAGTGTTCACGTGGAAGGACAAGAACAACTTCACCTGTCCCGACCACGTACACGCGTTGTGGACATATCCTGACGGCTTTATGGTCAGCTACTCGACGAACTTCGGCAACGGCAGCGGCAACAGCTTCAAAATATTCGGCGACGCCGGCGTTCTCGACATGGTCAACTGGAACGCACCGATTCTGACGGCCGAAGGGGCAAACCCCAAGAAAAAAGGCCCGATCCGCGGCAGGAAACCAGTGGAAGAAGTGCAGCGTCCCGACCATTTTCTCGATTGGCTCCAGTGCATGCGGACCCGCGAAACGCCTAATGCTTCAATCGACGCCGGCTATCAACACGCCGTTGCCGTTATCATGGCCATGCAATCGTATGACACGGGCAAACGAATGGTCTATGACCCTGAGAAACGGGAAATCCACCCCGGATAGACACTCGCCACCCGAAACAGTAAGGAGAAGACACAGATGAGTTCTCTCGATGAGATGTCTCGCAGAGATTTTCTGGACCGGACATTGAAGATCGGAGCGGCAGGCCTTGCCGCCTCCTGCACGACCGGATCAGCTCTTGCCGCTAGGACTACCGACACATGGCAGATCGGCTGCTATACGCGGCCCTGGGCCCAGTATGACTATCGCGTAGCGCTAGACGCAATCGCCGAGGCTGGATTCAAGTACGCCGGACTGATGACAACCAAGTCCGAAAAGGGTAATCTCGTGATTTCGGTTGACACGACGCTCGAAGAGGCCCATCAAGTCGGCAAAGAAGTCCGAAAACGCGGGCTGAAAGTCCCTTCGGTGTACGGCAGCGGCATCCCTGTAGCCAAGTCACTCGAGGCGGGCATCGAGGGTCTCAGGAAGCTGATTGACAACTGTGCCGCGTGCGACGTCGGTAATCTGCTTATGGGTGGAATCGGTAACCCAGACCTCTACGACGCTTACTACAAGGCCATCGGCGAATGTTGCGATTATGCCGCCGAGAAAGGTATGGGCATCAGCGTCAAACCTCACGGCGGGCTCAACGCCACCGGGCCGCAGTGCCGCAAGACTATCGAGATGGTCGGGCACAAGAATTTTCGCATCTGGTACGATCCGGGAAACATCTACTTCTACTCGGATGCCAAGCTCGATCCGGTGACGGACGCCGCTACGGTGGACGGGCTCGTCGTAGGCATGTGCATCAAGGATTACAAGCATCCCAGGAACGTGGCGGTGACACCAGGAACGGGGATGGTGGACTTCCCGGCTGTTTTCGCTCGCCTGAAACGAGGCGGCTTCACGAGCGGCGCATTGGTCGTTGAATGCCTCGATCCCGGCGACCTGAAACATACGTTGGCCGAGGCACAGAAGACCCGCGAGTTCCTGGAGGAGTTGACGGGGCAAAAAAAAAAGCCCTCGCGTGAAGCTTCAGTCAGGACCGCGGGACTAACGGCAGGTGTTGCTGTCACTGACATCACGCCACCAGTCCCCTACCGGATGAGCGGCTACTTTCGCGAGCGGCTGAGCACCGGCACCTCAAATCCACTCCGCGCCAAAGCAGTTGTCTTGCGCCAAGGTAATGAATCAGCAGCTCTTGTCTCGTGCGATATCATAGGTTTGTCACCTGATGTCTCTTCACGCGCCCGCCGGCGGGCCTCGAAAGAAACCGGCATCCCCCCCGAGAATATCCTGCTTGCCGCTACCCACTCGCACACTGGACCTCTGTACTTCGGCGCGCTCAGGAAGCACTTCCATGATCGGGCCGTAGCCGAGCATGGCAGCGATCCTTATGAGAAGGTGGATTACTCTGCCAGACTTGTCAGAAGGATCACGCGGGCCATCACAAGAGCAAATGCGGCGGCAAAACCAGTCCGGGTCGAGGCCGGATCTACCGAGCAGCAAGGGCTGTCTTTCAACCGACGCTTCCACATGAAAGACGGGACGGTCCGTTTCAACCCCGGCGTGCAGAATCCCAATATTGTCCGCGTCGCCGGGCCAATCGACCCTGAAGTTGGGATTGTCTTCTTCCGCCAAGTCGAGAGCGACAAGAACATTGCCGCGTTGATAAACTTCGCCCTACATCTCGACACCGTCGGCGGAACGGAGTACGCAGCCGACTATCCGTTCTATCTGGAGCAGTCTCTACAACACAAATACGGCAAGAACATGGCATTGCTCTTTGGGACTGGAACATGCGGCGACCTCAACCACATCGACGTCACCAGGAAAGAACGCCTGAAAACAGACTATATCGGCAAAACGCTGGCTTCGACAGTGCTTGCGAGAGCCGAGTCGCTGAAGACTATAGACCAGCCCTCCCTGGCCGTTCGGAGCGAAGTAGTCGAGGTGCCGGTTCAGCGTATCGCTCCCGAAAGAGCCGCCTGGGCGCACGCGAACATCAATAAGGTTGGCACGAGGGAACTATCGTTTCTCGAACAGGTCGAGGCGTACAAAATACTCGCGATCGAGGCGCGGCAAAGCCGAACGCTGGCGCTCGAGGTACAAGTGTTCCGCCTGAGCCGCGACGTTGCCGTAGTCGGCCTTCCAGGCGAAGTCTTCGTGGACCTCGGACTAGCCATCAAGAAGGCCAGTCCGTTTGAGCACACGCTGGTGATTGAGTTGTGCCAGGATGCTCCGGGATACATCCCCACGAAAAAGGCATTTGCCGAGGGCAGCTACGAAACAGTCAATTCGCGAATCGCGCCCGGCGGCGGTGAGAAAATGGCCGAAGCGGCGATTCGGCTCCTGAAAGAATTGGGCTGACAACAGCCTTAGAATCACAGGAAGAGTTTTAATGAAATTCACAAAGATGCACGGTATCGGCAATGACTACGTGTACGTCAATTGCTTCGAGGAGAAAATCGAGAATCCCGCCGAATTGGCGCAAGTGGTCAGCGATCGGCACAAGGGCATAGGCGGCGACGGGCTGATTCTGATAGCTCCCTCGCAGAAAGCGGACGCCCGGATGCGCATCTTCAACTCCGACGGCTCGGAAGCTGAAATGTGCGGCAACGGGCTGCGCTGCGTGGCCAAGTATACGTACGAACACAAGCTGGCCCCCGCCGCCGGCGCATTTGCGGTGCCGGGCGGACCGTCTTTTGCCGCCTCACTCAATATAGAAACCGGCAACGGCGTCCTGACTGTCGGGCTCATGATCGACGAAAGCAATAATGTGTCTAAGATCTGCGTGAACATGGGCCCGCCGATTCTTGCACCCCGGGACATTCCCGTGGACTTGCCCGGTGACAGAATCGTTGAACGGCCTATCGAGATTCTCAGGCAACCACTGGTGATGACCTGCGTCTCGATGGGTAATCCGCACGCCGTGTTTTTCTGTGACGACGTCGGGTCGATCGATCTGGACAAGCTCGGGCCGGCGATTGAGAACGACGCCGTTTTCCCGAACCGGATCAATGTCCATTTCACACAGATCGACGGACCTAATGAACTGACAATGCGAACCTGGGAGCGAGGCAGTGGAATTACGCTGGCCTGCGGAACCGGCGCCTGCGCCACGGGAGTCGCGGCGGTGCTCACGGGCAAAGCAAAGCGCACTTGCACGGCGCATCTGCCGGGTGGCGACCTTGATCTTAACTGGTCCGAAGAGGACGACTGTGTCTACATGACCGGCCCGGCCACGGAAGTCTTCTCGGGCGTCTGGCCGATCAAGTGATTCTTAGAGACAGAGCTTCGGCGGACGGCAGAATTGGATTGCCACGCCGTACTTTTCACAGGTGGGATCGGTGCCAGCCTGGTCATCGCACATCTTCTCCGCTCTCAGGACACTAGCGTATCCCGCGAGCTTGCCGCCAAATTCGAGCAAACCAGCCGTTGGGGGTATCTCAAGGGCGACTTTCATCAGATCGCCCCGCTCGACCGGGCCGGCAGTCTCAAAATAGAGACCACCTGAACTGACATTCACTGCACGCCCGCCGTAAGATTTGCTCGCCGCCGAGCCCACATTTCGGCATGCTATGTCGAAATGAAGCCGCAGCCGCCGATGTCTGCGTCTGTCAGGTCGATCCTTCATGAGCATCCCTGCGTCGCCGTTTGGTTCTCCTTGCGCCTGAGTGGGCTGGGCGACTATTATAGGAGCAACGCCCGTTCCAACATCCACGACCGGCAGACAACCTATATTAACTTCTCTAACTGCCTTAATTGTATCGGCTTATGCTCAACGCTCCGAGCTTCGGTCTCAAGGTCGGGCCTGGGCTCCCAAACGGTGTTTACGAACATCAACACCCCGGCAACCTCTCACCAAGCAAAGGTCCGATCTGGACACTGTGCTATCACAATCCAGACGCTGAACTGTGGAGGCCAGCGTTTCTTGCTAAACAGGCACGTCTTTCAGTCCGAAATAAGGAACAGGCGTGTTGCTTTTTGTCAACACTCATTGTTGATCCTAAACATGACGGGCCCGGTCGCTACGAGTATGGCAGAACATCCGAAAGAGCGAATGAATGGTGCACATTCTAACAGGAGACCTGTTAGGAAACGCGCCACCGAGCCCAATTCGCAATCCGGGTCAGGCCGCGGATCGATACTTCAAGCGCTGCCGATGGCGTTAGTCGTCTTCGACGCGGACCTGAGAATCATCGAGGCCAATCTCAAAGCGGCCTCGGTGATCAAGCTGGGCGATCGCATCGACCAATCTCTGGCCAGTGGCACCGATGACAAGATCTGGCTGGGCTGGACGCAGCAATTGAAAGCGGCAATCGCAGGGCAAACGACGGCCGCATTTGACGACGTCGCATACACATCCGGAAGCGGCACAAGACTGCTGCGCGTCGTCTGCAGCCCGGCCGAGCATGTGGGAACGGGAAGCCCCGGCGGAATCGTCATGATCGAAGATGTATCCTACATGGCGGAGATACGACGAAAGCTAGGCGAAGCCGAGAGGTTGGCGGCCATCGGCAGACGTGCCTCCAAGGTCGCTCATGAGCTGAACAATCCTCTCGACGGAATACTGCGATACATCAATCTTACAATGAGAATTGTCGATGAGGAAAATCTGAGCAAGCCGAAAGAGTACCTCGAGCAATGCAAGCGAGGACTCATGCGAATGGTTCAGATAGTAGGTGAGCTGCTCGAATTTTCGCGGAGCACCTACATGCCGTCAGCGCAAGTGAAAATTGATCAGGTGATCGAGGACGCGATAAAGCCGCTGGAGGGGCGAGCGTCGAACCTGGATGTTCGGATATCGCGAAAGTACGGCTTCGGCTTGCCTCTTGTGCGAAGCGGGAATCTGTTTCAGGTATTCTGCAACCTCGCCGGAAACGCGCTGGATGCGATGCCCGATGGCGGAGAGCTTACAATCTCGACTCGGGCCGAAGCGGATAATTCCATCGTGGTGGAATTCCGCGACACGGGAACGGGCCTTCCGGCGGGTGACATAGAAACAATATTCGAACCGTTCTTTACAACCAAAGACAAGGACAAGGGCACGGGGTTGGGACTGGCGATCTGCCGCGATATAGTTGAGAGTTATCGTGGACGAATTACCGCCGAGAACGCCCCGGGACGCGGCAGCATTTTCACTGTCTACCTACCGGTGACAAGCTAGGTCGGAGCGAATAAGGCAAATGTGACATTAGGCCGGATGATTCCATGAGAGAAAAAAGCATACTTGTCATAGATGACGACAAAATAATATCAGATTCACTCTGCGAGTTTCTAACACTGGAAGGATTCCGGGCCAGCGGCGCCGAGACGCTGAAAAGCGCTTTGACCATGCTGGAAAGAGAAGACTACTCGCTCGTGTTGACAGACGTCAATCTGCCGGATGGAGACGGGCTCGAATTGTTGGACATCATAAGAAATGATTATCCCCAGACGGTAGCAATAGTCATAACAGGCTACGGCACCATTGAAAGCGCCGTCAAGGCCATCAAACAAGGCGCCTATGACTATCTGACCAAACCTATCATCGACGATGAATTGCGACTGGCTGTGGAAAGAGCGATCAGGCAGCAGTCGCTCATGAGCGAGAACGAGAACCTTCGATTGCAGCTTGATCGCAAACACCGGCTGGAGAACATAATCAGTCACAACTACAAAATGGCGAAGATATTCGACCTCGTCGAGGCCGTTGCCGACAGCAAGATCACTATACTGATGGCTGGACCGTCGGGCACCGGCAAGAGTATGCTGGCCCGAGCGATACATCATCGATCCAGCAGACACAATAAACCATTTGTCGAGGTAAGCTGCGGAGCGCTGCCGGAGACGCTACTCGAAAGCGAGTTGTTCGGCCACGCGAAGGGAGCTTTCACCGGCGCAGTGGCCAACAAGGAAGGAAAGTTTCTGGCCGCCGACGGCGGGACGATCTTTCTCGATGAAATCGGCAATGCCTCGCCGGCCCTGCAGGCCAAACTCCTGCGGGTGTTGGAGGACAGGCAATTCGAACCGGTCGGCAGCAACAAGACTACGATTGTCGATACGCGTATCTTGCTGGCGTCGAATCGCAACCTCGATGAGGAGGTGCGGCAAGGTAGATTTCGGGAAGATCTGTACTACCGGATCAACGTCGTAACGATCGAGTTGCCACCTTTGTGCGAAAGAGTGGGAGATGTCCGACTGCTGGCCGAGCATTTCCTGCGGATGTACTCGGCGCAGCACAACAGAGAGAAACTCGGTTTCACCGATGAGGCGATGGAATGTCTGGAGCGATATTCCTGGCCCGGCAATATTCGTGAAATAGAGAATGTGATCGAGCGGGCTGCGCTGTTGAGCAAGGGCAAGTTCGTCGGTCCCGATGATCTGCCGGAGAGCGTCAAGCGAGAGCCTGCCCGGCAGCTTGAGGGCTACAAGCCAACGAGCCTCAAAGAGGCTCTGGCCGGCCCTGAGAAGGACATCATTCGGCGCGCGCTCGAAGCCAACCATTGGAACAGGCAGGCGACCGCGAAGGCACTTCAAATAAACCGCACCACACTGTTCAAGAAGATGAAGTATTACGGCCTTTACGCCGAGGCGGAACGATTGGGTTTGACCTAAAGGCCGGGCACGTGAATAACCGTCGGGAACGTCTGATAATTTAAAAACCCCTGCTTTTTTGCGGAGGGAGGGGAGAAGGAAGAGAAAAGCAGGGGCAAAAAATGAAAAAGCTAGTATGATTATAGCAGTTTTCGGGCAAAGATCAACGAAAAAAAAGAAAATCCAGGAATTCTTCTACAAAAAATCCTACTTACAGGCACAGAAATACCGCATTTCTGCGGTCTCAGGCCTTCAGTAATACTACGTGTCGATTGTCCAGTAGAATAGCGCAAGCAGCAGCACGCTCACACCCCCTGCGACCCGAACGAATGAACTGGTCCAGATAATCTTGATTACGGGGAAGACC
>Ga0209536_100012730_pt1 | contig 12203 bp, 10 predicted proteins | sample DeeMarSeWOR28_12_FD_187461 | JGI IMG/M metagenome (GOLD analysis project Ga0209536, IMG submission 187461) | Marine sediment microbial communities from White Oak River estuary, North Carolina - WOR-2-8_12 (SPAdes) (version 2) | ecosystem: Environmental > Aquatic > Marine > Intertidal zone >...
TCAGTATTTGCTTCCTTCTTCCAGAATAATTGGTCCCTCGCCGGCCTACTCAACTCACTCTTCAGCAGAGGCCGCCCATGCTAATACTCATCCATTAACCTATATCCTCAATCCCAATGACAACTGGTATCCTGACATGGATGATCTGTATATGAAAGTGAAATACAATCCGAATATTGTAGGTATTTTGATTATAAACCCGGATAATCCAACAGGAATGGTTTATCCAAGATTCATTTTGGACAGATTTGTGGAAATAGCTAAGGAATTTAACCTGTTTCTGATCTGCGATGAAATATATATGAATGTCACGTATAATGGCGCATCCAATTATACGCTGGCCGAATATATCAGTGATATACCGGGAATATCATTAAAAGGAATATCCAAAGAGATGCCCTGGCCAGGTGCAAGGTGCGGATGGATGGAATTTTATAACCGTAATTCAAAGCCTGAATTCGACAGGCTATGTGAAACACTCGAGAATGCGAAGATGATCGAGGTAAGTTCGACAAAATTACCGCAACTGGCCATTCCTATAATTATGCAGGATAAAAGATACACTGATTATATCAAGATACAGAGCGAAAAGATAGGTAAGCGCAGTAAAGTTATAACTGAATTACTGTCCACGGTAAAGGGAATAAAGTTTAACGAAACATTCGGTGCCTTTTATAATACCATCATATTCGAGGAAGGTGTCTTGAACTACAAGCAATCCCTGAAAATTGAAAACCGCGCAATACAAAAGCTTGTAGAGTCCTGGGTGGAAGATGAAGTGGTAAGCTATGACCAGCGATTTGTATATTATCTGCTCGGTGCAAAAGGGGTATGTGTTGTACCCATATCATCCTTCTGCTCAGATTTGCTGGGTTTCAGGGTGACCCTACTGGAAGATAATGAAGCATTGCTGTTACAGATATTTAACCGTATCAAAGAAGGACTAACTGAATATCTGAGTTCCTGATAATTTTTTTATGGCTCTTACAAAAAAACCAATTTGATCTATGTATCCAGGTTCACTATTTTAGCTATTTTTGACTGCAATTCTGAAGAATCGAAATTCTTATCTTCATCAAATCCAATTCTTATAGCTTCAAGATAGTATTCACCGGCTTTCTCAGGTAATCTGTTAATAATATAATAATCCCCCTTTACCTCCATATTGTAAGATGTCTTTTTAATCTCTATTGATCGGTCGATCCATTCCGCGACTTCTTTGTTTAACACATTTTTCTTCAAACATGATTTCGCACATGATGCAAGAGTATACCAGTCATCCGGTGCTGTATTATTTATAATCTCCCTGTTTTTGTTTAGAATCTTTTCATTTTTACCATCAGCAGGATAGCCTGAAAGGTTCACTGCACACAATAATAAAATTATTAGAAGATTTGATAGTTTTTTCATCTGGATATTGATTAATGGGTTAACACTTTAATTATTCTCTATCATAAAATACCAAGTGAAATGCCAGAAATATTAAATATCTGAGATACAATACCATATGATAATAACCTGATTTTATCATTAAGAAAAAGTGTACGGAAAAAGTACATTTTGGTGTCCCTCTTTGAACACCTTGTCTATTTAAAAATTAAAATATTACAAATTAACCACCCAATTTGGGTTATTTTTTAAAATTATTTGAATCAGAATGGTATTTTATGGTGATTCTACTAATAAAACAGATTGCGAAAAATATATAGAAACTCAGAAGTTGGTAAGCCGGATCTTGTTTTTAACCGGATTTGCATAGATTGACAGTAACCGGACCTTTGACTCTTCATCAACAAGCTGGTTATTTTCCAGTCTGGCTTCAATATATTGCGTAAATTTTAATCTCTCCTCCTCAGTATATTCCCCTATGAAGGTGTCCATATTCATTAACATATCGTAGGCTATATAATTGGTCGGCCAGAGTTTTATGTATCGTTGAATTTGTTCATCAATGGTGGCAGCTAGACTGGAGAATTGTTCTTTGGGAGTTTCGTGATGGATAATTTCATCAAACTCGGTATTGATAACATTTCCGATACTGACATGTACTCTACCCTTAAATCCTGTTAAACCGGTTACCATACTTATTTCGTCATCTTTCTCGCTCTTCTCATAATAAATATTTCTTTCTTTCGCCAACCCCTCTTTCACCTTCAGTATGTCACAGGGATCATATTCGTAAGAAATCGCTGTCGGAAGGAAGTTAAGGGATTTGAGATATTCGAATTTATCTTCATCCCCACCATAAGCAAGCATCTTCAGGAGACTTACCTGGGTGATGTCATTTCCATCTTTTGCCCTCCCCTCCCTTTGCGCTATCCAGATCGATTCCCGGTCATCGATAATGCTTTTTTTAATATAATTCGATAAACGCTGTGAGTAATAAAACGACTCTTTTACAGAGGGTGTGCGGTGCACTATAAAACTTTTATTTAACCTGGCAAGATCCCTTATCCATTCCTTTCGCATCAGGTTATCACCAATGGCGACTTTTGTGGTATTGAATCCCTTTTCGTAAAGGATCATATTTAATATGGAGGGATCAAGTATTATATCATGATGGTTTGAAATAAACAGGTAAGGAATATTTTTATTCAATCTTTTAATTCCGCTTTGACTCAGTCCGGTGGTAGTATCGGCGATGATCTTTTTAATTATAGGGTAGATGATCGTAGTTTGAAAGCCATATATCGTATCAATATGCTTGAAAACTTTCTTTAATAATTCAGGGTTCTTATCCGGGAAAAACTGTCTGGCAAGTGTTTCATAAAATGGCAGCTGAACTACCTTATCTACAAGAGCACGTACCTCATGATCTTCATAAGGACGAATATCATCAAAGTTTTGGATATCGATCATCGGAAATAAATATCTTGCTAATTAACTCTTTGTAGGGATATTTTTCAAATTTTAACTTCGTATAATGTTATTTAATTTTAATATCCTGACGATTAAGTCGGTTAAGGAAGGATATATTTCGTATTTCTAACAGGTCCTTGCAGTCAGGTCATAGCCATAAGGACTGTCGCATCATGTATTGTTTTACCTTAAACAAATGCTTATCATTCATTCCTGTTTTTCTTCTCTATTTTGTTTTCAACGATTTTAAGGATCATGGATTCCATGGCGATAGCCTGGTCTTTAATTGTACTACTTTCGGTCAGAATTTTCTTAGTATATTTTTTATCAGACAGGTCCTGGCAATTGATTTTTACATTAAGATATGCCCCCAGTATCGCTGTTCTTGCACAGGCTATGCCGACACCTATATCAGAGACAGAAGATTCCTGTCCTATTTCAGCCATCTGTTTTAAAAGCTTAATGATCGAATTTTTATAGCTTAAGCTGGAATCCAAACCCCAAATGGGATTCCGAAATTTCTCAAGGAATTCATTAAGTAATTTATCAAAATCAGCATTTGCATCAAATGAAACGTTAAATTTAAGTGCTAGTGGATTTCCACCAGTGCCAGATGTTGTTCCAATACCAGTTATAATTCCAGCAAATCCCTCAACGAATCTAATGCCACTAATTAACTCCTTTTGAACATTTGGTAGAGGTGCAATAACAGTTGGTAGTGTGGATGAAGTATATCCTGCACCAGCAGTTGTAATAGAAGTAAGAGTTACGATTCCAGATGAATTTACAGATGCTGTTGCGGCAGCAAGTGACTGCTCCTGATATCTACCAAACTCAAAACCATTTACAAATTCTACAGTATTAGATGCAGATTTGCTAAGTGTGATGTTGCCACCATCTGTGGCGGCAATGCCAATAACTGTTGTGGATGTATCCAGGATATTTGGAATTGCTTTTAAAGTTTGACCAATCTTTATAGATTCTGTATTGATTCCAATGATTACATCAGATCCAATACCAAGTGTTCCAACTCTGTCAATGATGTCTGCTTTAAATACAGTTCCAATTCCACCAATTGGTTTTCCAATTTTTAGTGTTACTGTTGAAGATGGTGTGTAACCACTACCACCATCAATCACATCAATGGACGAAATTGTTCCAAGACCAGAAACAACAGCAGATAAACCAGCAGCAAGGAGGCGAGGGAACGCATTGTCGGTCGGGATCGCACGCTTTCCGAAATGGGGTTAGTGTAATTAAAGGCATTGATATTTAAAATCTCTGCCTGCGGCTCTAACTTACGCAACGTCGCCTCAATGGCAAGCGTTGCGCTGTGATGCCCTGAGACCTCCGAAATGTACATCAGAATTATACGTCTGGTTGACATAAAACTAGACCTTGCCTTCCTTATGCAGTTCTAAAAGGGCCGCGGCCACATCGGGGTTAAATTGCTTGCCGCTCTCTCGTGCGATCTCTGAAACCGCCTCTTGTCTGGATAATGCGCGGCGATATGGACGATCGGTAATCATGGCATCAAAAGAGTCGGCAACCGAGATTATCGCGGCAATCAAGGGAATACCCTCGCCCTTTATTCCTTCGGGATAACCCGAGCCATCGTATTGTTCATGGTGATATTTTACGCCCAATATGGAAGGACCCAGCTCCTTTATCGACTGCAGGATCGTCACGCCTATCGAAGGGTGCTCTTTGATACGCTTCCTTTCTTCTTCATCCAGTGGGCCGTTTTTGTTCAAAATCGATTCGGGGATGCCGATTTTGCCGATATCGTGTAAAAGGGCGGCGATATGCAGATATTCAAAAAAGTTTTCCTCGAGCTTAAATTTTGCCGAGCGCATAAGCCGCCGGGCGATTTCCAGGCTAATCTCAGTAACCCGGGTGGTATGGCCATGGGTATAGTGATCCTTTGCATCAATGGCCGTGGTTAACGCCAGGGTGGTATTAAGAAAAAGTTTTTTATTTTTGTCCAGCTCGCTCTCTAAATCCTGAAACAACTGGGCATTCCTAATTGCCATGGAGACATGCGAGGCTAAAGCAAAAAATAAATCCAGTTCATCAGACTGAAATCCCTTGCCGCTTCTTTTCCTGCCCAACAAAAGGACTCCCAGAAGATCCGAAAGGAAATAGCTGGGAATACATGCTACTGCCTGAAATATCTCCATTTGTTGGAGAATCTTTTTTAAGAGATTCTTCTGCTGTCCGGTTACGCTTTTCCTTCTCAGGGCCTTCCTGATCTCCTCGTAAACCAGGAGGTTAGTTCTAAAAATTGACCGGGCATCCTCTTCTTTAAAAAAACGGATGAGTGGATTATCCGGGTCTGTCCTGGCAAAACCGGCGGGTATTTTTAGTCCCGCGGGTCCGCGCGAAACCGTCAAAACATAGGTATCCCTATCTCTGGATCGCAATAAAATACCCGCATGGGTCACTCTTACCTTCTGCACAATCGTACGCACGATCATCTTAATCAAAAGCTCTGGATCATGCACCAGGATCATCCTTTTTGCTGCGGTCTCCAATTCTCTTTTATAGTCGATAGCCATATATTGTGTTTACTTTAACTCCTTCATCACGATCCGTTCAAGCTCTTCCAGTTCTAGGGGCTTGTGAATATAATCCAGGGCACCTAGCGAGCGACACTTGTCAAAAACATCGCCTTCTTGCGGCTTCTTACCAGTCACCATAATTACTTTCAAGTCTTTATTATTCTGACGGATGGATTCCAGGGTAGCAATACCGTCTAAGCCGGGCATCATGATGTCCAAAAGGACTAATTGCGGTGATTCCTGGCTTATTTTTTCCAGGGCCTCCTGGCCGTTTGCGGCGGTTGAAACCTGAATCTTTCGCTTGCGAAAAAAATTCGCGGCAAATTCCCGCACATCCAGCTCATCGTCCACGATTAATAACTTCGCCATGCTTTCTCCCTTTAAACAAAAAGTGTTCTTTTTTAGCCCGGATTTTAGGCTTGATTATACTGGATTGCAATACAAAAGTAAAGTTATTTGAAATCGTAAAAACTGTTTATTCTGCTAAGGGAAGTTCAACCACGAAACGGGTGCCGACTTTATAGGCAGACTCGAAGCTAATTTTACCCTTATGGATATCGGCAATGATCCGCCGAATCACATAAAGACCAAGACCGGTACCTTTGCGCGATGATGTTTTAGTAGTAAAAAACGGCGTAAATACTTTTTTGGAAAAATCGTCCTTTATACCCATACCGTTATCTTCTATTATTATCTCTAAATTCTCTTCCTTGGCAGCGGCAAAAACAGTAATTCTGCCCCGGTAACCTTTTTCCTCCAACATAGTCTTGCGCTCAACGATAGCATCGTAGGCATTATCAATAAAATTAAAGAATACCTCCTGCAACTGCACTTGGTTACCCTTTATCAGGGGGGTATCTTTAGGGTAGCTGCGCACGATATCAACTTCAGATAGTTTAATCTTATATTGTACCATTTCCAGAGTTCCATCAAGAATCTGATCCAGGGTTAGCGCAGCAAAGCCCTCCTCTCCTTTGCGGGTATATTTCAAAATTCCCTTAACCACTTCTCCCCCCTGAATCACATTGCTTTGGATACGGTCTAGCGCATGATTGACCTGCTCGATCATCTCTCTTACCTCCGGGCTACACTTAGAGGTATCGGCTGTTTTTATGGTATCCAGGGTGTCGCCGGCGATTAAAGAAAGGGCGTAAAAACGGTTATTGATCTGGTGAGACAAGCCATCGGCCATAGTGCCGATAGTTGCCATTTTTTCTGCCTGGGCAACTTGCTCTTGCATTTGCTTGGTTTCTTCATAAAACTGCGCATTCTCTATGGCCAGGGCAGCCTGGCTGGCTAAAACCTGAAAGACATCGAGGTCTTCCCGGCTATAAATCTTTCCCGAAACCTTTTCCCCTAACACTATAAACCCCATGAATCTATCCTCTAAGAAACTGGGCACAATCACCGAGGCAAAAAGCAGGCGCATGTTCTCTTCTAAAAGTTTAAAGACCTCTTCTTTGGTGTCCTGCATCTTACGTTTTATTTCTTCGTAGAGAAGGGGTTCGCGCTTTAGACTAATCCAGGTCACCAGGGGGTTGTGCGAAGTCAGTTTAGCCATGGGTGTCCGGCCTTTATCGCGGCAGACCTGCAGCAAAAATTGGTCGCTCTCAGCATCATAAAGATATATCGCGGCATAAGCGATTCTTACGGTCTTGGTAACGATGTGGGTAATTAAATCCAGCAGCCTTCTTAGATCCCTGATGCGCGTCATGCCAACGGAGGCCTGCTTCAAAGTCTCCTGATAACGCCGCTGCTCCTTTAATAATCTATCTTCTGCTTTACGCTCCAAATAAATATAAAGAAAAGGCCCCGAGGTAGCTAAAACCGCCATCAAGCCTAACGGCCATATCCACCAACTTGGTCCAAAATAATCCCCCAGCAGATTCTTGAAAGAAAAGGCTGCAGCAAACGGCAGGCCTAATACCAGGGTATAAACCGCAATAAATATACCCGTACGGGTAACCGCCAGAGTAACATCCATCAGCCTATAGCGCGCAATGGCATAAGTAATAATACAAACGTGCACTGCAACCAAAATATTTCCCACCGGCAACATATTGATATTGTACCAAAGAGGGAAATTTGTGGCCCCGCCGGTAAACCCAAGCAAAAAGGCAAGTAGGACATATTTAGTCTGATTTTTACCCGAGGAAGAAAGCAGATGATACTGATTAATCATTAAAAATGCCCCGTACAGCACATAACCGAAAAAAAGTACAAGATAAAGAATATATAGCGGCCCGGCATCCGGCCAGAAACTAAAGGACATTTTCGGTCTTATATCTTTTACGATTAATGGAGTAAAAGATAGTACTACAAAGATGGCGCTTAGGCTACAACCAAACAAAACCAAAGCCTTTTGCAGGAAGTCCCGCTTGTTAAGAATTGACAACACGAAACGGAAGGTGCAAACCGGGATAAATACCGCGGCGGCAGAAAGCATCCTGCACCAGAATAATGCGCTTTCCCTATCAGGAGAAACCTGCCAGAGAAAATAACTGTAACTCCAGGCCGCGATACTCAGGCTCACCCAGAGGTAACTCCTGACGGTTAAGTTTGATTTATTTTTTATGGCGATGCTGGTAAGGAATACCCCGATTATCGTACTGGCAATGCCGTTAATTAAAGCGCTTAAACTAAAGAAATTCATAATTGGTTATTTACGGATAATCAGGACGTTAACCTGATCGGCAAAGGTTCTGATTACTCCCCTATTCTTTGCTTGCGATAGCAACCCCATTAAATCGTCTTCAGAAAAAAACTTATAGATGCCCGCGCCTTCCTTTTGCTTAATTCTTCCCGCAGCGCTCAACAGCTTTCTGGCTTCCTCCAGTTCTTCCTGGTTTTCTGTGCGGTCAACAAAATTCCGGTAGATCTGCGAAAGGTCTGCAAACGGTTTCATAGAACTTATAATCATAATTCCACCCTGCTTCAATACGCGCAGCAGTTCTCCAGCGCAAAATCGCGGATCCTTAACGTATGAAACCACTAAATTACAACATATCTTATCAAAATAATTATCCACAAATGGCAAATTCTCTTCCATATTCGCCAAGACATAAGAAAAATTTATTGCCGGGTACTTATCCGGCAGCGACAACTCCCGATAAACCCGGCGCAGCAAATTAAGATGCTTGTATCTTGCCTCTTTAAGGCTTTTTTCTACAAAATCCAATCCCGTATAGCCGATTGTCCGGAAATCTTTCAACTCGATTTTTCTCTCGTAAAGCTCTTCGATTATTTTCTCAAAAAGCCAGGCACCGAAATGTCCGTTACCGCAACCCGCATCCAAAATTTTATCGTCCTGCTGGATATTCAAAAAACCGCTGATATCGCAAAGAAACTGGCGGTAATCGCCGGACTTATGGATTAGTACAAATTTATTCAAGTACTTCTCCCAAAATTCCTTCTCTCCCTCCAGGCTTTTCTTAAGCAGGTTCCGTAGCCTTGCTGCCTCCACCTGCCACTGGCCGGACAATTCCAACTGGTGAGGTACAATTATATCATCCGGCTCTAATTGCTCTGCGCAGAGATATTTCTTGCAGCTTTGAACTGTCTGCCTGAGGGCAAAATCCGCTGCCGCTGGATTTTCATTCAAAAGATGTCTGGCATTGGGAATAACTATAAACTCCTTTTCTTGGCCCAAGAGGGAATTGGTAAGCTCTTTTATGTCTTGCGCTTTTACCCAGGGATCATTTTCCGCTGCGATAAAGACCGCCGGAATGCTCAACTTATGCATATCCTCTCTGGTGCTCTCCAAATCGTGATAGCCTGCCCTGATTGCATCCAGAGCAAAATTTATGCTTACCTCAAAACCCATTATATCATCTATGAACTTGCCTTTATATTGACCGCTTTCGATTTCTCCGATTACGTCCTGATGATAAATCGCTTTTAAGGTGCTACGCAGATCAACGATTCCCACCAAACTCACAAGAAACTTAATCCTCTTATCCTGAGCGGCCAATTTTATGGCCACCCTGGCTGCCAGGCTTGTTGCTACTACCGCGACATTTCTGGCCCCGAAATTATTCTCTACGAACTCAAGTGCGGAAATTAAATCCGCATTCATTTTGGACAAAGATGCCTCCAGCATCTCCCCCTGGCTTTCTCCCACATGACAAGAGGCGTCATATCTTAAAACGTTGAAACCGTTTTTCACCAGGTAATAGGATAATTTCAGCGAATCGCGCTTGGTCTCGCCAAAGGCAGGCGGAATAACGACGAAAAATGCACTTAGCTCCTTGGGATGGTCGAGGTAAGAAAAAATCGTTTGTCCGTTATTGTTCGTATAATTAACTATTTCACTAATTATGCCGTTGTTTCCACTATTAGACATATAACCAGAACTCGATGCACACAGATTATTTAGGCTATCTGTGTCTCAGGAACCCAAACCTCAAAGCCATGCTGCACTGCAAAATTTGCCATCTCTTCTAATTTATCGGGATTAATCTGGCTGCCCAGGGAATAATCCACAAACTTCTCTTCAAAAGTCAAAAGCATGGTCTCGGCCATCGCCGCATAAATCATATCCTTGGGCAGGCCCGTATCTACGCCCAGCTCGATGGGGTATTTTGATTTAATCACGTCTCCGTCAATAACAGTAATATCTCTTCTGCTAGCGGCATTACTAGCTATATTCTTAAGTAGGGATACATCGCAGGCCAAAGCCCCCCGTCTTAAATCTTGAATATCGAAATTAGCCACAAAGGCACTACTGGCGTTTATCAAGATAGTCGCGCTTTTGGCCGCCTGCCGGGCATCTTCATATATAGACACATTAGTGTGGTAAAGCTCCTGCGCCGATTCCCTGATTTTCTCCAACCTGGCCTTGTTCTTTCCGGTAATGATTATCTCCGGCACATATTCAGCCAACTTATTCAGGCATAATTGCCCGATAGGGCCATCGACATCGATTACCGCCAGGGTTGCCTGGGCCAAATCAATGTGTCTGCTTTTAACCGTTCTGTATATGGCCTCAAAAACCGACCAGGCGGTAAAGGTAGAGCCGGTAGTAACGGGTATCCCAACATTGCCTGAGAGTTTGGCGCCGTTATCGGTGACAATTGCAGCGTAACGGCTCAATCCCAGAATTTTTGCCCCTAACTTTTCCGCAAAATGGGCCGTGGCAATAATCTTATTTAAGACGAATTCCTGATTCGGTTCTAATAAATATCGGGGAGTCAGGGGGCAGGCCACAAAGAACCCTTCTATCGTCTTTCTCTGGATGGAGCGCACCTCTTTGATGTGGGAAACCTTAAAGGCGGGTATATTTTTTAAATTCGGCTTAACGATAAAATCCGGAAAGACCCTTATGGCCGGCCAGATCTTTTTAATCTGCTGAATGGTTATGGGATGAACAATAAAGGCAAAGGAGTCCACCGTCTATCTCCATAATAGTTTTCTCTTTTTTTTGCCTAGGGCATTGGATTTTATCTTTAGGATCTGCTCGCTGGAAATCAATTTTTCCTGGCTGGTAAGAGCAGCGATTTCAAAACCGTGCTTTGCGCCTAAACGCATAATCTCCCTGATTTTCTCGGGTTGAAAATCTTTGCCTAGGGAATAATCCTGGTATTTCCTCTCCAATGCCAGGATCATCGGTTCTGCCATGCAGGGAAAGCACAAATGTTCGGGCAGCCCGAAATCGAAATGAAAATCCACGTTCCCCACCGGCCTGGTAGCCACTCCATCGATCACCAGAATATCATCTCGCTTCCTTGCATCAATGCGCCGGGGATAAGAGGCATCAAAGATAACCGTGCCGGGATTAAGTTTACCCATATCGAATTCCGGGGGTATGCGATTAGTGGCAACTATCACCAAATTTACCTTATCTAAAATAGGGGTGATATCCGGACAGAAATGCAGCTTGCCCCTTTTTTCTTTTGGTGTATCGGCCAGGACCAGTCCGAATTTGTTTTCGTTATGCGCGGTAACAAACATCCCCGCTGTGAAATGGGTCAAGATTTCCAGACAGTATCTTCCTACGCTGGAGGTAACTCCCAATACAAGAACATAACTACTGCCTAATTCTACCTCCATCAAATCCGCCGCCCTGAGAAGAGCCTCCGGAATCATTGCTAACGTATAATTACTGCCCGTGGTTAGGGGGGTATCCACCTTTTGCGCTAATTCCGCGCCTTTATTACCGCTAAAAGCAGTATAAGCAGTCAGGCCGATAATTTTGGGATTTAAGGTCTGGGCAAATTCCAGGGTAGAATTCACCGCCTTCATCACCTTGGTGGGGCTCAAACCCACCATCTGTTCCATTAAGAGCGGGCACATTACCAACGCCCCTTTTGCAGTGCGCTTCAAATGAGAAGTCAATCCATCAACTTCCGAAGCTAAAAAGGGCGGCATCCATTCTAAAACCTTTCTCACCAAAGGACGCGGCCGATGCCGCATTCCCGGCTCAAAGCGGCAAAGCAACTCCTCGCTGGTAGGATGTATAATCAATGCAAAATCATACATAAGACTTTTCCATTTTACTTTTCACTGCCTGGGCCATGCCTAAAAGTCCGTGGCGGGCCTTATCTACCAAAACCTTGCCTACATATTTCTCCAGCATGGGTATACCCCAATCAAAATCTGCCTCTAAAGTTAATTTCGAGCCGCCTTCGGCTGACTCAATCAGCCAGCGCCCGCGATAACCCTTATAATTTCCCTCAACCATGCTAAATTTTATCTCATGGTTTAAATCGTCAAAGCAATCTTCTTCCTTCCAACACAGCAAAACACCCTCAATATCCGCCTCCCAGGCGGTCACTACTTTGTTAT
>Ga0209536_100012731_pt1 | contig 12203 bp, 7 predicted proteins | sample DeeMarSeWOR28_12_FD_187461 | JGI IMG/M metagenome (GOLD analysis project Ga0209536, IMG submission 187461) | Marine sediment microbial communities from White Oak River estuary, North Carolina - WOR-2-8_12 (SPAdes) (version 2) | ecosystem: Environmental > Aquatic > Marine > Intertidal zone >...
TCAAAATGCATTCTGACAGGCTTGAAATTATTAAGTATGATCGAATGTATATTGTCTATCCGCGCAATAATCTTCCCTGCCCTTACTGGGACAGGCAAAACGGTTGTGGGATTTACAAAGACAGACCAATTGATTGCAGGTTGTATCCCTATGATTTACATCAGATTGTTGAAAAGAAGGGGATAATAGAAATTATTTTATATGATCAGACAGAATGTCCACACAAAGAAAATCTTTTTATGCCTGTTGAAGAGGCAAAAAAACTTATACAAACGCTTGCCCGGGAAGTATACGGGGCGGATAAACCTATCAAAATAAAGTTTGAACCGGGCAGAAAACCTACACGAGCATTTGGTTTCTTAAATCCTGTAGTAGCCTGGCTCTCCAAAATTGTAAGGGCTTATAGGCAGCAATAAATCCCTTGCTGAAAGTCAATCATGGCAATTCGTATCGGTCATGAAAGTTTCACACTGACTATCCCGTTGTTCCGGTAATTTTCATCCCGACAAGCAGACAATTTTTATATTCGTATTTCTGCTCATCCTTTAGAGAAATCCCCGGTTACAGTATAAATTGCCCAAAAGACTTTTGATGCAGCAAAATGATGACCAGAAAAATTTATGAAAACCCCAATGACCTGTGCGAGACTCTTTGAGGATGTTCCACAGAAAACTATGCAGAACTTGTTGCAAAAATATTTCATTTTCCCCATCATGGGTAAAATTCCTCGTGCTACTCCCTGCATCTTTATCTACCTAAAAAAATCACCATTCAAAATAATTTTATCCAAATCCTCATTTTTCTAAAACCAATAGGTAATATTCTTCAATAAGTTATTGCTACAGCTGTAATACATTCTTTTAATAAAAATCTGTATAAATCGGTTTTATATTGATGATTTTCAGCTTTTGTAAAATGAATAATTTTTTACAATTATCAGCTAGTTAGGATGCCAAAGCCTGAAAAATGGAAGGTAAATCTATCAGATGTAAAGGATTTTCCTCTGCAGCACGGGCCTCTCTCTGTTTGAAATCACCATAGGCCCCCAAAATCAACAATATATTGCCCCTGCAAATGCAACCCAACCGATATTGAAAGTCAGATACGGCAAATCCGGGCTTTAAACATGCAACGTGATGGCCCATGAAGTTTAAATGAAATTGGCCTAGGCAAGAGATGCAATCAGATTTGGATATATTACACCTACCCCTTACGACTGCACGATACAATACTGTATCAGACCTGGAACCAATTCTTGCTGCATGGCATGTATTAGCTGACGGGGAACCGATGCGGTCACCGGATTGGCTCCTGTCATGGTGGGAGGTATATGCATCCCCAGATGATGAATTGTGCGTTCTGACATTTTCAGACCCTGGAGGTGTTATTGTCGGCTTAGCCCCGCTTTACCTTCATAAAAAAACGACCAATGCAACATATAAATTTCTCGGTTCAGGAGATTTCTGTACGCAACATTTAAACTGGTTAACTGCGCATTCCTGGGAAGCTCCTGTGGGCATGGAAGTGGCACGTTTCTTCTTATTGAATAAATCCGACTGGAAATGTCTATCTTTTCAATTAATCGATACAGAATCAATAGCCGTTCGTGCAACAATAAATTTCCTGGCCGAAAATGGTTGTCTCTGCCACCAGAGGAAAATCAACTCCAATTGGCAAATAGCACTTCCTTCGCAATGGGATGACTACACTCTTTTGCTCTCCAAATCACTTCGAAAACGGTGTCGAAAACTCCAAAAGCAATATTTCGATTCAGGCGAAATAGTACTTCATCAGGTAGACAGTGAAGAAAATCTCCCTGAAGGATGGAACATTTTGCTGAAACTGCATGCCGATCGCTGGAAAAATGCCCAGAAACCTCTTGGTATCTTCAGCAATGAGAGGTTTCTGACCTTTCACAAAAAGGTTTCCAGACTTCTCCTGAACCAAGGAAAACTGAGGTTGGCGTGGCTTGAACACAACAAAACACCCATTGCCGTCGAATACCAGTTCATGGGGGCTAAAACGCTTTACGCTTACCAGGCCGGCATTGATCTGGCACAGGACTTGTTCTCTGCCGGCAAGCTGACCATAATGGCCTCCATTCAATTTGCTATTCAAAGTGGTTGTGAATTTTTTGACCTGCTGAACGGAGATGATCCTTACAAGTCAAACTGGAGAGCTACCCCGGTTGTCTGCCATGATTTCCGCGTTTGGCAAAAGAGGGGGAGAGGCTGTTTTGAGTGGGCCATATGGAGTGCTTACTCACTGGCTGTCCGTCACCTTAAACCCATCCTACCCAATAGATTGATTGTCACGATGCTAACCGCATTTCATAAAACGAGAGATTTTTACCGGTTACGGTTGCAGTAAAAATTACAACAGCACCAAAGTATTTAATCAGGAAGTTGGCCATACTGAGTACTGAACCTCTGAATGGCTGAAATGTAAAAATAATCCCCAGTTCAGCCTATAAAAGGGTATTCTACAGAAATATAAGGGACGGTGGCCTGTTGTGTAATAGAACTACTTCACTATTTAACAGAAAGACATGAAAAAAAGATGTTACCCATAGTGTCAGTTCAGATAATTCTTATGAACTCCGTTTAAAACTCTTTATCCGATGTAATATCATATATCATTATATTCCATCCTAATATTTTACCATCATCTTCAAAAGTCACCGAGGTGATCCTTCTGATCTGCCTTCCGTCAACAAGGTCAAATTCATGAATCAACTTTTTTCCATACCTGGGGAATTCCTGGCTCAAGAGCATGAAATTGTCCTGATCGCGCACAAGATGTCTGATCCATTCCATGTTTTTTTTAAAATCATCATCCTCCAATATTTCCGCAGGGATATTGAACATCTTCACATAGATTTCGTTGCGTTTGATAATCCGCTTTGACTTATCCAGTATCATCCAGCCGAATTGTTCAACGCTGTTCATGGCGTTCTTCAACAGCCGAGTCTCAATCCGCAGCTTTTCTCTAAGAAGGATCTCTTTGGTTATATCGCCAATTGTAACTATCATGCCCTTAAACATTTTATTATCAAGGAGCGGAATGCACCAGCCGGATCGATAGACTTCCCGGCCTGTCGGTGTAATTATTTTAATTTCAGCAAATTCCTGCTGATCTAAAGTTTCTTTTGCCATCAAGTATTTATTTTGCAACTCTCTAATATTCACCAGAGGAAAACTTTTATTTGCCTCAAGCACATTAGAGCCGATCAGAGATTTTTTCGGGACTTCGATCCTTTCAAGCAGCCAGCTATTCACAAAAGTAATGTTATCGTTCAAATCGGTCACAAAAACGCCGGACGGTATTTTCTCAATAAGTATCTTATAAAAATTCTTCGTATCAATCAGATCTTTTTCAATGCGTTGATAATCTCTAATGTAATGGCTCAGTTTTTCTATTAGAGATTCAACTGCATTATCACGTTCATCTTTTCTGATTAGTTTCGGATCGAGCCCATACTGTAGTCTGCGGCCCACTGCAAGAAAATCATCGTATGGACCGTAGAGTATATTTGCCAGTCTCTCCTGCACTTCAGTGGATGCCTTTTTGGTACTGTTCAGCACAGCTGAAATGTATGACTGGGTGACGCCCATTTTCACTGCTAACTTTTTTTGGGTGCCGCCTTTTTCCTTGTATTTTTTATAAAAATAATTAAGCGCCAACTGAAAAATTTCCTGTAGATCCCCCGCCATGTCAATTACCCCAGCTATTTTTTACACGCACACACAGCTACCATATCCATATGAAATGTTTTCCCTTTCCCATGCATTTATTTACAACCAATAAGTAATATTATCAAATTAATATTGCCTTTTTGTTTATTTTGCTTCATCAGAAAACCGTAATTGGTGTACTGGGCAGGGACTCAAAAACGTGCCCAATAACAAATAGCAGCTTGAAATACTTTTAAAGGCAGATACTCAATGGATACTAGAACAAAAATGAGAGTCGTAGTTCTGATCAGCCCGGATTATGCAGCGACTTATTTTGCTAACCAACTTATGAAGCATAACAATATAGTTGGGGTATTTGTAGAAAAACAACACAGATCACCACAGCTATCTGAAAAGATTATAAAAACTCTCCGGTTGGCTTTGCAACCGAGGCAAACACTCAAAATGATCTATGATAATAAAATTTTTAATCACTATAATCGGGATATTTGTGGCACAATTGATCGGAAGGAGTTTGGCATAGAATGTACAAGATTATTTCCAGGAAAAAATTGCAAAACTGTCTATACAGAAGGAGCCCGCCAGATAAACAACCTATCTTATGTTGAACAGATGAGACAACTCAAACCGGATGTTATTGCCATCTGCGGAACCTCTATTATTAGAGACCAGATAATAAATCTGCCTGCAAACGGAGTCTTGAATCTTCACACCGGATTACCGCAGAAGTATAGAGGTGTTAGCACTAATCCCTGGGCGATTTATAATAAAGAGCCCGAATTTATAGGTTCAACGGTCCATTTTGTTGACCAGGGAGTGGATACCGGGAAAATAATCTACCAGGGCAGGCCCCATATCACCTCTGAAGATGATCCGGAAACCCTTAACGTGAAGGCTGTTAAGCTTGGAACTAAAATGATGATTCAGGCTATCAAAGATATAGAAGCTGGTGTCGTTAAAGGTTATAGTCAAACGCAATTAGGCTGCTTATATAGAGAGAAAATGTTTACCGCTGAGATTTTAAAAAAGATATGGGATAATTGGAAAATGGGAATTATTAGTGAATATGTTAATAATAAAATTGAAAGGGACAAAAAAGTAGTTGAGATAATGGTTGGTAACTATTTAGCGAGTTATTCAAATCCGGATCAATCATCCCCAGGCATCACTCCATCTCTTACATAAAGATACGATGTCCCTAAAATCTGCTGGACTTAAATAACCATTCACAGTTTTGAATTGATTGCCAAATAACAACTTTCCCCATTCGACCAAAACTACAACATAATAATTTTTCCCACCCTCTCTATTTAATTGAAGCTCCCCGCAGCAGGCAAGCACCCTTTCAGGGGATAAACACTCGCTGTTTCGTGTTCAGTAAAATATCGTGCAGCAGTGGTTTGGGAACAAATTTATCTCGTTTAATACATGCCGGTTCTCTCCACTCTTCAAAGCATATATCCATCTAGTACTATTCCGGCCTTTAAAAAATTATATTGGCACCAACTAGTAATATAATTACATTAGGTTTTGCTCATTCACTTTCGCATGAAGATTAATCATTTTGATTGGTCAACTAGGGCGGGCCTGAATGGATCTGCACGCTGGTGAAAGTCACTCCATGGGAAACCAGCCGCGGGAGCTCATGCTGACCAGCCTGGGAGATTCTTCTATCCCCTTCCTTTTAGAAGATGTTTCATATATTTGGCTGTTTAAGGTTACAATGGAATTATTCGTTGCAGGAGAACATAGCCAGCTTTACGACTTATGGCTTGAGCGCAAATACAAAAATATTGCTGTTTGTCACGTAGATTTTCACTGTGATATGCGGGGACTTCTCATCGACCGAAGGCTCGGAAAAGCCCGTTATGTCTGGCAGAGTGATCCCTATATGAAACGGCTCGATTCGGGAAGCTTCCTTTCACATGCGGTTATGAATGGCATTGTGATCAACCTGCGCTGGGTACATGATGAGTACGGGGGCCGTAAGTTTGACGATTTGTATTGTGTGAAATACGAGACGGATTTTACGGCTCTGCCATTTCTACTACCTGGCAGGCAGAATTGGGTCCCGGTTACGTTCCAGGAACAAACGTTTGCCGAATGGGGCGGGCCGCAACCGGATGAGCATCTCAGTATTGATTGGGACGGTATCGCTTTTAAAGATTATGACAGGGAGCATATCCGTACCTTGATGGCCAAATTTTCAGAAATCGAGTTTGAGCCGCAGAGTATCTTTGTCTGTCGCTCCCCTGAATACAGTCACCCTGATAAGGCTCTCTTTGATGAATTTATCAATGGGTTAGAGGAAAAATTCAAAAAACAGGCGAAATATCTGCCATTAAAACAACACCCGCCACTATCCCCTTCCATGCCGTGGAAAATTTATCACAACATCGAATATCACATTTTGCGGTTAATGCGCAGAGTCGGTATTTATTAAATCATGGAGTTCCTGAATGACCCTTAATGATAATCCATGCCTTACCTGTCCTGATACCTGCTGTGGGATCCCGGGAAAGTTCAGTTTGAGGCTCACAAAAGATGAGTTTGAGAAATTTTTTAAAGATTGTCAGCAAGATCTTCTGGTAAGAGAGGAAAATAAAGTTGTTATGATCTTCTCAAAAGAAGGGAAGGGTTGCCCTAATTTAGAAAAAAAAGGGTGTAGAATATACCGTGACAGGCCGATTGATTGTCGGCTCTATCCTTACCAGATGCTGCCGCTGTATGAGACCAAAGATAAAGTGAAAATTCTTCTCTATATAAAGCCCGAGTGCGTGGAAAACAGGATTTTCAACATCCCGGAGAATGAGGCAATGACCCTTGTTGAGGATTTTGGCAGAAAAGTGTATGGCAATAAGAAAATTATTGTTCAGGTTTTTGAGGATAATTTTTTTATAAAACTACGGAATAAAATTGAAACACTGTTTATAAAATTCTGCCAGAAACTTGGGATTGAGCTGTAATGTTCTCTACAATTAAGCCACGCCTGCGTGGAATAAAAAATGCCCTTCTTCTTTTGATCAGGGGTGAGTGGCGTGAATTTTTGATCAGGTTGCGTATATCTCTCGGCCATATTGACCTGAAAGATGATCCTACAGAAACAGTTACCGAACGCACCCATTATTACGCTGATTCAGGCGGCCTGGCCTTTGATAAGATAATGGCAAGTTTCAATATTACCCCTCATGATGCCATTGTAGATTTCGGCTGCGGCAAGGGCGGAATCCTCATATCACTGTCCAAGTATCCCTTCTCAAGAATCACCGGGGTGGAAATAGCACCGGAATTGGTTGAAATAGCAAAAACCAACATCCGTAAACTCAATATTAAAAATGTGGATATCGTTTGCAGTGACGCAGCTGAATTTAAACAGCTCGATGAATATAATTATTTCTACTTCTTTGATCCGTTTCCCTGCAGTGTCATGCAGGATGTTATGGATAATATTGAAAAATCAATATTTGAGCAGCCACGGGACGTCATTATTATCTATTTGAACCCTCATTGCCATGAGCTTATTGAAGCGAACAATATTTTCTTCAAAACGAAAGAGCTGCCGCATTTTGAACACAGGTGTTTTATTTATAAAAATATAGATAAAAACTCGCCTGAATTCATCATACCTAAAACTGCACGACCTTAAAATATAGGCGGCTTATCGCGTTATGGTGCTGGATTTGTCCCCAAAAAGTCGAGCAAAAGTTAATTCCCGGAGCCTCCGGTGCCTATTGGCTGGCATTGATTGCTTATTTCAGAATGATGTCATGGGTAATCAACTTGCCACTAATAATGGGCATAACCTCCCCATCATAATTTGAAAGGGTGGTCTTCCCTGTTGGCTGATTGTTAAAGAATGCATCATAGCCCCCTGCTAATGATACACTAATATTCCGGTCAAAGTGCACGTGTTCCATAATCACTCCCGCCTGTATTTTTATAGTTACAGTGTCAGTGTTTCCCTCAGGAATAGAATCATAGGCGCTCTGTATTAAATTGTAATACCGGTCGCCTAACTTCACCGGCGGAAGAACATTGCAGCCCTCATCGACCTCTCCGTCGCAGTCGTTATCTGTACCGTCACAGACTTCGGTGGATGCTTGAGTGCAGTCATCAATACAGTCTATAACTTCATCCCTGTCTGTGTCAGTATCGGCTACTCCGCAGCCGCAGATGCCAGGTTCTATCTTTCCGGCATCGTTCACACAGAGGTCATTGCAGTCTGGAGTCCCATCATTATCCATATCTATGTCAGGCACTCCGCAGCCGCAGATGCCAGGGTCCATCTTATCGGCATCGTTGACGCAAAGATCATTGCCGCCTGAAGACCCGGCACTTTCCTTCTCTAAATTTAGTCTTGTAGATGTGACCTGGAGTTGAGCCAGATAGTCGGTTACGTTTGATATGACGGCCCGCCACCTGAGAGGATCAGATTCTTCATATCCTTTAAGGGTGTAACTGCCATGTCGGATTTCAATAATATCCCCTTCCTGTTCTTTCCAGCCATAAATGACAGCCTCATTTTCAATAATGTCGCCCACTACTAACAGTTCAGTTCCGGCTTGACTCGCAATAGCTCTAGCTGCGGCAGGCCAACTTGAGGAGTCTGCAGTAATTGCCGTGTTGTTTGTGTTTGTTCCTGGTATACCATAGTAAAAAACAGTTGTGAGTGGTGCTTCAAAGAAGTTATTCCGTGTAGAGAAATCGCTGTATGACGATTCCAGGTTTGCCGTTAGCCATTTATAGGGGCCGATCACTTCAGGCCTTAGGATTAAGTTAGAGTAGATATCCTGATACCGGGAGCCTTCATCACAATAAATCGGGTTGTACTGTAAATGGAGTTTATCGCCGCTGGTATCATAAAAGTTTCCGACGTTGTATATATAGTTGTTATAAATGGCGCTGTTTGACTGTTCTCCCACGGAATAGATCGCACCGCCATCAAACAGCTCTTGCATGACATCATAAATAAGGTTGTAGGCCACCTCGTTGTTATTGCTGTAATCAATAAACCCAAGGCCCCAATCATAATCATCATGCCACATTTCGGTCATGGCACTCCAACCCCAACCAACGCTTATGCCGGTATAAGGTGTAGTGTGAATCGTATTGTGTTTGACCTTTATAAATTCTCCGTACCCTACAAAAATCCCGGTTGCACCTGAATACTGATTGCCAATATCGTATATCAGGTTTGATTGAATTGTGATATTTGAGGTTCGTCTGCCAGTAGATGGATGAGCGTCTTGAAAATATGCACTGCCAATATGAATGCCTGCTGCAGCAATATCCGTAAAAACATTTCCAATTACTTCAGAATTAACACTTCCCAGGCCATATTTCAGTCCCTGCCCTCCTAAATGCTTGAACTCACATTGAAGAAAATTGACATTATTTCCACCATGAATCTCAACAGCGGCTTTCGGAAATGCAGCCTCATCTGCTGCATTATCCCACCATGCCTTATATCCGTTTGAAACATCTAAATAATTGTTTGCCTGAGCTTCAATAAAGGAGCCTTGTATTGAGGGCTTGAGCCAGCCGGCATGTTGGAATGATATGCCCAAAAAAGTAATATTGGCCAATCCAGAAGGACTGAATATGATATTTTCAGCATGTGGGATCCAGGCATCAACATTCGCCATATTCTCACCATCACGAGGGACATAGTAAATATAATTTTCAGTACTCGGGAAAAAATATTGCCCCTTTGTATAACTGTTCAGAAACTCGTAAGCATTTTCAATCCAACTGTAAGACGACGGGGTAGTCATATTACCTTGCAGATCAGTAGCCGCTTTTGCACCCGGGGCCAAAGTAAAATAGGTGTTATTACCTATTCTTGACACTGCAGTCACACCATAGATATTATGCCGCCAATTCAGAAAAATAAATTGAGATGAGGGGGATCGTCCGTGAGCATGGAGTTCAACATCAGTGGGATAATCCAGAACAGGAAAAGAGGCGTCATTATATCGTTGAATATAATAATTAAGGCCTGCGGATATTCTTGTTGTTTCTACATGCGTTCCGTTTACCCATTTGGTGCGTTCAGCTTTCAGGCCATTTACCCATAATTGCCTAGAATTATAGCCTGCCGGGACAGAAGCCCTCCAAATATTTTTCGCCGCATCATGAAGTGCCCATCCGGTTATCTTTACGCCGCCGGAGATTGTGACTTTCTCGTCACCCGGGTAGTTGCGCCATAAAACAACATATCCGTTTTTCCCTGAATCAGCGGGGCCAAAATGAAGCGCAGATGCAACTTGATATGTCCCGCCCCTTAGATATACGGTTACATTATCCATGCCCGTATAGGATTGAGCAAGTTTTTTAACATCTGCAAGGCTTGCGGGACTTTCTAAAGAAATCCCTGTACCGGAACCTGAAGGCGAGGCGTACAGATAAGTCATTGAAAAGGCATGAGTACTTGAAATACAAATGAGCATTACAGTAACAATGAAAAATATTACATTTTGCATCTCTTCTACACCTCTAAGTTAAACTTAATACTTCTGCAACAGACGTTTAGCGCAACTCCTCCACGAACAAAATATTTAGACTTGCATCATTTTATTAAGTAAAATTCACCAGCAACTAACTAAAATCGTCATCAACATTATAAACTGTGGTCCCCGAGGTCTTTGTCTAATATTACACCCGGAAGAAAAAACAAAAGATTGATCATAATCACTACCCCATAGGTGTTAAAGCAATCAAGTCATAATATTTAAGGTAAAACAGTCACGTTTGTCTTTATGCATTGTAAAATAAAACAGAAACGCAAAAGCCTTCATTGAGATTGTCTAATCTCAATGAAGGCTTTTGTTATTAAACCTTTACAACCCCACCCATAGGGGTTTACTCCTCTGTTGAAGTTTATGAAACTAAAATGTTACTCACGCCCTAAAGATAAGTACCTATAATTTTTATATAATTAAAACTGCAAACGCATGTCAAGAATATTTATTATATTTTATATAAAATATTTATATTGTTCTTTAAATCACATATACAAAAAAGACAAATTTCAAATTTATGTAATTGTTTTAAAGCTACATTAATGATCAGGTATGGCACTTTCATTTCACAATGCCAGATGCGATAAAAATAAGTTTTCAATCTAAACTCTTTAAGTTATCACCCGAGTCATCAATCAGGAAGGAAATAGCAGGCTGCAACGTAAACAAACAGCATCAACAAGGCTGGACAAAAGTGTTTTTGGAGTGATTAGTAAAAAAACCCTCAAAACAATTTGCTTCAGAATACCAAACAGCTAAATTCAGACAGAGCTGATAATGTCGCTAAATCTGCAAGCAGCGGTACCCTATAATTTTTCCCCGGATATTTAATATCTTTAAAACATAATCAATACTTCTCAAATATGATTCATTCAAATTTTTACACACTAAATGTTTGAAATCTGTTAAATATTTATATAATAATGTGGATTTTTCAGCAGCGGCATTTTTTTGTCAGGCTTCTTCCCATTTGTTAACACCATGCCCAATTATATAATAACATGTGTCATTTTGCCTGTCTGCTGCCAATAGTATCTGCTCAATAAAAAACGTGAGAAAGTATAGGAATGTATACTCTACATTCTCGGCATAAACAGGAGTCTGCCTTTAAAAAATCTGCCCGGATTATATATCGTTCCGTTCGGAGTTCTTATCGGAGTATACGTGCGATTAAAAACCATTTTTTAAATCTCATCGATTCCCCGATAATTATCCTTGTTTACCATCGAGTGACGGATCTGTCTGCCGATCCGGAAATGCTTGCCGTTTCTCCGGGGAATTTTCGTCGACATATGGAATTTTTAAAGGAGCAATTCCCCGTTGTACGATTTGAAGAAGACTGGTCTGATCTGAAAGAACCGTCTGTTGTCATCACATTTGATGACGGCTATGCCGACAATATCCTTGAAGCCTTACCTATACTGGAGGAAGTCGGTGTACCGGCCACGTTTTTCGTCAGCACTGGTCACATTGGGACCTACAAAGAATTCTGGTGGCACCGGTTGGAAGCTATGCTGCTGCGGGATGGTGAATTCCCTTCCGGTTTTACGTTGGATGATGCACGCTATGGTAGGATCTGGGACACAGGCAGTTCTGAGCAACGAAAATCGCTGTACAATACCCTCAGTGGACTCATGCTAAAAATTACCCCTGAGCGACGGGAGGACTGGCTGAATCAGCTTAAAAAATGGAACGGTTCAGGCGATGAGGGAAAGAATATCCATCGATCAATGACGCATGAAGAAATAAAGAGACTTGCCGGAAGTCCTTGGGCGACAATAGGGGCCCATACGGTGACGCATTCTGTTCTTTCAACCCTTTCCGAAGAGCAGCAGCGCCAGGAAATATTCACCTCGAAAAAGGATTTGGAAGATATGACAGGAAAGGGAATAACGACCTTCTCATACCCCTTCGGCAGAAAAATAGACTACGACAGAATCTCTGTCCGTCTCTGCCGCGAAGCAGGTTTTGTCAAGGCGGCATCAAA
>Ga0209536_100012732_pt1 | contig 12201 bp, 14 predicted proteins | sample DeeMarSeWOR28_12_FD_187461 | JGI IMG/M metagenome (GOLD analysis project Ga0209536, IMG submission 187461) | Marine sediment microbial communities from White Oak River estuary, North Carolina - WOR-2-8_12 (SPAdes) (version 2) | ecosystem: Environmental > Aquatic > Marine > Intertidal zone >...
AGGAGGCCGCTCCCTAAAAGGACTTGAGAACCTATTTTTTGAAACATAAAAGCCTTTCAGGGAGCATAAAAACCTGAAAGGCTTTTTTTGTTTTAAACCAGCAAAGCAACGTGCTTTGCGAGGACGTGGAGTGTATATACATTATGAGAGTCAGAGAAATGGACATCGAATTATACAGACACTACTTCGATTCACTCCAAATCGGACGCAAGTCTGATTGGCAGTACGATGAATTGAAACCATGTGGAGTCAACTACAACAGTGTGCTGTGCGCATTGTCTTACGATGTGCACCACGGGAAGTTCAGGGATTACCAGAGAGAAAGCGAGGAGATAATCGCGCTTCTTGGGCTGGATGCAGACCAAACCGTGCTTGATATGGGGTGCGGCACGGGTGCCTTTGCAGTTCATGCTGCAAAGCACAGCAGGAAAGTTTACGCTGTCGATGTCTCAAAGGCGATGCTAAGATGTGCTCGCAGAAAGGCAAAGAAAGCGAAGCTCGATAATATAGAATTCCATCGTGCCGGTTTTCTGACGTATGAGCACAAAGCAGAACCGGTCGATGCGATTGTCTCTACAGCGGCACTGCACCATTTGCCGGATTTCTGGAAGTTGACGGGTCTTCGGCGTTTAGCCCAGATGCTTAAGATTGGTGGCAGGCTATATCTCTTTGATGTCGTGTTCTCTTTCAATGTCGATGATAGTGAAAGCCGGCTCAATCAATGGGTCAAATCCACCGCCGAGAGAATCGGGCCGACATTCGCCGAAGAAGTTGAAATACACATTCGGGAAGAATACAGCACCTATGACTGGATTATGGAAAGTATGCTGAAGCATGCGGGTTTTGTTATAGAGATGGCGAACTATAAACATGAACTGATGGCTGCATACTTGTGCACAAGAAAAGGCGAATGAATATGAAACGATGGATTACAAAAGATCAGCACAAAGGTGTCGCACTCATATTAGTGTCCACTGCAGCATTTTGTCTGATGTCGGGGCTTGTGCGGTATGCATCCGACATCGATCCGTATAAAACGACGCTGTTCCGCTTCATTGTCGGATTGGGTATGCTGGGTACAGCAGCGCTTTTGGGCAAAATCAAGTTGAAATTTACCAATGGCCCGCTATTGCTTTTGCGCGGTCTGACTGGGGGCATGGCGATCCTGATATTTTTCTTCTCAATATCGAAACTGGGTGTCGGCAAAGGAACCGTTCTGATTTACTCGTTTCCGATTTTCGGCAGCATCTTTAGTTCCATCTTTTTGAAGGAAAGGATTGGCGTCATCCGATTTGTCGCTATTCTGACGGCCTTTGCCGGCATATACCTTCTGGCAGCCGACAACGGTCAGGATTTGACTTTATTAGGAACCTTGGGTTTATACGAGCTTCTGGCCATATTCGGAGCGATGCTGGGAGGCGTGGCATTAGTGTCGGTCAAGAAGCTGCACGACACTGATTCCTCGTATGCCATATACTTCGCCCAGTGTGTCATCGGTTTGTGGATTGTAGTCGTACCGGCGAACATTGTACCCTGTTCGATTGGATGGTCCGGGGGCTTACTGTTGGTGGCCATCGGTGCCACCTCAACTATAGGTCAACTTTTGTCAACCGAAGGCTTCCGCTACGTGCAGGTCGCTACCGGTTCGTTATTGGGGATGCTCGTGCCGGTATTGAACTATTTTCTCGGTGTGGTAGCTTTTGGCGAGGTCATTTCATGGCGATCCGTCATAGGCTCGATCATCATCCTTGGATCGTGTGTGGTAGTATTATTGAAAAGCAATAACAACTGAAAGAAACTTCAATGGTTATCAGAGAAGCAATAAGGGCTGATATTGATGTCTTAGTAAATCTTCTTCGAATCTCATTTCGCGATGTTGCTGAGAGATTTGGGATAACTAAAGAAAATAATCCCAGGTCTCTGGCGTTCTGCACAAACGAGCGTATCGAAAGCGATTTAGAGAAGGATTTAACATATTTCATTTTAGAAAAGGATGGCCGGCCTTGTGGATGCGTTGCTCTTGAGAAGGCCAAGCCGGGTGTGTATTATCTTATGAGACTTGCCGTACTTCCCGAACATAGGGGTAAAGGTTATGGAAAAATGCTGGTGAATTATATATTCGAGAAGTCACGTGCAACCGGCGCCCGGCGAATCGAGATTGCCATGATTTCAAAAGACACCAAGCTAAAGAAATGGTATAAAAAGCTCGGATTTATACAAAAAAGTACGAAGAAATACGATCATTTACCATTCGTAGTGGCGTTCATGTACAGAGAGTTGTGATGGAGTAAAACAAATGAAAAAATATAAGTTCTATATTATGGATGTATTTGCAGAGGAGAAATATGCAGGCAACCAGCTTGCGGTTATTCGAGATGCCGGAGGAATCTCGGATTTGGAAATGCAAAAGATAGCAAAAGAAATGAACTATTCAGAAACAACTTTCATCCTCTCGAAAGAACAACGAAATGGCGGATATGATGTTCGTATTTTCACACCGGAAGCAGAATTGCCTTTTGCCGGACACCCGACTTTGGGAACTGCTTTTGTAATACAGCACGAAATTATGAAAGAACCTGCCGATACTGTAATCCTTAATTTGAAGGTCGGCCAGATTCCGGTCGGATTTCACAAAGCTGATAGTGGGGAAGAGATCCTGTGGATGAAGCCGAAAGAACCAATATTCGGACAGACCTTTGAGCCGGATGAGATAGTTCAGTTTCTGAGCGTGTGTAAAGAAGACATTGATGAGAGGTTCCCAATCCAGCATGTTTCTATTGGCGTGGATTTTTTGTTTGTGCCCATTACTTCATTGGATGCTGTAAGAAGAGCAAGCGTAATCAAAGAAAAATTCTTCGACTGGATAAAAGACAAACAAGCGAAGACGATTTTCGTGTTTTGCCCGGAAACCTACAAATCCGAGAATCATATGAGTGTTCGACTGTTTGCTGACTACTTCGGTGTACCGGAGGATCCTGCCACGGGAAGCGCAAATGCATGTTTGGCCGGATATTTAGTGAAACATCGTTATTTCGAGGGAGACAAGATCGATATCCGGGTTGAGCAGGGTTATGAGATTAAAAGACCATCGTTGCTCTATCTTAGAGCGGAAAACAAGCAGGGGAAAATTGATGTTTCAGTCGGCGGAAAAGTCGTAATGGTTGCAGAAGGGCAATTATTATAAGGAGTGTTTTTGTATCGGGAAAATATATGATGGAAAAATACAAGATTGACTTCGAGACAGTACCGTGGGAGTCGCTGGCTGTAGGCGTTAGGTCCAAAGCGCATGAGCAGGACGGCAGAAAACTGCGTTTAGCAGAATTCACAAAAGAATTTATTGAAGCTGATTGGTGCACAAAAGGGCATATCGGATATATTCTCGATGGCCAAATGGCAATAGATTTCAATGGAAAAATTGTTGTGTTCGGCCCGGGTGACGGATTGTTTATACCGGCAGGTGAGAAACACAAGCACAAAGCAACAGTTTCAACGGGCACATTGAAAATAATCCTTATTGAAGATGTATAAGCCACCATTCATGCGACAAGAGGATGTGAATCGAACGATGAACATGAATGAACGAATTAGGACCGCGTTAAAAGAGCAGGGAGCTGATCTTGTCGGATTTGCCGATATAACTGATTTACCGGTAGAGATGACCGGAGGATTTAACGCTGCTGTTTCTATTGGTGTTAGACTCGATCCATCAGTGGTCAGCGAAATATCGGAGGGTCCTACACAAAGCTATTATCAAGAATACAGAAGAGTCAACGAGTTTATTGGGAAGCTATGCAACCAGATAGCTGATTTATTGACAACTTCTGGTTGGATGGCTAAAGCTGTTGAAGCGACAACAGATAATTTTGACGCTCGTACTTTGAGTATGCCCATCCAACACAAGACCATAGCCACGCGAGCCGGTCTCGGATGGATTGGTAAGTCGGCTTTACTTATCACGGAAGAATATGGGCCGGCAGTTCGGCTTGGTTCTGTATTAACAGATGCTGAATTAGAAACGGGTGTAGCTATAGATACGTCACGCTGTGGTGACTGTCACAAATGTGTGGATCATTGTCCGGCCAATGCGATATCCGGGTCTAATTGGAGTGTGGGTGCTCCTCGCGAATCGATATACAATGCTTTTATGTGCCGGGATACTGCCATGAGTCTGTCGAAGCAACAGGGTATAGTTTCGACAATTTGCGGAATATGTATCAATGCCTGTCCGTGGACACAAAAATATATGTCGCGTGAATTGAATGCTTCGAGGTAAAGAATTGTGAAAGTGCATTTTAGAAAATATCATGGATTGGGAAACGATTATCTTGTTATTGACCCGAATCTTTACGATGTGGATTTGACGCCGGATAGCATTCGATTGATTTGTGATAGAAACTATGGAATTGGAGCGGATGGGATTCTGTATGGACCAATCAAAAGTGGAGACAATTTGAGTTTGAGAATTTTTAATCCTGACGGTAGCGAGGCCGAGAAAAGCGGCAACGGATTAAGGATATTTGCAAAATACTTATTTGAGAATAAGTATGTGGATAAAAAAGAATTCAGCATTGAGACATTAGGCGGAATTGTCGAGGCATATATTGAAGATGACATGGCGAATTTGATTAAAATAAACATGGACATAATAACCTTCATCAGTACCGAAATACCGGTTAGGGGCGAAGAAAGAGAAGTGATAAATGAAGAGCTGAAAATAAACGGAGTTAAATATAGAGTGACCTGCATGTCTATTGGCAATCCTCATTGCGTGATTCCAATGAATGAGGTGGCCGAACAAAAGGCAAAGGAATTAGGGCCTAAGGTAGAGAATCACGATATGTTCCCAAATCACATCAACATGCAACTCTTGAATGTCATTGACAGATCGAATATTGAAATTAGGATTTGGGAAAGAGGTGCTGGATACACCTTAGCTTCCGGCAGTAGTTCCTGTGCAGCGGCAGGTGCGGCTTATAAGTTAGGAATGGTGGGCAACAAAATAAATGTGAAGATGCCGGGCGGGAAATTATTTGTTGAAATCATTGACAATCAAGATGTATATTTGACCGGAGCGGTTGAAGGTGTTTTCGAAGGGCTTTTTCATACTGATTTCGAACAAAAGATACTAAGAAAAAAGTAGTTATATGCTTAGGGAATCATGGCCGAGATTGAGGCCGGCAGACAATAAAGATTGTGAGTGTATAGCCCGTTTGGTTTCCGGGGTTTTAAAAGAGTATGATTTGAAACCGGATCCGGAATGTACGGATATCGACATTAAAGACATCGAATCTTCTTATTTTAACCGAGGCGGCACATTTCTTGTACTCGAAACCGAAGATGGTTCGATCATCGGAGCCTATGGACTTTATCCAATGGACACACAAACATGCGAGCTACGCAAAATGTATTTACAAAAAACGTACAGGGGAAAAGGATTAGGCAAGTTCTTGCTGGAAGATGCGTTATCTAAAGCGAAGCAACTCGGATTCGAAAGGATGATATTGGAAACTGCTTCGGTCTTAAAAGAAGCGATCGCTCTATACAAAAGTTACGGCTTTGTAGAATATAACCCACAGCACATGTCAAGTCGGTGCGATCAGGCGTATCTGCTGGAATTAAGATAGGTTTTCATTGTACCGGCGTATCAACGCCAGAGAATATAAGACTAATTTGTTCATATTCTGGTAGAAATGGCTATTTTTTAATTAAGACTGTTGAAACTCAAATTGGTCTTTAAAAACTGTTTTGAAATTGAAAACGTCGTTGAAATCGTCTATCGAATCGGTAGGCTGAGCACTCATCCACTCGTTTTGTATCATCAACCAGACGATTTCGCCGAAATCACGAGTTGTTTTAATGCCCCATGTATTCAATACGAGCATCGATAATCTGCCCCATTTTTCGAGAGCAAGTTTTTTCAGTCCTTCGCAAAGTGTTTCACCGCTAACATGCTTTGGTTCGGTAGCGACATTTTTAGCTGTATATCCGAGCCCTTCATAGACAAACCTGATGGCCGGCGGATTGTATCGCCCATCTTCAGCGGCAATTTGTTCGAGATTCTTCTTCATTTTCGGAAATCCACTCCTGTATTTCTCAAGCTGCTTAGCTTATGATTCATACGAATATTTTCCAATCTTTATTCTAATATATATCTGCCAGGCTGTCAAATATATAAAGAGATTCTTGACTTGTGGAGGGTTGTCGTGGAGAATTCAGTCACAGCCATCAAAAGCTGTCGGTCAGTTCGAAATCATAAAATAGCTTGAAAGGCAATATATCATGTTGAAAAAAATCATTTTCTTGTTACTGTTGCTGATTAGCCGGACAGGCTCAGCTCAAACCAGCGATTATTTTAATTCCTCCTTCGGCGAATTGCTTGCCGATTCGTCCGACAAGGTTGGTCTGTGGTGGGCCTCGTCGGGGTGGAAAGTAAGCCGGGATAAATCCCTGCCTGTTGAAAAGAGTAAAGCTATAACAATACGTGCCGCACGGAATGAAGCTGAGGCGGCACAATTAGTCTTACGACCGACTGTATCTTTGAGCGGCCTTACAATCAAAGTCGGAGATTTGTCTGGACCTGGTGGGACGGTCATTTCCTCTGAGAATGTTGAAGTACTTGAAGTCAGATACGTCAACGTAGAAAGACCTACTGATAAAAGCTCGGTAGCAGGTTTGTGGCCGGATCCACTGCCACCTTTGAAAGGCCCTTTGGACCTGGATCAGAATAAGAATCAACCGTTTTGGATTCGTGTTAATGTTCCTTCGAAAGCTACGGCTGGAATTTACACGGGTAGAATCGAGCTGAATGCACAAGATTTTAGCGCCAATGTTGTACTGCGCGTAGAAGTATATGATTTTGTTCTTCCCGACCGGATGACATGTGTTACGGCATTTGGCTTCTCGCCTGGTAATGTGTTTCGCTATCAGAAACTATCCAATATAGAACAGAAAAGACATGTTCTCGATAAGTACTGGGCCAACTTCAGCGCCCACCATATCTCGCCCTACAATCCTGCGCCACTGGATAGCATAAAAGTTACATGGCCCGATATAAAGCCTCCGGCACCCAAATGGGAAGGAGGTGTTGAGGTGGAAAATGAAAAACACGCCGGCAATCAATCTCTGCTGCTCTTCGATGACAAAAAAGACCTTAATGTCACTGCCACTTACAAGTTTCCGATAGATATTCCAAAAGCGGGATTGCGCCTGCGCTTCTGGTATAAAACAGCTATACCTGAGCACGCGTTTTTGGTGACACTCAATCATTATGATGCATCGGGCAAATGGATATATGGTGGTAATAATGATATCGGAATTGACGGTACCGGCCACTGGCAGCAATTCGACCGGACCATCAAGTCTTTTCCGAAAGGCGCCAAATCAATTCGACTGAATCTCCGTGCTGCAATGTGGACAGAGGCCGGTGAAAATACCGGCCTGGTCTGGTTCGACGATGTTTCGTTGACAAATCCCTCAACATGTGAGGAACTTCTGGAAGGCGGTAACTTCGAACCACCGGAATTGCCGCCTGTCGAACGCCAGGAGCTCAAAGTAGTGCTGGATTTCTCAGACTGGGATAAGTCAATGGCACGCGGTATCGATCATTACGGCTTCAATTCATTCCGCCTCGGTATTCCCGGTATGGGCGGCGGTACTTTCCATTCTCGCCGCGAGCCGGAGTTGCTTGGCTTCGGAGAGGATACGCCTCACTATAAGGTTCTTTTTAATTCTTATTGCACACAGATACAGGAGCACCTGCGTCAAAAAGGCTGGCTCGATGAGGCTTTTGTATATTGGTTCGATGAACCGGCTCCCAGAGACTATGAGTTCGTAATGAATGGTTTTCGCAAGCTCAAGGAGTCTGCCCCCGACATTACTCGTATGCTGACCGAACAGGTCGAGCCGGACCTTATTGGTGGACCTGATATCTGGTGCGCGGTCTCCAATCATTACAAGCATGACCCTGCCGAGGAGCGTCGTAAGCACGGCGAAAAATTTTGGTGGTATGTTTGCACCGGGCCAAAGGCACCGTATTGCACATTATTTATCGACCATCCCGGCACGGAACTGCGAGTCTGGCTCTGGCAAACTTGGCAGCGTAAAATCGACGGCATACTTGTCTGGCAGTCGAACTACTGGACAAGCCCCACCGCGTTTCCCGATTCGGAGAATCCACAGAATCCCTACGAGGATCCTATGGGCTGGCGCACCGGCTACAGCACTCCAAAGGGCGAGAAAAGACCATGGGGTAATGGTGACGGCCGATTTATTTATCCGCCCGAGGCCGCCGCTGACGCACATCCATCCGGGCCGGTTCTCGAAGGACCCGTTGACAGCATACGTTGGGAGATGCTCCGAGACGGCATTGAGGATTACGAATATCTGGTTATTTTGAAAAAGCTTATCGGAGCCAATAAAGACAAGCTCAATGCTGGCCGGCTGAAAAATTACAATTCCCTTCTCGAAGTGCCTGAGGATATTACAAGGGATATGACCACTTTTACTAAGGATCCTGCTCTGATCGAAGCTCGAAGGGACCAGATAGTTCGTGCAATATCTGAATTGGACAGACTTTGATCTTTCGTACCGGCCAGGTCATTGCCATAACATATTGTTTAACTGCGCAAAAGGCTCGTTTTTAAAAATGTCGAAAAAGTGTGAGTAATTTACCTGACTCGCGCATAATATTTAATAGGAATATATGCAGAAATTGGAAATTTAGAGAAGTGACTGAGAAATTGGAAGAAAAAAGCTGGATTGATTTTGCTAAAGGGGATGCCGATGTGTGGCGCGAGTTTATCGATTTGGAGATTCCGCGACTTTATGGATTGTTCATGGATCGCTGGCCGAATCGCTCACTTGCCGAGGAACTGTTGCAGAAAACGGTTTTTGACGCTGTGCGGGGACGCAGCAGCTATGATCCGTCGAAAGGCAGCCCTGAGAAATGGATTCATGGTATCGCACGGAACAATATCCGGCTTCAGATCAGAAGACGGGCAAGCCGGCCGAGTATTAATGGTGACATCAGCCAGTACCTTGAAGCTATTGACACTAAGCCATTGCCTGATGAGGTACTTGAACGGGAAGAAATGACTAAGGTTGTTCGTTCGGCTCTAAGCAGATTGGAAAGTAAAGAAAAAGCAGTTTTGGAAGCCAAATACATTGATGAGCTTTCAGCAAATGATATCGCTCGGCAAATGAATACGACAGATAAAGCAGTTTACAGTCTTTTATATAGAGCAAAGCTTTCTCTGCGACGAGAGCTTGAACGAATCGCTTCTCTGAGTAAGAAAGAGGAAAAATGATGAAACGAGAAAATGATAACTTGTTCAGTGATGAATCGGCTCAGCAACTGGATAAAAACTTATCGCGTCTGTTGAAACTAACCGGCAAATCAGATAAGCCCAGTAGAACGTTTACAAAGTCGCTAATAAACGATGCTCTTAATGAGTTGAAACAACTGGATGTTGAAAAGGCAGAAACAAAAAATGTAATAATCCTACCCAACTGGTTGGAAAAAGCAGTTGGCTGGGCTGCTATGGTCGCAGTGGCCTGTGGTGCGGGTTTTGTTGTTATCATATCCTTTTTCTTGAAAGTGAATTTACTGTTAGAAGTCATTGTCGTGCTAACCATTGTCTTTAACTGGATAAGTTCTCTTGGAGGACGCGTATAATGAATTTTGAGCAGCCGAATAGAGTAAGTGTCATTGATCCAATCACTCCAGCCATCGACAGGGTAAAGTTTATGCTCTTTAAACCTTTCGACTTGGGCAAGTGGTTTGTTATCGGCTTTTGTGCCTGGTTAAGCGGATACCGCCCTTTAGGTGGCGGCGGAGGTGGCAGTGGCGGGGGTCCCGGTGGCGGTGGCGGCGGTAGTGGTCCTCCCTACAATGTGCCGCAAGAAGAAATCAAGCATGCCATTGAAGAGGCAAGATATTTTGTTTCGGAAAACTTGTATTGGATTGCACCTGTAGCTGTGACCGTCATCGTTTTAATCGTTCTAATTGGCTTTTTGGTGGCCTGGCTCAGTAGCAGGGGAAGGTTCATGTTTCTTCACTGCGTGGCGACGAATAAAGCGGAAGTTAGGATTCCCTGGCATAAATTCAGACGGCAAGGTAACAGCCTGTTCCTCTTCCGGATTGTGCTGGGGATAATCGGCTTTTTTGTTGTTATTGCGCCTATAATCGGCATTGTTGTGCTGGTTATTAAGATGATATCCGGAACGGTATCTGGTGTAGTTGCTGTTCCCACGATGTTAATTTTGCTTATTACTATTATTGCTCTTTCAGTATTTTTGTTTTTGATAAAGAAGCTTACTTTTGATTTTGTTGTTCCGATTATGTCTTTGCGCATGGTGAGCTGTACTGCCGGCTGGCGTGAATTTATGACTCTTCTGTCGGCAAACAAGCTTCGCTTTGCCCTTTACCTTCTCTTCCAAATTGTAATACTCATTGTGATTGGTGTAATTAAAACAATCGGCTTCTGTATAGGATGTTGCTTCTGCTGTGTAAGCTGTTTGCTATTAATACCCTATGTCGGCACTGTCATATATTTGCCTTTCTTTGTCTTCAAGCGGGGTTATTCTCTTTACTACCTGCAGCAATATGGCCCCCAGTATGATGTATTCCGAAGTAAGATAGAAACAACCGAATCTGTATAACAATCTATTAATGCTGAGTATGAATATCCCCCCGGCTTTGGTTTTGCCGGGGGGTACATTTGTGGATGTTTACTATTGGACTCTTGTCCAATCCTCTTGTCTGACGCCGTGGTATGTTCTCAGGACATACTCAAACTGCTGAATTGATCTCTGCTGCAAATCAAGCGTGAACTTAACCGTATCCAGGTCAACCTTTTCGTATTCACCAAAGTCACCACTGTTATTGATATCCCAGTACTGTGAATTGAAATTGCGTTTTATCTCGACCTTAACCTTAATGTCGCGGGTATTCCTGACTTCAATTTTAAATGTGTGAATTTCATCCCAACCGTAAACGTTGCCGCGACGGTCAAACCTGTAATTTTCTGTCTTGAAATCCATCAGCTTCGGCTCAACAACAACGTCGGCAACAGGCCCGAGATTCAATTCCACATCTTCATCAACGGGGATATACTTGAATGAAGACTGGCCCGTGTATGATAAGTGACCATTATTATCTGCATTCCTATAGACCTTCAACATTCCACCGGGGATGGGCGTTTCGCCGAGTTTATGCTCCTGGTCGTTTTTGAAGCTGAGGAACCGCACGACACTTGGTCCGTACCGCTGCTCTTCGAATTTGTAGAGATTAATAACAGGCACCTGGTCAACGTCGAAACTAAGTAGCCTTTTAGACCAGCCGGTGGGAATTGTCTCGGTTCCCTCAATAGTATAGAGGAAATATTCGCTGAGACCTTCTTTTATGACCTCTTTAGGCTTCGGGGCCATAGGTTCTGAAAGTTGATCGGCCATAATCACTGCCTGGCCCAGCATTCTTTTAGCTTCTTTCTCTACTCCTACTTCGAATTTATCTGTCATGACGATTGGACCAGGGCGGCCGTATGGATATTGCCGGCGGGCAAGCTCGGCAATCTGATCGAGAATGTGAACCTTGCCGACGATAAGACGGGTTTGGGCATTTTCGTAATCTTCGCCGCTGTTGTTAGTGACGCGCACGTAACCTTTTAGACGCATAGTCTTTTCATCTTCTGTTAATGTCCCCATATAAAACGCCCGCCAGGACAATCCGCTGGTCAGATACGATATCTCAACCGGAACTTTTCCTACTACATCGCTCTCGACATTCCACAGGCCGAGGTTCCTGACTCTCGGTGGATAAACCAATTCGGCAATACTAATTTTGTCGGCATTGGCTTTCGGCAGCATTTCCAGACTCGTTGGATCGATAAGTGTATTGGCCCATGAGAATTGGAGCTTATTTTTTCCATCTTTCAGCGTTAGCGCTCTGCTTTCACGTACTAATGTCATATCTGCAGAGTTATAGATAGTAAGCTGAACTGTATCCCGTGAAGGCAATGTAACCAAATCAACTTTAGCGTGGGTAGTGCCAGCCACATTTGCAATTACCAGCAGCAGAATTGTAATGCGTTTCATTATATGGTTTCCTTAATTCTGTCTGTTTACGGGCGCCAATCTTCTTCTCTGTCACCGTGGTAAGTTCTGAGGGTATACTCAAATTGCTTTATTGACCTTGGCTGCAGC
>Ga0209536_100012733_pt1 | contig 12201 bp, 15 predicted proteins | sample DeeMarSeWOR28_12_FD_187461 | JGI IMG/M metagenome (GOLD analysis project Ga0209536, IMG submission 187461) | Marine sediment microbial communities from White Oak River estuary, North Carolina - WOR-2-8_12 (SPAdes) (version 2) | ecosystem: Environmental > Aquatic > Marine > Intertidal zone >...
CTGAAATATTTTTTAGTTAACTATCATATTGCATGGGGTATTGCAAGCAATTTTGTAGTGCATTAGTAAACTAAAAAGCAACTACCTTTTTTAGTTATAATATGGGCTAAATAAATAGTTCACGAAATTGTGGGAATAGCAATCGGAGCCAACTGGTCACTGAAAAAGAAATGGATGGATTTCGGCCGGATCGGCTGGTCGGATGGCGGCGCACGACGGGCTAACTAAATTAACAGACTGTTGAAACTTGTGCGGCCAGTTATATATCAGCACTCGTGAATCCTTCTTGAAAGGCTGCCATGTCCACTGTCAACCTTTACTTGATTTTAACGGCTGAAAGCCAACATTGTGTCAAGACAGATAAACTTTTGTATATCCTGTACAAATAGGCGATAAACAATTTTTAAAAACACCAGTTCAGGTGAGATTTTTTATTGTTGACATATTTGCCTATGCGGATATATTCATTTCCATGAAGGCAACAGCCCAAATATTTAAGGCTTTAAGCGATGAAACCAGACTGAGGATCATGTCTCTTCTCGTGAGAGGCCAGGAGCTTTGTGTCTGTGACATAATGGCAGCACTGGACCTGCCGCAATCAACAGTTTCACGGCATCTATCATATCTTCGTAATACAGGCTTGGTCTATGACAGGCGTAAGGGTATATGGATGTACTACAAGATCAACAGCGATAGGTTAGGTCATGCTGCAGAAATATTCGACCTCCTGTCAGCTATGTTGTTTAAACAGGACCAGGCAGTCAGTGATCAGCAACGTTTAAAAGAGCATTTGGCAACAAAAGAAAAGAGTACTTGCGAGTAGTCTGCATTGTAAAGACTAGGTATGAAGGAAATTCAAAACATAAACTGCCCCTGTCCTGACACCAAAAATTTATCAGAACAGGCGACCACAAAAAAATCAGCATATCTATTTATAAGAATTGCCTTAATAACTGCTGGTGTTGGCTTATGGTTTATTATTTACCGGCAGCTTAATTCCTTTGCCGGTTTTCTCACATATGGTGTTTTTTCAATGCAGCAGGGTAGCCATTTGGGTGAAGCTGTCCACTTCTTTCTTTACGATACCCCGAAAGTGCTCATGCTGCTTTCACTTGTTATCTTTGGCGTAGGAGTTATCCGCACCTTTTTCACACCTGAGCGTACCAGGAAAATCCTTGCCGGAAAAAGAGAATCCGTTGGAAACGTGCTGTCAGCCTTCCTCGGCATAGTTACCCCGTTCTGTTCATGTTCTGCTGTGCCGCTGTTTATTGGTTTTGTAACGGCGGGGGTTCCACTTGGGGTGACCCTTTCATTTCTTATAGCCGCCCCAATGGTCAACGAAATAGCATTGGTTCTTTTATACGGCCTGTTAGGCTGGAAAATCGCGGGACTGTACCTTATTACAGGGTTGTCGGTTGCCATAGTGGCAGGATGGGTAATCGGTAGATTGGGAATGGAAGAACAGATTGAAGATTGGGTTCGAGAAATGCGCACCAATGCGGATGATGTCCCGGACAACACACTTACTTGGGAGGAACGTCTCCAGGCCGGTAAGACAGCAGTAGTGGATATTGTCGGCAAGGTCTGGATTTATGTCATTGCAGGAATAGCTGTTGGCGCCGGGATTCACGGCTATGTGCCTGAAGGATTTATGGCATCCATCATGGGTAAGAGTGCCTGGTGGAGTGTGCCCGCAGGTGTTGTAATTGGTATTCCCATGTATTCCAATGCGGCTGGAATTGTTCCGGTTATCCATGCCTTGCTTGGAAAGGGAGCTGCCCTGGGAACTGTCTTGGCATTCATGATGAGTGTTATAGCGCTTTCTTTGCCGGAAATGGTCATTTTACGCAAGGTATTAAAGCCGAGAATGATAGCTGTATTCGTAACAGTTGTCGGCACAGGCATTCTCATGGTCGGCTACCTTTTCAATTTAATCATTTAAGGGAGTGTTTATGGAGATAAAAGTCTGTGGCCCTGGGTGCGCAAATTGCACCAAGACTGAGAATATTGTCAAAGAAGCGCTGGAAACAGCCGGGATAGATGCCCAAGTCTATAAAATCACTGATTTTGCTGAAATGGCAAAACTGGGTGTACTCTCCACTCCTGCTATAGTCATTAACGGAAAAATAAAATGTGTTGGGAAGGTCCCATCCAAGAATGAAATACTGGAATGGATTAAATAAAAGAAACATCATTTGAAGAAAGACTTTACTGATTATCTTTCAAGGAAAAGTCAAAGGGCTGCTCAAAGTATGGAGAAAAGCTTCAATCTTTTCCAACTCTTTATCTGAAAGAGTAGAATGCTCGAACTCAGAGATCAGGTCTAAACCAAAAGGATATTAATAAAAAGCCATGACTTTGGCAATGGCCTTGAATAGCCCAGCACGCATATACGGTTCCATTTCTGCAACATTTCGTAAGGTCGGCGTATTAAAGGCGCCAATATATTTATCCTTGATAGATTCTATAGTATTCAGGGCAACACACTCCTCGGGTTTAGCATCGCTATACTTCCCATAGCAGTTAAATTCATCAGCCAGGACTTTTTCAATTCCATCTGCTCTGCCTCTATCATAAGGGATTTCTCTCCTTCTTGGGACTAGAAGGGTGTGAAATTTGTCATTTACAAAGAGGGGACTCTTATGGCATTTGATACAGTTTCCCTGACCGATAAAAAGGAGCATGCCTTCAATTTCCTCGGGCCCCAGGATAGCCTTTATTTTTTCAGCATCTCCTTGGAGCGGGGCTTCAATATAATAATCAAAACGAGAGGGAGTTGGCAGTATTAACCTTTCAAAGGCGGCTATTGCCTTGCCAACGTTGGAAAAGATACGATTTACCTATTCTCTGTCTTCTGGTTTCATATCATCCCGCAACTTTTGGGAATCAGGATTGTCAATAAGAGGTGAAGCTTTTACTGGGCAGTTTTGTTCAGACAAGTCTGGTGGGGGGCCAAAAATTTCTTCATACTCCTCTCGATAATGCCCTGCAATAAGAAGTACGACCTTGCATCGGGTTATGCCATGTTCAGCAGGATTTTCAAATGGCCCGAGTACTTGAGACCACAAGCTGTCTGCCCGGCCATCCCAGAAAAACCACTTGAAATAAGCCATGCCGATAATTGACATACCTCTTCTAGCCGAGGTGCTAACGCCCTCTGCAAGGGGTTTGTTGTCCGAGAATGCCACCTCGGCTTTGTGGCAGGTGGCGCAAGATATTTTATTGTTTGCAATGAAACGGGTATCTGAAAAAAGCTTCTTGCCTAATTGTATAGCTTGGGGGTTATCAACAACATTATTTGATGGATCTTTGGTAATGATGGCAGGGAACCTGTCCACAAAGACTTCAGGACAGCAATTTCTTCATCGGTAAATACATTTTCCTTCTCACTTTGGGCTGTCAATCAGCGCCCAAATTGAGAAGGAAAATAAAAATAAACACCGATATTATGCCTGTTGATACTCGCATAATGCCCAACATATTCAACTTTGAAAGATGATAAAGTTTACCCTAAAATATACTATAAGTGTTTTATCTGACAATACAAAAATTCTTTGAAGAAGGGGTCCGATTTATTTTTTAAGACATCTATTAAGCAGGCAACGCTGAAATTAAACAGCCTTACTTTGCCTCTTGCGAGCTACTGCTACAACCTCTAGTACAAACAGGAGATTTTTACCTCTCCCTCAACTGAACGTCGGCGGTTCAATTCTTCCCGGCTACTTTATTAGGTCATGCTTTTGGGACCTCTTTCGACTGTCGGCTTTTTCTATTTTGACGTTCATTCAGGATATAGATTGCTGAATGAAACACCAAAACTGGCTACCGGGTTTTTTCTTTTCTCCCCTATCCGGGATATTCCGGTAAAATTTTCATAGGCATTCTCCTTTGGCCAGCCTCTTTTGATTATTTTCTGGTATTAGCCAATCCAAAATGATACATTATGGGTAGAAATACGGATAAGAGGGCAACATGTCCTCTTTGCAATTCGACTACAGAGCTTTCCTGCTGTTTGTTTTTCAGCTGTAGTCACAGCTCGACAAGCAATGTAACGAATCAACAATAGCACCTGTTCGGGCGCAAAATATTTTGTGCAGGCACCCTGTCCTGAGTTGCCCAGCCATGGCTAAAAAACAAGCACACGCAATATTCCCGACTGACGATCCCCTGCTGAACAAACTGGACTTGGGCAGCCTACTCGACTCCATGGCTTTAGGGGTGCTTTTTGTTGACCGGGCCCGCCGGGTAATCACTATAAATCGTTTTCTGGAAGCCCTTACCGGTTATAACCGGGAGGAGGTTCTAGGGGTTCATGGTGAAAATGTTATCCGCAGTAATTTGTTAAGCAAGGGCGATCCGGTTGGCACTGTTCTCGTTTCTGATAAAACATTGACCCTGGAAGGGGACATTATCAATCAGAGCCGCAAAAAAATTCCAATCCGCTTTACTCTCTCTCCCTTAAAACTCATATCCGGGAAAAAGGCCGGGGTCATGATCATCCTTGAAGACATTTCCCTTCTCAAGGATCTTGATAGTAAAATTCACGGTTTTTCCGGAAAAGAGCGGATTATAGGCAACAGCCTGAAAATGCAGGAGATATTTGAACTGCTCCCGATTGCGGCAAAAACAGATGCCTCGGTTCTAATTACCGGAGAGACAGGGACAGGCAAGGATCTTGTTGCCGAAGCCATCCACAGAGCATCCAACAGATCACGCTATCCTTTTATTAAAGTCAACTGCGGCGCTTTACCGGAGGCACTTCTTGAATCTGAGCTCTTCGGACATGTGCGCGGCGCCTTTACCGGGGCTGACAAAGATAAACCCGGCATGTTTCGCCTGGCTCATGGTGGTACCCTGTTTCTCACCGAAATCGGAGACCTGTCTTTGCCGCTCCAGGTTAAGATTCTCACCGTGCTTGATGATAAGGAATTCTTTCCTGTTGGGGGGTCCAAAAAAATCAGCGTTGATGTGCGCATAATAACAGCGACCCATCGTGATTTGGGTGAGCTTGTCAGGCAAGGCAACTTCAGGGAGGATCTTTATTACCGGCTTAATGTTCTGCGTCTGCACTTGCCGCCGTTAAAGGAAAGGGATGACGATTTCCGTCTGCTTCTCGATCACTTTTTTCGTGAGTTCAGGGCAAATTTGAAAAAAAAGACCAAGGGGTTCAGCGAAGACTGCCTGAAACTGCTCTCATCTTACAGTTATCCTGGAAATGTCCGCGAATTAAGGAATATCGTGGAATATGCCGTCAATGTTTGTGGGGATGAAACCATTCAGCCTCAGCATTTGCCAAAGATCATGCTCACAAAGCCACAGATACATCCTCCTGCAGCCCCCCGCAAGGAAAGATTGCTCCCGGAAAACGGGACAACTGCGGTGGATACCGAGGTAAACTCAGCCTCTTATACTCTGCCCGCCCCCGGCGGTTGGAGTGAGGTGGAAAAAGGCATGATCCTGCAGGCCTTGACAGAAACAGCTGGGAACCGATCCAGGGCTGCCGAAATGCTGGGCTGGTCCCGCAGCAAGTTATGGCGAAAGATTAAACAACATCGGCTTGAATAACATGTCTTTCATTTTAAAATTGCTAAATAAATGAATTGCAGGAATATATAAATCCAGCATGAAGATATTGATAACAATAGAAAAGAATGAAGTAGCCCCGCGGTTCGACCAGACATCTGAAATTCTCATAACCGAAACGGATGGGGAAAAAGTGACTGGCAATCCCAGGATTATATTGCTCCCTGGAACATCCGGAGATGACATATGTGGTCTTGCTATCAAGGAAAGCGTTGCACTGGTTATCTGCGGTGGCATTGAAGAAACCCACTATGAATACCTTCTGTGGAAAAAGATCAAGGTTGTTGACGGAGTCATTGGCCCCTACGAGCAGGCTTTACATTTTGCCATGGCAAATAATCTGAAGCCGGGAATCATTTTACCAGGCGCATGCAGCTGGGAGGGGTATTCATGAAAAAAGAGCGGGGGTGGATAAAAAGGGTCTTCATTGATATTGATGAATATCATGAAACCATGACATCACCCGAACGTTATCGGCGTTTTCGGAGAACCCTGTTCCTGGTAATGACAACAACCTTCCTGGTTCCTCTCATCATGACCACGTGGTTGAGCTATTACGAATATCGCTCCATGATGCTGACCAATCTACGCTGGAATGCTGAAAGCGCCAAAAGAACAATTGAAACGTTCCTGACTGAACTCCAGACCGTCCTGGCATACACGGCTGACGGTCGCACATTTGAGGAGCTTGTCGACCAGGAGAACCTGAAGAATATTTATCACCACCTTAAGTTAAATTATCCCGGGGTGGTGGACCTGGGCATTATTGATCATGATGGGATCCAGCAGGCATACGCTGGTCCTTTTGATCTTCTGGGAAAGGATTACAGCGATCGTGAATGTTTTAAGGTTGTTACTGTCAGCAAAACCTATATCGGCAGGGTAGAGATGGGCTATCGCAAGGTGCCTCATTTCTGCATTGCAGTCAGCGGCTTTAATTCGGATACCAGTCAAAGCTGGGTGTTCCGGACCAGCATTGACGCTACGACCCTCGATAAATATATTGGAAAAACAGGGACAGGCGCCCTGTCTGACATTTTCCTCGTTGCCTGGAAAGGTGAACGCCAGCTGCAGTCATCATCCCGGTATTACGGCCCTCCTCTCAGCATATACCCCTTTGATCTGCCTGAAAACAGACACGGGATAACCATTTCAGAAGAATTAAATGTCAGGGATGATGTTGTTTTGACAGCTGTCGCCTATCTTGAGGGAACGCCCTGGGCCCTTGTCCTCTTGAAGGAGGGATACCTTTATGGAAAAGACTGGTCTTTCTTCAAAGCCCGGTTATTTTTCATTGTCCTTGCCACTACCGTTTTGGCGCTTCTCGTTATCTTCCAGATCACCAACCTTTTCGTGGGCCGAATCCGTGAAGCTGACGAAAAGCGGGAAACCATGTTGGCGGAAATTGAACATACGAGCAAGCTGGCCTCAATCGGCAGACTTGCCGCTGGAGTCGCCCATGAAATAAATAATCCCCTTGCCATTATCAGCGCCAAAACAGGACTGGTAATGGACCTGCTCGACCTTTCCGAAGATTTTAAATACAAGGAAAAAATTGCGTCCGAAATTCGCGGCACATCTGATGCGGTCGAACGCTGCAAAGTCATCACCCACCGCCTTTTGGGTTTTGCCCGGCGCATGGATGTAAGCCTGGAGTCCATTAACATAAACAACCTGATGCGAGAAGTCTTGAGTTTTCTTGACCAGGAAGCCCTGTATCGCGGTATCCATGTCGATTTAAATCTTGGGGACTCACTCCCTGTCATTGAAAGTGACCGGGGCCAGCTCCAGCAGATATTCCTCAATCTTGTCAACAACGCGATCGATGCCATCGGCAAAGATGGAAAAGTTACCATAACAACTAAGAAACGTGACAAAAACTCAATCCAGGTTGATGTAATTGATAATGGTAGAGGCATGACCCCTGAGATCATGAACCATATTTTTGAGCCTTTTTTTACCACGAAAGACAGTGGTGAGAAGAAAGGTACCGGACTGGGATTGTTCATAACCTACGGCCTTGCCAAAAAGCTGGGAGGCCACATTTCGGTTCGAAGCAGTGTTGGGGTTGGTTCAACATTTACCGTAATTCTGCCAACCAAGATTACCCTAAGCCGGAGGGCGCCTGATGTCGAAAGTGAAGGTCCTGGTCGTTGATGATGAAAAGGATTTTGCCACCACCCTGGCGGAACGCTTAAATATACGGGGTTTTGAAACCACTGCCGTTTTTTGCACTGAGGATGCGTTGGCCCTTATTCATGCCCGGAACATTCCTGATGTGGTTTTGCTTGACCTGAAAATGCCACGCATGGACGGTATGGAAACACTTAAGGAAATAAAGAAGTATAACCCTGCTATTGAAGTGATCATATTGACCGGGCATGGGGCGGGTGTTCCCTTAACCGGTATTGACAGGGGAAAGCATGGCGCTTTTGACTGCGTCATGAAACCTGCAGACATCAATGAGCTGACTGTGAAGATCAATCAGGCCATGATAAAAAAGGGTAACGCAAAAATTTAGGAGGGGGCTGATGGAACCGCAGAACGGGGAACGGTTCAGAGAGTTGCAGCTGGCTTATCTCGGTAAATTGATGGCTGGGCTGTCCCATGATTTTAAAAACCATCTGGCCATTATCAGGGAATCAAGCGGCCTGATCGAAGACCTGCTTTCATTGGAAGAATCAGCCCAGTCGCCATACAGCGAACGCTTTAAGAAAATTTTACCCGTAATTACTGAACGGATTTCACAGGCTGCGGAAATGTGCCGCTTTTTCAGTGGATTCGCACACCGCATGGATCACCCGCGGTCCTCATTCAGCGTCCCGGAAGTTTTACAGGAAGAACTTTCTCTTCTGCTCCGCTTTGCCCGGCAGAAACAGGTGGAACTGCGCTCCTCATACGAAAAGGACCTGACTCCAATATATAATGATCCGTCCCTCTTGCAGTTTGCTTTTTTCTGTATCATATGGCCGGCACTTGAATCTTTTTCCAAAGATGGTCGAATTTCAATCACCGTTAAGAAGTTGCAGCAAGACGGCTCCATTGCAATTGTTGTCAAATTAGAGGGCTCAAGGGTTAAAGCGGCAGAGGTCAGCCCATGGCACGAACTCCTTCCAGAGATTTTACATAAGTTAGAAGCTGATCTTTCCCAGACGGTCTCTGAAGAGGGCGCTGAAGAGATTGTTATGATAATTTTCTCCCTTGGAAATTCCGCCCTCGGCAACATCTGACACTTCTTCAACCCTTGCCTTTCACCACCCCACTCAACGAAACGTCCCAAAATGAAACGTTTCGAAACGAACCGCCCCATGCCCCCGCTTTTCCCCTTTTCGGCAATAACCACCTGAATAAAAAAAGAAAAAACAGCTCGTTTTGCGGCTCGACAAAACATGAACGTTTTGTTTTGTTTCATTTTGGCTTGTCACCTTTGGACACCATGCTTATCAGCCGCCCCACTAAGAGGACAACCTGCTGATATTACTTAAAATAAAAAACTGGCACACGTTTTGCTATTATTAGTGTGAAGATAAAATTACAGAGCATTAAGCCAGATGCAAAACAAAGGAGGCGGGTCATGAAACAAATTATAACAAAATTCCAAAAAATTATGGCGGCAGCAGCTTTTGCCGAGGCTGGCGAGTGGGACACTGCACGAGAACTCACTCCTGAAACGGAATTGTCCCGAGAGCCGATCTGGCTGAATAAAATATTCATGGCTGTCACTTTTGCAGAATCAGGGCTCCATGATGAGGCGGTTCGCCTTTTAGGGCCAGTTGGGTTTGAAAGGAGTGATTTAAATGGAGCGCTTGCTGCGAGTCTGGGTTTGAAGGGGGTACGGCTGATGTATGGTACCGTTTCCATTTAACTCTGCTGCCATACCTTTTGAAGAGAAACCTAGTTATGTCCGGAAACAGTTATGAATTGCCTGGGGAGACGTCATGAGTTCAACAGTTCTGCTTGTAGCTGAAGATTCTTTTTTCCTGCGGAATTTATGCGGAAATCTGAAACGACTGAAGGCTTCAGTTATAACAGCAGGAAATAAACATGAGGCCTTGGAGATGTGCGCAAATCATGAAGTGGACCTGGCTCTTTTGGATATAAGGCAACAGGGCAGCGATGTAATGCAGGTTCTCGCCCGCCTCAAAAAAAACCAGCCGGAAAGCGAGGTAATTTTGTTAAGCGGGCCTGATAACATAGCTGTTGCCATTGAGGGTATGCGCCTGGGTGCCTCGGATGACATTACTTTCCCCTGCGACTTAGAATCGCTTCGACAAAAAGTAGCGAGCGCTATCAAAAGGAGAAAAGCCCGGGTACGCGCAAACAGGCAACGGTCCCTGCTGAGCGTTTTTGAAGATACGATGGTGGCTGCAACCTATGCCCAGGCAGGAGAATTTGAAACAGCTCAAGAAATTCATACAAATGGCTGCACTCATTCTTTCTCGAGAAAGAGATCTGAACGGGATAAATAAAAATGCAAGTGACACGTCAGGCCCTATATTTTAACAGGCGCAGAAAATCTAGCAAAAAGAGGGACACAGCGGCTAAAATAAATTGCCGTGACTAAACAGGAGGACCCCCCATGAAAGAAATGAAAGTACTTCTTGTTGATGATGAGCAGACATTTGTGGAAACGCTTTCCGAGCGGCTACAAATGCGTGACCTGGAAAACGAGACCGTTTATGACGGTGAACAAGCCTTAAGCTTTGTGGACAACAAAGAGCCGGATGTTATGGTCCTTGACTTAAAAATGCCTGGAATTGACGGCATGGAAGTCCTCCGGCGGGTAACGAAGAAATTCCCGAATATGCGCGTTATCATCCTCACAGGGCATGGAACGGACCGGGATGAAGAAGAGTCACGCCGGATGGGAGTGTTTGACTACCTAAAAAAACCTATAGACATCGAGGTTCTGGTGAGCCGTATCAAGGCAGCGCACAGAGAAAAAATTGAAGGCGCCATGGCTGCAGCAACATTTGCAGAAGCCGGTGAGTATGAGACGGCGCGCAATATTTTGAACAAAAAATAACACTAAAGCTTCACAGCAACAGGAGCGTGGGATGACCGAAAGAATGGAAGCTAAAGTCTTGCTGGTTGATGACGAGGAACAGTTTCTGGATGCCCTTTCACAGCGCCTTGAAACCCGAGGTATCAAGGTTGATAGTGTGACCAGTGGTGAGGACGCTGTAAAAAAGGTGGCAGACCAGAACTTTGACGCAATAATAGTTGATCTTGCCATGCCCGGCATCGATGGCATCGAGACTCTTAAGCGCATCAAGGAAAAACGTCCTGACCTGGAAATTATCATGTTGACCGGTCATGCAACGGTTAAAAGCGGCATCGAAGCAATGAAATTAGGAGCAGAGGATTTTCTTGAAAAACCGGTAGATCTTAATGAATTGCTGGAAAAGATAGGTGAGGCAAAGAACAAAAGAATGCTTGTGGTGGAAAAAGGCCACCAGGAAGAAGTAAGAAAAATAATTAAAAGCAAGACCTGGTAACCCTAACCTTATTCTTGAGTTTTCTTGCCAGGGAAGCCTGGTGCAGCATGCCCGGATCAATAATCTATTTATCCGGGCGAGGAGAAGTTCGCCTTTTTCCTGACAATATTAAAAAATTTATGACCTTCCCGGAATGCATAACCACGTCAATTTACCAAAAGGAGAAAACGAATGGCGCCTGACAACCCAATTGTAAGGGACCTGGTAATTCCGCTCAAAGATTTTCCTCATCTCTATGAACACCAGACTCTCCATGATGGAGTCGAGGTTCTTCTTTCATACACATGCGGCGAGTATGGCCGCATAAGATATGCCGAGCTTCTCATTTTGAATGAGCAGAATCAACTCTGCGGACGTGTAACGCTGCAGGATATACTGATGAGCTTGGATCCTCGCTTTAAAGAAGCTTCAAGGGTTACTGGATTTGAGGGGAAGGGAACAGGATTCCCCAACCTTATTACTCTTTGGGAAGATTCTTTTTTCCTGGAGTGCACAAAATGGTCACATATACCCATTAAGAACCTCATGTCGCCCATAAAATACACAGTCAAAGCGAGCGACCCGGCCCTAAAGGCACTTGCCATAATGATCAGTACAAAAATTGCTGTCCTGCCTGCTGTAGAAGGCGGACGCGTAATAGGTGTCATCCGCCTGAAAGAAATATTCAGGGCTATCACAGAAAAGTGCAGGATTTAAATGCATGCTTTCAAAACAAGATAAGGATTTAAGGTTATGACAAATTCAGACACGGAAGTGGGACTCGCTGTAGAAAAAACACCCGTTGATTGGAAGAGAATAATCTTTTTGCTTGCTGGGGTTATCAGTTTTGCACTTGTTTACTATTCCCCCCTTTGGCCTGACGCGGTCGACCCACAGGGTGAGCATTTTATACTTACCAAGGAAGGCAAGGGTGCTATCGCCGTTTTCCTTCTTGCTGCTATCTGGTGGGTTTTTGAAGTTGTGCCCATTGGTATAACAAGCCTGACTATCGGCATGCTGCAGGCACTGTTTTTCATCAGGCCTGCCAAGGCTGCCTTTACAGATTTCATGGACCCGTCCGTTCTTTTTATATTCGGATCAATTGTAATTGGTATGGTTTTTACTAAGACCGGCCTGACAA
>Ga0209536_100012734_pt1 | contig 12200 bp, 11 predicted proteins | sample DeeMarSeWOR28_12_FD_187461 | JGI IMG/M metagenome (GOLD analysis project Ga0209536, IMG submission 187461) | Marine sediment microbial communities from White Oak River estuary, North Carolina - WOR-2-8_12 (SPAdes) (version 2) | ecosystem: Environmental > Aquatic > Marine > Intertidal zone >...
TAGAACAGGCATTAAGGCAATACATCCAAACTGGAAACTTACCACCGCTTCCGCCAAGAGTGGCACCTGAGTGAGATGTTACGAAAAAACAAAGCCAATTTTCGGGAGCGGCAAATTGAGATAAAGTCTTAATAGAAAGTAACTTATGGCAATAATCTGCCTTGGGACAGCGAAAAAAAAGCCAAATCAAAGCTATTCCTAATTCGATCGGGATACTAACTCGATCAGTGCTCGATAGCAACCAGAGTACGCGGCGATATTTTCGTGAATGTTAACTTCCCCCCGCTTTGGGAAAAATCAACATTCCCGTCGCCCGGCAAAACCAATGTCTTGTGTGCCTTGGCCGGTTTGGATAATTCGAGGACTGCATCGATGGATTCGTCATTGAAATTCTCGACGATAAAACAGTCATCGCCGATCAGATACAGAGCGACTTTGTTCGGGGCGTCGAATTTCATGCCGAACGGCGCGAGCATCTTTTCCCTGATGGGCCTGAGCTGCTGCCGGGTCAGCTCGAGCAGGTTTCGCGGATTTCCACCGACCTTCAGGGTGGTTAAGTTATCGCTGTCAAGGTTGACACCGCTCAATCGTTTGGCAAGTCCATCCGTTATCAGCACGGGCTTGCCGGCTGCCAGCATCTTTTTGAGTTTGGCGGTGAAGCCCGGATCCTTGAGCGCGTGGACTGCAAAGAATGCTGCTTCAGCGTTGGCATCAATTTCCGCAGTGGGCACAAGGGGCAATCCCAGCATTCCGACGAAATCGAAAACGTACTGCTCATCAAAAGCATCGCTGTTCGGCGGCTTCGGTGCAAGAATTCCTTTGATGGGTTTGCCACGCACAAGTTCGGCAAGTTTGAATAAACCGGGGATCTCGGCGCGCAGCTTTTCAACGTTCGCCGGGCCGGTGCCCCTCAGCAGCGCGCCGTAGCAAAACAGCAGCATTTCTTTGGCGTCGGCAAGAACGGTCTGCCGGGCCTGTTCGAGGTAGGTGTTTTCCGTAGTGCCGAACGGGTCGAACCAGCCGCCGCCGGTTTTGTCGCCGCCGATTTCACCGAGCCAGCGCATGATGTAATAGCCCTCGTACTGGACTTTTCCGCCCCATCGCCGATTGTCGAAATCGCGTGTTTCGGTGCCGACCCAGATTCTGTCGTAGTCGGTTGTTTGGCGCACCACTTCATAGCCTCGATTGTGAAATTCTTCGTACCATTGCGGATACTTGTTGATTATCCTGACGTTCGGATTTACTTTCTTCGCCGGGGCCAAAATCCTGTCCCTGCTGACCCGGACCATCAGATCGCAGCGGTATTCGGCCCAGGATTTGTCACCGCGGGCCTGCCGACATTCGTCGCATTTGCAATCGGTGAAAAGAAAATCATCGATCATAATCTCGTCGAAGATTGACGCTGTGTATTCGAAAATTTCCTGAAGCTGGTCCTGGGTTTCTTTACTGGTGTAACAGGATATGCCGGTCCAGCCTCCCGAGCTCTTGCCGATTAAAGTGGTGGTCACGCAGCCGGAGACCTCGAAGCCCTCGGCCAGGAATTTCGCTTTGGCGTTCTCGAGCATCTTTCGCTCGGCGGTGTAGTTATCTCTGTAAGTCTCGATAAAAACAAGCGTGACGCCGGTCTTTTTGCACCAGGCGATCGCATCGTTTATGCCCTGCTCGCTTGACAAATGGTCACGAACGTTCTGGGCCGCGAAGAGCGTGGAAATCTTCAGGAGTCCCTTGTTCTCGTTAGCCAAATTCCAAAGCTCTTGTGCTTGCGACCACGAAGCGATTAGTACAACAAGCAATACTACCCCGAAAAAACGTTGCGAATGTTTTGATTTCATTGTTTTTCTCCTGCTGGTTCTATTTTCGTGACTTCGACTTTCCTTATGGCCAGTTCCAATTCACCGCCGAGGATAACAAACCGGAAATCCACGTCGTTGCAGCGATTCATGAAGCGGCACTGAGTCAGTGTAAACTCGGCCGTCTTCCACGCTCCCGTGTCCCCGACAGCGACATTTCCGACTTTACGAAAAGCGCCTTCCAACGGACCTTTTGCCGGATCGGTGTTGTCATATTCCACACAGAAAGCCGAACATCCCGTATCTCTATAGGTGACGGTGACAATAACGCTCTGATCGAACAGGCCGAAAGCGAAGGCTCCGTCCACGTCGAAGTAAAGATATCGGCTCGTATGAGAACTTGCCGTCGATACAACCGCCTCGCTGCCGGAGAGTGTGACTTTTTCCCAGACGCCGTCGCCGCCGCTCGGGCGGATATTGAGGCCCTGGGCCTTGCCCGGCTTCCATTTGACACTTTCGGCGTTGGCATAACCTGAGGCGATTTTCAGGACCGTTTTCGCACGCCACATATCAGCGAAAAGCCGTGTCAGTACGATATAGCTTCGGCCATACTCGCGCGAGTGAGCTACATCTGTGCCTTCGTGCCACTCGTTCCAGGTTTCCACGTGCACGATCCACGGGCGGTTTTCGGCGCGCAGGGCCAGCAACTGCGACCATCGATCGATATACGTTTGTCCATCGCGACGCTCGACAATCAAAGGCTGCCTTCCGGGCACGGCGGTGTGGTCGTAACCCGGGCCGAGAGAGGCGGTCTCTCTGAAAATCAGCGGGCCGCTTACTGCACCGCCCCAGGAATATATCGCATCGGCCTTGCCTTTCCAGCCGGACGATTTGACGAGGAACGGCTCGACGTCGAAGTCGGTTTCGAATCTTTGCCTGACGTAGTCGAACTGTGCCGGGTCCTGCGCTTTGGCAAAAGCCGAGGCGTAGAAGAAGATAATCGGCCTGCCGTCGATGCGCGCCCACTTGGCCGGCGGGATGAGGCTGAAAAAATCACGAATCGCTATGTAGAACCATTCCTTGCCGAAGTCTGTCGTCAGATCGACATGGTAACTTCCGCCGCCTTTATTGAAGCCGTTATACTTGAGGATAGAAGTGTCGTAGAAAAGGCCGATGGCCGGCGGCTTTTGACCTTCGGCCTGCAACATACTATGGGCCTCGACCAGAGGCGGCAGGCCGGTAAAACTCCAGCCATCATATTTTCCCGGCACGCCCCAATAAACGGGCATCAGAAAATCGATGCCGGCATCCATCATATCGAGGAGCTGCTGTTTATGCCAGCCGGCACGCTTATAGCTGATTGTTTCCATATCGGCCGGATGGGTAGTCAGGGCATCCGTTCCGTCGCCGTCAATGATATGACTTTTTGTGTCGATATCGTACCAGTAAAAATAGGTCGTGCCGACAATAGGCTGTCCCAGCTTGAACGAATAGGCGTTCTTATGATCCGCCTGCTCCAATAGGAAAAACTCGCCGGGCGGTTTCTCCGGCAGTGCATCATTCGCAACGGCTGTCGCGCAGCACAGACACAGAAATACAAACAATCGAAATTTTTCCCCGCCGTTTGGCAAGACTAATCCTTTTCGAAAGCTTTTATTTTATCCTTGAAGATCCGGCAGGCCGCCGCGGGATCGCTCGCATGCGTCACAGCAGAGCAAACGGCAACGCTCTTGGCTCCGGCATCCAGCACACGCTCGACGTTGTCCGGCGTTATGCCGCCGATAGCGACATGAGCGATGCCCGTACCCGCAAGCTCCTTCGTCGCGCTCGTGACATACTCCAAACCGACAGCGTCCGCTCCGGGCTTGGTCGGCGTGGCAAAAACAGGCCCCAGGCCGACATAAGTGAGGCTTTCGGCACACGCGGCACGCAATTGTTTGAGCGAGTGCGTGCTCTTGCCGATAATCAATGGGGCCAACTGCAGCTTGCGGGCCTGCTCGACCGGCAGGTCGTTCTGGCCGAGATGCACTCCGTCGGCCCCTGCGGCCACGGCAATATCAGCCCGGTCGTTAATGATGCTGACGACGCCGGCGTCTCTGCAAATCTTAACGAACTCAACGGCGAGAGCGAAATACCTGTCATCCTCGATGTCCTTGGCTCGAAGCTGGATACAATCAGCGCCGCCAGCGACACATTTGTAGGCGAGAGAAATGACTTCGGCCGGCAGGTTGCTTGTGATTACGATGTATAACCTGACGCTTTTGAATTTCGCAGAAGTATCGCTGAATATGACGATGTCCTTCTCGAGTGTATAGGCATCGAATCGAAGCTTCTCGATTGCTGCGGCAAGAGGCTCATCGTCGATACGAATGACCTCGGTGAGCGCCCGCAGGGCCTCAGTCAGCCGTTTGCAGCCGGCGATAAAGCAATCATTGAGATCGCTGCGGGTAAGCTGCTTTGCTACTGTTGTGCCGATTCCGACATCGCCGAGCGAATCCCTGCTTGAGATAAGCCGCTCTGCGTCGAGCTTGCTTATAGACGCTGATAGTTCATGCCTCAATTGTTTGGCTCTGTCGGTCAACGAGCTCGAATTCAATACGAACCTGCAGAATTCTTCTATTACGCGGCTTGCCTCGCGGGCACGATTGAAATTAGCGTCGATAATTCTATAAGCTGCGCGTTCCATAATGAATGTGATTATATGGGCGAAGGACGGCTTTGAATAGCTAAAATTGTACAATAGAAAAAAGGCTGAAGTCTGAAAACTCCAGCCTTTGTGAGACAGCTTATCATTTAGAATATGAACTGCAAACTTATAAAAAATCTACCGTCTCACCAAAACCAAAACATATATTGGAAGAAAAGAACTATTAATTCATAGTCAATTATATGCGCATTCGCAATTTTTACAAGCGTTTTCTGCAAAAATCTGAACTTTTTTCGATCTTAAACAACGATCTCAAGTAAAAACCGGAGAAATGCCCGATCAGCCGGATTCCGCGCTCCCTAATCGCTCGTTTCATCGGCAACCGGAGCAACACAATAGACATAAATAAGCGGCTCGGCGCCGGTATTGCTGACATCATGGGCCGTTTTCGGAGCAATGTAAGAAACTTTGCCCTGTCCGACATTATAACGGTCATTTTCGCCAATTAACAACTCGCCACTGCCGGAAAGGAAAACCAGCAGTTCTTCACGGTCTTTCGTGCTATGCAGTCCGCAGGACTCACCGGGAGCCAAATAGACTTTACCAGAACGCATGCCGCAGGTCTGCGGCCCACCGGCCAGTAGCCTCTGGTTTTCAGGATTTTCATCCAAATCGATTATCAGAACCTTTTCTGAAGGCGCCATATTATCTCCTAAAGTATTCATTTCTTTACTAAATAAGCCTTTTTAAAGAATTTTCCTTTTTCTGTCAATTACTTCCTTGACGCAGTAACACGAATTTAGTATTTTTATGCGCAAGGACGATAATTTATGTACCGAACATACGGTTCTAATTAATACTATTTGGAGGTATAAGTCATGAGGAGGTTTATTATTTTAACAGTCATTATGAGTTTGTCGCTTACCGCTGCAGTGCAAGCCGCTCCTACGGTAGCAAGCGTAACACACTCGGAGTTTCAAGAAGTAAATGCTTCCGGCGAACAGACATATAATGCAACCGAGAAAGTAGTTCTCGAAGGGATTCTGCTTCATAATTCTGCGGACATGCTGAACCCGACGCCGGATGATACAGTAACAGAGCTATTCAACATCAGCGGACAATGGCAAATATTCTTCCAGGGCGAGGGAGATGATCACGCTGGCACCGCCGTGTGGATGGGACAGCTTTACAACAACCTGCCCTGGGTCGCGATGGACGGCGGGTACACAAACGAAGAGTTTGCTGCTGAGCTTGGCCGCCTGAACGCCGCGCAGTTCAGCCCCGGAGACAGGATTCGGGTTACGGGTTATTATCTGTCATACAACGGGAAATTAAATGTGAATGAGCAACACAACAAGAATCCGGACCATAATTTCACCATTGAACTCGTGCAGCGGGGCGTCGGATTGCCCCGACCGGAACTAGTAACACTGGACGATTTGAAGGACAACAATGACAACTTCATTTTCGACCCAACTCGGCAGACCGGCGGCGAATACTACCAAGCCCGTTTGATAAAGGTAGAGAATGTTTATTTCGCAGATGCAAATGACTGGGGTCCACATGGCGAGGTAGTAATCACCGATGGTATCAAGACGCTTGCTGTTAAGCTGGGTCGCGGAAATGGCATTTATGCAGGCTCGAACAATCTAACCGAGCCATTCGATATTATTGGCATTCTGGATCAGGAAAGCCCGAACTTAACCGACGGTTACAGGCTCTACGTGATGAACTACGATGGAAATGGTTCTGTGCTGGCCAGTCGTGAACACCGCCGAGCGGACAAGCCCGGCGATCTTAACCTGGACGGGATCGTGGATTTTGATGATATCAGCAAGTTGCTGGAAGACTGGCTCAAATAAGACGTGACATAAGAAAGGATTATCGATTGTGAAACACGCTTTTACATTGATAGAGCTGTTGGTGGTAACAGCAATAATCGCTCTGCTGCTGGGGATTTTGCTGCCCGTGATAGGCCGGGCGCGCCTTCAGGCAAAAGTTGTTACGGTCAACGCCGAACTGCGGGAGATCGGGATGGCGCTGGAGGCATACTCGTTCGACAACAACGATAAATATCCGCCAACTCGCGTCGATTGTATGCTCGGAAACCACTTTTATCAGCTTCCATGCGAACTTGTTGAGAGTAAGTATCTGCCGGCCCCCGGTGAGGACACCTTCATGGCCGCCGGCATAGAAGACAGGTTCAATCGAGGATACACATACAAGTACAGAACAGTTGGTACACTCATCTACAATCGCACTGTAGTTGTTCAAAACGGAGCGTCTCTGTGGATTCCCGATGGATTCCCTGACAACGAACAGGAAGATGGCCGTGACTATGCAGATCCGAAAGAATCGCCGGTAAGCTGGATCCTTTACAGCGAAGGTCCGAGATTTGATTCGGATCGAATGAGGGAACTCAAATATCCCGTGCCGAAGAATACATGGTACAATCCGCAGACCCGGCTGGGTGTTATAGTCCGGATGCGCCTCGCAAACGGTCATCAGATTGGATCGTTCGAGAGCCATTGAGCATGTATGGATAGAATTTATGCCGGGCGACAATCAATACGAAAGGAACAAAATAATGAAAAGCACTCTATTAATTTCGGCCACCGTCATTATCTGTGGCCTTGGAATCAGCTTCCTGACTTATCCCCGCAATGTCTTAGGTTCCTCAGAAGAGGATCATCATTTCGTCGGTGCTGTGGGAGGTGACAATGACTATAACAGGGGACAAGCACCCAAGGACTGGTGGGGCGAAATCAAACGCATGCACGGGCATGTCGGTCCCTGGAACGTTTTAGGATGGCGCATAGGCCAGGCCGCCCTGCGCGAATTCGATACAAAATGGGGCTGGCATGAGCTTGACATTATTTGCTACGTTCCCCTCAAAACACCATACTCCTGCATGGCCGACGGTCTGGTAATCGGCACCGGTAACACTATCGGCCGGCTCGATATCCGCCTGGCCGAGGTCGCATGCATGGATCTCGTTCATGTATGTATTAAACGCAAGGACGGTGGGGGACATATCCTAATCTTTCAGCCGCAGCCGACTTATCTGCGGCACATAGACGCACCGAAGCCGGAGCGGTTGGAAAAGCTTTCGCGAGAGTGCGGCAATATGCGGGAAAGCGACCTGTTCGAAATCAGACGGATTACAGCTTCGAAAATTTAGGGAATAAAATTAAGGACCGGGCAATCAAAAGAGCTACCACTGTGTTATATCCACAGCAATACCAGCTTCGGATAGAAGGCTTGCATTAGATAACTGGAATTTTTCAAATCTGTTGACACGATAGCACGAATTTGGTAGCATTATGCGCTATTGAAAAATATTTAGGTTACTTCTAAGGTTTTTATTATGGATGCAGAAATCAGCGTTTTGGCATTGACAGCAGCCTTTTTGGGCTTTTTCCACACGATAATTGGGCCGGACCACTATCTGCCGTTCGTTATGATGTCCTGGGCGAGGAAATGGTCGTGGATCAAAACAACGGTTATAACCGTCCTGTGCGGACTGGGCCACATCGCAAGCTCGGTTGTGCTGGGGCTGATAGGTGTATGGCTGGGACTGGTTCTCAAAAACCTGACAGCCGTGGAGTCGATTCGCGGATCCATCGCGGCGTGGTTGTTGATCGGCTTTGGTCTTGTGTATTTCGTATGGGGTCTTCGCCGGGCGTACAGGAACCGGCCGCACGAGCACAGACATTTTCATGATAGCGATTTAAACCACACGCACGAACACAGTCACAACCACGAGCACGCTCATGTTCACAACAACCACAGCCGGGTGAGCATTGCACCCTGGGCGCTGTTTGTGGTTTTTGTTTTCGGCCCGTGTGAGGTTTTGATTCCTACGCTAATGTATCCTGCCGCAAAGAGCAGTTGGTTCGGCGTGATAATTGTAACAGGCGTGTTTGGAGCGGCGACAATTACAACAATGGTCGGGGTGGTTCTTCTTGTCCGCGCCGGGGTGAATTTCATCAGGCTCAGTATTATGGAGCGTTTCGCTCACGCCATAGCCGGTGCGACAATATGCCTATGCGGCCTGGCGATTCAATTCGGGCTGTAGCTTACAATCAACACCGCTGGCAACAAAGATCAGAAAATTCCATAGCATTTATCACAATCTATAATAAAGAAATGCTTTCATTCTGCCTGTTGACGTGTTAATATCTGCCGGTTGGTTGTACTTTCATCGGGAAAGAACTTAAAATTTAAGAGAGAAATCGATGCTCGTATCAGCTTTTTGCCGCGAGCGAGAAAACATCGAGAAATGGAGTACGGCATGAAGGACGAAATGATTATGGAAATAGTATTGGAAACAAACATCGGCAACCGACCACCGAGCCGGGGCAAAGTTCGCGACATTTATGATCTTGGCGATAAACTGCTCATCGTAGCGTCCGACAGGCTCAGTGCGTTCGACGTCATTATGAAAAACGGCATACCCTACAAGGGAATTGTGCTGACGAAGATATCACGTTTCTGGTTTGATTTTCTCGGCGACAGCGTCGAGCATCACCTGATCAGCGACAATGTTGCCACTTTCCCGGAGCCGTTCTGCGACCACGCCAAACAGTTGGCCGGCCGAAGCATGCTGGTTAAGAAGGTCGAAGTTCTGCCGGTCGAGTGCGTCGTACGCGGATACCTGGCGGGCTCTGGCTGGAAAGAATATCAGCAAAGCGGCACGGTTTGCAGACAGAAGCTGCCGGCCGGTTTGAAGCAGTGCGAAAAGCTGCCGGAACTGATATTCACACCGGCGACCAAGGCAGAACTGGGCGAGCACGATGAGAACATCAGCTTCGAGAGGTGTGTAGAGATCCTCGGCGCCGACAATGCGGATTATGTCCGCAACAAAAGCACGGAAATCTTCCAAAGAGCGAGCGAATACGCCGAGAGCAAAGGCATAATTCTCGCCGACACCAAGTTCGAGTGGGGACTTGTCAACGGAAAGATTATCCTGATCGACGAGGTCCTTACGCCGGACTCCTCGCGGTTCTGGCCTGCGGACAAGTACGAAGCCGGCAGAGACCAGGAGAGTTTCGACAAGCAGTTCGTCCGCAACTACCTCGAAAGCATTAACTTCGACAAATCCGGTCCCGGCGTGATACTGCCCGAAGACATTGTAGCAAAGACCAGCGACAAATACATCGAGGGCTACGAACGGCTGACCGACAAAAAGTTCGAAAGATAACCGCAGCAACGAATCGAATATCCCAAAAAACTGCTCGTTAGTCAGAAAACAATTCCGGCATAGCCCACGGCGTCGGCGCTCGTGGTACCCATCTTCTGCATCATGATTTCATTGCTCGTGGTGTGTCCCAGAAGCAGGCCCTGCTTGCAGCCGAGTTTTTTTGCCGCTGCGACCGTCGCCGCCACTGCGCCGGGGCCGCAGGCGTTGCCGTCCTTTATCGCACTTGAAAGCAATTCTTCCGGCTTGAGTTCCAAAGCTAAGTCGATGAATTTTTTATCGTTCACCTGCTTCGCCCATGTTAAAGCGTTCTTTCCGGTACCCATCGGGGCAAAGCCGTAACGCGGGCCGTAGTGGGTCAAATCGGTCGAGCCAATACAAACAATTTTCTTATCTTCCTGTCGACTAATAATCTCGCCGACATGAGTGCCCAGCGCGATCGCCTGTTCTGAGGGTGGGACCAGAACAGGCACAATCTTGGCGCCGGCAAATAAACCTTGTATAAATGGTATCTGCACTTCGATACTGTGCTCGGACATGTGGGCATTCGGGTCACTGACGGCCTGGCCGGTACTCAATACTGCTTCGGCCAGTTCCTCGTCTATCACGACTTCGCCTATCGGGGTAATCCAGACGCCTCTGTCGTTAACCGCCGGTGACGTGCCGAAATAACTGTGTGCGGCACCGAATATCACGAACGTATTTACCTTTTCGTGCTGCTGTTTGATCGCGGAGAAAACCAGCGCCGCCAAATCGCCGCTGAATGTCCAGCCGGCGTGCGGAACAATACCCGCTATTATCGTCTCCGGCAAAGGCTGGCTTATATTTACCGCTTCGAAACACTCGTGAATTGCGCTTAGGCAGGAATCGTGCTGGCCGGGATAAAACTGACCTGCTACAACCGGTTTTCTCGCTTGCATTTTCGGCTCTCCTTGAAAGCTATTTTTTGATTGCCGATTGCCGACTGCCGATTTACAATCGAAAACCGTAAACCCGTGCCCGCAAAAGCGGGTATCGCAAATGCTGAATAACAATTGTAACCTTTTGATAAGAGAAAACAATATGGTATCTGAAAAAACAGCCCCCGTCGCAGTTGTGATGGGCTCCGACAGCGATATGAAAGTAATGAAAAGCTGCATCGAGCAGCTCGGCGATTTCGGCATTGATCCGGTCGTGCGGATAATCTCAGCCCACCGGACGCCTGAAATTGCCACTGATTTCGCAGAAAACGCCGCTGAAAATGGGATTAAGGTCATCATCGCCGCCGCGGGCATGGCTGCCCACTTAGCCGGCGCCATGGCGGCCAAAGTAACGCTTCCCGTCATCGGTGTGCCGCTGGACTCGGGCGGGGGTCTGGGCGGAATGGATGCTCTGCTGAGCACCGTACAGATGCCGCCCGGCGTGCCGGTAGCGACTGTGGCTATCGGAAAGGCTGGGGCGAAAAACGCCGCCATTTTCGCCGTGCAGATTCTTGCTCTTGCCGATGCAAGTCTGGCAAATAAACTGGCCGACTTCAAGCATCAGCAGAAGCAAAAGGTAATCAAAAAAGACGCTGACCTGCGGTAACACCAGCAGGAATCAAACCTTAAAATTGGCTTTATTTGGCTTTGTATTTTACTGACAAAAACCGCGTAAACTCTCCATAAATCATTACTAACATTGAATTAACGCCAATTTACTGCTTCGATAATTGGGTTTGTTTTTACAAATGAACTCAAGAGCATAAGAGCGTAAGAAACTATGTATTCATTATCATTTTATGCCTTTCTTCCCTTTTTGCTTTTCTAATTCTCCATTTTCCATTCTAAATTTCGTTATCTATTCTACGAGCCGGATTGCGAAAAAGCGGGGAAATTTAAAAAAATCTCCGCGAGACAGCGTTTGTTATGCGCGTTCCATAAAAGACGGCGACAAATTAATAAGTTCCTATATTTGCGTGCAATTCCAGCAATAAAGGACTATTGGTTTCTGTAAAGGGGAAATTATACTTGACGACATGTTGGGAATTTGGTATAAAAAATTGTGGTCGCTTAATTAGTGCTCGTTTTGTTTCGTAAGGTTAATTTCCCGTTAAACGGCAGTTAATTTAGCTAAAATAGTACCTAACGAGCACTAAAAAGCAGTGAAAAACCTGCTGAGAGAGAGGTGTAAATAAAACCTGTGGGAACCACATCGGAACTTTATGCTGCTGATTTGTAACTATTCCATTTTTATCCAGTAACTCATGCTGGGCTTTGGAAGAAAGGAGGTGGCGTAATATCAAGGATAATTATTGTTAAAAGGGTACAAAATTAAGTAAAGATGTGCGTTTTATCAGTCATTGTATTCAAAATTAAGATGTGTTTTGGTGTGTGACCAAAATACTGGTATACTTTATTTTTTTGAAGGAGGATTATTATGTTCAGAAAATTGGTTTATTTAACTTGTATTTGTTTTATGCTGGGACTGGCCTTCACAAGTGTAGTTAAGGCCGATCTTGTAGGCTGGTGGAGGCTCGATGAGGGAGCCGGCACGACCGCTTTCGACTCAAGCGGTAACGGTCGCGACGGTACATTTAACGGTG
>Ga0209536_100012735_pt1 | contig 12199 bp, 13 predicted proteins | sample DeeMarSeWOR28_12_FD_187461 | JGI IMG/M metagenome (GOLD analysis project Ga0209536, IMG submission 187461) | Marine sediment microbial communities from White Oak River estuary, North Carolina - WOR-2-8_12 (SPAdes) (version 2) | ecosystem: Environmental > Aquatic > Marine > Intertidal zone >...
ATCATGCGCCGACGACCGTTCTCGTCACCCTTCTGCGCCAGGCGCGCGTAGTAAACCTCCTCCTCCGCGGTCAATAAGGGCGAGAACCCGATTTCATTGAGATACATCCGCGTGGCGTCGAAATGCGCCTCGGAATCCGGTGGTTCACGATGCGGCGCTAGCGCGTCGATGCCGGACGTCTGCTGCGTCTTGCTGCTGCCGGCCTGCCGCCAAGGCCTCTCCTGGTTGTTGATGGGTTGTTTTCTAGCCATGTACAGCCCCTGTTCGTTGTTGGCCAGCAATCTAGCGGATGGCTGACACCTCTCAACGCTTGAGCGGCTACCGTTTGGGTAAATAGCTCAATGGATCCACCGGGCGCCCTCGCTTTCGTATCTCGAAATGCAACTGGGTCCGGTCAGTTCCACTGCTTCCCATCTGGGCTATTACTTCTCCCTTCTCCACCCATTGCCCCTCCCTGGCGATCAACTTTCGGTTATGCGCATAAGCACTGAGAAAGTCTTTGTTATGCTTGATAATGATAAGCCTACCATAGCCGCTAAGTCCACTCCCGGAATAGACAACCTTGCCGGACGCCGCCGCGCGCACCGAGTCGCCTGTTTTACCGGCAATAGCGACGCCCTTTTTTCCAGCGCTTTTGGGCTTATAGCCGCGAATCAGCCTGCCGCGCGCCGGCCAGGACCACTTTATGTCGGCGGCCGACGACGCAAGCCGAGGCGGCCTGCTGGCAGAAGCCGGCGTGCTCACCGCCACCTGCTTCGGAACCGCAGCAGGTGCCGGGGGCCTGACCTGACTTGAATTGCGGGGCTTGGGCTGGCTGGTCTTGTGCACCGTCCTCTTTGGTCGGGATGCCTGAGGCGCGGCCGCAGCCACCCGGCTTTTTGCCGGCGGCTTCAAACGGAGCTGTTGGCCCTTGTAGATGGTGTACGGGGCACTCAATCGGTTCCAGTCCGCCAGCTCCTCAACCGTGTAGCCATACAGAAACGCCACCGAGAACAGCGTATCCCCCTGCCTCACGCTATGGCGGTCGGGGTTTCTGGCCGGACCCTCGCTGCGATCGCCGACCGGCGCATTGACGGGACGCGACGCGCAGGCCGCCAGCAGGCATACGATCAGGAGCCACGCCGCGCGCAGCACGCCGCTATCCCCGCAACACCAGATAGGCGACCGCCCCCAAAGCAACCAGACCCCAGCCAATGCGCTCGACATAGAGGCGAAGGCGATCTTCCATCGCCGGACCGCCCCAGGAGAGTAAGCCGGCTACCAGAAAGAAACGCGCCCCGCGTCCAACCGCCGAGGCCAGCACGAACGGAAGAAAGGCCATCGACAGGGCACCCGCCGAAATCGTGAACACCTTGTAGGGGATGGGAGAAAAGCCCGCGATCAGCACGGCCCAGAAGCCCCATTCGTGAAACCAGCTGGAAGCCTTGGCATAGGCCGATGCCCAGCGTCCCCCTTCCTCGATGAGCGGCGCCACCCAGTCGAGGGCAAAATAACCGATTGCATAGCCTGCCATGCCACCGACCACCGAGGTCAAGGTGGTCAGGGTCGCATACCACATCGCCCGGTCCGGTTTCGCCAGGCTCATCGGCATTAACATGACGTCGGGTGGCACGGGGAAGAACGAGGACTCCGCGAAACTCAGGGCACCGAGGTAGCGCGGCGCATGGCGGTGGCGCGACCAGGTCAAAGCTGCATCATACATGCGGGTAAAAAGGCCCATCAGACACCCCCTGCGATCAACGGCACAAAGACGACCGGTTCCAGATCGACCCGTTCGTACACCGTGGGCGTGCGGGTGACAGTAACCAGAATCTGCCGCGTGCGGTCGCCCAGCGGCATGACCAGACGGCCGCCGACGCTGAGCTGCTCCAGCAGCGGTTCGGGAATCTCGGCGCCGCCTGCGGTAACAATGATGGCGTCGAAGGGCTGAAACTGCGGCCAGCCCCAGCTGCCGTCACTGTGTTGCACGCGCACATTGCGATAACCGAGACGGCGGAAACGCTGTCGCGCCTGAGTGGCCAGCGACTCGATCCGCTCGGTGCTATATACCTTGTCGACCAGCCGCGACAGAATGGCCGCCTGATAACCCGAGCCCGTTCCCACCTCCAGAACCTTACTCGGCCGGACTTCCAGTACCAGCTCCGTCATGCGCGCAACGATATAGGGTTGTGAAATGGTCTGCCCATGGCCGATGGGCAAGGCGGTGTCCTCGTAGGCCCGACTCGCCAGGGCTTCATCGACGAAAAGATGCCGCGGTGTCGAGCCGATGGCCTCCAGCACGGCATTGTTGCCGATACCCTTGGAGCGCAGACGCTGCACCAGCCTGTCGCGGGTGCGCTGGGAGGTCATGCCGATGCCCTGACTCGATGAGCGCATCACCATACTGGCCTGTCACCCAGGCAGGCTTTGAGCGGATCCAGCACCTCGCTGCGGGTCAGATCGACGTGGATCGGTGTCACGGAAACATAGCCATTGCGGACTGCGTGAAAATCGGTGCCCGGACCGGCATCCTGTTCACTGCCAGCGGGTCCCACCCAGTAGATCGGCCGGCCGCGCGGGTCGATCTGCCTGATCACCGGTTCGGATTTGTGGCGGTGTCCGAGCCGCGTGGCCTGCCATCCCTGCAGCTCGTCCACAGGCAGGTCCGGCACGTTGACGTTGAGTATGGTTTCCGCCGGAATGGGTTCGCACTTCAAGCGATCCAGCAAAGCCAGCGCAACCTGGGCGGCGGTGTCGTAATGGACCGGTTGCACGGACACCAGCGAAATCGCGATCGCGGGCAGACCGAGAAAACGCCCCTCCATGGCCGCAGCCACGGTGCCGGAATAGATAACGTCATCTCCCAGATTGGCGCCGGAATTGATCCCCGAAACCACCATATCCGGTTCATCCTCCAGCAGGCCCGTGATGGCCAGGTGTACGCAGTCAGTCGGCGTGCCCTCGACGTAGCTGTAGCCGTTACCCGCCTGTCGCACCCGCAGCGGATTGTCCAGTGTCAGGGAATTGCTGGCGCCGCTGCGGTCACGGTCCGGCGCCACCACCGTGACCTTCCCCACCGTCTGCAAGGTATCGGCCAGGCAGCGTATACCCGGTGACCGATAGCCGTCGTCGTTACTGATCAGAATGTGCATCGAGGGGTGATAATACCGGAGTTAAACTCCGTCGCCCATCACCCTTTTCAGAAAAAGAGTTACAATGGCTGCAGAGATTCCGCAGCAGCCAATGAAAAAGCTCAGCAGAGAAGACGTTCAGCTGTTCCGCGACAGCGTCGGCAAGGTCAAGCCGGTGCGCCACAACCGGATAATGCCGCCGAGGCGCGCCATCAGCACCAGACCGCAGTTCCGTGAAATGGACGAAGCCGGGGTGCTGCAGGACCTGCTGTCCGAGCAATTTGACCCGGCGGAACTGGAGACCGGAGAGGAACTGTTCTTTGTCCGTACCGGCCTGCAGCACCGCACGCTGAGAAAACTGCGGCGCGGCATGTTCGCTGTGAAAGCCGAGCTTGACCTGCACGGCATGACTGTACCCGTCGCCCGGCAGGCGGTCGCTGAGTTCCTGCTCGAGTGTCGGCGCCGGGGCATTCAGTGCAGCCGGATCATCCACGGCAAAGGACGTGGTTCGCGGCACCGCAATCCGGTGCTGAAAGGCAAAATCGGCAAATGGCTGCAGCAGCGCGACGAGGTGCTCGCCTATTGCTCGGCACGCAGTTACGATGGTGGTACCGGCGCCGTCTACGTGCTGCTGAAGCGCAAGTAGGCACGCACCTCAGCGTCCTTGTTGGTCATACCGCCCGCGGCCCGAACAACGCCGTTCCAACCCGTACCATGGTCGCACCCTCCTCGATGGCCAGCTCGAAATCATCACTCATACCCATCGACAGCTCGCTGATGGCAGGATCGAAACGCCGCTGGCACTGCTCGAGCAAAGACCGCAGGGCGGCAAAGCTGCGCCGCCGCTCGTCGTCGCTGGCGTCGCGGTAGCCGATGGTCATCAGGCCGCGCAACCGGGTCCTGTCTGATGACTGTTCGAGTATGCGCTCGACCAGGGGAAAGAGCTCATGGCTGGGCACACCGTGCTTGGCCGGATCAGCGGAAACGTTGACCTGCACCAGCAGGTTGACACCGGCGCTGCCCTCCCCTGCGGCCCGCGCAATGCGCTGCACCAGCTTCTCACTGTCGATCGAGTGCACCCAGCCGAAATTCCCCGGCAGGAATTTACATTTGTTCGACTGCAGGTGACCGATAAAATGCCATGCCAAAGCCCGCTGCCTCAGACGCTCGACCTTGCCCAGCGCCTCCTGAATCTGATTCTCGCCGAAATCTCTCACGCCCTGATTCGCCAGCGACTGTATGTCTGCCACGCTCCTGGTCTTGGATACGGCGATCAGGCTAACGTCCCCTGGCAGACGCCCGGCTTTGCGCGCCGCCGTCGCCATCCGCTCCCTGACGGCGACCAGCCTCTCGGTTGCGGTGATCACCTTTCAGGCTTCCTCGTCGAGGTCGAATACTTCCCGCAGCAGGCTGGTGGCATAACTACCCGCGGGCAGAAAGAACTCCAGTAGCCAGCTACCGTCGCCATCCCGCCGCCACTGCAGATCGCCCGGCGCCGCGCGCAACGCGCGCCTCGCCGCCGCTACCCGGAAACGCTGCAGACCTTCTATCCAATCCCGGTAGGCCTGCAACTGTTCGGCCTCATAGCGCGCCACCTGCCCCCCGACCATGCCGTCGCCGTCGCCGCACAGCGGCCCGGTTGGATGCACCGCCATGGCCTCCAGCCGCTGTTCGATTTCCCGGTCATCGGCCTCCACCACAAAACAGGCCGATTTACCCTCGAGCTGCATGACATCGCCGGACATCTCCCTGTTCCAGGAAGCGTCGGCTACCCTGGCGGCCAGAACCTGGTTGAACAGTGCGGAGCGAACCGCCGACAGATAGAGTCCGCGCTTGTGCCTGGACAGACGCGAGCGCGGCCGCGCAAACATCCTTTCTGCCTCGGCGAGATTAGACGCCTGATGTCCAAATCGTTGCGGTCCGAAATAATTCGGAAAACCGGCGGCGGCGATTTGCCGCAGACGTTGGTCGATGCCCTCCGCTGCGGCCTCCACGGCGCGCACGCGCAGGGCGAATCGATTGCCTTTCAGGGCTCCCGTTTTCAGCTTGCGACTGTGTCTCTCGGCTCTCAGCACCTCGAATTCCTCGCTCGAGAAGCCTCGCCAGTCGGGGTCTGGGCGCCCCGGCAGCTGTATCGAAAACCACTGCTCGGTGACCGCCCTGCGGTCCTTGAGCCCGGCATAACTCACCGCCGACGGCGGCACCCCGGCAAAACGCGCCAGCTGCTGGGCCAGCCACTGTGTGTTGCTGTTGCGTTTTCTGACATGAACCCAGCAGTGTTCGCCCTCACCACAGGGTTCGACGAAGAGCACTTCGGAAACCTGGAAGTCCTCCGCTTGTGAGCGGATTCTGCCGCGACCGCACGGGCCACCCCAGGCAGTCGGCAGGTCCTGCCAGCCTGGTATCGCTGTGTATGTACGCTTGACGATATTCAAGATCGAGAGCCCTGTCGGATCAGCGTCGTCAACTGTCACAAATCAGCGGTGCAAGAGTTAGCCAATACGGCTTTGCGGGACACGCTGTGAATACATCCTTGTACGCTCGACGGCCGCGTCCATGCGGCCGACGGTCCCGCAAAGCCGTATTGGCTAACTCTTGCACTCATCGACAAAGGCGTTAAATCCCGAACTATAGCGGCTAACCTTCATGCCCACCGGACTTCCCACTCACCAAGAATTGACAAAAACACAAGAACCCCGAGTGCCATCTTTGATCAGCTCAGTGGGCAATAGCGACTATTGGGTCAAAGTCATATCGGTGCCCGCTCTTCCAGCAGAACCACCGCAAAGGCGGCAACGCCCTCACCGCGACCGGTGAAACCCAGATGTTCGGTCGTTGTTGCCTTGACATTCACCCTGCCAGACTCGATCTGCAGATCCTCTGCAATATGCGCTTGCATGTTGGCGATATAAGGTGCCAGCCTCGGCGCCTGAGCCACCAGGGTGAGATCGGTATTACCGACGCGCAGGCCCTGTGCGTGTACCTTCTCCAGCACTTCGCGCAACAGTTTGCGGCTGTCGATACCGTCATAGCGCGCATCGGAATCCGGAAAATGATGACCGATATCGCCCAGTGCGGCCGCCCCCAGCAAAGCGTCGCACAGGGCGTGCAGCAGCACGTCGCCGTCCGAATGAGCGGCCAGGCTGTGAGTGTGCGGTATCCTGACGCCGCCGAGCACCAGTGTTCCGCCTTCCTGGAAGGCGTGAACGTCGAAACCCTGACCGACCCTCACAAGCGCCCCTGCAGCTGCAGGAAGAATGATGCCAGTTCCAGGTCTTCGAACCGGGTGATCTTGATGTTGTCGGCATGACCCTCGACCATCTGCGGGCGATAACCCGCGTGCTCCATGGCAGAGGCCTCGTCGGTGACCTCATAGCCGTCGGCGAGCGCCGTCTCCAGGGCCTTCTTCAGCAAGCCATAGCGGAACATCTGCGGCGTCAGCGCATGCCACAGGTCGGTACGCTCCACCGTTGCGCTCACCCGGCGCTGCCCATCGACCCTTTTCATGGTATCGCGAACCGGCGTGCCGAGCAGCCCGCCCGCCTCGTGCGTCGCGAGTCTGTTGATCAACAGATGCACATCGTGCTGGCGAACACAGGGACGCGCCGCGTCGTGCACCAGTACCCAGTCATCGTCACCGGCCAGCTCTTCCAGCGCAGCCAGGCCATTGAGTACCGAATGACAACGTTCCGCACCGCCCGGCGCGCGGATCAGGTTATGGTCCGAGTAGCGCTCCAGTATCGACGCCAGAGCAGGATGGCCATGACTGACCAGAACCAGCCCTTCGAGTTTGGCAATGCTCCACAGGGACTCCAGGGTGTGCTCCAGCACCGTTCGACCGCCCAGCTCCAGGAACTGCTTGGGCACGGGTGCTCCCAGGCGGTGACCAAAGCCGGCAGCGGGCACGATGGCCCAGTAATTCACATCATTGTTCATGGCGACGACAAGTCACCCCGATGCCCGTGATAGCCGATCAAACCTGAACAAACCTCTTCGAAAGACAACCCCTGGGGATACTTCTTGCAGACGTGTCATTCACCTGCTGCTGCCGGATCCTCGATTATCTGATAGAAGGTCTCGTTTTCCTTGACCATACCCAACTCTTCTCTGGCGCGCTCTTCGATCGATTCCAGACCCTGCTTCAAATCCTGCACCTCGGCTTCCAGTGCCTGATTGCGCTCGCGCAGCCGCTGGTTCTCTTCCTTCTGCAATTCGACCTGGCGGTACATATCCCAGACTTCCGCAAGGCTGCCGTCGCCCACCCATAGCTTGTACTGCAGGAGTACAAAGAGAACCAGTAGCAACCATACCAGCCAGCGCATCGCTGTGTCTGCGGATCAAGGCAAACTAGGGCCTGTTAACACTATGCGGATGCCCAGCGTTGGCCCTCAAATGAGACCAGACCAGGCGCGCAGAGCGTAGTTTGGTTGCTCCAAATGAGCGATGCGCAACGCCGTATGGTCTCATTTGAGGGCCAACCCGTCGGGACGGGGCCATTTTTCCCCATGACCGCGTTGCACTTTCGCTTATGTACGGCAAGTACACCACGCTCAGTGCGCCTTGTCCTGCGAAAAAATGGCCGCCGTCGATGGATATCCGCATAGTGTTAACAGGCCCTAGTCTGCTACAGGCTGATTAAATGCCGCCGCACCCGGATAGTGTGCTTCATCGCCCAACTGTTCCTCGATACGTATCAGCCGGTTGTACTTGGCGACACGATCGGAACGCGACAACGAACCGGTCTTGATCTGCGTGGCGTTGCTGCCGACGGCAATGTCAGCTATCACCACGTCCTCGGTCTCACCGGAACGATGCGACACCACAGCCGTATAGCCGGCGCCGGTTGCCAGTTCGATGGCGGCGAGGGTTTCGCTCAGCGTACCGATCTGATTGGGTTTAATCAGAATCGAATTGGCGATACCGGCATCGATACCCCGCTGCAGTATGGCGGTATTGGTGACAAACAGATCGTCGCCAACCAGTTGAATGCGCCCGCCCAGCGTGTCGGTGTGAACCTTCCAGCCTTCCCAGTCGTCCTCGGCCATGCCGTCTTCGATGGAAATGATCGGATAACGGTCGACCCACGCCGCCAGGTAATCGACAAACTCATCCGCATCCAGCACCCGGTCTTCGGAGTCCAGATGATACATGCCGTCCCGGTAGAACTCGGAACTGGCCGGATCCAGAGCCAGACAGATATCCGAGCCGGCCTTGAACCCGGCCTGATCGATGGCCTCCAGGATGACCTCTATCGCGGATTCGTTGGAGGGCAGGTCGGGGGCGAAACCGCCTTCGTCACCGACGGTGGTGCTCAGCCCGCGGCCGTGCAGCACCGCCTTCAAGGCGTGAAACACCTCCGCACCGTAACGCACCGCTTCGCGCAGGCTGGGTGCGCCCACCGGTACGATCATGAATTCCTGCAGATCCACACTGTTGCTGGCATGCGCGCCGCCGTTGATGATGTTCATCATCGGCACCGGCAACTGGTAGGGACCTTCGGACTTGAGATAGCGGTACAGCGCGACACCACTGGAGCGCGCCTGTGCCTGCGCCGTTGCCAACGACACCGCGAGCAAGGCGTTGGCACCCAGACGGCCCTTGTTTTCGCTGCCATCCAGTGCAATCATTTTTTCATCGACTTCGGCCTGGGCTTCGGCATCAACACCGACCACCACATCACGAATCTCGCTGTTGATCGCCGCCACAGCCTTGGTGACACCCTTACCCTGAAAGCGCGAGCTGTCGCCGTCGCGCAACTCGACCGCTTCGCGACTGCCGGTGGAAGCGCCGGAGGGTACCGCGGCCCGCCCCATCGAGCCGTCCTCGAGCAAGACATCGGCCTCGACCGTCGGATTGCCGCGGGAATCGAGAATCTCCCTGCCCTGAATATCTTTGATAATCGCCATTTTTTCTCCGATTACAGTAGCTTATTATGCTTTCTTAACAACCCTCAAAAGCCCAGCAGGGCCGATTCAGCAAACGGCCGCGATTTTACCGCCTCGTCCAGCATCTTCAACGTCTCCAGCAGCGCCTTCATCTGTCCCAGTGGCCAGGCATTGGGACCATCGCTGAGCGCGCGCTCGGGATCCGGGTGGGTCTCCATGAAAAGGCCGGATACGCCGGCAGCAATGGCGGCGCGTGCGAGTACCGGCACATACTCGCGCTGTCCGCCCGAGGCGCTGCCCTGACCGCCCGGTAACTGTACCGAATGGGTGGCATCGAACACCACCGGGGCACCGGTGTCGCGCATTGCCGCCAGCGAACGCATATCGGATACCAGGTTGTTGTAGCCGAACGATACGCCGCGCTCACACACCATGATCTGGTCATTGCCCACAGCGCGCGCCTTGTCGACGACGTTTTTCATGTCCCAGGGTGCCAGAAACTGGCCCTTCTTGATGTTCACCGGCTTGCCGGTACGGGCGACGTTCTGGATGAAGTTGGTCTGTCGGCACAGAAAGGCCGGGGTCTGCAACACATCCACCGCGTTGGCCACCTCGTCCAGCGGCGTGTCTTCGTGCACGTCCGTGATGACCGGAACCTGCACCTCCTCGCGGACCTTCTGCAGGATACGCAGGCCCTCTTCCATACCCGGTCCGCGGAAGCTGCTGGCCGAGGAGCGATTGGCCTTGTCGAAAGACGATTTATAGATAAAGGGGATACCCAGCTCAGTGGTGAGCTGCTTGAGGTCAGACGCGGTCGATAGCGCCAGCGCCTCACTCTCGATCACACAGGGACCCGCAATCAGAAAAAATGGGGCATTCAGCCCCACTTCAAAGCCGCATAATTTCATCAGTCATGGACCTATATCAATCAAAACTTCTTCGGCTCAGGCATCCGCCCGCGCCAGGCTGGGCTGTGCAGACTCATCACGCACCTGCTGACGCCGCCTGTTGGCCGCTTCGACAAAACCGGTAAACAGCGGATGACCGTCGCGCGGCGTGGAGGTGAACTCCGGGTGGAACTGACACGCCAGGAACCACGGATGATCGGCCACCTCGACGACCTCGACGAGGTTGTCATCCAGGGATGTGCCGGCGATGGTCAGACCGGCCCGTTCCAGCAGCTCGCGGTACTTGTTGTTGAATTCGTAGCGATGGCGGTGGCGCTCGACGATCTGCTCCTTGCCATAGACCCGCTGCGCGATGGTCCCCGCACGGAGCTTGCAGGCCTGGCCACCCAGGCGCATGGTGCCGCCGAGATCGCTGTTCTCATCACGGCGCTCGATGGTTCCGGCCTGATCCTGCCACTCGGTGATCAGACCGATCACCGGATGCGGGGTATCGCTGCGGAACTCGCTGCTCTGCGCATCGGCCAGCCCGGCGACATTGCGGGCAAATTCGATCACAGCCACCTGCATGCCCAGACAGATACCAAGATAAGGAATACCCTGCTCGCGCGCGTAGCGCACCGCCATGATCTTGCCTTCCACGCCGCGTTCACCGAATCCACCCGGCACCAGGATGGCGTCGGCCTTGCTCAGCACGTCCAGCCCCTTCTGTTCGATGACCTCGGAATCCACGTAGCGGATCTTGACCTTGGTACGGGTCTGTATACCGGCATGGATCAGGGCCTCGGACAGGGACTTGTAGGACTCGGTCAGGTTGACGTATTTGCCGACCATGGCAACGGTCACCTCGCGCTCGGGGTGCTCCAGACTGTCCACCACCCGCTGCCACTCGGACAGATCCGCCTCCGGCACGTCCAGGTTTAACAGATCGACTACGATGTCATCCAGCCGCTGCTGATTCAGCAGCAGTGGTATCTTGTAGATACTGTCTACGTCCACCGCCGAGATAACCGCCTTGTCCGGAACATTGGTGAATAACGCAATCTTGCGCTTTTCGTCCACCGGGATCGGGCGATCGGCACGGCACAGCAGAATATCGGGCTGGATACCGATGGAGCGCAGTTCCTTGACCGAGTGCTGGGTAGGCTTGGTTTTGATCTCGCCGGAAGCCGGGATGTAGGGGACCAGCGTCAGGTGCATGAAGATGGCATTGCCGTGACCCAGTTCCACTCCCATCTGGCGGATGGCCTCGAGGAACGGCAGCGATTCGATATCACCCACGGTACCGCCGATCTCTATCATGGCGATGTCGGCGCCGTCGGCGCCGGCGCGGATACAGCGTTTGATTTCGTCGGTGATGTGAGGGATGACCTGCACCGTACCGCCCAGGTAATCCCCGCGCCGCTCCCGGCGAATCACCTCCTCGTAAATCTGCCCGGTGGTGAAGTTATTGCGCTTGCCCATGGTGGTGCGTACGAAGCGCTCATAATGGCCGAGGTCAAGATCGGTCTCGGCACCGTCGTCGGTCACGAACACCTCGCCGTGCTGAAACGGACTCATGGTTCCCGGATCCACATTGATGTAGGGATCGAGTTTCATCAGTGTGACTTTGAGACCGCGCGCTTCCAGCAAGGCGCCAAGCGAAGCGGCGGCGATGCCTTTCCCGAGTGAGGAAACAACGCCGCCCGTTATGAATATGAATTGGGTCATGAAGCTCCGAAAGGATCTGGAGTTGGCATTAACTGGACGGGAAATCAGCCTACCAGATTCTGTGCGCCCGGACAATGCAACACGGCGCTCCCATCGCCCGTGGACAGGCGGGCGCCTTTTCGTCGTCAGCTTGCGGTCAAACGGCTCCAGTGGAGCACGAAACCCGTCTGCTCCGGCCCCGCCGTGAAGCCTTCGCAGACACAACAACCGGCGACCGCCATCAAGTCGTCGCCCGCGTACACCAGGGGTACCCGATCGCGCTCCCAGTCGGGCACGCCCCATTCCTGGAAAAGCTTCTTGAGTCGATGATGATGGCGGCGTCCGGCCGGCTGCAGGCTTTCGCCACCCTGTCGGAAGCGGATCTCCAGTACAGCGTCATCATCCCGCACGCGCAGACCGCTCCCCCGCGCCGTCGTGGCAGACAGGAGGCCACCGGCTTGTTGCAGTTTCAATGGCTGCGGACAGGCCCAGCGATGAACGGCCCCGGCATCCTGCTGCGGCAGCGGCGGCATACAGTACAGGCTGTCGCGATAACAACGCACCTCCGCACCGGGCCAGTGCACCAATGGACTGCTGTCGGCCCGGCCCG
>Ga0209536_100012736_pt1 | contig 12198 bp, 7 predicted proteins | sample DeeMarSeWOR28_12_FD_187461 | JGI IMG/M metagenome (GOLD analysis project Ga0209536, IMG submission 187461) | Marine sediment microbial communities from White Oak River estuary, North Carolina - WOR-2-8_12 (SPAdes) (version 2) | ecosystem: Environmental > Aquatic > Marine > Intertidal zone >...
ACGTGATCGCCTCGGGCGGGGCCAAGCAGTCGATCATGGTGTGCCTCCAGGCCATCCTGAACCCGCAGGACGAAGTCATCTTCCCGGTGCCCTACTGGGTGAGCTATCCCGAGATGGTCAAGCTCTGCGGCGCGGTGCCGGTGCCCGTGAAAGCCGAGGACGGCTCGTTCCATCCGCGGATGCAGGACATCGAGCGGAACGTCACGTCCTACACGAAGGCCGTGATCATCAACAGCCCGAACAACCCGTCCGGGATCATGTACTCCGAGCAGTTCATCGCGGAGATCGTGGAGTTCTGCGAGAAGCGCGGACTGTACTTGATCATGGACGACATCTACCACCGGCTCGTGTTCGACGGCCGCAAGCCGCTGAGCTGTTACGACTACGCGAAGGACCTGTCCGAGAACTCCAAACTCGTCGTGATCAACGGCGTGTCGAAGCAGTACGCGATGACCGGTTTCCGGATCGGCTGGGCCGTGGCGAACAAGCGGCTGGCCGAGGTCATGACCAACATCCAGGGGCATCAGACCTCCGGGCCCTCGTCGCTGCTCCAGCACGCCGCGGTCGCCGCGATCAACGGCGTCCAGTCGAGCGTCGAGAGCCTCCGCATGACGCTCGAGAACAACCGCAACATCCTGATGTCGAAGCTCGGCGCGTTCGACGGGGTCAAGGCCTACAAGCCCGACGGCACGTTCTACTGTTTCGCCGACTTCAGCGCCTACGAGAAGAATTCGACCAAGCTGTCGCAGTTCCTGCTCGACAAGGTCCGGGTGGTCACGGTGCCCGGCGTCGAGTTCGGGATGGACGGCTTCCTGCGGCTGTCGACGTGCGGCGCCATCAAGGACATCACCGAGGGCGTCGAGCGCATGAAGTGGGCGCTCGACCCGAACGCGCCGAACGAGCTGTACATCGGCGACCGCAAGCTCGTGCGCGACTGGATGTGACGGCAACCCGGCGGGCGGCGCGGACGTCGCAACGGCACGCCCGCGTTGGCCGGCACGGCACCCTGATCACTGTGTAGAGGATCGACCATGGCGAAGTACCTCGAATTCGACACCCCCGCGGTCAAGCAGGCGACCGACCTCAAGAGCGAGTACGGGCTCAAGAACCACGGCCTGATCGAGCTGGACCGCGTGTTCTGGAACCTCCCCGCTCCGGCGCTCTACGAAGAGGCGGTGTTCCGGGGCGAGGGGAACGTGTCCCGGGGCGGCCCGTTCCTCGTGAACACCGGCAAGCACACCGCGCGGGCCGCCGCCGACAAGTTCGTGGTACAGGAGTCGTCCACCACGGACAAGATCTGGTGGGGGGAGTACAACCGGCCGTTCAGCCCCGACAAGTTCAACGCCCTCCTGGCCCGCCTGCAGGCGTTCCTGCAGGGTGAGGAACTGTTCGTCCAGGACTGCTACGCCGGTGCCGACCCCGACTACCGGATGCCCGTCCGGATCATCACCGAAAAGGCGTGGCACAGCCTCTTCGCGCGCAACATGTTCATCGGGCTCGAGAGCCAGGACGCGTACAAGAAGCACATCCCCGAGTTCACCGTCATCGCGGTGCCGTCGTTCAAGGCCGACCCGCGCATCGACGGGACGCGCACGGAGACCGGGATCATCCTGAACTTCGCCCAACGGACGGCCATCATCTGCAACTCGGCCTACGGCGGCGAGATCAAGAAGACGGTCTTCACGGTGCTCAATTTCCTCCTGCCGCTCGAGGGCGTGCTCGCGATGCACTGTTCGGCGAACGTCGGCGCAACGGGAGACGTCGCGCTGTTCTTCGGTCTGAGCGGCACCGGCAAGACCACCCTCTCCGCGGATCCCACGCGTCGGCTGATCGGCGACGACGAACACGGCTGGAGCGACGACGGGGTGTTCAACTTCGAGGGCGGCTGCTACGCCAAGGTGATCCGCCTCTCCGAGGAAAACGAGCCCGAGATCCACTCCGCGACCCAGCGGTTCGGCACCATCCTCGAGAACGTCGTCTTCGACCGGACCACCCGCCGGATCGACCTCGACGACGACGCGATCACCGAGAACACGCGCGCGTCCTACCCGCTCGAGTTCATCCCCAACACGGTGCCCGAGCGGATGGCACGCTCCCACCCGAAGAACATCATCTTCCTCACGTGCGACGCCACGGGAGTGCTACCGCCGATCGCGCGACTCGATCTCGCGCAGGCGCAGTACCACTTCATCAGCGGCTACACGTCGAAGATCGCCGGTACGGAGATCGGGCTCGGGATCGAGCCCCAACTGACGTTCAGCGCCTGCTTCGGCGCGCCGTTCATGGTGCACCACCCCTTCGAGTATGCCAGGCTGCTGAGCCAGAAGATGGCCAAGCACGGCGCGACCTGCTGGCTGGTGAACACCGGCTGGACGGGCGGGCGCTTCGGGGTCGGCAAGCGGATCAGCATCCGGCACACCCGCGCGCTGCTGAACGCCGCCCTCGAAGGCAAGCTCGAGAAGGTGAAGTACCGCAAGGACAAGCTGTTCGGATTCGACGTGCCGCTCACCTGCCCCGACGTGCCGGCCGACGTGCTCGACCCAGCCGAGTCGTGGGGCAGCAAGGACGAGTACTGGAAGAAGTACGACGCCCTCGCCGCGCGGTACATCGAGAACTTCAAGCTGTTCGCCGACGGGTGCTCACCCGAAGTCGTCGCCGCGGGTCCGAAGCGGGTAGGGAAGTAGGAGTCAGGAGTCAGGAGAAAGGAGTCAGATGGGCCGGGTGGCTCGTCTGACTCCTGTGCTGTGTGGCTCGGATCCCGCGCGCGCGTCTCCCGCTGCTACCAGCCGCGCACGGAGTCCTGCCCCGCGTACCGATAGGTGGACACCTCGGCCGGATACGCGCGCGCCGGCGTGTGGGTGGTGTCGAGGTACGTCGAGAGCCGCGCCACGATGTCCGGATGCTCGCCGGCGACGTCCGTGGTCTCGCCGAGATCGCTCGCGAGGTCGTACAGCTCGAGCGGGCCGCCGAGGTCGACTCGCACCCCTTTCCAGGTCCCCCAGCGCGCGGCCTGTCGGATGGGCGCCTGACCGAGGACGTTGCCGTACTCCCAGTAGAGAAACTCGTGGGTGGCCGGCTCGCGGCCGACGCGTTCGGCACCGAGCACGGCCGGCAACATGGACACGCCGTCGACGCCCTCCGGAGCCGATGCCCCCGAGAGCTCCGCGAGAGTGGGCAGCATGTCCCAGAACGCCCAGACGTGGTCGCTCACGCGTCCCGAGCCGATCACGCCGGGCCAGCGCGCGACGAGCGGTACCCGGATCCCTCCCTCGTAGAGGCTCATCTTGCCGCCGCGCAGCGGTCCGTTGCCCTGGAAGAACGCGAGGTCCGCGCCCCATCCATCCTGCCCGCCGTTGTCGCTCGTGAACAGCACGATCGTGCGATCGTCGATCCCCAGCTCCTGCAGCAGCGACGCGAGCCGGCCGACGTCGCGGTCCATCCGGCTCACCATCGCCGCGAACGCCGTGCGCGGCCGCTCCTGCGCCGCGTAGTGCCCGTCGCCGGGATAGGGGTTCGGCTCGGGAAACGCCCCGTCGTACTCGCGCAGGGATTCGTCGGGTACGAGCAGCTCCGTGTGCGGGATGGTGTACGCGAGATACAGGAAGAACGGCCCGTCCCGATGCTCGCGGACGAATTGCAGTGCGCGGTCCGTCACCACGTCGTGCGAGTAGGTGACCCGCGCATCCCCCGCGTTCCCCGGCAGCTCCAGCCGGCGGTCGTTCTCCCAGAGAAACGTCGGGTAGTAGAAGTGGGCGTGCACCTGGTGGAGATAGCCGACGAACTCGTCGAAACCCTGTGCGGAGGGCACCCCCGTCGTCCCGTGGTCGCCCAGCCCCCACTTGCCGAAGATCCCGGTGGCGTACCCGGCGCCCCGCAGCACTTCGCCGAGGGTGACGTCCTCCGGGAGGAGCGGGATTCCCCCGGTGTTCCCCCGGACCGAGGTCCGGCCCGTATGCCTCCCGGTCATGAGCACGCTGCGCGAAGGAGCGCAGACCGTCGAGCCGGCGTAGAACTGGGTGAACCGCACGCCCTCCGCCGCGAGGCGATCGATGTTCGGCGTGCGGATGAGGGCCTGCCCGTAGGATCCCAGATGACCGTAGCCGAGGTCGTCCGCCATGATGAGGACGATATTGGGCTTCTCCGGGACGGCGGGCCGTCCGCAGCCTCCGAGCGCGACCGCTGCCGCCAGAAGGGTGAACCGGCGACCGAAGGCGAAAGACAAGGCGCGTGAGCTGGGCATCGTGCGGCGATTCCGGTGGAGGGATGTGCTGAGAGTCTCCCCCGGAGCCCGCTCCGTCAAGACGGGCCGGCACCGCGCCTCCGCCGTCGGACTAGAACCGCACGGCGTACTGGGCTTTCACGAGGAGTTGGTTGGATTCGAGGCGCCAGTCGCCCGAGAGATCGCTCACGTTGTGATTGTAGACGACGAACAGATCGCCGAGGGGGTCGAACGTCCAGCGCAGTCTGCTGTTGACGCCCACCACGCGCGACTGATTGTCGTACTGCACGAGAGCATTCCACTGCAGATCCGACGAGAAGTTCAGCTGGAGGCGGCCGCTCAGGAGATACTGATCGAAGTCTCCGGCCGGGAGCCGGCCGACGTTGTATTCACCGGCCATCTCGAGGGTCAGGAATTCGAGGGGCTTGGTCAGCAGAGTGGCCTCGAACTGGTGGAGCGTGCCGTCGTAGAAGGTCCCGAACCACCAGGTGAGCTGCCCGCTCACGGGACGTTTGGAGGCGATCTCGGTCTCGAGACGATAGCGCGTCCAGTGATACGACCCTGGGGGGATCACGACGCCGTCGGCGATCTCGAACCCCTCGGCGAGTCGCTCGCCCTCCGGCGCGACGTTGAACTCGAAGCGGTCGCCGCTCTCGAACTGCCAGTTCACGGGCGCCGTAAAGAACCGGTAGCTCTCCCACTCGCCGCCGAGATCCAGGGCCACGCTGGGTCGGAATTCGAAATACATCCACCGCACCCACGACCACGCCGGGCGGAAGCGCCAGTTGGCCCCGCCGCTCCACAAGTGCACGTTCCGGCGGGGAACGAAGCTCAGGGAAGGATCGAATCCGTCACCGATGCGCTTGTACGTGAGCGCCACGTCCCAGGTGTCATTCGGGTAGTCGACTGCCGCACCGAAGGCGGTCTTGTCCCCCGCGAGGTCCTCTCGCCCGGTGACGAGTCCCCACACCCCCACCAGGAGATTCTTGTCTCCCCAGAGGCGGGACGTCTGAAACGTCGCGTCGACCCCGCTCATCCAGCTTCCCGGTCGGCCCTCCGGGTCGCCGAAGGTCGCGATGGCACCGATCGACGACTCGGCGAGGACGTTCTGCTTCACGCGCGCCGCCCCCATCGTGGCGGGTGCCACGACGGTGGTGTCGCCGTTGATCGTGAGCGTCTCCTCCCCGGTGCGCACGGCGAACCCGCCGAAGTTCGTCTGCCCGAGTCGCCCGTTCGCCTTGCCGCCGAGCACCAGAGGAATCTCCTGGCCGTAGAGCAGCCCGATACGCCGGCTGTGGAACGGCACGAGATCGGGACGGTAGAACGTCTCGAGCCCGATGCCGAAGTCGAAGATGTCGGCACCTTCGAGAAAGAACGTCCGTTTCTCCGGATAGAACAGCGGGAAGCGCGTGAGGTTCGTCTGCCGGTTGTCGACCTCCGTCTCCGCGAAATCCGTGTTCACGGTGAGCGACGCCACGGCATCGGGGCCCAGCTGCTGGAACACGTCCAGGCTCGGCTCGCCCGTCGCCCTCGACTCCGCGTCGAACGCCGGCTTCTCGAAACCCGCCACCAATGCCGGCCGGACCGTGAGGCCGAGTCCGAGCGTGAACTCGGGGAGATTCTGCAACTGCCCGGCACGGCTGGGCTGGGTGACCTTGGCGTCCCTGACGGGACTCGCCCATCGGCTCACTTCCTGCAGCCGCTCGAGCCGGCGCTCGACGTTGAACCCCCACTCCGGGACACCCGACCGGAAGCTCAGGCTCCGGACCGGGATCCGGATCTCCGCGGACCACCCGTCCGCGCGGCGGGCGGTACCCGCCTCCCACGCCGCATCCCACGCCGAGTTCTCACCTTCCCCGAAATCGGCGACCAACGCGTCGTACCGTGCTCCGCTCGGGTTCACGGCGAAGATGTAGCCGGACCGGCCGTCGAGGAACGTGTCGAGGATCAGCTTGACGTGATCCTCGTCTTCGAGCGCGGAGTCCCGGGCCTTGGAGTAGCTGACGATGCGCGAGACATCCGGATCGTGGCAGTCGATGCCGATGATCAGGGCATCGGCATCGGCGATCACACGCACCGTGGTGCGCCCGACCAGAGGGCCGCCCTCGACGGGCTCGATCATCGTCAGGCCGGGGATGGAATCCGCGTCGCGCCAGGAGGGCTCGTCCAGCCTGCCGTCCAGCGTGATCGGCCCGGCGAGGCGGCCTACCTTCAGGGTCGGGCGCGGCGAGCCCTGCCCCGATGCGGGACGCGCCAACGGTCCGGATACCATGACCGTCACCAACGCGAGGACACCGATCGCACGTGCTGCCGGCACTGCCCCCCCGGACTCCCGAACACCATACGGCGAGCCGAGTGACCGGCTGCGCGGAATGGCGTCAAAGATACCATGCCGTCGCCGCCGGCTCCAACGCGCTCGGCACTGGCGGGCGGCACCCGACACGATGCATCCTTCATCGACGCGACGGCGGGAACTCACGAACGTTGAGGCACGACACCCATGAAGGCACTGGCGGAGATACAGGTCATTCCCATCGGTTCCGGCGCGTCGGTCCGGAGCGAGGTCAAACGCGCGCACGTCCTGCTCGAGGAGTCGGGACTGCAAGTCCAGCTGCATGCCAACGGGACCAACGTCGAGGGAGAGTTGCACGACATCTTCGCGGCGATCGAGCGCGTGCACGCCACCCTGCACGCGGAGGGAACCGTGCGGCTCTCCACCCACATCAAGATTGGAACGCGAACCGACAAGACCCCCACCCTGGCCGGGAAGCTCTTCTAGCGGGCCTGGTGGGCGCGCTGCCGCGCTCTTGCCGCCGGTCCGGCGACTCGCTTCCTTTCGTCCGACTCGTACCCTCGGCAACGGCCTCGAGACGACCGATCATGTCACTCCGATCCAACCTGCGCGCTCTGCTCACCATGGGACGTGGCGTCGTGAAGGGCCTTTCGGACCTGCATCTCACCGACGATCCCATCGAGTATTTCACGAAGTGGTTCGAGGACGCGAAGCGCTCGGGCCTGTTCCTCCCCGAGGCCGTCTGCCTGGCCACCGCATCCCGGGACGGCACCCCTTCGGCCCGCATGATGCTGCTGAAGGGGGTCGATCAGCAGGGCTTCGTCTTCTTCACCAACTACGAGAGCCGCAAGGGTGACGAGCTGGCGGGAAACCCCCGCGCCGCGCTGGTCTTCCACTGGGCGATCCTCGAGCGGCAGGTGCGCGTCGAGGGGCCCGTGGAGCGGATCACGCCGGCGGAGTCGGAGGCCTACTTCCGGAGCCGTCCGCGCGGAAGCCGGATCGGCGCCTGGGCGTCGAAGCAGAGCGCCCCGCTCGGCGAGCGCGCCGAGCTCGAGCGACGCGTGAGAGAGATCGGGACGAGATATCCCGGCGAGGACGTGCCGCTCCCCCCCTTCTGGGGAGGTTTTCGGCTGAAGCCGGAGCGGATCGAGTTCTGGCAGGGACGGCTCGACCGGCTGCACGACCGGCTGCGGTACACCCGCTCGGGCGCCGCTTGGAGCGCGGAGCGGCTGTACCCCTGATCGGCGCGCGGCTCAGCCGAGCCGAGGGTCGATGACCGCCTTGGTCACGCGCAGGGCCGCCACGTCATCCAACGCCTGCTGGGCCTGTGACAGGCCGTACTTCCCGCCGATGACCCGGTCGAACCGGAGCCGATCGCGGTGCTTGGCCAGCAGCCGCAGCGCGCGCACGACGTGCCGGAAGTCGGTGCCCCACTGTCCCCGGACGTCCGCGTGCCGTCGGTTCAGTTGCAGATGGGGATTGATCTCGGTGGGGCCCGTGTCGGTGTAGTGCCCGGCCACCACGTACGTCCCTCCATCGCGCAGCAGATCGAGGGCCTCCGGGATCGCCGCCGGATTCCCGCTCGCCTCGATCACGACGTCCGCCCCCCGGCCCTCACTCAACCCCCGCACCACCTCGAGCCGGTCCGCCACCTCGCGGTCGAGTGACAGCACCACGTCGGCCCCGAGCAGCAACGCGAGGTCCAGGCGGGACTGGGGAGCACCGATCACGACCACGGTGGCCGCGCCGCGCAGCGCGGCGAAGGCGGCCGCCGCCAACCCAACCGGCCCGGCACCCTGGACGACGACGAGATCGCCCATGGCTGGATCCGCGCGCTCGACCGCCGCGAACCCCGTGAACAGCCCGCACCCGCCGCCGATCACCTGCTCGGCCGAGAGACCCTCGGGCAGCTTCACGATCCGTACGCCGGGCTTCAGGTAGATCCGGTCGGCCCATCCGCCGAGGGGACCGTCGTGCGCCGAGTAGGTGATGCCGTACACCTTGCGGCTGGGGCACCGGTTCGGCTGCTGGGCGACCGTACAGTGGTAGCAGTGATTGCACACTTCGTGCACGTCGTAGAACGTCACCTCGTCACCCGGTGCGAGCGGCGCGCCGAGCGCATCGCGATCGAGACCATTCGTTTCGCCCACACGCCCGACACTGACGTGACCGGGGACGATGGGATAGGGGACGCCGTTCAGCCGGCCGTGGTAGAGGTGCACGTCGGTGCCGCAGACCTCGCTCGCCACCGTGTCGAGCAGCACCGCCCCTTTCTCGATCGTCGGAACGTCCAGTTGCCACAGGGCGAGGGCGGTCCTCGGCGCAGGCATCACCACCGCACGAATCGTCATCATCACCTCACGTCAGTCCGACGCTGCGCAGGATGTCGGTGAATCTCGGGTCGTCGCGCAATCCGTCGAACACGGGGTCGACGCCGAGGAAGACCAGGTGCAAGGCACGCTCCTGCCGTGCGCGCTCGAGCCAGGCCAGGGCCGCATCGTAGGTTCCGAGACCGAGATGCACGACGGCGAAGTAGTCTGCCGGCACGTAGGCGGACGAGGCCTGGGACCGCAGGACGTCGAGCACCCCCAAGGCATCCGACTCCATCCCCTTGCGGGCGCAGGCCTGACCCAGGTACGCCATCATGCCCGGGTGCCCCCCACTCATCTGCACGCCGGTGCGCAGCGTTTCCACCGCCCGGTCGACCTCGCCGGCCGCGAGGTACGCCTGCCCCAGGAACCAGTGCAGGAACACGTAGTCGGGGTCGAGCTTCAGGGTCTGCTGGAACCGGTCCACGGCCCGGTCGTAGTCCCGCATGAAGTAGTGCACCCATCCGAGACCTGCGTTGATGTTCAGCGACCACGGCTCCGCGACCAACGCCCGTTCGGCGTGCTCCAGGGCTTCGGGCAGCCGGTTGCGGGCGATGAGATACTCCCCGTATGCATGCAGCGCGGTCGGCTCGTCGGGCCTGAGGTCGAGGGCGCGGGAGAGGGCACGCTCCGTCCCGCTCCAATCCCAATCGTAGAAGAACCGTACTACTCCGGCGGAGGCGTGGGCCTGCGGCAGCATCTCGTCGCACTCCAGCGCTCGCGCGGCGGCCACGTTGGCTTTCGGGAAGGCCTCGCGCGGCGCCATGAAGCGGTACCAGGCCAGCAGGCTGTACGAATCCGCGAGCCCGGCGTACGCCAGCGCGTAGTGGGGATCGGCGGCGATCGCCTGCTCGAAGTACGCGACGCCCTCGAGCAGGCCCCGGCGCCGGCGCGTCTGCCCCGCGTACCGTCCGCGGAGGTACAGCTCGAACGCGTCGACGCTCTCGGTGTAGCGCCGCACGACGCGCTCGTGCGGCTCCACCGCCAGATGTCCCTTGAGCGTGGTGACAACGGCCTCGGCGATCTCGTCCTCGATCGCGAAGACGTCCTGCATCTCGCGATCGAAGTGCTCCGCCCAGAGGAGCCGACCGTCCGAGGCGCTCGTGAGCTCCACGCTCACGCGCAGTTGGCGCTCGACCCGCCGCACACGTCCCAGGAGCACCGCCTCCACGCCGAGCGCATCCCCGACCACGCGGGGATCGAGCGCGGGACCCCGATACGCGAATGACGAGGTCCGGGCCGCCACCCGGATGCCCTTGAGCTTCGCGAGGTGACTGATGATCTCCTCGGCGACGCCGTCCCCCAGGTATTGATCGTCGCGCTCGGCACTCTGGTTCTCGAACGGCACGACGGCGACCGAGCGAGCGGGTGGTGCCGGCAGGACCCTGCGCGTGGCGAGCGCCGAGGCGAACTCGGCCGCGGAGGGGAAGCGGTCCACGGCGAACTTGGCGAGCGCCCGTGTCAGCGCGTCGTCCACGTACAGCGGCACCTCCGGCCGCCGATCCCGCGCCGACGGCGTGGGCTCGGCGAAGCACCGCGCCACGATCGCGTGCGTCGTGGGTCCCGCATACGGCGGCTCCCCCAGGAGCATCTCGTAGAGGACGCAGCCCAGGGAGTACACGTCACTCCGTCCGTCGAGCTGGCGCTCGCCACTCGCCTGCTCGGGGCTCATGTACACCGGCGTGCCGACCGCGATGCCGGGCGCCGTGATCGATTCGGGGCTCATCTCGCCGATGGCGCGTGCCACCCCGAAATCTGTGACGTAGGCGTGTTCATCCGCGAGCAGCACGTTCTCCGGTTTGATGTCCCGGTGGATGACGTGCTGGGAGTGCGCGTAGGCGAGCGCGGAGGCGACCTCACGCGTGATGCGCACGGCGGTGTCCACGTCGAGGCGGCGCAGGCGACTCAGCCGGACGCGCAGCGACTCGCCGTGCACGTACGGCATCACGTAGTACGTGATGCCGCCCGTGTCGCCGGAGTCGTACACGGGAACGATGTGGGGATGGGTGAGCCGCGCGGCGAACCGGATTTCGCGCAGGAATCGCTCCACCCCGACGGTGTAGGCCACTTCGGGCCGGATGACCTTCACCGCCACCTTGCGGGCGTACCGCGTGTCCTCGGCGAGAAAGACGGTCGCCATCCCGCCGCGGCCGAGCTCGCGCTCGACCCGATACCGGTCGGCGAGCAACCTTCGCAGCTCGTCCAGCAGATTCGCCAACGCCCGGCCCCCAGCAGGTGACGTTCAAGAATAGCCACTTGCCGGACCGCGGGCCACGCGGCGATCGGCCGGAGATTCCCCTATTCGAGCTCGCGCATCCGCTTTGCCAGCTCCGTCGCCGATGCGAGCCGCTGATCGGGCTTCTTCGCGAGGAGCTGCACGATCAGCCCGGAGAGCGCGGGTGGGACATCCGCATTCACGTCGATCGGGGAGGGCGGCTCCTCGTGCAGCAGCTTCGCGATCAGCGAGACCGGCGATGCAGCCTCGAACGGCAGTCCGCCCGTCAGGCACTCGTAGAGGACGACCCCCGCGGCGTACAGATCGCTCCGTCCGTCGACCGCCTCGCCCAGTAGCTGCTCCGGTGACATGTACGCCGGGGTCCCCACCACGAGACCGGCCTCCGTCAGCATGCTGTTGTACTCGGCCAGCCGCGCCACGCCGAAATCCATGACCTTGAGGACACCGTCGGCATCCAGCAGGAGGTTCTGGGGCTTGATGTCGCGGTGCACCACGCCCTGCTCGTGCGCGACCGCGAGGGCGTCGGCGAGCTGGACCCCGATCGCGAGCGAGGCCGACACGCCGAGCTGCCCGCGGCTGTCGATCAGATCCCGCACCGTCATGCCCTCGACGTACTCCATCGTGAGATAGTGCACGCCCGACCACATGCCGAAGTCGTGGGTCCGCACGACGTTGCGGTGCGAGATCTTTCGCGCGAGCCGGATCTCCTGCTTGAACCGCTCGATCAGCGTCTCGTCGGCCACCAGCTCACGGCGCAGCGTCTTGATCGCCACGGTCTCGTCCAGCTCGCAGTCGCGGGCACGGTAGACCGATCCCATGCCTCCCGTTCCGACGATTGACTGTACCTCGTAGCGGTCCGCGAAACGCTCCCCCGGCTGCAGGTTGCCACCATCGACGACAGGGCCGTTCGGTCGGCCGGTGTCGCGGGCCGCCTCGATCTCCGCGCGGAGATCCCGCACCCGATCCCGCAGGCGCTCTTCCCGCTCGCGGATGCCCTGGGCCATCCCGTCGAACACCCGGGCCAGACGCCCGAGCGCGTCGTCCCGGCCGGCGAGATCCGCCAGCGCGCTGGACCGGTACT
>Ga0209536_100012737_pt1 | contig 12198 bp, 10 predicted proteins | sample DeeMarSeWOR28_12_FD_187461 | JGI IMG/M metagenome (GOLD analysis project Ga0209536, IMG submission 187461) | Marine sediment microbial communities from White Oak River estuary, North Carolina - WOR-2-8_12 (SPAdes) (version 2) | ecosystem: Environmental > Aquatic > Marine > Intertidal zone >...
TTTCGTTTGGAAATCTTTAGAAATAATTAGTGTGGTTATAAGTAGAGATATTTATAAAAAAGATTCTGCAATCTGTTGTTAATAGCGTCTGAATACTCTTCATCCCTTGGCTTGGTCGGAACTATATTTATTTCTTAATCTCTTCTCCCCATTGGTACCCGATTATGGTTATAGGCAACTACTCCCTGGTATAGGAAGTAGTCTATTAAAACCAAACAGATATGTGTCTGTTCAGATAGAGAGAGTATGGACTCACTTTCTAGGATAAGTAAAGGCAGTATATTGAAACTGTGCGCAAAACATGCAATACTGATTGCAGCAATCACCCTGGGCTGCGGACAGCAAAATGTAGAAACAAACAGAGGAAAAATATAAAACAAATATATTGTCGTTGACAAGCATGATACTAGGCTTTGTAGGATTATTATTTCCTTATAAATTCATTGAGTGTTTTGTTGCTGTTTGGCATTTTGAATTCTGCTCCGAATATTTTTTATATGGCAGCACAGCAGACTCTCTATCTTGCCTTATTGCCCCGCAATCTATGGCCGGTTTAGTTGTTGGTGCTGCCGGGGGTATGTGGTAATTCTCTTTAGAGTTAGGCTGCCTTCCAATGGTTACTCACGCCCTTTCTACAGGAGATGAATCAAAAAAAGCCCAGCTTCTCGCTGGGCTTGGATTCACTTTATCTATTGTAGAGGTCGCAACCCTTTGTAAACGCGCGGACCACTCAATGTACGCAAAATAGTTGTTGGTGGGCGATTCAAGAGTGATCCCAACTCTTCAGCCGTCATAGGCATATTTTCATTCGTCAAAAACAAACGAAATACTGCCTCTACCATAGCGGTCTGTTCAGTAACGAATTCGGGACGGCGGGCACAATGCGACATCAAAGTGTGCTGAATCCCATCAACAGGTTTAACCTCGGCGGTTTTGGGATCTATCCAGTCGATCATTTCGCCTTCTTGCACATCTGCGAAAACTTCCTGGTGCTCAGGGCACAACAACGAACGCAAATATACGTGCCAATCGCGTTCGCTTTTCTGCCACCAGTCAAAGTCAATGTGAAAGGGCGTTTGCAATGTTGGCTTGATCAGGCTGGGCCGCCTGTTCAGAGCCGGGGTTGTTGGTTTACCCTCGGTCATCAATCCTCCCGATGCTCTTCACTCAAACGATAATGCAAATCGCCTACGTGCACAAAATCGTCAGGGCGACTTTCCAATAACACCATCAATGGCGCAAAGGGTACTCGGCGCAATATATTAGTAGCAGCGTACAACTCTTGCGCATGCACATGCCCTTGCGGGTTTAGCTTGGTCAATTCTCGCATTACACTGATTACCAGCTTTTCAAAAGTTCGTTTCTTCTGCGCATCTGGTTTCCAGAGTTGGTCTGCCGCATCAAGCGCGGGGAGAGCAAAGGCCATACGTTCGTTGAACTCAGCTGTTACTGTCTGCTTCAGTAAAGCGAAAACAACGCCCCCATCCGCACCGACAATCACCGTCCTCACCCAATCTTTTGTCGTGCGATGAGTCTTCGCTTCGATGATTGCCTCCCCCGCTTTTTTGCCACGCCGAATACTCATCAGGCTCCCCGGCATCAACTCAAGTGTTTCATACCAATCACGCAACCCACTCACATAGCGGTCATTACGTACCACCCAGGCAGGTATTTCATCACCAGTTTTTCCATCCACCAAAGTAAAGCGGACACGGGGTGATTCGTAAGCTGTAGGGAACATAGACTGCACACGGGAAGTGATCGGCAAAGTCCCGGCGCGCCAATGTGGGAAGATTAAACTGATTGTGACTTCGTCCGCATCTTCATCAGAACCCGTGCCTGCTTCGCTTAGTTCATCATCCAACTGCGCCTCAAGCGCCAACATATCATCGGTCAATAAACCACGATCATGCTCCATAGGGGTGTAACGCAGAAACAGCGGCACTTCACGTACATTCTCTGGCTCTAAGCGCTGCAAGCACCACAGAACTTCCCCGGCTGGGCCAACCTCATCAAAGCGGCTATCTTCTTGCAGGGCAAGGTTCAGGGAAAACTCAGCCAATTTGGGATTGACACCCTCTGGTAATTCGACATCTTTTAAAAGATCGGTTGTAAGCAGCGGCTCCCCACCGGCCATATCCAGCACCGCTTCAGCCAGGTTTAAATGACCCTGATTCACATCCACCAACAAAGCTCGCGGGAACCAGCGCCCGGCAATGCGAACCAGGCCGTCATCGTCTGCAAAAGCCGCTTCCAGTTTCAGGCCGATATCAGCTCCGAATGCAGACTGCAACGCAACGGGATCAAGATTATTTTCTTCTGCAGAAGTATCCGGCTCTTCATTCAGAGCGTGATCCGCGAGTCCGGATGCGAACATGCGGTTATTTCCATCATCCAATTCAACGGTCAGAACATCAAATTCACCAAACTGAGGGTTGACACCTGGCCGAACTGCTGTGATGGCGCCCTTTGCCCAATCCAGGGCAGGGAAAACCAAGTGCTCACCATCCTTATACGTCTCTTTGGGTAGATAAATCTTGCCATCAGACTGTCGCTTCTTTGCCTGAGTAATACGCTCAGAGCGAATCCGCTCTTCAATCAAAACACCGACCAATTCCTTACCCGTCATCGGAGTTTCGCTTTCAAAAAGGTGGTTGTGCAAAAATTCTATATCTTTTTTGCTAACCTGGAACGTCTGCCAATAATCGGCAGGGATAGAGAGAGGGATGCTTACCATAGATTGCCTTGTACTCGAATTTTGATTGACTTTCCTGTATAGTTTGTGAGAAGGACTACCAGTTGAATTATACCCTAACCAACTCATAAGCGATAAATTACGATTATGGCCACGGAGCATCCAACCGCCTCTTGACTCGGAGGATGAGCAAGATTATACTACAAGCCTACAAATAATCTGATTAATCATATTTATGTCTATGTTACACGAACGAAATACATCTGACTCACTTTCTGAATTCCTTCGCTACCTTGCCCAACACGAACCTATCAACGGGCAACAGTTACCAACGCTCAGCGAGCTTAGCCGTGAACTGGATATCAGCATTGCTTCCTTGCGCGAACAACTAGAAGTGGCACGTGCGCTGGGGCTCGTTGAAGTCCGGCCTAGAACAGGTACAAAACGCCTGCCCTACTCCTTTACCCCGGCTGTACGCCAAAGCCTTAGATATGCTCTGGCACTAGATAACGAACACTTTCAAAAGTTTTCTGAATTACGCAATCACATTGAGGGCGCTTACTGGTACGAAGCCGTAAAACTACTCACCGAAGATGATAAACAAGAGTTACAAAATCTGTTGGAACGGGCCAAAAAAAAATTAAACGGCAATTCCATTCAAATCCCCCACGAAGAACACAGACAATTACATATGGTCATCTACCAACGGCTGGAGAATCCTTTCGTCATTGGCTTGCTGGAAGCCTACTGGGACGCCTACGAAGCTGTTGGACTAAATGTTTTCACGGGTGGCCTGAGCTACCTAGAACAAGTCTGGGAATATCATACCCAGATGGTTGAAGCAATTTGCAGCGAAGATTATGAGGCCGGATTTGAAGCGTTCATCCAGCATGCGGACTTGCTGTATCACCGACCTGACAGTAAATAAATATGTACTTTAGAAACACAAAGAGGAGATATGTCCGAAAGAATTGTGAATGATTTTTCCATCACCGTTGGCACGGTCAATGGATCGGGCAGCCAGACGGCGAACACCACCATCTTGCGTTCACTGTTCAAGATGGGAATCCCGGTTTCTGGCAAGAACATGTTCCCATCCAACATCCAAGGCCTGCCAACCTGGTACACCATCCGCGTCAACAAGGATGGGTTTATCGCCCGCCGCGAAGAGCATGAGATTGTGATTTGCATGAACGCACAATCCTTCGCACAAGACTTGTCAGATGTCACGCCCGGCGGCGCCTTTTTCTATGATGACAGCATCAAGCTGGATATAACACGTGATGACATTATTCCGTATGCGATGCCGGTTAAAACGCTCATGCGGGAACAGAAAGATGTGCCATCCAACCTGAAGAACCTGGTTGCCAACATGGTCTACGTGGGTATTCTGGCGCAATTAATTAATATCGATTTTGAGAAAATCAAGGCCGCGTTGGAGTTTCATTTCAAAGGCAAACAAAAACCGATTGACTTGAATTTCAATGTTGTTCTGGCGGCTGCCAAGTGGGCAAAGGATAATCTCGAAAAGAAAGATCCCTATTTCGCTGAACTAATGGACAAGACCGAAGGCCTGATCATGACCGATGGTAATACAGCCGGTGCGCTCGGCTCGATCTATGGTGGCGTACAGTTTACCGCTTGGTATCCCATCACGCCTGCATCATCTTTGGCAGAAGGAGTAGTGGAGTATCTACCCCAACTTCGCAAGCGCGAAGATGGAAAGAATACTTATGCTGTTGTGCAAGCTGAAGATGAATTAGCCGCCATCGGCATGACGATTGGCGCCGGATGGGCAGGCTTACGTGCCATGACATCCACTTCCGGGCCTGGCTTGAGTCTGATGACTGAATTCGCTGGGCTTGCCTACTATGGTGAAGTCCCAATCGTGGTCTGGGATGTGCAGCGCGTTGGACCCAGCACCGGCTTGCCGACCCGCACTTCGCAAGGGGATTTAACCTTCACACATTATCTGGGCCACGGCGATACGGAACAGGTTATTCTATTACCGGGCACGGTCAACGAATGCTTTGAGTTTGGTTGGCGCTCCTTTGACATCGCTGAACACATGCAAACCCCAGTGTTTGTATTGAGCGATCTGGAGCTGGGCATGAACCAGTGGATGACTGAACCCTTCGAATATCCAGATACCCCGATGGATCGCGGCAAAGTGCTCTGGGAGGAAGACCTGGAGAAACTCAAAGGCGATTGGGGTCGCTACCGTGATGTGGATGGCGATGGTATCCCTTACCGCACTTTTCCTGGTAATAAGCACCCGGCCAGCGCTTACTTCATGCGCGGCACTGGGCACACCGAAAATGCCCGCTATAGTGAAGATGCCGACACCTGGATGAAAATGATGGATCGCATCAAAAAGAAATACCAGAATGCGGCAAAATTCATTCCAAAGCCTGTCATCGAAAAGACAAAAGGCGCTACGGTTGGCATCATCGCTTACGGTTCGACCGAACCCGCCGTTCGCGAGGCACGTTACCAACTCGAAGCGGAAGCAGAACTGAAGTGTGATTCGATGCGCATCCGCGGCGTTCCTTTTTCAGACGAAGTTCAAAAATTCATCGAAGCCCACGAACACAATTACGTTGTCGAGTTGAATCGTGACGGACAAATGTACCAACTCTTACTGGTGGAACATCCCCAATTGGCAGACAAGCTGACATCCGTCGCGCTCAACGATGGTTTGCCCGCAACTGCAAAATGGGTCAAAGAAAGCATCCTCAAAACGGAGGTGAAATAATGGCTGAAGTTTTACCGATGGCCAACTCGAAGAATGGAAATGTCAATCTGGCCGGCCTGGCGAAAACGGATTACCGCGGTAATCCGACCACCCTATGCCAGGGCTGCGGACATAATTCAATATCCAATCAAATCATTGCTGCTTGCTATGAGCTGGATGTTGTGCCCGAGAAACTGATTAAGTTCAGCGGTATTGGCTGCTCAAGTAAAAGTCCCACGTATTTCCTGAACCGTTCCTTTGGCTTCAACAGCCTGCATGGACGCATGCCGTCCATAGCAACTGGCGCCCTTTTTGCCGACATCAACCTGCGCGGGCTGGGCGTCTCCGGCGATGGAGATTCGGCCAGCATCGGCATGGGACAGTTCAAACATGCCGTGCGCCGCAATCTGCCAATGGTTTATATCGTCGAAAACAATGGCGTTTATGGCTTGACCAAAGGACAGTTTTCCGCCACGGCTGAAGTGGGCTTGAGCCTGAAACATCAGGGCAGCAACCCCTACATGCCGATCGATATCGCCTGGGAAGCACTGGTAGGCGGAGCCACATTTGTGGCACGTTCTTTCGCAGGTGACCCTAAACAGGTCAAGGAACTCATCAAAGCTGCGCTTGGTCACAAAGGCATTGCTGTGCTCGACATCATCAGCCCATGCGTCACCTTCAACAACCAGGATAACGCTTACCATTCCTATTCCTGGGGTAAAGAGCACGAGATCGCGTTGCACGATTTATCTTACGTTCCTCCGGCAACTGAGATTCTGGTGGATTATGAGGCTGGCGAGGATCAGGAAGTCACCCTGCACGACGGCTCATCAATCATGCTCAAAAAACTCGATCGTGACTTTGACCCCTCGGACCGTGCCGAATCAATCCAGGTTCTGGAAGAAGCGAACACCTGCAACTGCTTGTTGACCGGATTGATCTACGTGGATCCGAGCAAGCCAGAATTAACCGAACTGTACAATTTGGTGGACGAGCCGCTTAACCGCCTCAAAGAATCGGATCTGCGGCCTGCTCCCGAGACAATTGATACGGTCAACAGAATGATGTTCTAACTGCGAAATCTACATCCCAACCCTAAGTTCAACAAAAAAGGCACTGGTTATAGTGCCTTTTTTTCTATTAGGGCCCGTTCTACCCTCCTTTCAAATCGATTTATGGAAACTCGCGAAACAATTCAGGTGGGATATATTTTTGGATCGAATCTTGCATGATCATTTTCAACAGAGAATCGACCGGGAGTATGCCAGTTTCTTTTATCCAGGTCAGAAGGGCATAAATCGCGGCGTTTTTCAGCCCAGCTCGTCCTCGAAAATCCCGGACAGCAACAGCAACATCCGGCGCATCTATCTTTATATTTGCATCCAGCCATATCTTTTCATCTGACCACACTGTGCCCTCTTCCATGGCGCGTATCCGTCCCAGGTTGTGATCCAAGCCAGCCTGGGAAGTAACAATCACAACACCAGGCTCCGAAATCCCGTGATAGTCAATCGGATCTTGAGACAGGATGACCTCCGCCGTAGAGAAGCCCACCCCAACAGTCACCGGATAACTGCCTTTTTTTGTAACGTGAAGACCGCATGCCAGTGCTGCCTGTGCAAAAAGTTCGGCTGCTTTTTGCACGCCTTCGCCGGCTGATCCACAAATCATAACTGCGAGCCGTCCTTCTAGGGAGGAGCTAAACTCGACCTCCACATCCTTTACTCCGTTTATCAAAGATGATTTATTTTCTTTAGATAAGCGAAAGGAGGGGCGTGTCTCTCCTCGCCATTCTCCCAGAGTGAGCTCAACCTGTTTGGCTAAATCCTTTAATTTAAGGTGCTCGTTTAATTTTTTCCCACGCTCGCTGCATGACTCCAAAACTTCTATCAGGGAAAAGCCATCCGTCTCAAATGCTTTTCGGAGAGCTTTGAGCAGGTCTCCACCAGTGAGCGCCCTGTGAACGTAGGAAGCCCCAGCCTGATGAACGAGTTGGCACAGGTCATAGGGGAGCAGCGTGTTTCCCTGTGGTGCGATCGCTGTGCAGTATCCGGGGAGGGTCAGCCCGCTGGGTTGACCACCTGTCATTCCATATAGCATATTGTTATGCACGACCACAGTTAAATCTACATTTCGCCGGGCGGCCTCTAGCAGATGCTGCAACCCAATGGTTGCGCCACCGTCTCCGATAAACACAATCACATTCTTGTTTGGGGGAAGACTCATTGCCATCCCGGCCCCCAAGGCCACCGACCTCCCGTGCAAACCATGGACCGTGTGCGTAGCCAGGCTTTTATCGATTATCCCGTGGCAACCAATATCACTTACCATTACAACGTCGTGCGGATTGATTTGGAGTTCTTCCAACACCTGAACGGTTTTATTTGCTACCAACCGGTGACCGCATCCATCACAATATGGCAAAGGGCGAACCAAAAACTCACTCATCGGTTTTGCACCTCCTGAATGATCTGGTCCGGTTCCACCATCTTTCCAATATTTTTATTTACAACGCACACTTTCTCCGGCAAGCGGTGACCAAAGAGCAGTCGGGCCATTTGCCCCTGCAGGTTCTCTTCCGCCAGGAGGATGCGAGGGTAGCGGTCCATGATTTCATAGTAAGCATCAGGGACGGGAAGCAGTGTCTGCACAACCAACAAAGACACCAACCTTCCCCTTTTGCGCATGGCCCTGACCGCATCCCGAGCGGCACCCGTGGTTATGCCATACGTGACGATTAACGTTTCGGCACCTTCCTGTTCATCCAGGTCATAGAGAAGCGGGGTATGAGCCTCTATCTTCTTCTCTAAACGTCGGGTGTTCTCCAGGCCTGCATCAGCAACAGATACAAGGATGCCCTGCGTATCATGCGTGGAGGCGGTCAACCGCACCTGGTGGATGTCATCACCTACGGGCAAAAATGGCGGAACCAATCCATCGCCCGGATCATATGATCGATACGGAAGCAGGTCATTATAAAAATGACGCGCAACCGGCTCCACCACATCCAGTTGCCTCATATCAAAACTGCGCTCTGTCATCACCATTTCTTTGGACGTTAGAAGAACGACCGGGCTGCGAAGATTTATAGCGGTCTGTAGCGCAATAGGAGGAAGTCGCCAGCAGTCTAATAAGTCTGCAATACAGAATACAGGTAACGGATGCCCCCCGGAGATCAGCCCACTCAGGAAGGATAAGTCACCCTGTGCACCTACAGTCGCGGAGCCGGTCGATGGGCCTAAGCGCTGCACCAGGATGATCAGCATGGGCAATTCCATCATATAGGCCATGTTGATCGATTCGATCATCAGGGCAAAGCCAGGGAAAGATGTGGCTGTAACAGGCAGCCTGCCCGCAGCAGACAGGCCTGCCATCCATTGCAACGTGGTGATTTCATCTGGCGCAGTTAACATTGCCGGGAAACGGTGGCTGCTATAAAGATAAATACCATTAGATGGAGTAATAGGATAGCCAACGTAAACGTCAGCTCCCGCTTGCACACAAGCCTCAGCGATGAGACGAGAACCGTCTAGGATACTGGGCATATTTTATCCTTGTCTAGCAACGGATTTTTTGATACTAACTCATTCATACTTTAACGCTTCCGCCGGTTCCAGCCGAGCAGCGAAGCGTGCTGGATAAAGTGCGGCCAACAAAACAATCCCCAACATCGCCGCGGACAATGCGATGAAGTCTTTAGGCGCGATCTTGGCGTAGAAAGTACTTGGGTAGGCAAATCCCTGCACCATGCTGGCAACATCATCCCCGATATAGAGTCCGTTGAAAGATGAATACCACACTACCAGTGTGCCAAGGATGAGCCCTCCGATCACGCCCATCAGCGCCAGGGTGCCGGCTTCCAGCAAGACCATTGTCATAATCTGGTATTCTTTCAGTCCCAGCGAAGCAAGGATACCCAGTTCCCGAGTGCGTTCAAACACGCTCATTAACATAGTGTTGGCAATGAGTACTGCCACAATCAGGATAACAATACCGTAAATGATGTAATAGAAATAGTTACCTTGTTCAATAGCATTCAGGATTAGCGAGTTCATATCCTTCCAGGTAACCACATTCCGATTCGGACCATGAAGCGAGGTTGCAACCGCTTCGGCGGTCTCTGTGTCTTCGGTCAAAAGAATTATTGCGCTGATTCGGTCACCGGAATTGGTGATAGCCTGTGCTTTAGACAGGGGCATATAGATTTTGCCCGCGTCGTAACTCACAACCCCGGTGGAAAACACCCCGCGGATAGTAAAAATGTCTTCGTCTGTCTCGCCGTCAGACGTATTCACCAACAGGCTGATCTTCGAACCGGCACTGATGCCCAGATCCTCAGCAAGCTTATCACCGATTAATACACCATTTCGATCATCTATTTCCAGGTATTGGCCAGCAATTATCCCCTCACGAATCGGATCGTGAAAGCTCGATCTCGGATCGATTCCGGTCACACCAACATCGAACATTTCATCAGAAGTGTTTACAAACCCACTGGCCCACAGAACTGGCGCAACGGCTGTCACGCCATCTACCCCGGCAACGCTCTCCAGCAGCTCATCACTATTATTCATCAGGTCTTCCCAATTCAGAGAAGGTTTTTCCATCTCGAAGTTATCAGACCTGATCTGCACATGACCGCTCTGCAGTAATATGCTGAAGGAGATCATGCTATCAAAAATCCCAGCGACAAATCCGGCCATCATGATCAATACTGCCAAACCCAATGTTACCGCCAAAAGAGTTAGCCCGGTGCGGCGTCGATTGCGGCCCAGACCCCGGAAAGCAATCACCCAAAGTTTTATCAATGCCATAAGATTGACTCCAAAATACCTAGATGTGATGCAGGGAATCAGCCGGCTCTTTGCGGGATGCCTGCCAAGCCGGAATCAGGGAAGCAAGAACAGCCATCACAACCAGGAGCAGCCCCATCTGGAAGATGCTGACCGGGTCGATAGTGGCATAAAACGCATCTCCCATCAAGGCGTAGATTTCTCCGGCGCTCGTAAAGGACGACATATCATAGCCGCCGGATTTGTTGAAGGCCAGCATCGCCAGCCAGCCCAGCGTGCAGCCCATCAATGCGCCCACGGCACCGATCAGGCCTCCCTCCAGCAGGAACAGTCCCATCACCTGGCGACTTTTCATCCCTAACGCAGCCAACACGCCCATTTCGCGGGTGCGCTCATAAACGGCCATCAGCATGATGTTCAGAATCCCGATACAGGCCATCGCTACGACGATGAATCCGAAAAAGGCTGACACAGCAACACTCAAGTCCATCACCTGGGTAAATTCGGGGTTGAGTGTCAGCCATGAATCTATTTCATAACCCGGCAGGGCTGGCGTTAGCTCACCGATCACCTGGTCTTCGGTCCCAATGGTATTCAGGCTGATAGCAACCTCGGTAGCCTGATTCCGCAAGTTGAACAAACTTCCTGCTTCAGCCAGGCTGATATAGACCAGCCCCTTTTCAGCATCCGGCAGGCCAAGGCTGAACAGTCCAGCGATGGTCATCGTTCGCTGGCGGATCGATTCGTTCTTGCTTTTGCCAGCAAGTGTAATGCGATCGCCAACACCTACACCCAACTCATCGGCCATTACCGCACCGATCAGAATCATGTCTTCGTCATCATCTTCCAGAAAGCGGCCCGCGACGATATTCTCAGCGATCAGGCTGATCGGCGCTTCGACCGAAGGCTCGAGACCGGTGATCGTCACCGGGTAGATTTCGCCACGTTCATTAATAAACCCGCTGGTACGGATACGTTTGGATGCCAGCAGTACATTTGGATTCGCCATGGCAGCCTGAACAATGTGGTCTGCATCTTCCAATGGCAGCAGCGGTAAGCGATGGGCTCTATCACGGAAGCCAGGGGCATGGATTTGAAGATTTCCGCCGTACAGGCGAACTGCATTAGCGAAAACCGCCTCGTCGTAGCCCCCATATAAACCATCCATAAATACCAACAAGAGCAGACCCAGCGTAATCGCGATTGTTGCAATCCCGGTTCGGCGCCAGTTGCGCCAGATATTGCGCCAGGCCATAATGATTATTTTGAACATCACAATTCTCCAACACACATAGCTATGCAGAAGCTAAATACTGGCCAAGTTCATATTTGCCTAACAAACATATTGAATTGCCTGCACTCATTATAAGAGAAAAATAATTTATCATCACCGAAAAGGTTGATAACGTACCCCCCTGGCTGGCAATAGGATGCTGGCTAGCAAATTAGATGTTTAATGAATTTGGCTTATAGATTTTTACTTGGTGATTTGAAAACCCCAATACAGGCGAATTTCATCGAGCGTATTCAAATACAAACACCCCGCCCCTAAACCCCTTTTATGAAATTATCCAAGTGAACGTAGACTAACCTTCTACAAGCTTCTTCAGATTTTCGAGGCTTTTCTCCAGGTTTTCGGTGTTCATTCGCTCTACGATCATCTTATCCGCTAATTTGCCAAGAACACCACCTGGCATCTCATAATCGAAAGTTGCCGTGACCTGCGTGCCCTCGCCCTCCGGGGTGAACACCCAGGAGTTCGTGCCCGTGATCATCCCCTCCATCTGGTACTTCGCGCTTTGACCCTCTGTGCGCTCGAGCACAGTTTGGGTGATATCGAATTTCGCCCCGCCTGATTTGTAGGTCATGACGATTTTCCCGCCCGGATTTGGGTATACTTCATCCGGCTCGGCTTTCTCAACGCCTGCATACCATTCTGCCAGGCGCTTCCCATCCCGGGTAATCATGTCAATTTG
>Ga0209536_100012738_pt1 | contig 12198 bp, 11 predicted proteins | sample DeeMarSeWOR28_12_FD_187461 | JGI IMG/M metagenome (GOLD analysis project Ga0209536, IMG submission 187461) | Marine sediment microbial communities from White Oak River estuary, North Carolina - WOR-2-8_12 (SPAdes) (version 2) | ecosystem: Environmental > Aquatic > Marine > Intertidal zone >...
CCTTATGATATCCAATTGAGCCACCCGAATATGGAGGAAGGTTCCATTGCCGGAGGGGATATGATCATCTCCCAGCTGGATCGATTCAGGCCGACCCCGGAACTGTCCAACTACCGGACTCCCATTACAAACTTTTACCTCTGTTCCTTTGCCACCCACAATGGCGTGGGGACGGGGAGAGGGTGTTCCCTGAACTGTTATCAGGTGATTCGTGAAGACTTTGGATTAGATAAATGATGGGGGGGTGATAAGAGATTGCGTGAAGCGGGCCGGCATAAGATGAGGTCACTCCAAGTCGCGTGGGAAGTGTGTCATTATCGGAGTATAGCAAACCTGATCCATTCAGAAAAGTAGGGAGGGTAACCGTATGAAAGAAAAAAAGGCGGAAGAAGTAAAATTGTGGGATGCCGTGCCGGGGTATGATTTCAATGAGGAGATCGATGTGCCGGAAATGCATTCCTGGTTCTATGACGGTGTGCACAGTATGCCCCGTTTGACCCCAATGTATGGCTGCCTGTACGGCAGGCACAATCCCATGGGATCTCAATTTGCCTGTGAAACGCTCAGCATACCGAAAAGCAAGGGCTGGGCTCAAAAACTCAAGGATGGCGCGACCTACGTGGCCATGCATATTATCAGGGACGAAGCGGAGATAGAAAAACGCACAGCCAAATTCAAAGAAGCTATGGTTCCTTGGATCGAAGACTTTGACGGCAAATGGGAAAGCCAAAAAAAGGAGTTAATGGAGATATATGATCATCTGAAATCCCTGGATCTGGACAAGGCCACAAATATCGATCTCCTCCATCACATGTGGGATATGATCAGCGCCAACAGAAGAATGTGGGAAATACATTTTCTCGGCATGTATGTATCCATGAGCGCTTATGCATTGCTCGAACAAATGGTCGCGCCTTTCGGGCTGACCGTCGAAAGCCCCGAATTCCAAAATTTGATTACGGGTTACGACAACAAAGCATTTCAGGTTGACAAAGATATGGCACAATTCGCCCAGAAAGCCATCGCATCAGGCTTGAGCGATGTTTTCGAAAACAATAAGGCTGAAGATGTCATTACAAAACTCGAAGAAAACGACGCCGGAAAAGCTTGGGTGAAGGATTTTATGGATTATCTCGAGGTCGAAGGTTGGAGGATGGTCCGGATGATGGATCTGAACGAACCCTACTGGCTCGAGGAACCCTCCACCGCCATTGCAGTTGTTCAGACATTTGTCACCAAGGGCGCTGATTACGACCTTGATAAGGTCAGGGTGGAGATGGTTGCGAAAAGAGAGGAAATGTTGGCGACGCTCATAGAAAAGGTGCCCGATGAAGAAAAAGACTGGTTCAAGGCCCTGGTGAACCTGGGCGGTAGGGCCAGCATGTTCAGCGAAGAACACGATCTCTATTGCGAGCTGTACCTTCACGCCCTGTTGCGACGCGGCTTTCTCGGCATAGGGAAGCGCCTGGTTGAAGCCGGGACCATCGATCGTCCCGACGACACCCTCTTTCTGAACCCGGATGAAATCGACCAGGTCATGCTGGCCCCAGAATTTCATAAACTACAGTACATTGCGAAACGGCGCCGTTCCAAGTGGGAGAAGGAACGATTCGCGGAGACCCCCCCCGTCTTTACGGACAGGGAGAACTTTGATCAGGCAATCGGCATGGATCTCATTCCTTCCGAGGATGTCATTATCCTGAAGCTGGTCGTTGGGGAGATGCCCAACGTAAAGCCGGAATTAAGGGCCGATATGTATGGTGTCTGCGGGGCACCGGGAGTCGCAGAGGGACCGGCGCGTGTCATAATGACCTACGACGAACTCAAAGAGGTTCAACCCGGTGAAGTTCTGGTCTGTCCGGGAACCAATCCCGCCTGGACGCCGGTTTTCGGTATTGTCAAGGCCGTTATCGCCGACAGAGGCGGAACCCTAAGCCATACCGCAATCGTGGGCCGGGAGTATGGGGTGCCGACATTAGTAAACAGCTTTGAGGGTACCGCGAAGATCAAAACAGGTATGAAAATCAAAGTTGATGCCACAAAGGGCGCCATATACTTTTTGGACAAATAATCCTAAATGAGAATAAGGATTCAAAGATCAAGAGGATTCAGTATTGGCCGGAAACCGCCCCGCCAGAAGAATTTGAACCCATGTTCAGGTTATGGAATGAGTATAAAGATCAAGCATTAATGGAACTGGCTATCAAGACCATAAACACGAAAAAATGAAGCCTCCCCGCGCTCCCGCGCAGGGCATCCTGACAAATATGGCGGAACTCTCCATAGCCATGAACCCTCCTTCGTCTGTCCGCCTATCGTGGGCCAGCCCTTCGGCCGTGAGCTCAGGGCCGAACGGCTTCGGAGGACTCTCCTTGCCACTCATCCCCGTGCACATCACGGGGTATTGGCTGTCCGACTTAAATACACTTTCAGACGGACAGCAGCTCTCTGTCGTAACCATTCGATCAAACAAAGGGAAGAACCAGATGATGGGGGTGCCTTAAGTAAAAGATTTGGATCCGTATTTATTATCATAAAGGAGGATCATTTATGACTCACACCCGAAAAGAAATCGCGAGTTGGCTTGACACATACTTCGAGGCTGTTAACAGCCACCAAGGGGCTATAGAGTCAGTTGCCGAACTCCGGAAATATTTCTCGGATGACTTTGAGTTCCGAATGTACACGTCTAGGAAACGCCTAAGTGAACCACCTCTGACCAGAGACCAGCTTCTGATGCTATTCATCCACCCTGGTCTGCTCGAAAAGCTCATCCCTAAATATTATGTGATCGACGTTGATTCTCTGGTGGCCGTCGTTCAGTTCGAAATATGCTTTCGTGATGAAAACTCCGGCAAGGAATGGCCCCCCAGACAGGCGAGTGCCCATTATCACTTCAAACCCGATGGGACGGGGGGAATTCAAATCGGAAAGATCCAGTATTGGACAGAAACCTTCACTGAAGATTTCGACTCGATGTACGAACAGTGGTGGCGTGCCAAAGACGAGGCCTTGGCTGAGTTTGGGATCAAATACCTCAAGACCGGTTCTGTGGGTTAGGTCTCATCCTGTGCGCTCCGGCCATAACCAGGTCGATGCTAGACTGGTGGCGGGAGAACTGTTATTGGCGTAAACCTTTAACTGGAGGAGGAAAGATGGCGAGCAAAATAGATGAGAATAAATGTCTAAAGTGTGGATTGTGTATCGATAACTGCCCGCATCAAGCCATTAAGGGCAAAGGTGAGTATAGGGTGAGCACTTCAAAGGTCTTTGAGTTGGTATGGATCGACCCCGAACTGTGCCAGGACTGCGGGACATGCACGTCGACGGAGTACTGGTGTCCCGGCCAAGCCATATCTGCAGACGTGGAAACAAAGACCGAGGACAAAAAGAGAATTGACAAAGCTGCCAAAGGAAAAAAGTATTCCAAATATATATACTATTATGACGGCGACTGGGAGTTGCCGGAGGAGGCGAAGGATATCCCGTTCCAGATGATCACGCGGTTTGATAACGCCGTCCTGCCGGGGAGTCACTTCTACTGGTTCCAGTGGATCATGCCTCACGATAAACCATTCATGGAGGTGGGCCACCCGCCGCACATTCACAGGGATCATGAGCTCGTCTTCCAGATCGGCACCGATCCGGACAATCCCGAGGACCTGGGGGCGGAAGTCGAAGTGTTCTTAGGGCCGGAGATGGAGCGGCACGTGATCACAAAGACCTGCGTGTTGTTCTTTCCGGCCAACTTTGTGCACTGTCCATGGCGGCCTCTGCGGACGTGGCGTCCTTGGATTTTTCTGGAGGTCAACCAGGGCCCGGAGCACACCGAAAAAGGCTACCACCATCTGCTGACACCGGATCAAATTGCCAGCCAACCAACGATGTCCCACTTCGAGGACGAGGGCTACTAGTGCAAGCATCCAAAAAGTCTCCACCGTGGTTGACAACCAATGGGGTACCTTGAGCCATGCGCCATGTGCCTTGCGCCGCTATTTCAGGGGCCGAACCATGAGACATTTTTGAGATGGATTCTGGTAAAGATGTAAACAATCGTGCAAACACAAACCGATTGGTTAAAAACAAGGAGGCCATATGACTATCAAAAGAGACGAAAAAAGATGCGTATCGTGCGGCTTGTGCATAACCCAATGCCCGGCCGGTGTTTTTAAGGGTGAAGGGGAGCACACGGTAGGTCAGTCGCGTGTATTCGAATCGATAACACTCGACAACGACCTATGCACCGAATGCGGTGAGTGCACGGCATACCAGTTCTGGTGCCCGGCTGAGGCCGTTTACGACGACTCAACGGAAAAAACTGCCGGTACCGAGGCACGGGTCGAAAAAGGAGACGACGGCAAGAAGTACACCAAGTTAATATTTGAGTACAATGAGGCGGAAGATCCTTTCGCGCAAATGATCGGAGAGGAGGTGCCCTTCAATCAAATCATGCGGTTCAACAGCGACTCGTTCCCGGTTCCCGGGGCCAACTTCAACTGGGTACAGTGGATCATGCCTCACGACAAACCTTTTCTGGATATCGGTCATCCGCCTCACATCCACAAGGATCCGGAGCTTCTTTTCCACATCGGGGGCGATCCGGACAATCCCACCGAATTGAATTCAGAGGTTGAGTTTTATCTGGGTGTAGAAATGGAAAAGCACGTACTCACAAAATCATGCGTCATCTACATCCCGCCCAATGTCGTCCATTCTCCTTGGAAGCCTCTGTATACGACGCGTCCGTGGATATTCATCGAAGTCAACCAAGGGCCGGCCCACACCGAGAAAGGCTATCACCAGTGTCTGAAGCCCGAGCAGTGGAATTCTCCGGATCTTATGAGGCCTGCATTCGCTGACGACAAGTACTAGTGTCTCGCATCGTTAGTTTATAGCCTCACACGACATGAGCGGATTTTTAGCTTTTGCTGATAGCTGAATGCTGACAGCTAAAAGCGTCTTCTAAAATATATGTCTCGCGGGGAGGAAATTAAAAATGGAAATCAGCTATGAAAACATTTTAGGCTGGTTTGATATTTACTTTGAGGATGTGAATAAAAACCAGGGGCCGCTCGAGAAGGTGATGAATTTGAAGAAATATTTTACCGCGGATTTTGAATTCTGGATGTACACCGCACCCCCATTTTTCGAACCACCACTGTCCCGCGAAGGACTCCTCATGCTCTTTGTCCATCCTGGTCTGCATGAGGCCCTGCGACCCCAATATTATGTGGTTGATGTGAAACGGATGATGGTCGTTGTACAGTTCGAGTTACAATTTACCGATGAAACGTCTGGGAAGGCATGGCCGCCGAAGCAGGCAAGTGCCCACTACCATCTCATACTCGATGATAATCAGGAGTTAAAGATCAAGAAGATTCAGTATTGGACGCAATCATCTGATCCTGATGTCACGGCGCCGATGTATGCGTTGTGGACTGAGTATAAAGAAAAAGCATTGACGGATCTTGCGATGAACTTTATAAGGAAAGGGTCTTAAGACCTGTGGTAGGGGAAAGATGCGGTTGTTCGGGGATTGAATCTAATAAACCAATCCATAAACCATCATACAAAGGAGGCATTATTATGAAAAATCAGATACGATTCACATTTTTCGCTATTCTCATTTTGGTTTTTCTTTTTCCTTTTCTAACCACAGCCACGGCCCAATCCAAGGCGAAACCCATAGAGCTCAAGGTCGCCACATGGAACCCACCGCAGATCAACCTATCAAAAACCATGCGAAAGTGGGCGGACATGATCGAGGAGAGAAGCGGAGGACGCGTTAAAATCACTTTTTACTGGGCCCAGGCCCTGGCCGCGTATCTGGATACCTATAGGGCCACCCAAAGCGGCATCGCCGAAATGGGCACATGGGTAATCGGAATTATTTCCGGTCTGCATCCACTTAACGAGTACAATTCATTGCCCCTCCTGGGCTATGACTCCATGGCAACGGGCACCACGGTGTATCACGAGATGCGAAAGAAGTTTCCCCAGCTCGACGGCGAATTCAAAGGCATGAAACTCCTATATGCATGCTTCATGCCCGCCTACAATTTCCATTTTACTAAAGCGGAGGTCAGGGTCCCGGAGGACATTCGCGGGATGAAGCTTCTGGCTGGCGGCGCCTGGACCGATTTTGCTGAATCCCTTGGCTTCGTCAACATCCCCAAGGGGCCGCCGGATTGGTATATGTCTTTACAAAAAGGACTTGTTGACGGGCAATATATCCACTGGCCGGCTGCTTTCGCCTTCAAGTTAATGGAGCTGTACTCCTCGCACACCATAGCCGGAGGAGCCGGCTTTGGTATGCAAATGCAGTGTATGTTCATGAACATGGATGTCTGGAACAAGCTCCCTGATGATATCCAGAAGATATTTATGGACCTGCAGCCCTGGGCACAAGAGGAGATCATAAAGATGGATACCGCAGAGGAGGAAAGGGGGATAGCTCAGGCCAAGAAGATGGGCCAAAAGATGATTTATCTCACACCCGAAGAGATACAACTATGGACAGAGGCCACAGCGCCCGCTCGCGATAAATGGGTCGCTAATATGGAAGCAAAGGGCCTGCCCGGTAGGGCCGTCTATGAAGAAGCCCGACGCCTGATTGCCATATACAATAAGTAAGGGGCATGAATTGCCATGCCGACAATGAAAAAAACACACTTCATAAAGAGGACGATCAATTCAATAAGCAGGGGCATGGGCTTCATCGCTATTTGTATTCTGGTGGCAATGATGATTTTAACCGTGCTCGATGTGTTCTTGCGTAGAGTGTTCAATAGTCCCATCCCCTTCAGCTTAGAACTTGTGGAGTTTATGATGGTTGTGACCGGTTTTCTGGGACTGGCATGGTGTGCGATGAGCGGGGCGCATATCAGGGTGGATCTGATCGTATCCAGAATGCCGGCAAGGGCGCAGGGAATCATCGACAGCCTCTGCTACTTGGCGGGCTTCGGTATTAGCGCGATTATAGCCTGGCGAAGCGTTATGGAAAGTCTGGCTATCCGGAAGCTTCATACCGAATCAACTGTTCTGGGGATACCCATATTCCCGTTCTATTGGGTGGTGGCCGCCGGCTTTGCCGCACTGGCCCTGTCGATCTTGATACTCCTGGCCAGATCCTTGAAGGAGGCTGCAAAGGGATGAGTCCGGAATACATCGGTCTGATCGGCGTCGGGTTTCTCGTTGTTCTCCTGTTCATGCGGATGTGGGTCGGGCTCGCCATGGCCGTGCTGGGCTTCTTAGGCTATGCCGCTATCACGAGTATCAAAAATGCTCTTCTGGTAGCGGGGTCCGTCCCGTACAGCGCCCTGGCGAACGAGGCCGTCGCCGCCGTACCTCTATTCATCCTTATGGGGGTCGTCGTCTCCAATACCGGCGTGAGCGGGGATCTGTACCACGCGGCCTATAAGTGGCTGGGGCAATTGCGCGGGGGACTGGCCATGTCGACGGTTGTGGCATGCGGTGGTTTTGCCGCTATGTCCGGTTCCAGCGCAGCCACAGCCGCGACCATGGGTAAAGTGGCTCTTCCTGAGATGAAAAAATATAACTATGATGAGAAGCTGTCCACCGGTGCAGTCGCAGCCGGCGGAACCATCGGCATCCTCATCCCTCCCAGTATGGGATTTATTCTATATGGAATCCTCACCGAGGAATCCATTGGTAAATTATTCATGGCGGGGATTATCCCGGGAATCCTCGAGATATTGTTCTATATCGCAGTCATCTTCATCCTATGCCGGTCCAACGCAACGCTCGGCCCGGCCGGACCGCAAATAGGTTTTATGGAAAAAGTTGCGGCGCTCAAATATACCTGGGCCATGCTGGTCTTGTTCCTGCTGGTTATGGGGGGGATCTACGGCGGGTGGTTTACCCCAAGCGAAGCCGGGGCGATCGGCGCTTTCGGGGCGATAGTCATCAGCGCCGTTTCAAGGAAGATGACCCGTGAAAATCTGGTGACCTCTATTTTGGAAGCGGCGCGTACCACCGCGATGATTGTGCTCATCATCGCCGGGGCTTTTATTTTCATGAAATTCATGGCCGTAAGCAGACTGCCCTCCTGGCTGGCGGATTTTGTCGCAGGTCTTCAGCTTCCTCCCATGGTCATCATGCTGCTCATCCTGCTTCTGTATATCATCCTGGGCATGTTCCTTGACATCTATGCCGCGATTCTTCTAACCCTTCCGATTCTTTTCCCTGTCATTGTTTCTCTCGGCTTCGATCCGATATGGTACGGGGTGGTTATGGTCAGAGTCATGGAGGTGGGACTCATTACCCCTCCCATGGGTTTAAACGTCTTTATCCTTGCGGGAGCGACCAACACCCCTCTAGGAATCATTTTCAGAGGCATCGTCCCATTTCTAATAGCCGACATACTGCATATCGCCCTTCTGGTTGCCTTCCCGGGGATATCTCTGTTCCTGGTAAGAATGATGTAACAAGGGAATGGGGATTAAACATGGATGATAAGCCGTTGATTTACTGGTTCGAGGAGTTGGGGCCTGAGCATAATGAGCAGGTCGGGAAAAAATGCGCCAACTTGGGTAATATGATACGCATGGGGTTGACGGTTCCCCCGGGTTTTGCACTTTCCATCGATATGTATCGAGAGTTCATCCGGGCAACCGGTGTCGATGATGCATTGGCCTCTTGCGTTAAAGAAAGCGGTGAGTTGAAGGGCGCCGGAATTGAAATGTTCGAAGAACTGAGTGAGCAATTACGAAGCGTGATCGAGAACCAGGAATTGCCTTCCTCTCTCAAAGAAATGATATCGTCCCATTATGGGGCGCTTTGCGAGAAAACAAAGAGTGAAAATCTGGCGGTCTCGGTCCGATCGGCCGGGACAGAAAGCCGGCCCGGTATGTTTGAAACCTATCTCAACGTATGCGGCATTCATGGGGTATTGGACAAAGTGAAAAAAGTGTGGTCCAGCGCTTACACGCCGCGCGCCATAGCGTTTCGGGCCAATAAGGACCTTCCTATCCTGGGGGACGAATTGGGTGTTGCGATTCCAAAAATGGTGAATGCCCGTTCTTCAGGTATCGTGTTTACGGTCAACCCGGTGGATGGTGATGCTTCACGGATCTTACTGGAAGCAAACTGGGGGCTCGGTGAAGGTGTCGTGAGTGGTGCGGAGAGTGTAGATGGCTTTGTGGTGAATAAAAAAGGGTTGGAGATTGAAGGCGCCCATATCGGCAATAAGTCCAAATATGTGATTTATTCGGAAAAGGGTGCGGACTGGACGGATGTTCCGGGTAAAATGCGGCATTTGCCCTGTATCAGTGATGATGAGATTCGTGAGATTGCCGGAATCGCCAGATCTGCCGAGGAAAGTCTGGGTCGTCCCCAGGACATGGAATGGGCCATCGATCAGGATATCCCTTTTCCAGAGAGCTTGTTCTGGCTTCAAACACGTCAGGCAAAAGTGGCGGCCAAGAAGAAGGAATCACCTGCTGAACATATCGCTGATTTAATGGCAAAGAAAATAAGCGGTTATTAACTGATACAATCCGTTCAATTCAGACATGTTTGTTTGGAGTGCCGATCAACGTCTAAGAATACCTTGTATAACCCAATAGGTGGAAATAGATCATTATCACGAAGAGCAAGTTTATCTTTGAGATGAGTTGCTTGAAATTTTCAACCCTAAACTCAGAAAGGTTTAACCAAGGCCATTAATTTTGTATAGAGAGGCGGAGCATGAAAATGGGAAAGGAATGGACAGATTTATCTCCCGATGAGAGACGTGAGGATCGTTTTAATCGTTGGCTTTCACCGAGTGGTATTCAGTCTTCGGGTGCGGAAGCCAAAGAAAGATATGAGGCAAGGGTCACACGATTTATAAAAGCCATAAAACTTGAGGAACCCGACCGGGTGCCGGTCATGCTTCCCGTTCAATTTTTACCCGCCCCCTATGCCGGATCTTCTTTAAAGACCGTCATGTACGATTACGAAGAATTAAAACGGTCGTGGATAAAGTATCTCAATGATTTTGAGATGGATTCTTTTATCGGCTGTGGTCTCGTTTTTCCGGGCCGGATGCTGGAATTAATAGACTATAAGATAGTGCTGTGGCCCGGGCATGGTCTGGACGATCATATACCGTCATACCAGTATGTAGAAGGCGAAAATATGAAGCCGGAGGAATATGACGCCCTGATCAATGATCCCACGGATTTTCTCCTGAGGACCTTTTTGCCCCGTTCCTCAGGCGCCTTGGCCGGTTTCAGCAAACTCAACCAGATGACCCCCTTCATCGGTATACCGGTTTATTATATCACTCAGTTTGCTGATCCAGAAATCCGCGCTTCGGTCCAGGCGCTTCTGGACGCGGCCCAGGAAGGGATTAAATGGATGGGTACCGTCATGGAGGTGGAATCTGCTGCCCTGCAGAAAGGGATTCCCAATATCTGGGGGGGGATGTGCGGGGCTCCCTTTGACCTGATCGGCGATATGCTGAGAGGCACAAAAGGGATCATGATGGATATGTACCAGCGGCCTCATAAACTGATTGAAGCCATGGAGAGAATAACACCCATCGTGATCCAAGAAGCCGTGGGGAGTGCTAATGTGACAGGGTGCCCGATTATTTTCATGCCCCTGCACAAGGGAACGGGCGGTTTCATGTCCAATAAACAGTTTGAGACCTTCTACTGGCCCACATTTAAAAAGGTCATGATTGGCCTGATAGAAGAGGGTTTAGTCCCCATGCCCTATGCTGAAGGGGACTACATAGAGCGCTTGGAGATAATCAGCGATATGCCGAGGGGCTCGGTGATATGGTTTTTCGAGCATATGGACATGGTTAGAGCCAAGGAAGTTCTGGGAGACAACGCCTGCCTCGCTGGTAATATACCCGGATCCGTGTTGTACACCGGTACGCCCCGGGAAGTAAAAGAAGCGTGCCGCAGACTCATTGAAACTTGCGCTGAAGGCGGCGGGTACATTCTTGCAGGTGCCGTCCATATGGATGAGGGAAACCCTGAAAATCTCAGGGTCATTATGGAAGCAGCTGAAGAATATGGGGTATATTAAGAAAGGAGATAGAATCCGTATGGAGTCGACTAAAAAATATATCATCACTGAACTTAAAAAGGATATTGTTGAAGCGCCCTGGACGAATCGTGTCATCCCTCGGGCCGGGAACGGGAAAGGCGGGCGGGTATTGTGGATTGATGATGATGTGATGCCTGGATCATTTTACGTGGAGACGGCGTGGGCTTTTCCTATGGCGGAAGAAACGAAACCGGAAAGTGTGGCTTCTCCGCATAAACATGACCATGATGAAGTTCTGTGTCTGTTTGGTACAGATCCGCAGGACCCATATGATCTGTGCGGGGAAGTAGAATTTTGGTTAGGTGGCGAAAAACATATCTTGACGAAGAGTTGTATCATTTTTATTCCTAAAGGCATGGAGCATTGCCCATTAATTTATCATCGCGTGGATCGACCCATTTTTAACTTTACGACTCACCATGGAAAAATGTACTATTGAATGATAGGGCTAATCGAGGGATTAGAAGATTTAACCCATGACCTCTTCCTTGATGATGCCGCTTGATTTACGAAAGGCTATTTTCTTCCATGCCCTGCTATTCAGCACAAGACTGCCCAGTCTAAAAACATAGAAACAGCCTGAGACCGCCATGTGTCCGGCCGTTTTTTTTTGACTTGGAAACGAAAGTTTTTCTTGATTGCCCTGTAAGAAAACGAGCTCTTATCAATTTTTTCAATGATTTAGAAGGGGACATATATCAAAGGAGGATGTATTAATGTTCGAGTTGAAACCTGTCACGCCTCGGGTGCAGAGACTTCGGCAGCGATACAGGGACACCATACCGTCGCTGGACGCCGAGCGTACAAGGATCATCACCGATTACTACAAGAGAAGTAAAAACGAGGTTCCCATCATACGCCGCGCCAAGGCGCTATATGAGATCCTTGCAAACATGACGGTGAGGGTTGAACCGGACGAGCTCCTTGTAGGCAACGTGGGAAAACACTTTCGCGGTTGCAATATTTGGGCTGAATACAGCGGACTGACCTGGCTCGTGGAAGAGCTGGACAGCGGCATCTTCGATAAAAAGACTATCTCAGACAGCCTTATGCTGCTGGACGAAGAGGACAGAATGTATCTGCGCTCGGTCGAGGGCTTTTGGCGGGAGAACGGTCTCAGCGCCAAGGTGGATG
>Ga0209536_100012739_pt1 | contig 12198 bp, 12 predicted proteins | sample DeeMarSeWOR28_12_FD_187461 | JGI IMG/M metagenome (GOLD analysis project Ga0209536, IMG submission 187461) | Marine sediment microbial communities from White Oak River estuary, North Carolina - WOR-2-8_12 (SPAdes) (version 2) | ecosystem: Environmental > Aquatic > Marine > Intertidal zone >...
GCGGATGGCAGACTTGTGCGCGTTTCCCTGCGCATCTGAGCTTCGATGATATCGACAGCATCTTTGGCATCTTTCAATCCGCAGTTGTGGGCTTCGCGGTAAATTTTGACTGCCTGGATTTTCTGACGTTGAGCTAATAGTTGTTTGATTTGCTCTTCCAGCAGAGCATGATTTCCCAGACCGGGTTGCATCGGCGGAGGATGTGCTGGTCTCCCGTGCCACATTTCTGTTACCGCATCTTTGGCTTCTTTCAAACCGACACCTGTTGCTTCGCGATAAAGTTTGATGGCATCGATCATTCTTCTCTGGCCAATCAATTCCCTGATTTGGGCTTCTTGTTGGAATGAAATATCGGTCATGCGAATTTCCTTTAGAAAAAAAACAGGGCAGGATATTCCCTGCCCTGTCCGTTTCTAATCTTCTTTTTCTTCCTTGCGCAGTGCCGGGAAGAGCAACACCTCACGGATGGAATGTTTATCGGTGAAGACCATTGCCAGCCGGTCTACACCCATCCCGAAGCCGCCGTTGGGGGGCATGCCATAGCGCATGGCGCGCAGGTAATCTTCATCGAGCGGATGGCGTTCTTCGTCGTCTGCGTCGTAATCACGGCCCATTTCAAGGAAGCGCTGCTCCTGGTCGAGCGGATCGTTCAACTCGGTGAAGGCGTTGCACAACTCGAAACCGGAAACATAGCCTTCGAAACGTTCCACGGTCAGCGGATCGCCAGGTTTGGACTTGGCCAACGGTGAAATATCGCGCGGATAATCGTACAGGAAGGTCGGCTGGATCAGGGTCGGCTCGAGAAATTCTGAGAGCAGATAGTCGATCAGTTTACCGCGCGTCGCATCCGGGTCCGGCGTATGGTTATTGTGTTTGGCAACAATCGCTTTGAATAATGACTCGGCATCCGTGTGTTCAGCAATGTCGATGCCGCTGGTTTCGAGAATGCCCTGTCGCATTTCCAGCCGCCGCCAGGGAGGCGTGAAGTCCAATTCTTGACCTTGATACGTGACCTTATAGCTCCCGGTCACTTCTTTGGCCGCATACGACACCATTTGCTCGGTCAATTCCATCACTTGCAAGTAATCGGCATAAGCCCAGTAGAACTCCAACTGGGTGAACTCCGGGTTATGTTTGTAGGATACGCCCTCGTTGCGGAAGTCGCGGCCAATCTCATAAACCTTTTCCAGATTGCCCACCAGCAGGCGCTTGAGATACAACTCGAACGAGATGCGCAGGTACATGCCCTGGTCAAGTTCGTTGTGGTGGGTTGTGAAAGGCTGAGCTGCCGCGCCGCCATACAGCGGTTGCAGGATGGGAGTCTCGACTTCAAGGAAGCCATGCTCGTCAAGGAACCTTCGCAAGGCTTTGACTAAGGCAGCCCGTTTGCGAAATATCTCGCGTACATCCGTGTTCACGGCCAGGTCCGCGTAGCGTTGGCGGGCGCGCAGTTCCGGGTCTTCTAGCGCCGCATGGCGAACAACTGTGCCGTCTTCGAGCGTTTCGTCTTTTGCAGCCGGGAGCGGTGTCACGGATTTGGCGAGCAGTTTGAAGTCGTGGACAAGAAGCGTAACTTCCCCGGTGCGGGTACGCATCATCATGCCGGTCGCCTGGATAAAATCGCCCAGATCGAACATGTCGTTGAAAAAATCAACATTGTTTTGACCGATCTCATTGACGCGGAAGAACAACTGGATTTTGCCCTCACCATCCTCGATATGCGCAAAGGTCAGCTTGCCCATCGGCCGGGATGCGCGGATGCGCCCTGCCAGCGTAGCCTTGACTTCCGGCATTTCGCCTTCCGCAGCGACCTTTTCGGCAGCTTCGAATTCAGCAATGATCTGTGCGCTTGTGTGTGTGCGCTCGGCGCGGGTGGGGTAGGGTTCGATCCCCTCGGCGCGCAGATCTTCTAACTTTCGCAGTCGGATTTTTTCTAACGATGTGTATTCTGGCATGTTTCTTCACTCTTTCCTGCTCCTCCCCTATTTTTCTTAGAAAAATGGGGGAGGCCGGGTGGGGGTTTAAAAAAGCCCCGCGCTTCCCTGGACAGGTGCGCGGGGTAAAAGTGCTTGCCCCTGGCTATCCGATCTTGACGATACGGACCTTATAAAAGCCATCGGGTGTTTCTATTTGCACCTCGTCTCCAGCGCGATGGCCCAAAATTGCCTTCCCCATCGGCGATTCGTTCGAGATTTTACCTTCACGCGGGTTGGCTTCTGCTGCGCCTACGATTGTATATGTTTCTTCTTCGAAGCCATCTTCCTGGATCGTCACAGTGGCACCAACCTGGATTGTATCAATTTTCTTTTTCTTATTATCTTCGATCACGCGTGCCGTTGCAAGCAGTATTTCCAATTCCTGAATGCGACCCTCTACAAAGGCTTGTTCGTTCTTGGCGGCTTCGTACTCAGCATTCTCGATCAGTTCGCCACCTTCCATCGCCTCGTGCAGGCGATCGGCAACTTCCTGTCGCTTAGCGGTGCGCAGATAATCGAGTTCATCTTGTAGTTTTTCGAAACCATCCTTGGTCAGGAATGTGCTTGTCATAGTTTTGTCCTACGAATAGAATTTGCATCTCTGGAAAGAGATGCAAGATTGCGGTTAAATCAATTGTCCCGTAAAGCGGCCATAATATATCATAATTCAGGGGTAGAATCAAGACACATCTGGACTATTTACTTCCAAAGTAAAAACCCACCTCGTTCTGAGCAATAGGAACGGATGTCTTCCTGCATCTGCTCTGTACTATCGAACAGCGAACTCAATTGAGATTTATAGGCCAGTGTCGCCTCGATCCACGCCCTCAAGCCTGCTTCCGTTATGGGATGCAGGGATTCTTTCATCCCGGTCACCTGCGGAACCAGCACTTCTGGTTTCCAGAGGAGATAGGGGATATCGGCCGTATACCACAAAGGACGATTTAGCCGTTCCACAGCCTGCCGCACAAGGAGGTGGTCCACATGGCCGCCAATCCCCAGTTGACAGATAACCTGGTCATCTGGTTGCAAGCTGGCGGCAATGGTTTGTGCAATTTGGTCAGGCAAATGGCTTTCCGCTGCGTGTGGTTGGACGAAGATGTCCAGGTAGAGCGGTTCGCCATCTGTACCGCGGCGGTAGATACAATCTGGCACATCGAAATGGACAGTTTTCGCTCCCACGATACCTGCTGCTTCCACATCTTCTGCGCGGCGTAATTTTACGGTCTCTTCTGCGGTTCCAGTGCCCCATTGATAGTGCATCACCTGCGCAAAGGGTGTCAATTCGCCCGGCGGCGGGAATCCGCATACGATGGTCCAGATTTCGACCGGGTTTCCGGCCTGGGTTTGTTCATAGATGAAGCCGCCTGCCGAAAGGACAGCGTCGTCCAGGTGGGGGGAGATATATATCCAACGCATGTACATATTTAACCACAGATGCTCATCTGATGCGAATATAATAGCGTGGGAGATTTTATGCCTACATTGCCGTTAGAAGGAATCCGTATTCTTGACTTGTCACGTTTGTTGCCGGGACCTTATCTCACGCAGTTATTAGCTGACCTAGGTGCAGAGGTCATCAAAGTAGAAACGCCATTGGCCGGGGATCATGCACGCCTGGCCCCGCCCGAACTGGGATTGGGCAAAATGTACGAGACCATCAACCAGGACAAAAAGAGTCTGGCGCTCAACTATCGCAACCCACGCGGACGCGAGCTCTTCATAAAATTAGCCACAACTGCGGATGTGGTGCTGGAAGGTTTCCGCCCGACCGTCGCCGATAAATATGGCATTGGTTACGAAGCTGTCTGTGCGGTAAAACCGGATATTGTCTACTGCTCGCTTTCTGGTTATGGGCAGGAAGGCCCCTATCAGCAACGCGCCGGACACGATTTTAACTACCTGTCCATTGGCGGAGCATTTTCCCTTAACGGACGAATGGGTCAAAAGCCGACCCCGTATGGTCTGCCCGTAGCTGACCTGAGCGGCGGTATGCTAGCAGCCATCGCCATCCTGGGTGCTCTGGTAGGACGAGAGCGCGGTGGTCAGGGGATGTATCTCGATATGGCCTTGCTGGATGGTGTCATCTCGTGGATGACGCCGTTGGCCTTGAGCGCTCACTTTAGCGGTCTGGATGTGCGTACAGGCACGCATCCCTTAATGGGCGGACGGGCCTTCTTCAACATCTATGAAACAGCGGATGGAAAATATCTCACGCTGGCCGCCATCGAACCACATTTTTGGGGTGAATTTTGCAAAACAATCGGACGAACCGACTTGATTGAACTTCAATATGACCCGGCTCTGAATGCAGAAATGGAAGCAATATTCAAGGGTAAAACGCGTGCTAAGTGGCTGGCTTTGTTTGCAGACAACGACGCTTGCGTGGAACCGGTCAATTCTGTGGAAGAAATGTTGACCGACCCGCAAGTACAGGCGCGTGGACACGTTCATACGGAAGACGGAAAACCAGTTGGGATGCATTCCCCGTTTGTGTTTGCACGAGGAAAACGATCGCCCGCCCCGGCTTTGGGCGCGGATACGCGTACACTGTTAAGGGAAATCGGAGTGGGCGATGAAGAGATCAGCGCTTTGGATGAAAGTGGGATTATTGCAACGGATTAAAATTCTCTTTTCACCGCCGATTCTCGCACATATTTCATTTTTTGGAAAACGTTGTAATTCAGATTCAATAGTTGAATTTGGTCTACAAGTCAGGTAAACTGATAGGGAAGGAGGCTGCAATGGATGAAAGACGTAAACTCGACCGAAAGTATTTGATTGTATATTCGCGCGTGTTCGAACGCAATCTGGGCAAGATGCTCGGATATTTGGGTGACTTGAGCTTGTCTGGTGCTATGATCATCAGCGAACAGGCGCAGACCGTGAACAGCGTGCTCCCACTGCGCCTTGACCTGCCAGATATGCAGCTTTTCAACATCGGCCAATTGGATATCACTGCGCGTGTGGCCCATTGCGAACCGGATATCAATCCCGCCTTCTATAATATCGGATTTGAATTTCTGGACGTGACTGCGGAGCAAAAGGTTACTATCGAAAAAATGATGGATGCCTACGAATTCCGACGCGAGATTCCCAACTACCCTACACCTCCCTCTGCGCTCCAGGGTGATGAGTAATTGAGTACCCATTAATTAAACGGAAACAGGCTCCGGATCCCGAAAGATGCGAAGCCTGTTTCCGTTTAAGAGCTTGGACGGGGGCTTAGCCCCCGTCCAAGCTAAGAAGCCCCTGAATAAGCTTACGGCACGGTAACGAAAAAATTATCGAACAGGATATCCACTCCTGCTTCATCGTAAGTGCTGGCAAGCAGGCCAACATCGCCATTTGCCAGAGTCGTATCTGACACGCTGGTTAGCACAACGCCATTGACATACAAAGTAAGCTGGCTGCCAGAACACTCAGCCTGGATGCGGTTGGTAGCGCTTCCCTGCCGGATGGCATCGAATGGTTGTAACTCGCCATCGCCCGAAATGAGCTGCTGCGAATTCTCTGTGACCAACACGATGCCAGCAAAGCCGTCGCTGGAAATAATGAATTCGTAGAAACTCGCCTGACCGCCCAATCCAGAATACCGGCAAATAATGCCAAAGTCATTGAAATCCGGGCCACCGGCTTTGGTAGCATCCACTTCGATGCGCACATCAGATGGGAGTATTCCATCCAGCCCGGGATTGGCCCAAAAAGTAAAATCGGGTTTGTCGATACGAATACGATACACGCCATTTTCATAATTTGTCAGGCCATCTACATCACTGAACTGATCCCAGCCACTGGATGGATTTGAAAAATCGTCCTGAAATAATACATTGGAAGGTTGCTCAGGTGCTGCCGGGACGGGGTTATCACCTCCTACCAGGCGTGAAACATATGAGCAAGCCAGGCTGGCGAGCAACAAAGAACCGATCACAAGTAACATATGTTTTTTCATGGCATTCTCCTGAACGTTTTCCCCAGTATACCCAATTTAGCTTGATATAATCAGGAGGCGAGAAAATGGGTGCTCGGGTGGGCACCCGCTTATTTTCGCCAAAGTTGTTGTATTTTGTTACCTAGGAGATTTGATGAGCAACTTGCTACCGATTCCCGAATTCTTTGACGCGGGTAAATTGGATCAGGTCTGGCGCATACCTTACGAAGAACGCGCAAAACATGCGCAAGACTGGGCGCTTCAGCACGGACTTCAACCTGCTTCCGCTGACCAGACCAAAACCTGGCTGATGCTGGTGGACGTGCAAAACACCTTCTGCATCCCTGGCTTTGAACTATACGTGGCTGGCCGCAGCGGAACAGGCGCGGTGGACGATAACCGCCGCCTGTGCGAATTCATCTACCGCAATCTGGGTATTATCACCCAGATCACAGCCACGATGGATACGCACAACGCCATGCAGATTTTCCATGCTATCTTCTTGGTAGACGAGGCTGGTGAGCATCCCGCGCCATACACCAATGTGAGCGCCGAAGATGTCCGTGCGGGCAAATGGAAGTTCAACCCGGCGTTGGCAAGCCAATTTGGTATTTCCCCAGAAGAAGGCCAGGAACGCTTGAAGCATTACACAACCATGCTGGAAGAGAAGGGCAAATACGCATTGACCATCTGGCCATACCACTCCATGCTGGGTGGGGTAGGGCATGCGCTGGTTTCGGCTGTAGAAGAGGCGCTTTTCTTCCACTCTATTGCGCGTTTGTCACCGCCGCATTTTGAAGTCAAAGGTGACCGTTCGTTTACCGAGCATTACTCTGTCATCGGCCCGGAAGTGGAAAAAGGCCCACAGGGCGAAATTTTGGGCGAACATAACAATAAGTTTGTGGAAACGCTCAAAGATGTAGATAGGCTCGTGATTGCCGGGCAGGCCAAAAGTCACTGCGTGGCGTTTACGATTGCCGACTTGCTGAATGATATACAAAAAGAAGACCCTGCGCTGGCACAAAAAATCTATCTGCTGGAAGATTGCACCTCGCCGGTAGTTGTCCCGGGCGCAGACTATACTGAGCAGGCCGATGAAGCCTTCGCGAAATTTGCGGAAGCAGGCATGCATCTGGTTCGCTCTACTGACGATTTCCTTACCAAATGATCCCTATTCTCCTCTCTCTATTCCCTAATTATGAGTATCTTTAACAAACAACGATTAACTGACGAAACCTTCAAGCTCGATATCGAGCGTATGCGCCAGGGCTGGTATTCAGACAAATATTTCGAGAATATTGGCCGTATGCTGACTGTCTTGGCTGCCGAAGGCTATTCTTATGGCGGTCAATTTCACAACTTGCCCGATGGTATTTCCCCGTCTGACATCGATGTGGGCAACATGGAAGTGGAAATGCAGTGGTTCACACGCCGCAGAGGTAAGACGGTTGTTGTGGGGGTAGATAAGGCTTTGTCTATGCTGAAGCATTGCAGCGGCTATTGGGCTGGGGACGAGTTTGTGGATACCAGCAGTGAACTGGAAGTGTGGGCGGTTCACGATGGCACGACGGTGCAATATGAAGGTGATCCGACCAATATTCAGCCGGTGCTGCGCGTGCGCGGTCGCTATCGCGATTTTGCGCTGCTCGAAACTCCATCGGTTGGCATCCTGACCCGCTCCAGCCGTGTAGCTACCAACGTGTATGAAACAATGATCGCCGCGTGCGGCAAACCGGTGCTGTTCTTTCCGGCACGTTTCGACCTCCACGAAGTCCAGGCAGCGGATGGCTATGCTTACAATATCGCTGTAAAGCGCTTTAACATGGATTATGCTAAAGAGTTGGGTCCATTTGTTTCAACTGACGCGCAGGGTGACTGGTGGGGTGGTGCTGGCGGAGGGACGGTTGCTCACGCTGCGATTGCATCTTTCCTGGGCGACACTGCCGAAGCCATGATGCAGTTCGCGCGCATCCTGCCGGCGCGTATCCCGCGCATTGCGCTGGTCGATTTCAACAATGACAGCCTCGCCGATTCGTTGGCCGTGTTGGACACTTTGTTTGCCAGATATCGTGAATTGATGGACGCGGGCAACGAAGCCGAGGCCGCCAAATACATCCTGTATGGCGTTCGTTTGGATACAAGTGGCAGCCTGCGTGATGTATCTGTGCCGCCGCTTGGCGATCCAGCGCTGGATTTGGGCGTCACGCCGCGTCTGGTGTTCAACGTCCGTCAGGCGTTGGATGCAGCCTGGGAACGTTGGGATATCCCCACTGGTTGGATGGCGCGCGCGCAGGATTACTGTAAGAACGTGAAGATTGTGGTTTCTGGCGGATTCAAACCCGAGAAAATCCAGAGATTTGAAAAATTATGTGTCCCGGTGGATATTTACGCGGTGGGCTCGTACCTGTTCAACAACAACGGCACTACTGTAACCGATTACACAGCCGATGTGGTGCGTGTGAAAGTACATGACAAGTGGGTAGATATGGCCAAAGTTGGCCGCGCGCCTTGTGAGAATAAGGATTTGGAGAGGGTATGGTAGTAGACCGGGCTGGAGTCGATACCCTTTTGGGCACTTACCGGCAACCCGCGCCTTATAAGGACGCTGCTCTAACCATTGACGCTACTGGCCCATATTTCGAAAACAAAAAACGCTCCCCGCATCTGGGGAGCGTTTAGTACACATAGAAACTCTCTTAAAGCATTCCTGTCCGGCGCGTGGGTCGCTGGTTCAAGGATATGCTTATCAGGGAGAAAGTGTGGTTCATCGGCGCAATTCTACCATGCTAAGGATATGTCCGCTCGATCTTGAACGGCGTGCCCTCCACGGGTTGCTCATCAAACTCACGCGCAGCCAGGTGACCCGAAAACACAGCCTGGGCGATGATATTGGGTGCTTCGGCGTCGCCGATCAGGCGCAGAGAGTTGAGTTTTCCGTCGGTCAGTGCGGGCTGGAGTTCGTAGTACAAACTGTCGTTCGAGATGCGGTCGGTGACTAGTACTACGGAATCGCAGGGGAGGTTGGTAGGTTTACCAGATAAGGAATGGGTCAAGATAACGGCAGCAGGTTGGATTTCCGTAAGAAGCGTTTGGGGGAGCAGTTTGACGCCCAGTTTCATCAGTCTGGCTTGGATTTTGGATTGCTCCATCGTAAATTGCGTCCAGTAGGAAACCAGCGGCGCAGCCGTGACCAGCGTCAGGTCACAGCCGTTCTGGGCCAGGGTTTCGGCCAGCACACCGCCCAGGTAGAAGTGATCGTCGTCGTACAGGATGACGCGGCCGGTGGGTAGGTTCCCGTCCATGATGTCGTCTGGAGTGAATATGTTTGGAAGATCATGGCCGGGGATCGGGTGATGGATGCTGCGCCCGTGGCCATCGCGGCGATACCTTGCGCCGGTAGCCAGAATGACATGCGGGATGCCGGTTTCGAGGATCTCGGCGGCAGTCATTGGGCTGGATGGATAAAGCTCAACGTTGGGCATTTTCTCCAGGCGGGTCAGCCGCCATTCGGCCACGCGCCGCCACTCGGACAGGCCGGGCAGTGCCGACTCTCGGATCACCCGTCCACCGGGTTCGCGGCGCGCATCTAGCAGGGTGACATTGTAGCCGCGCGCGCCGAGCGATGCGGCGCATTCCAGGCCAGCCGGACCAGCGCCCACGACCATAATTTCAGATTCGCTCTTCTTGGGAGCGATGATCTCGGGATGCCAGCCGCGCCGCCATTCTTCACCCATGGTGGGGTTCTGGGTGCAGCGAATAGGCACAAGGCGTGTGTCGCCGGTGACGCAAATATTGCAGCCAATGCACTCGCGGATGTCTTCGAGGCGGTCTTCCCTGATCTTATTTGGCAGGAACGGGTCGGCAATCGACGGGCGCGCGGCGCCGATCATATCCAGCACGCCGCGCCGCACTGCAGAGACCATCGAATCGGGCGAAGTGTAACGCCCCACGCCGACCACTGGCTTGCTGGTCAGAGATTTGACGAAGGATGTGTATTTTTCTTGAAAGCCTTCTTTTTCAAAACGCGATGTGGCCGAATCGTTGCTCCACGTGCTGATATTTACATCCCACAGATCGGGGATTTCGGCCAACATGGCGATAATGTCATGGCCTTCGCCCTGGTGGGTGATGCCACCCTCGCCGAGCAATTCTTCGACAGCGAAACGGGCTACCACGCCGCATGTGTCGCCCACAGCATCTTTGGTGTCTTCCAGCAGTTCACGGAACAGGCGCACGCGGTTTTCGAGTGAGCCGCCGTACTCATCTGTGCGGTCGTTGTAGCGCCGCAACAGGAATTGTGCGGCAGCGGTCATCGCGTGCCCAGCATAAACGTAGACTAAGTCAAAACCCGCACGTTTGGCGCGCAGAGCAGCGGCGCGATGCCAGCGGCGCACGTTACGGATATCTTCCTTGTCCATGCGACGGGTTTGCACTGGGTCATACCCTGTGCCGCCCAGCGTGCCTACAGAAGACGGTCCCAGCGAAACGGCACGTGTGTACAAATTGTTGGCGTCCAGGCCGTTGTAGGCCAGTTCGATGCCCGCCAGCGCGCCATGCGCATGCACCGCTTCGGCCATCAGCGCCAGGCCAGGAATGTCGTCGTCGCTCCACAAGCGGCCTTCGAAATACGGCGACAGGTCGCTGCTGTGGTGGATCTCTATTTCCTCGGTGCAGACCACGCCCCAGCCACCCTCGGCCTTGATGCCACGCATGGCTGCCAGTCCGCGCGGCATGCGGTGGCCGAATCCATTGCAATGGGGGACTTGATAAAAACGATTGGGAGCAGTCACCGGTCCGATTTGAACCGGCTCGAAGAGAATGTCATAAGGGGAGGTCATGTTTCTTTTCCTGTCGATTGGGATGGAGATACTATACCTGCTCTTTATCCTGCGTCAATGGAAGAATTTCCTGACTTTATCTTTTCCCCCCTCGTTCAGACTCCGCCCTGGCCTGCTTCCCCTTCGAGGACGATGCCCGTTATTTATGACGTTTTTCCAACTCCCCGGCTACCTCTGCCGGCGTGACGCCTTTAGCAGCCATCAACACCAGCACGTGATAGGTCAGGTCGGCGATCTCTTCGACAAGCCTTTCGTTCTCCTGCGAGAGCGCTGCCACTACCACCTCGGTCCCTTCCTCGCCGACTTTCTGGGCGATGCGCGGTAATCCAGCGTCGAATAACGAATTGGTATACGAGCCAGATTTAGGATTTTTCTTGCGGTCAAGGATGATGTTATAAAGTTCACGAATATCCATTTTCTATTCTCTATTCTCTAATACTCGATAAAAACAAGTCTGCTCGCCCGTATGACAGGCTGGCCCGGCAGGTTCAACCAGCACTAGCAACGTATCGCCATCGCAATCGTAACGGAGTTCAACCACTTTCTGCGTGTTGCCGGAAGTTGCGCCCTTGTGCCACAACTCTTGACGGGAACGACTCCAAAACCAGGTTTCGCCGTTCTCGATAGTCTTTTGCAGAGACTCGGCGTTCATGTAAGCCAACATGAGTACATCTTTGGACTGCGCATCTTGGACGATTGCGGGGATAAGCCCATAGCCATCATATTTGATAATGGATAATAGATCATGGTTAATTGGTGTTTTTTTCATTCTCTATCCTCCATTAACCGTTCTTATCTTCAAGCCTTTTCCTGCAAGATATGATTTTATCTCTCCAACCGTATACTCCCCATAATGCAGCATGGAGGCCACCAGTGCAGCATCCGCTTTGCCTTCAGTCAGCACATCGTAGAGATGTTCTGGCTTTCCGCCGCCACCGGATGCGATCACTGGAATGCTGACAGCCTCAGCGATGGTGCGTGTCAGTATCAGTTCGTAGCCTTCCTTTGTGCCGTCCGCGTCAATCGAGTTGACCACCAGCTCGCCTGCACCTAACTCTTCACCACGCCTGGCCCATTCGATGGCATCCAGTCCCATACGGGTCCGTCCGCCGTTGATGACGATCTCGTAGCCGGAGGCAATTTCCGGGGTGGGGTCGACGCGCAGCACGTCTATTGAGAGTACAACGGCCTGGGCTCCGAACGCTTGTGAAGCCTCGCTGATCAGCTCCGGTCGTTTGACCGCCGCCGAATTCACATTCACTTTTTCCGCGCCTGCCAGCAGCACGCGCGAGCAATCGTCCACAGTCCGCAGGCCGCCGCCCACTGAAAAGGGAATGAACACCTGCTCGGCCACGCTGCTGACCACGTCGATCATGATGTCGCGCTTATCACTCGAAGCGGTGATGTCGTAGAATACCAACTCGTCGAGACCGTCCTGATAATATTTTTTGGC
>Ga0209536_100012740_pt1 | contig 12197 bp, 9 predicted proteins | sample DeeMarSeWOR28_12_FD_187461 | JGI IMG/M metagenome (GOLD analysis project Ga0209536, IMG submission 187461) | Marine sediment microbial communities from White Oak River estuary, North Carolina - WOR-2-8_12 (SPAdes) (version 2) | ecosystem: Environmental > Aquatic > Marine > Intertidal zone >...
ACGCCACCACCAGAGAACGCAGGGTATAGTACCCGAGCGTCAGGATGGCCTCATCCACCGTGCCGATTTGCTTCGACCGGCCGTAGAAAGAAGAATTCGACAGGCGCAGGACCTTGGCCGTGAGCGCCTGATCCGCCGACAGGACTTTGCCCAGTTCGCTCAGGTCCGTATTGAGGTCGGTGGCCATGATATAGTCCACGATCTCCTTCCTCTCATGGCTGTTAAGGTCCATGACCCTAGGGTCCCGGACATGGACATGGTATCCCCTACCCCCTGAGAAGACCACATCAAGATATCTCTCGTCGAAGGCCAGGTCCCTGAGCAGGAACTCCAAGACCAGCTTCATGATCTCTTCCTTGACCCTCCCAAGCATCTCGGCATATGTCATGTTCTCGTGGCCTTCGATATGGTCGGCATCGATATCGAAGATGAGGTCGGCCCCGAGCCATCCCTTCTGGCCCATGGTCGGGGCTCCCGGCCTTTGGTAATATGCCGATGAATGGTACACATGCCTGGGACCTTTGTTGGCCAGGAAACCATTGATGTCCCGACTACTTAGGAAGGCCGTATGCCTGAGCATCCCCCTACCTTCCCAGAGGAAGAAAGCCCATTCCCGGCTACCATACCTTGGCGGTAGGACCGGTATGTTCCTTGAATAATAGTCCAAGAACCTGTTTCTCAGGAACTCGACCGTCGGGGTTGGTCCTTCCATGACTGCCGAATCATGTTTGGTCATTAATGACTTTCGGGGGGTCTGGTGAAAGTAGCTAACGGCTCCTGGACCCAGGCCAGAACCAGTCCCTGTCGTCATATACCCCGATCCCTAGATCCACCACGCCTCCCTTGGTGGACCCGAAGGCCTTCATCTCCTTCCTGACCGGGTCCACCACCAGGGCCACATGATATACCTCCGGAAATCCAGACCTCTGGGTCTGCAGATCGGTCTCTGACATGAAGAAAACCCTTCACGATGCAGGAGCATATCATGGTGATCTAAAGTTAGATAACATGATGATGGCACAAGTTGGGGATAAAACAAGGCTCGCAGTCCTCGACCCTTCTCCCAGGTTTAGTGTATATGATCGTCTTTCTTCTTTGGAACAGAGTAAGCTTGGCAGGGCAAGTGACGATAGGTCCATAGATCTTCTCTTCTCTCTTGCTAATAATCCAGAAGAATTAAAGAAGCAGTTATACATAAGCTCTAATGCGCTCACCGTGAGGGCTTATGGGAACGAGGGAAGCAGGATTCTGGCGGAGAGAATGGATGTCGCCCATGAAGATATTCTTGCAGTATCTGATTCCCTTCTTGAGAAGGCAAGAATAGAGAGTCCCTCTCTGCTTGGGACGATCGGAGGCGTTCTTCCTGAGAAACCATCCATATTCGCAGTTCAAAATGAGATGTGGTTTGGGGGAAACATAAGTATTAATAAGGGAGAGGAGATGGTTAGAGCTCTTAGGGGTAACGCTCCTCCCCAAACTTTTGTTCCCGCGGAGGTGAGGATTGGAGAATTTGGAGATAGGCCTGCTATTACATCGAGACAATTCTCCGTCTCTACATCGCCTACAATAATGGCCCCAGGGAGTAGCCCAAAAACTCTCCCGTCCTCTGTCTCTTCCTTTAAACCGTCCGACATTCCGTCCCTTTGGGGTACGGCAATTGGGGAGAAGGAGGTTGGGATGGCTATAAGGAAGACAGATAGAAGGATTAAGGATTTCGCCGAGTCAATGCCTGGTTCTGGGTTGGCTAGGAAGCGCCAACCAAAAGTTGTTGAAGGATTTAGAGAGGAAGGTATTGCGGGAGCGAGAAGGAAGGGGTGGACCGGATTTGGTACTGGATGGGATGCGGCTCGCGACCTTGCGACCACATTTTTTATGAAAGGTATATTGGGAGAAGTTGGAGAGAAATTTCTTGGCAACAAACTTTTTAGTTCGGCCATAGACTTTATGGTGAAATCCCTCGGGTTAAAGGACCGTCTCTACAGAAAGATGATCACATCCGATGAGTTTCAGAGGGCTCTGCAGAGTGGAAAAATTATAGAGAGGAAGGGTGAGGGCAGTTATGGCGTAGTGAACATTATGAAAACTGAGTTTCTAGGTCAAGAGTTTAGATATGCTGCAAAGGTCTACACGTCTCCACATGTTACGACCTCAATGGTAGACAGGGAGGTCTTATCATTAGCCGCGGTGCAGCATAAGGCCGCTCCGACTCCCTATGGAAAAGGGTCTATGGTTTTTGGAGAGACTTCAGTTCCCGCGGTGTTTATGGAGGAGATAAAAGGGGCTACCACGCTTACTAAGTGGACTAGGAAGCATGGAATAGTATCAAAGGAAAATCAAAAGATGCTCCGTGAGACGATAGAGGAGTTGCATAGACAGGGGCATGTCCACGGGGATTTGCATACGGCAAACTTCCTTGTTGACGAAAAGGGTCGCCTCGCAGTAATAGATCCTCTTGGTGTTAGAGAGGAGATACTTGCCATGTTCCCCAGAGTAAGCGACAGGGAAACTCTCGTTAGTATTGGGAAACAGCTCGATCTAATGGCCGTTGATAGTATTGCTTCTGAGAAGTCCTCTGACCGCCTGGTTCAGGAGTTATATAGAACTGTGACGGGAGCTATTGCTCCGGCGGAAACTATTCTTCCTGGGAAGGTTGGCGAAGCGTCTAGGGAAGCTCTTATTGCTGCATCCTATTTTGGGGAGGCGGCCAGAAGGGCTGGGCCTGAAGCGGAGCAGTTTGCTCATGGGATGCTTCCCTTAAGGGAGATTCCGACCCCGAAAGGCATTCCATTTAGGGAAACATCCACTGGGGCACCAAAAACCGTTCCCGCACGAGCTCGCCGGTCGGCTCAAAGCAGGGCTGCAGCTGAAGCTATAGCTGAAGGTCGTGAGGCCTCCGTGGCGGCCAGACAGACCCTTCACGTAGCGGCGGTGCAACAGTGTTATGAGAGCGCTTCCGGCGGCGGTAGACGCAGTCAGAGTATGAATCAAAGTATTACCCCGGTGATTGGCAGGAGAAGGAGGAGTTAAAGATAGTGACTTGTAGGTCAATCTGGTTTATTCTGACAATGTCTTATATTTGGAGTTTATAGATGATTGGCGCCGGACATATTAAGAAATCTTTAGGTGGTATAGCTTCTATTCTTCAGGGGGCTAAAGCTGGAAAGGGCATTGTGAAAGGAGCCCTCGGCTTTGCGGCATCTAATCCGGAACTTGCGATGGGGGCTATTGGCGGCGCGAGCGGGTTTATTGCATCTGGAGGATCGGTTGCTGGAACCTTTCTGGGATTTAGTGCTGGAGCAATATACGGTGGCAGGAAGAATCCTTGGGATCCCAAGCGAGGCGGATTTATGGAGAGGGGTGCTAGGAGGTTGGCAATGAAGGGACTTCCGACGACAGAAAAGCTTGTTGGTGGAAAGTTCATAAAAGCGACAATGGCTCCTATACCTTGGGGTAAGATTAAGGCTTACTCTAGGGGAATGAAAGCGGGGTCAGTTGCTCTCGGAACTGGATTGGTTGGCGGAGTTGGTTCCGCTGCTATGGGAGGTGCTTGGGGTCACATTAGCTCGGCTATGTCTGGAAGAGCTTCTCCTGGGTCTACTTATGGTAGCGAGAGAAGAAGTCATTACGGAGCTTCTTTTAGTGGCATGGGTAACGGAACCGTAATGGGTTATTAGTAATGCCTACGATTCGCGAGAGGTTTTCTAATTGGGTAGGGGCAGACGAGACTGGAAGTGTAAACCCGGCGGAGGTAAGAAGCCGCCTGGAGAATTTCTATAGCTCGAGCGCAATGAGCGAGCGCTGGGAGTCTTCCTTTTGGCATAGATCGCCAAGCGGAAAGATGTTTCGCTACGGTCTTGGTGAGGCTGCTGGACGTGGTATGCTTTCTTCTTTCCTTCCGATGGAGGCCGTCGATCCTGCAATCCTTGAGTCTCGGGTGGGAAAGCTTGCAGGAGCCCTTCCAAAGGGCGCGGCGGCAGTGGGAAAGAGGGCTCTTGGAGCAGCATTTAAGTGGCTTGGACCGGTTGTGGTTGGTCACAGACTTTATAGTGAAATTCCTAAGGCTAAGGGAATCGGCGGAAAGCTTAGTAAGACTGGAAGAATATTTGGTGAAGAAGCTATATGGGGAGCTACCATGGGTTTAGGCCTTGCTCTTGGCCCCGCGATTACTGGGGCTTTGCTTGGCTCTGCTATTCCTGGGGCTGGAACTATCGTTGGTCTTGGAGCAGGTCTTGCTATTGGCGCTGCTGGGACATTTGGGTTTAACAAGATGGCAGATGTTGCGGAGATGCCGTTTAGGCTTGGCGCTCGAGGATGGAATTATCTTAAGGCTCGAGGGAGGGCTTCCAGAAGACTCGAAATGGGAGGAAATCTTTCTGCTGGAAATAGAACGATGGCTGCGGCAACAATGAGGCAGAGAGCTTTGCAACAAATGGGTCGCAGTGGAATGAACATGAGATCTCTCTTAGGACGAGAGGCAACCCTAATGCACGTTCGCCTTTAGTTATGTCTAATAGCTCTAGAGTAGTTGCTAATGTCGATTATGGTAGGGATGACTTTCCCCAGAAACTTCACTATGCCTGCGAAGAATGTATTGCTAGTACAAGAAAGAAGTATAAGGGATTTACTTCTGATGATGGAACCCACTATGTAGATGGGTTCTCTATTAACTGTCCGTTTATTCCTCACAGTGAAGAATTTTACCCTGAGAAACTGAAGACTGTTCTCCCTCCAACGGATTGGAAAGAGGTTAATAGTTTAAGGTCTGCGCTGCTTTGGGCTGAGTCAAACCTGCTCGAGCCAGAGTCTGGAAAACCATGGCGGGCCTGGCCCCATCAGCGCGGACCTCTAATGTGTCTTAGTCCTCGTAAGGTATACCGTTTCGGTCGCAGATGTATTCCCGGTCATGTTCTAGTTTTAATGGCAAGTGGTTTATGGAAAAGAATGGATTCCATTCAACCTGGTGAGTATGTCATTTCTAGGGATGATGAGGCTCAGTTCGTTGGAAAACGGGTTGTGGATTTCTGGGAAAATGGTGAAAAAGATGTCTATCGTATAACTCTTACGAATGGCATGTGGGTTGACTGTACGTCTAACCACCCCCTCCTAGCCTGTGTCGAGAGAGAGTGCGGAAACTATTGTGGTGTCGCAGAAACCTGGATGTCTATTGAAGACGGTCTTCACGAGGGAGTGAAGGTTTGCACGCTTAAGGAGGGAAAAACCAATAAAGAGGGAGAAACCAAGAAAAAAGACACTTCTAGACATCAAGAGTTTGTTTCAATTAAGTCAATTGAAAGGATTGGCGTCCAGCCTACTTTCGATATTGAGGTCGAAGACACTCACAACTTTATAAGTAATGGGATCTGTACACATAACACCGGGAAAACAACGATCCTAGCTATTGAAGCATTGTGGTTTGTCTTTACCTCTGGAGGCGGACAGATAAGGGACCCCGACACAGGAGCAATAAGGAACAACCTTAAAGTTCTCATCCTAGCTAAACAAAAGACTCATATAACAAATATTTTTGATAGGATGAAGGAGTTCATTCATGCTGTTCCTGGTCTGACTTCCTGCGTTGCTAGAAAGGTTGGCGGATCTCCGGAGATTCTTAAGCTTACTAACGGAAGCCAGATCACTGGCTTTGCTTCTGGTGATAGCTCTGGGAGTAATGGCGTTGCCGCTCGTGGTCAAGACGCCGACCTTGTAATTCTTGATGAGGGCGCGTTCATTTCTGGAGTGGTGATAAAGCAAGTTGTCTCTCCAATTCTCTATACGGAGGCCACCACTCGTTTGGTCGTTTCTTCTACTCCGTCTGGTATCCCTGGCGATTTCTTTGAAACTGCCTGTATGCAGAGGCCTGACTTTGCTGAGTTTTATGTTCCTGCAACAATGATTCCTCACTGGGACCAAATAAAGGACCAGATAGGAAAGGATATTCCCAATGAAGAGGATTGGAACCAGGAGGTGTTGGCTAAATTCTCTCCTGCTGGCATTGGAGTCTATAAGGAAGAGCTAATTAAGATGGCTCAAGATGACTTCAAGTATGGTGAGGCAAGAAATAATCCTAACTTTGTTTACACCGTTGGAGTCGATTGGAATAAGGAACACGGGACAGAGATTGTCGTGGTTGCGACCCTAAAGGTCCCGCCTCATACCTCTTTTGTGGTCTATGCAGAGAATATCCCTAAGGAGGAATTCACTACGCCTAGCGGAGTAGGTAGGATTGTTGAGCTTAATAAGATATGGTTGCCTCACTGGATTTACGTTGATGCCGGCGGTGGTGAGGGAGGAGCGATGCTTAAGCATCATGGACGTTCCATGGTTGGAAAAGATATTGTCGCCGCTCGCCTTATGAATAACGTTAAGACCTATGACTTTGGATCCAAGATAGAGGTCCGCAACGTTGAGGGAGTAAGAAAAGTTCCCTCGAAGCCATTCATGGTTGATCATTCTGTTAGAAAGTTTGAGCTTGGGGAGATTAGGTATCCCAGGGATGATACCCTTCTTACTAAACAGCTGTACAATTACATAGTTGTCCGTCGCAACAATGGAGTTCCGGTCTACGGGATTAAGGAACCTAAGTGGGGAGATCATAGGCTCGACGCTCTTAACCTTGCTTTGGTTGCTCTTCGTCTTGAATTCCATTCCTTTTATGATGAGGGCATTACCCCAATGGGTATTGGGATAAGGCCTATTCAGAGGGACATAGAGACTGTGCAAGAAGTTGCAAACCGTAGGGTGAAGATTTCTTCTGTTGGTGGTGTTGCTAGTACTTCCTCTAGGGCGGCTATGTCGAGAACTCCTGGGCGAATGGGGAATAGGGTTGTGGTATCTTGGGGAGAAGAACCTCCTGATGAGGCTTGGGATAATTACACTGCTTACCGCTCTCGAGGGAGAAGGGGCAGGTTATTTGAGAGGTAGTTAATGGGACTAGGAATATATAGGGAAGTCTCAGCTGGCGTTTATTCAATCTATAAAGTTGATGGAGCTTCCGATTCTCTCCTTCCTATCACTACAACCCATGATGGTGTGCTAGGAGAGGTTGTTGAGGTAAAACTCTTTATCCGTAACAACAATGCATCTGAGTACTACACCGATATTGAGTTGGAGCCAGTTAGCAAGACTGTTCCTAGCGATGTAATTGGAACTGCTACTGGTCACGGAGTGAAAATGAGGGCTGGTAATACTCAGCCTACTGAGGCAGAGTGGGATGCTATAGACTATGCTACTACGCTCTCATTTAGTGATATCGGGTCATCTGGGAGCGCAGACACAAATACCTATCTGCCATTTTGGTATAGGATTGAGTGCCCTGCTGGAGCTCCCGCCGATAACAAAGAAAACGTAGTTCTTCGACTCTACTATACGGCTAATGTTGCGTAATGTCTGACAAACCCTCATATAGGCTTACTCCATCTGATCAGGAGAAGCTTCGTGGTCATGATGAGATCGAGCAGGTTGAAGAGGACCAGATAATTTATGTTCCCACCAAGCCGGAGGAAAAAGAGCCTGCTGTTGGCGAAAAGGTCAAGGAGGTAAGGCAGCAGGCTAAGAACGTTAGGGATAGAATAGATTCTCTCTCTCAGCGGGTAGATAAGCGTTGTGGTCATCTCAAGGTGGATTCGGGAGAGACACTTGGTTCACCTTTGTTTCAGGCCATGGTGAGAGTTTTTGATGAGAGAACTACTGTTGTAACCTATGACCATTACAAAAGGGCTCTTAAAAAGCGTCAGCAGCTAGCAGAAGAAGATGCCGGGACGCTGAAGGAAAAATAGCAAGATGTCTATACTAGCCGCCGGGATTTCTAGCATAGGTCTAGGGCTGTTCTTTGTTTTTACTGGACTTCTGACCCTCTTTTCTGCGATTGTTCCAATTAACGTTGACAGATATCGAGATTGGAATGTTGAGATGCTTTTCTATAAGATGTATCCGCTCCTGGTGGAGAACTTTATGGGGAAGGGAGACTGCAGAACAGTGCACGCAGTTGGTAATATAGTGGCTCCCTCTACTGGCGGTCCTGTCACCCATATCATTCAAGGTGGAACGGATCTTATCGCAAAAGCGAAGGAGCCCGTTTATCGTCTCCGTGCAGAAGAGGGAAGAACCAGAATTGCCTCTGCCGAACAGACTGGGGAATTCATCGGTTAAAGTTTATGCCGAGCCTTAGAGACGAAAATCCTCTCATTGACTCAGATCTCGAACTAATAATAGAGACCTTCGAGAGAGGTATGGTAAAGAGCAGGGATGTTGATTCTACGATTGCTCCCTTTCGTCGAGATTTAGAGGCCTTTAGAAACCTTCCAACCTCAGTTATTGATTCAATAGATAAGGTTCCTATCCCCACAATTGACAGTTCTAACGAACCGTTAGAAGTGGGCGGGGTTAGAGTCACTACTCCAGAAGAGTTGTCTGAGGACCCAACTGAGGCACATGAGGACGGAGATACAGAAGCCAGTACCATTGAAGAAAAGTTTGCGGAGTGGGTGGCCGAGTGTATTCCCTGCGATCTTCGCAAGTGGAGTAAGCTTGATGCTGATCTTTTAAATGACATCGCCGACGGTTGGAAGGACATGTTCGGCGACGTATTTGATCGGCTCCTCGATTTAGAAGATCTTTTGGATGACGGCGAAAACATTCTTGAACGGGTTTGCGATATTGGCCAGTTTCTTAAGGGTCAATGCCTTGGCGACATAGAGAAGCTGGTTTTCCTCCTTCTCTCTCTCCTTCAGAGATTAGAGCTCGAGCTCTCTGCTGATCTTGGAATCTTTGACAGTCTTGTTATGTCTATCTTAGCTCCCATCTTCAATGAGATGATGGCTAATCTTGACATGATAGATGATTTGGCGCTTTCCCCAATTCGCTGCATGCTGGACGAGCTTAAATATCAGATCGATCGAGCTCCAGCGGTTAGGGATAGAATTGCTAGTGCAACTTCCCCCCCGGGTCCTCTTTCCGAAGAGCTTTCTTTAGCGGAGCGGCATCAAGCTATTCGTCAACGAAATCGGAGAATCTATGAGAGTGGTGCTCAGTCTACGGCCGATCAAGCGGCGAGGGAGCGAGCGGAACAGAGGCAAGAGGAGGAACAGAACGCCCGTCGTGTTCTAAATGCAGTTGGCGAGACGGCCAGGGCGGCACACACAGTTGCTGATAGTCTTAATCTTCTGCAGACCTACATCACCACTGGTTATAGTGCCCTAAAGCAAAAGAAGGATCACGTCTTTCAAATGCTCCAAGATCTAGTCGATGTTGGGTTGGGTAAGTGGAACGATCGGATGGATTTTGCGAGGGGGAAGACCGATCTTCTCGAGCTTATATCTATTCTTATGGCGGTTATTAATGCCGCAGGAGAAGGGTTTAGCTGTGGGGCTGGAAGTGATTCTATTACCGAAGACGAACTGAAGGTTCTTCTTAGTATCTATCGACACCCTTCAGAATCCTTGGAGTTTAGGTTTGAGAATGATAATATTGTTGCGGTGAGGAGAAATCCTTCTGGACCGCAAGATATTGAAAACACTATACGTCCTAATGTGGACGGACCTGATGGTGAGGATCCTGAGGTCTCTAATATAGTGATCAGAAGACCTATTTCTTCCTGCTTGCGGAATGTTACGGAGGATGAAGCGGAAAAGGTGAGTTTGTGGATTCGTCAGCTTGAGCAAGAGGGTTAGTATGGGCTTCTTCCAAAATCTTGCTTCTTCTATTACTGGTATGGCCTTTCGTGAGACCGTTGAAATTCCTCTTACTTCTTCTGATCTTTTAGAGATTGAGCTTGTCAATTTTATAGATCAGACCTCTTCTTCTTCGACTCCAGGTGTTAGAAGAGTTCCCTCTCGTTCCTTAAATGTAAAGTCTCGTGGTCTAACCTACTTTTCGTCTCCTTTCATTCCGAGGGATTGGGTAGAGCCTCAGTATGATCACTACGAGCTGGAAGTAATATTTGATATTGAATCTTACTTTGCCGCGGCGACTAGAAAGAAGCTTTCGTTATTTGAGCGAGAGGGGTTTGAGATCGTTGGCAGCAATGATGAGAGAGTTAAGTACCTTAGAATCAGGCTAGACCAAATTAGGCGTGCCACTGGAATTAGCTTTAACAAGCTTCTACGTCAGACCTGCCGTGATCTTATTGTCCATGCTAACGCTTTCTGGCTGAAGGTTAGGAAGCCAGAGGCTTCTGGTGGTCGCGTTAGGTATGGCAAGAACGGGAGGGAGATAAAACCGGTTGCTGGGTATTTCCCCCTTCCACCTGAAACAATGATTCCTAGGGTAGACAAAAATGGGAATATTGTTGCCTGGAAGCAGGAGATAGACTCTCTTGAGAAGATCTTTAAGGTAGAGGATATAGTTCACTTCTTTACTAATAAGAAGTCTGGTTATCCGCTTGGTGTCCCAAGCATAATTCCTGTTAAAGATGATATTCGTGCTTTGCGAGGAATTGAGGCCAATATAGATGTCCTTATTCATAAGCACTTGTTCCCAATTATCTTGTGGAAGGTTGGTCTACCGCAGCCTGGCCTCGAGGCAAGAAACTTTGCCGATGGGACGGATGAGATAGATGTCGTTGAAGCAAAGATCGCTGAGATGCCTATGGAAGGCTCTCTTGTAGTTAGCGAAAGGTACAATGTTGAGGCTATTGGCCTTGAGAATAAGGCTCTCAGGGTAGAACCTTACCTTGAACACTTTCTTAAGAGACTTCTTGCTGGTCTCGATGTTTCTTCTGTAGACGTTGGTATTGCGGACACTTCTAACTCAAGCACTGCACAAACGCTTTCTAGAAACCTAATTGATAACGTTAAGATGAGTCAGAAGACAATCGAAGATGACGTTGTTCCAGTTTTTGAAGAGCTATTGATGGAGTCTACATTTTCTGAGTCCACTGTCTTAGATGAAGAAAATCTTGTTCATCTTAAGTTCTATGAGATAGATAAGGAGGCGAAGATTGCCGAGGCCAACCATCTTGTAGACCTCTTCCTTAAAAATGGAATAACTCATCCAGAGTTTAGGCTTTCTATTGGTAAAGAGCCCCTTCTACCAGAGGAAGAAAAGGAACTTTTCTGGGAGAAGTTTGGGAAGAAGGAACTCCTAATTAGATCGATAGATGAATCGTCTGGTTTAGGAACCTCAAATAGCACACTTGGTGGAAGGCCTAAAGAATCGTCCGCTACTGGTGGCGGTGGAGGTGTTGATAGTAAGAATCGTCCTGCTAACCAACATGGGAGAAGAAGAAGTCCAAAGCTTTCTCGTGATGCAGTCGGGGATATTTCAACTCACTACAACCCAATACTAAAGTGGCATTTGACCCTTGCGGCTGAGCTCCAGGCGAGGTGGATTGCCGGAGGCGGACAGCTAAACGTTAATCTTGCAGAGGCCGATATGAGAACTGCCTATGAAACTGCCGTTGACGAGTTCTCTGCTATCGTTAGGACTGCTGTTAGAAATAACTATCCAGATCCTTTGAAGGCTTTTGGTATCACCAAAGATGCAACCAATCGTGGCGCCTTCTATATTAGAAAGCTTAGGAAGGAAATTGTTGCTGAGCTTAAGGTAAATCAAAGATCTCCGAATGCTATCTTTGAAGCAAAGAGATATAGGGCTGGCCTAATTTATGATACCGAACTTGCAAGGGCGGGAAATGTTGCACGCTTTCGGTGGTTTAAGCGGCATGAGGTAGATGTCGCCGTTGTAACCGCCGATGATGCTTGCGAGTTTTGCAAGTCTCAATTGACCACTATTAGGTGGAATGATAGACTTGGGGAAGCTAATGTTCCGCCCCATCATCCCGGCTGTGCTTGCATAGTTAGGGGTATGGAAGACAGGAGTTAGTTGGATGAGTGATCTTGAGCTAAGGGACTTTTTTCTTGTGCCCCCTTCTGCTAGCAGGGAGGGTGGCCCGTCCGCAGATCCAGCGGTAAGGAAAAAGGCTCTATCTGGCCGGGGATTGAGGGTTAGGCTAGTTGCATCCCATGCTGGGATGTGCAATCAAAATAATGTGATGTACTCCCCTGCCGGGATGAAAAACTCTACCTTCACATGGGTTTATCCTCAGCCACGACCATTCCAAGTCCACCATGATAACCACGCCGATCCAATTGGAAGGGTGATTGGCTCTAGGTATATTCCCTACGATTCTTCGAGCGTTCCTTCCGAGCAACAAGATGCTTTTCTCCTACTAGAAGATGCTTCTACTAAGAACGAAATTG
>Ga0209536_100012742_pt1 | contig 12196 bp, 7 predicted proteins | sample DeeMarSeWOR28_12_FD_187461 | JGI IMG/M metagenome (GOLD analysis project Ga0209536, IMG submission 187461) | Marine sediment microbial communities from White Oak River estuary, North Carolina - WOR-2-8_12 (SPAdes) (version 2) | ecosystem: Environmental > Aquatic > Marine > Intertidal zone >...
CCAAAAAGACCGCTGCTAAGAAAACCACCGCGAAAAAGGCAGCCCCAAAAAAGGCCGCTGCTAAGAAAACCACCGCGAAAAAGGCAGCCCCCAAAAAGGCCGCTGCTAAGAAAACCACCGCGAAAAAGGCAGCCCCAAAAAAAGCTGCTGCTAAGAAAACCACCGCGAAAAAGGCAGCCCCAAAAAAAGCCGCTACTAAGAAAACCACCGCGAAAAAGGCAGCCCCGAAGAAGGCCGCTGCCCGAAAGGGAAAGGGGAAATAATTCCCGCAAATCTACCTTAACATCTGCAGGCGGACTGCTGATACCCAGCTACTTATCGACAGTGCCAACTGGCGGCTGGTTCGTATTAAATAAGTGCGCGCTGACCATCTCCATAAGGGAGGCGCGCACCAACCTATTTGCACTGCTGAACCTGACAACCTGGTTAAGTATTCATATACAGGATGTCTTCTGTGGTCTCTATGCGGATTTTTTTGTTAATACTGATATTTTCTGCAGAATCTGCTTACCTGCCTGCAGAACGTACCCATGGCTGACCTGGAATCAACTTTTCTGATGCGCATTTATTATTGTAATACACCCTGGTGTCCAACTGGCAGAATGGCTGTTTGTAACGGGTCTTTTTCCCTGAGCCTGCAAAATACAGACCCGGTGTTAACACAACGTTCCAGTCTGGTTCTCATTGCTTCTGCATGGCTTTGTCGATTTCCTCCTGCCTTTCATTGCCAAGGCTCTGGATGGCACGTGCTTTAGCAATAGGTGTCCGTATTTTTTTCACTGCTGTCCCTGCTGCCTTATCTGTCATCCTCTCTATCCTGTCCTTTTCCTCTGCCTGCTGCTCATTTTTTTTTAAACATCCGGATATCACAACAAGAAGAAAAGTGAGAGCTGCAATAACAAGAAACCGATGGAAATTTTTTTTATGCATACATTTTACCCGCCTTTATTTAGTTATAGCCGCTGCCGCGTTGGCCATCATGGTCGAGCGCCGGTGCCCTGCATTGGACATATCATTACCCTTGCTATCCGTCATAATTCATGACAGACTGCGCAGCGGGATGAGCCGACAAAATTTTCTCCCGAACAATAATACTTCTTCCAATAGCAGTTAAAATAAAACATCTTCCAAGCCTTTCCCAATATAATGAAAAACTTCTCGTAAATACAGATATTTGTCAATTTATTATTTGGAATATGTATGTGCAGATCAAAATCTCCGGGGCTTTGTAAATGTTTTTTGGGGAATTTAAGGGAAGAACCTCAATTGTTGCAAAAACGTACAGTATTATATACTTTGTATTTTGAGCTTATATTTTTCCTTTTCGGAATAATGCTGACTCGTATTCAGGGCCAATTTCTTTCAAGTTTTTCTCAAGGTCTTATTGCCCCGGAAGATAAATCTTTATGATGCCCTCAGGTTCAAAAAAAATCACGCCCGCCTTCCTGTTACTGTTCATAGTGACCTTAACTGTTTTTTACTGCCTGCCACCGAAAGCCGATGCCCAGAAAGAAAGCCTGGTCATTGGTTTGCTGCCTGAGATGAACGTATTCAAGCAGAAAAAGCGATTTACACCTCTTGCTTATTACTTAAGTGAGCAGATGGGGATCGAAGTCAGGCTCACAATTATGAGCAGTTACAGTAAAATTAATGAAAAAATCGGCACAGGGGAGGTCGATGGCGCCTTCCTCGGCTCCTTCACCGCGGCCATGGCCATCAGCCAGTTAGGGGCTATACCCCTGGCCCGACCAATCAATATGGATGGTACTTCAACATACTATGGACAGATATTTGTTCGGAAAGATAACAGCATTAAAACAGTGTCCGACATGAAAGGCAAATCCCTGGCTCTGGTGGAAAGGACCACAACTGCAGGGTATATTTTCCCCCTGGCCTGGTTAAAACGTCAGGGCATTAATGATTTCCGCACCTATTTCAGTGATTATTTTTTTACGGGCAGCCATGACGCTGCCATTAATGCAGTATTAAATAATAAGGCGGATGTGGGATCTGCCAAGAACACCATTTATGAACAGATGCGCGAGTTAAACCCGCGCATTGACAACGAGCTTGTCGTCCTGGCAAGCTCTCCAAGGGTGCCGTCAAACGGTCTTTGTATGCGTGCAAACCTTGCTCCGCAATATACAGAACAATTAAAGGCCTTGCTCCTCAACCTGCATAACGATCAAAAAGGCGTCGAAGTTCTCAAAAAACTTGGTGCAAAACGGTTTGTCGAAACCGGCCTGGAAGATTACCGGCCTGTCTTTGACATGGCAAAAGAAGCAGGCATTGACCTGCAGAAATATGACAATAAAAATCCCTGATTTCCAAATGATTTCGTGTAAAGCGAGTCCCTTATTAAAGCGGTTAATGCCATGAAAAAATACATCGTCATCTCGTTTGCACTTGTCTTTATTCTATTCGGGGTAGGTTCAGCCGTAACGATATACCATCTGCTGAACACCACTTCAAATCTTCGTTATCTCATTAACCTCCATGAGATTGAAGATATCCGCCAGTCCCTTTCTTTCAGCCTGCAGAGGATACAAAGCTATACTTTCTCATCATCTGAATACTTTGCCAAGCACCTGGATGAGATCATTGACAATGCCAATAAAGTCAATGAAAAAGTGGAACACTGCCATAGCTGCCACCACGGACCTGACATAGAAGCTGAACTCACCGGTGTTGAAACACTGATCCAGGAATACCAGGAACAGCTGTCATACCTCATAACCATGAGTACTGAAGGGGAACGGCGGCGTAATCTGCAGCTCAGGGTCATGGCTCAGAGTAATGTTATACTCAACCTGGTACAGGGCATGGCCAGCAGAGCGGCAAATACACTGAATCTCAAGACCTCCCTCGCAATGCGCAAGATTGATGAATCTTACAAAATACTGGCGGCTACCCTGCTGCTCACCTTTCTAGCTGCCATGATTGCGGCGCAGTATCTTGCCCACCGGATAATAAAACCCCTTGATGAGCTGCGCAGCGCCGCCATCAGAATTGCCGAGGGTGAACTGGGCCAGCAAACGAAATTCAAGGGACACAAGGAATTTACAGAACTTATTAATACCTTCAACAACATGTCCGCCTCGTTAGCAGCCAAGGAAGACACCATCAAGTCCACCATGCAAAAGCTGAAACAGCTCAGTCTCTCAACCCTGCCCCTCCATACAGCGCATGATATCAACACCATATTCAGTAATTTGCGCTCCAGCATCAATGGGCTTATCGTTGTTGAACATATAGGCATCCTCTTGCCGGAAGAGAACGATGAAGTGTTTATTCTGCATCTTTTTGCCGCAGCAGCTGATAAAACTGACAGCGACACCATACCTTTGCCCCGGGCTGATATCCAGCATGTTTACAAGGAAGCCGGCGGTCAGCCTATACAGCATAATGGGCTCCAGGATGGGGTGGAATGGCCATTCACGGATAAACCGCAGGGTATAAGGCCGGAAAAATTCCTGCTGGCTTGGATGCTGCTCAATAATAACGTCAACGGTGCCCTTATAGTTATTAATAAGCAGGATACGGACTTCAACGAGGAAGACTTAATAATTCTTGCTATTTTGGCCAATAATATAAGTGTAGCCCTTGAAAATATCAAGCTGATCAAAGATGCCAAGCAGCATATGCAGGAGCTTAAAAAAACGCAGCGGCAGCTGATTGAGGCGGAAAAGCTCACAGCGTTGGGGACCCTGGCGGGAGGCGTTGCCCATGACTTCAACAATATCCTCTGCGGCATGATTGGCTATGTCGCCCTGCTGAAAAGAAACCACGATCCGGAAGACAAAGATTTCAAGATGCTTGACACCATTGAAAAGGCTGGTTTCCGTGCGGCCAGATTAACGAAGCAGCTCCTTACCTTCTCGCGCCAGGAGATTCTTGACCATCGTCCTATTGATGTAAACCTTCATATAGAAAACGTGGTAAAGCTGCTGAAAAATACCATCAGCAAGATCATCAGCATCAGGCTTGAACTTGGAGAATCCCTGCCCCCGGTCTTAAGTGACCCCGCCCAGCTTGAGCATGTCATCATGAATCTTTCTGTCAATGCCCGTGATGCGATGCCGAATGGCGGGCAGATCCTGATACAGAGTGATCAGGCCAATGTTGATCAACAATTTTGCGAAGAGCAGCCGCAGGCCAGGCCCGGGAATTATATCAGGATAACAGTTTCCGACCAGGGAGAGGGTATTGACCGGGATATTTTGCCTCGAATTTTTGAACCCTTCTTCACCACCAGGGAATTCGGCAAGGGTACCGGCCTGGGCCTTGCCATGGCTCACGGAATAGTCAAAAGCCATAAAGGCTTTATCCATGTCTCCAGTACACCGGGCAAGGGAACTTCATTTTCCGTCTACCTGCCTGTTGCACGCCTGGAAGAGGACAGTGAAGTTCAGCCGGAAACCTCGGAGCAGATGCTGCGGGCCAACATCCTTATCGTCGATGACGAGGAGCTCGTTGCATTCATGCTTGCCCAGCACCTGCAGAACCTCGGCTGCCGAACCTTCAATGCCAGCAACGGCGAAGAGGCTCTTGATATTCTTGAAAAGCATAAACATGAGCTTGATGTTGCTATTCTTGATCTGAATATGCCGGTAATGGACGGCAGGGAAACCTATGAAAAAATGGTCGAACTGAAGCCGGATATCAAAGTGCTGATTTCATCAGGCTTTACCAGGAACGGTTCGGTGGAGGAATTACTCGCAAAAGGCGCGCATGGATTTATCGAAAAACCTTTTAGTCTGGAAAATATTACAGCAAAAATCAAGGAAGTGCTGACAGAAAGTTAAACTGCAACCTCACTTTAGGGCTACTCAGATCTATTGCCACAATCCTTATGATTACTGCTTTCCGGGCAAACTGTACTGCATTGCCACTCAACTGCAATGCAGTACAGTCTCAGAATTAGCGTAATTCTTCCAACACAAAAACCTGTCAGTATCAGAGTGCAATCATCTCCGCTGTCCGCAATAAGGCTTGACCGCTACAGCATATATCATGGGCGGGCAACATTATGGGCAATACCATGACAGTCACTGCATTGAGCAAACTTTTCATGGATGGCTGTACTGTGCGGCTTGCCATGGCAATCCTGGCATATAGGCAGCTGGCCGTGGGCCGGATGACACTTGGCGCAGGTCAGGGCAGAATGTTTTGTCTGGTAATCCTGCAGCAGCTGGTATGCCTTTTCATGACATCCGGCGCAGACCTCTTTGCCCTGGGTGGTGGGATAAGAGATTTTTAACGGGGTATGCACCGGATGGCAGGCCAGACAATCAGGTGTTTCCAAGACTGCCATGGGACTGTGATTTTCATGGCATTCAGAGCACTGGGGGATGCGGCCATGTTTTTCTGAATGGCAGGAGGAGCATTCCTGCTCCGTATGCTTGCTGACCTCAGCCTGCAAACTGGCGGCAACCCCAGTATGGCACTGCTGGCAGCGGCTTTCAAGGTCGGCAGGTGCAGGAATTGATACCAATGGCTGGTGCGGGTTGGCATGACAATCCAAACACTTCGTCACTGGTTCCGCGGAACCATGGGGGGCGTCATGGCAGCTGCTGCACTTGGGCATAATATCCGCGTAATTGTTACGCAGGGGATTGTAGGCATGAAACACCTCGTGACACTCGGTGCAGGCAACTGCCTGATGCCGGGCGCCATTTTCACGCAGCCAGTTATAATGTGATGTATGGCAGCGGCCACACTCCTCCAATGTGAGCGGCTCCACTTCAACAGTATAAAAGCTGCCTTCAACTGTTTCTGCGAAAGCAGGTTGACAGAAGACAAATAAGGCAATAAGAAGGGATGCCATTATGCTTGCTTTTCTCAAACTGTAGTTGGATGTGTATCCTCTTGCCATGCTGTACCTCGTGTTAATTTCAAATATTTAAAAACGCATAAAAAAATGGCAGGAGCGCCAATTCTCAAGTGCTCCTGCCATTTATTGGTTCTCTATTTAACCAGGAAATGAGGATCCATATGACAGTCAAGACAGTTAGGCATTTTCTGGTGCATGACAGCCGAATGCGGCTCACCATGACATGTCTGGCACTGGGGCACATTCGGATGTTGTCCACGGTGGCAGAAAGCACAGGTAAATGTCTTATGCTTTGTCACGGTTTTTTCCATCTGTTCACCGACTTCTTCGTGGCACGGTACACAGAAGGCCCGCGGCGTGGTCATGGCGTAGTTGATCTCTAATGGATGGTGCGCTGGATGGCAACCGAGACAGTCACTGGTCAGCTGTCCTGCGGCATGGGGCTCATGGCACATGGAACAATCCGGGATCTGGCCGTGAACCTCATGGCAGAAAGTACAGGATTGCTCTGCGTGGGCACTTTCATAATTGGCAAAATCCTGGCCGGGTCCCTCATGGCAGGTAAGGCACGCCTCTTTCACATCATCCGCTAAGTGCAGGGCCAGCGGTTCATGTGGGTTCGAGTGGCAGGATAGGCAGTTTTCCAGTTCGTAATGTGCCTCGCCTTCATGACACATTGAGCACTCTGGGATAACATTCTCACCCCATGGAGGATGCTCCTGATGACAGTCAAGACACGAAACAGCAGTTTGATGCTTACCTCCGTTGCTGGCAATTGATGCCGGTGCATCCTGGTGGCACTTGACGCAGTCAGTCACATCAAGAGCAACACGTTCCGCTTCTGCCACTCGGGGAAAAACAGTCAACATGGCAGCTACAATTACTGCCGTGCAAAAAAAACCTAACAGAAAGTACCCTTTTTCTTCCATCATTTTACCACCCCTTTCTCCTGCAGAAATATTAACTTTCCATGCGAATTTCTTTTCCAATAATAATCCAGCCGTACAAAGTTTCGCTGCCAGCAATAGGGCCACAATAATAAATTTGTTCCGGCCGGAACCACTGTCGGCCCAAAACTCATATGGCTGGAAGAATAAAATGAATGGAGTTTCATTATCAGACTAAGTCAACCTTTGTCAAGTTTTAATATTATTGATTTTTCTTCCCATGCCGCATTTCTCTGCAGGCCAGTTCTCATCTCTTGCGGATTCATCAGGATATCGTTGTGGTCATGATGTATGAAACCGATACTCAGGTCACCTCGGCAACCAGCGATGATATTTTTTTAGATTCAAAGGATATAAACGATCTTGATCTCCTCCAGAAGAAATCAAGAAGGAGCCGGACGATCCAGAAGAATATAAAATCAGGCTATTGCAGAGACCGGGACTGGTATGTCTGGAGATGTAACTGGAGATGCTGCCTGAATTGACATTTAGACGGGCGCAATACGCCTTTCAAGCTGTGCCCCGAAATAATGGCTGGAAACAATTCTCTTAGCAAGCAATTCGATAAAATCAACCATAATTTCTCCTGCCTCAATCACTACCGGGTCTTTTACGTCTACTTTTGAATTATGGGCATTCATGGACTCTTGCTCTTTCAAATCTGAAATTTTCTCCAGGGGCGGTTCACCCTTGCCCAAACGAAGAATGTTCTCCAAATCCAGACGCCATTTATCCACATCCTCGCTCTCTTTTTTTCTTGTCTCCTCCGAAAGCGAAATTTCCTTTTTATTACTCATCATCTCATTACGCTCACGCCTGTCTAAAACATACTGATAATCGAGACTTGCACTGTTTCTGGCAGTGTGAAGATTCTCAAGCGATGGCAAAATATCGTCCATTTTATAATACGTCTGGTAGGGAATAGAGTTTATCTTATCCCAGGGCAGAGCTTCTGGCAGGGAACTTTCCCCGATATCCTCAAAGCTGTAGAGACTCGGATAGTAGAGATCAGGAACAACACCTTTGTGCTGCGTGCTCATGCCTGAAATTCGATAATATTTTGCGGTTGTTGCCTTTAATTGCCCTTTGGGGAGAGGCATCAGAGACTGGACAGTTCCCTTGCCAAATGTTTGCTCTCCCATGACAATCCCCCGGTTATAATCCTGAATCGCCCCGGCAAAAATCTCTGAAGCGGAAGCGCTCATCCGGTTCACCAAAACTACCAGAGGCCCCGTATAAACTAATTGCGGATCATGGTCCCTGATTACATCAATTCTGCCGCTGGCATTTCGGACCTGCACGGTTGGACCCAGGCCGATGAAAAGACCTGTCAGGCTGTTGGCCTCCTGTAAAGATCCACCGCCATTATCACGCAGATCAACAATCAGCCCATCAATTTCTTCTTCTTTCAATTCCAAAAGCAGTTTCTGCACATCCTTTGTGGTGCTCTTATAATCAGGATTGCCGGCATTCATGCCCTTGAAGTCTGCATAGAATGTGGGGATATCAATTATGCCAATTTTATAGGTCTTGGCATTCCGCCTGACTTCGATAATCTCTTTCTTGGCGGCCTGTTCTTCAAGCTTTACCTTGTCGCGCACAATACTGATAATTTTCGTCTGATGTGAGTCTGCCGCATCTGACGGAATAATTTCCAGCCTCACCAGAGTGCCTTTAGGACCCCGGATCTTGTTTACCACCTCATCAAGGCGCCAGCCGACTATATCAACCATCTCTCCATCCGTTCCCTGTGCAACACCGACAATGCGATCAGCAGCCTTTAAAAGTTTTGACCGTTCGGCCGGTCCGCCCGCTATCAATCGGACAACCTTGGTATATTCCTCCTCACTTTGCAGAACCGCGCCGATACCCTCCAGAGACAGACTCATATTTATGTTGAAATTCTCAGTCCGGTGAGGTGAAAAATACTGGGTATGGGGATCTGTTGAGAGTGCCAGGGAGTTTATATAAAACTCAAAGGCATCGTCACTGCTGTTCTGCTGAACCCGTTTCAGCTGATTACGATACCGCTTCAGCAGTATCTCCCGGATTTCCTCAAGTGACTTGTCGGCAAGCTTGAGGCTCAATACATTACCTTTCAAGCGCTTTCGCCACAATTCATCCATGGCGGCTTCCGACTCGGGCCAGGGTTCGTCTTCACGGTCAACCTGGAGGCTTTCCTCAATATCAAAACTTATATCACTCAGCCCGTTCTCAATCTTGTCAATCAGGTATAGGAGCCGTTCCTGGACCCGTTGCTGGTATCTGTTGAATATTGCAAATGCCTGTTCCAGCTCTCCTCTGTTCAAGGCGTCATCCAGAGTAAAGCGATATTTAGTTTCAAATTCCTCTATGTCTTTGCCATAGAAATAACTATGCATCGGGTCCAGTTCATCCAGAAAACGGTTCAGGACCTTGGATGACATCTGGTCATTTATGACAACTTTCAAATAATGCCGATTTTTGAGAAGACCGACGATGTTATTATTTATTTTTTTGTGCTCTTTTTTGGGTTCAAGCGCAGTATAGGTAACTTCTGCTGCCTCAGACCCAGGCTGAGCGGCTGCTGATGCAGGCAGACTCCATAACAAAAAGCAGATGACTGCGAGATTAATCCCATTTTTAAAAATTTTCATAAAGCTTCAATCCAGGTTATTCGATTTATTAAAGGCAGATTAAGCAAATTGTCCCAAATAGCTATACCCAACTCTTCTGTAATTCTTATAATCATTTCAAATCTTACAGCAACATACCTTTTTACCTTAAATAGAAAAAAGAGTCAAAGCTGACTTGTGCTCTCAAAAATTAATTGCACTCTTGACACCATATAAACCATGCTTATTTTTTGCTTAAATCGTGAAGATTAATGGCAACTTTACCTGTATTAACAAACACATAGAAGGAGGTTTCGACATGACAATCGTACGTTGGGATCCATTCAGGAATATGACCACTTTACAGGATCGCATAAACCGGGTTTTTGACGAGGCGGTAAACCGGTCCCAGGATTATGATGACGAAGTAAGTAAATGTGAGTGGCGGCCCATAGTAGATATCTTTGACACAGAAAAGGCCATCATTATCAATGCTGAACTACCCGGGGTTTCAAAGGAGGATATTACCCTTGATGTAAAGGAGAACATTCTCACCCTCAAGGGTGAACGAAAATCCGCAGAAGAGGTCAAAAAGGAAAATTATTACCGTATGGAGCGCTGCTTCGGCACATTTGAACGGGCTTTTACCTTACCTTCTGCAGCGGATCCCGTTAAAATCACCGCAAATTTCAAAGATGGGGTTCTCAGAATAGAAATCCCCAAGCCGGAAGAAAAAAGACCCAAGCAGATCAGCATTAATGTAAACTAGATTTTTACACTCTTCCCCTACATAAACCTTATCAAAACGGCTCTTTTTCATAAGAGCCGTTTTTTTTTGGGGCTTTCGAAAACTGTTTTATTTTTTAGACTTGCACCTCCTCCGTCACCTGGCGTATAAGTTTACATCAGGATCAATTTAACTTTTCCTTCTACAGGTGCCATGCCCCAAACCCCCTTTCAGCCAGCCCGGTCCAATATCTTTGATCTTGCTCGCAGTCCCCTTGAGGGTCTCAATCTCATTGATGCTAGTGCCGGAACCGGCAAGACCTATGCCATATGCGGTCTGGTGCTGCGGCTTCTTCTCGAAAAGAATCTGGCCATCGAACAAATACTTGTTGTTACTTATACAGAGGCTGCCACCGAAGACCTTCGTGACCGTATCAGACAAAAACTGCGCCAGGCCCTGAATGCTCTCAACAATCCGCCAGGCGATGATGTGTTCCTGCGGGAGTATCTGGTTAATATTAAAGACTGCAAAAGTGCAGTACGCCGTCTTTCAGAAGCATTACAATGTTTTGATCAGGCCGCCATCTTTACCATTCATGGTTTCTGCCAGCGAATGCTCCTCGAAAACTGTTTTGAAAGCAATACCCTTTTTGACGCGGAACTTATTGCAGATGATTCTTATCTCATAAGGGAAATTATTGAAGACTTCTGGCGCCATATTTTTTCCCGGAGCTCAGACCTTTTAAGCTTGTATATAGCTGATAAACTCACGCCTGATGCGCTGTATGATTTTCTTAGCCGCTTCATTCCCCACCATTTCATGCAATTTATCCCTGCCTTTGAACCTGCAGCAGGTTGCAGCCATCTTTCCGACTCTGAAACTGAATACATTGAGGCTTACAGAAGCGTCTGCCATGAATGGATTGCAGCCCGCCAGGAAGTCTGTCGTGACCTGCTCAACTCAAATAGGCTCAAACGCAATATTTATAAAATGGCAATTATGCCGGACATTATCAGTAATATGGATGAGATGGCTTCCGCCTGTCTGCCATCGCCACATCTTTACGACGGTTTTCTTTTACTTACCAGCAGCAGGATAACTGCCGGAACTAAAACAAAAGAATCCCCCAAAATCCTGCCGTTTTATGAAATTTGCGAAAATCTTGCTCAGGCCAGGGACAGCCTGCTTCTGCAGTATGACCGGTGTCTGCTTACTCTTAAAAAAAGACTGCTCGACTCATTCAGGCATCAATTAAACCTAAGAAAGGAAAGGGATAATGTTTTTTCATTTGACGACCTCCTGCAAAAACTTTACGAAGCTCTTTCAGGCCCCGGCGGTAAAACGTTTGCAAGAACTGTCGCTCAAAAATACCCCGCCGTCCTTATTGACGAGTTCCAGGACACCGACCCCCTGCAGTATGAAATATTTAATAGACTTTACAGTGACCGCTCCCTGCTTTTTCTGATTGGCGATCCCAAGCAGGCTATTTACAGTTTCCGCGGTGCAGATATTTTTACTTATATGGATGCAGCAGCCGGCTCCCACCCTGCCCATTTCACCCTGGGTGTCAACTATCGTTCAAGCCCGGCACTTGTAACAGCAGTTAATACCATTTTCTGCAGGGCCCAAAAGCCTTTCATATTCAATGCAATTTCATTTCAGCCGGTATCGGCCGCTCAAAAACAATCCTCTGAACACCTTACCATAGATGGGCAGCAGGAGGAGCCCCTCATTCTCTGGTACCTTGATAGAACTTCAGCCACAGGAGAAGATGCAACATCCTTCTGTCAAAAAAACTCGAAAATACCCAAAAACGTTGCCCACAAACGCATCATCGCCATGGTTGCAGCCGAGATCTGCCGCCTGCTCGCTCTTGCTTCTGAAGACAGGATCCGTATCAATAATAGAAAACTCTTACCCGGGGATATAGCTGTTCTGGTACGCAAAAATATCGAGGGCCGGAAAATGCAGCAGGCATTGACTGACTTGCAGGTGCCCAGCGTGCTTAACAGCGGAGATGACCTATTCTCTTCAGAAGAAGCAAAGGAGTTGTCGCTTTTCCTGAGCGCAATTTCAGCACCAAACAGTAGTATAC
>Ga0209536_100012743_pt1 | contig 12196 bp, 5 predicted proteins | sample DeeMarSeWOR28_12_FD_187461 | JGI IMG/M metagenome (GOLD analysis project Ga0209536, IMG submission 187461) | Marine sediment microbial communities from White Oak River estuary, North Carolina - WOR-2-8_12 (SPAdes) (version 2) | ecosystem: Environmental > Aquatic > Marine > Intertidal zone >...
AGGCTCGCCGCAGATTGGACCCGATGCCGTCGAGGAACTGGTCCAGACCCACACCGCGCAGAAAGGTGATCCGCGCCCAGGCGTCCCGGCTGTGGATCGCGATGCGAGCCAAGGAATCGGGGTCAGCCTCGTGCGGCGATCCTTCCCCATGCGGAGCGAGCCGGCGGGCCGTGTCGGGGCCCAGCCAGAGATCCAGCTGCAGGACGTTCACCTTGAAGATGGTCTTCTCGAGCAAGGTCGCCATGCGGACCGCGGGTTGTGACGGCGGCTCGGTCTGGTAGCTGCCGGGCTGTGCCAGCCCCGCGGTTCCCACCAGCAGTGCAGCCAGCCAGATCAGGACCGCCAGGCGACGTTTACTGTAGAATGGCACCGGCATCCTCCTCGCGCAGCGATCCCTTGTCCCGGCTGGCATCTTGCAGGATACCGTTGTCCGTGCAGGGCGGTTTTCATCGCCGTTATCTCCGGTTATCAACGAAGTAAGACTCGAATCCGGGTCGACCGGTGGGTTACATTATAGGGTCATTGACCCATGCCAGCGAGCGCTCTAGAATCCGGTGATCGGAACTCGGGCCATGACAGCCACCCCGCACCCATCTGGATCCAGCTACTCATGATCGGCAAGTTCATATCTCAGTACGAAATCATCGCCAAGATCGGGGAAGGGGGCATGGGGACCGTTTACCTCGCCCACGATACCGAACTCGATCGCAGGGTGGCACTCAAATTCCTGCCGCAGCGATTTGTATCCGACCCCGAGTCGCTGGCTCGCTTCCGACGTGAAGCTCAGATCGTAGCCGCTCTGAACCATCCCAACATCATCACTATCTACGAAATCGGAGACCACGAGGGAGTGCCCTTCATCGCCATGCCCTATATCGAGGGGGAGATCCTGAGCGATATCATAGCCCGGGGGCCGCTCTCGGCAGAGCAGGTCGGCGACATCGTCAGTCAGATCTGTGCCGGCCTTGACCGAGCCCATGCGGCGGGAATCGTCCATCGCGATCTCAAACCCGGCAACATCCTGCTCGACCGAAGCGGCCTCGTGAAGATTCTCGATTTCGGCCTGGCCAAGGTCGGTACCGCGACAAGAATCACCGGTGATCACTCGACTCTCGGCACGGTATACTACATGTCACCCGAACAGGCCCGCGGTGGTGAGGTCGACAACCGTTCCGATATTTTCTCGCTGGGGTCGGTCACCTACGAGATGCTGACCGGACATCCCCCCTTCCAGGGCGACCGTCCTGTATCGATCCTCTATGCCATCGAGCATGCCAGGCCACCCCGGATCCGCGCCAAGAACAGAGCCGCTCCCGAGGCCCTCGAAAAAGTCGTCATGAGAATGATGGCGAAGAAACCGGCGGACCGCTATGCCAGCGCGGCTGACATCGCGGCCGACCTCCCCCCCGGAACCCACTCACAGGCAGCTTTATCGACGCTGCATGTCCCAGCACCGAGGGGCAGAGGTAACCTGCGCGCCACCATGTACGGAGCGGTCGCACTCTTGCTGCTTCTGCTCGCTTTCCTGGCCTTGAAATCGAAGTTCGCCTCCCGCGATCTGGACCTGACGAGCGGGCCGGACAGCCGCAAGATGATCGCTGTCCTTCCCTTCGAGAATCTGGGTGCTCCGGAAGATGAGTATTTCGCCGACGGGGTGACCGAGGAGATCAACAGCCGGTTGTCGACCGTTTCCGAGCTGGGTGTCATTTCACGAACCAGCACCCTCCATTACAAGGGTACCGACAAGCCGATCAAGGAGATCGGCCGTGAACTCGGGGTCGATTACGTTCTGGAAGGCACGGTCCGCTGGGATCGCTCCGGCCCGGAAAGCCAGGTGCTGATCACCCTGCAGCTGATTCGCGTTTCCGATGATACCCACCTGTGGACCGAGCAGTATGACCATGTTCTCGACGACCTCTTCCGGATTCAATCGGAAATCGCGACCCAGGTACTTGCCAAGCTGAATGTCACACTTCTCGCCTCTACTCGCGATATCCTGGCAGCGCAGCCGACCGATGATTTCGAGGCCTATCAGGCCTACCTGCGCGCACGCGATGCCGCAGGCGCCGCGGATTATAACCAGCAGTCGATGAACCTGGGCATCTCGCTGTTCGAACGCGCCGTCGCTCTGGATCCAGAATTCGCCCAGGCCTATGCCGAATTATCACAACTTCACTCGCGGTCCTACCATCTCGGCTTCGACCGCACCCCGCAGCGCCTCGCCCTTGCCAGGGCTGCGGCCGACCGCGCCCGCACCCTGGCACCCGATCTCCCGCAGACCCACCTTGCCTTCGCCTACTATCATTACTGGGGATTCAAGAACTACCCGCAAGCACTGGCAGAACTCGATGCCGCCGGAGAGGCCACGGCCAACGACACGCGTTTCCTCGAAGCGCGAGGCTATATCCTGCGACGCCAGGGAGATTACCAGGCTGCCGCCGAGAACCTAGAGCGGGCTTTCGAGTTGAGCCCCCGGGATCCCAACCTCGCACTCGAGGTCGCCAACACCCATCTCGGACTGTGGCAATTCGAACAGGCAAACCGGCATTACGATATGGCCATAGCCCTGGCGCCCGATCAGATCGGCCCCTACACACTCAAGGTACGCAACCAGTTGTTATGGAACGGTGACCTGGCGGCAGCACGCTCGACGCTCCAGGCCATGCCAGCAAGTGATAATGTACGCGCCGTCTGGTTCCGTGCCTTCCAGGAGTTTCTGGAGCGTGACCATGCAGCCGTCATCGCGCAGCTTTCACCCCGACGTGGCGAAACTTATCAGACTCACGCACAGACCATTCCTCTGGCACTGACCATCGCCTGGGCTCATGACATGTTGGGCGCGGCTACCCAGGCCCGGGGTGCCTATCAGGAAGCGCTGACGATCCTGACCCAGGCCCGCGAGGAACGCCCGGACGATTTTCGAATTAGCATGGCGCTCGGTCTTGTCCACGCCGGGCTTGGCGATCACGACGAGGCGGTTCGTCTGGGCGAGCAGGCCCTCGCAATGCTTCCCATGTCGGTGGACGCCTGGGCGGGACCGATCCTGCAGCGCAACATGGCAATCCTGTTGACCTGGATTGGCGATACCGAGGCGGCCCTGGCCAAGATCGATTATCTGCTTTCATTTCCCAATCCCGGCGCCAGTCCTGCGTTGATTCGCATCGAACCCCGGTTCGACAGACTGCGTGAGGATCCCCGCCTTCAGGAGATCCTGCAGCGGCACCCGCCGTCCGGCCTCTAGACTGTGAAACTCACTGCACAGGATCGATGCGGTATTTCCGCAGCAGTTCTGCGAATTGCGGGTGCTGCCGCAATGGATCCCAGCGGGGATCCCTGGCCAGCCACGGTGCAGAGAGGATCGACGGAATGGACAGCACGTGATCGAGCTGTTCAAGGGCCGCCTCGTGACGGCCAACCATGGTGTAGATAAGAGCAAGATCGATGATCAGAACAGGAGCCTCGAGCGCGTCCCTGGCAATCGGGTACAGCTGGACGGCTCGCTCGCCGTGGCTCACAGCGTTTTTAATCTGGCCAAGACCCGCGTACGTGATACCGAGGGCACTGTGCACGCGGTAATCGTCGGGATTGTCGGCCAGTTTCTCTTCCAAAAGCAGACGCGATGAGTCGAGTGCGGTACGAGCACGGGTGGAGTCTCCACTGAGCTGACAGGTCACACCCTGGAACAGAGAAACCGGGATGTAGAAAGCCCCCGCCTCGAGCACGGTGTCGGGACAGGCTGCCAGCTGCGCCAGGGCCGCAGAATAATTGCGGTCGAGGAGCTCGATCAGGAAGGCTGTCCGATAAAATTCGCTGTGTGCCGTTGATGGGATACCGTCCAGCACTGACCGGGCCTCGGCTGTATCCCCACGCCAGCGCAGGTACATCAGGGCCAGCTCTGTATAGGGGTACACATCGTCGGGAGCGAGCGCGATGCCCCGCCTGAATGATCGCTCACCGTCCGCATAGCGCCGCAGGGTGCCATAAGTTTCGCCCAGGGCGACACAGGCACCCGCGTCGAGAGGACTCCATTCGAGACTGCGCTCGACCAGATCCGCGCATGCCTCCAGTTTGCCCTGGCGTCTCATCACGTAGGCAATGGCCTGCATGATATCGGGGTTGTGCGGAGCATCGGTACGGGCGACCTCCAGGGCCGCCAGCGCACTCTCGTAGTCGCGATGCCCCCAGTAGTGGTAATAGCCCAGCGCCAGGTGAGCTTCACTCAGGGATGGCTGCAATCTGAAAGCGCTATCGACGGCTGCCCTCGCCAGAGCGAGGCGACTATCCGCACGGTCGAATCCGTAGTGAAACATGCGTGAGTGAAGCGATGAGAGCCGTGCATAGGCGAGCGCGAATTCGGGATCGTGGCTCAGAGCGCGCTCGAACATCTGAATCCCGAGCTCGAATTTCTCGCGGCCGAAGCCTGGTGCCGTGAGGTGCTTCATGCCCAGTAGATAGGCTTGGTACGCGTCGAAGCTATCAGTGGGTGGTGCCGTCAAGATCCGCTGCTCACCCTCCAGGAGAGTCAGATCGAGGGCAGCGACGATTTTCGCTGCGATGTCGGCCTGGACAGCAAAGATCTCCGTGATCTCTCGCTCGTAATTGTCAGCCCAGACGTGGGTATCGTCCGAGACCCGGATGAGCTGTGGCGTGATCCTCACGAAGTCCCCGCTGCGGGACTTGTTCCAGCGGATCGTGCCCTCGATGATGTAGTCCGCGTTCAGCTCCTGGCCGATTGCTCCCACGGTCTTCTGGGTGTTCTTGTAGCTGCGCGCGCTCGTCCGCGAGATCACCCCCAGTCCCTGCACGCGAGAGAGCCGCGCCGTGATCTCATCCGTGATGCCATCCGCGAAGTACTCGTCCTCGGCGTCACCGAGGTTATCGAATGGAAGCACCGCGACGATTGGCCGTCTGGCCGATTCACCCGGGACTCGGCCTCTTTCGAAGGGATTCAGCAGTACGATGACCGTCGCCAAGATCGCGAAAAGAATCGCAACGGCGTAGGGAAGGGCCGGTCGTGAAGGAAATTTGGTTCTCAAATCACCACCCGACAAACGGCTGAACAGCTCTCCGAGATCTGTGGCGAGCGCTTTGACACTGGCGTAGCGTTCAGCTGGCTGATCGGCGGTTGCACGCGCTACGATCTTGCTGGAATGGCCATCAGGATCCATTCTCGCCAGAAGCGCGCCAATGGTGTAGACATCCGACCGTTCGTCGGCCTCCTCGCCACGCACCCCCTCAGGTGGATGAAGCTCGAGATCATGGGTGGCGGCGGGTAGCGTCATACCAGAGGCGGCGAAACCGAAACCTGCGATACGAACCAGACCATCGTGGTCGATCAGGATGTTTTCCGGTGTCAGTTCCCGGTGAAAGAGACCATTTCTGCGTGCCTCGCCGAGACCCTCGCAAAGTTGAATCGCGATTCCGACCGCATTGCGAGGGGCGATGGATTCACTGGCCAGCATCGCGGCCAGGGTCCGACCCCCGACGTATTCCATAGCGACAAAAGAACGCCCGGCGTGTTCTCCAACCTCGTAGACGGTCACGATGTTCGGATGATGGAGGCGAGCGGCGGACTTGGCCTCGCTCACGAGCCGCTCAATCATCCCGGGATCCTGCTCGCCATCCCCGGACAGGAACTGTAGAACAACGGTGCGGTCGAGTTCCGTGTCCAGGGCAAGGCACAGCTCACCAGGTCCCTGCCGGCCCAGGGTTTTCTGGATCCGATACTTCGAGAAGTTCTTAGCTGTCATTTTTGGTAACCAGGCTGCCCATGATTCGAGGGTGAAGGGTGATCACAGCCATACAGGATAGCAGGAAGGGAATACTCGGCAATCGCCGAGGCGAAATCGGTGGCCTTGCCGCAGGTCCATTCTAAAGGAGGGAGATGCCGATATCTGGCAGGATCTGCCTCAAAATGTTGTTGGGCGGCCAACTGCGGTGGAACCCGCCCCTGCTCGATTACGTATTCGGTAACTGATCGTCACGAAAAATACTCGTCACGAATTATTCGCCGGCAGCCGGGGTAAATGAATCGGATCCCCCCGCACGGTATCCCCCACCAGACGGAAGGACGACTCCATGAAGACAGTGATATTGTTTGTCACCACTTTTCTCGTCCCGGCTATGTTCTGCATAGCTCCAGCCCTGCCCGCCCATGCCGGCGAGGAGGTCACCAAGGACGGAGTCCTGCACGTCCTGAATCCCGCCACGCCCAGCGAGGGACGCGAAATCATCCAGCTGGAAGAGGTCTGGCGCGTGGGCGGGGAGGACAGCGAGGACTTCTTCGGCATGATCTCCCAGGTCATCATCGGTGAAGACGGCACCGTCTATCTGCTCGACACCCGCCTTTCCGAGGTCCCTGTCTACTCGCCGAGCGGGGAGCGCCTCGCCACCCTCAGTCGTGAGGGCGAGGGTCCGGGCGAGACCCGGATTCCCAGCAACCTGCTCTTCATGCCCGACGGCACGCTGGGCATCGTCCAGGTCTTCCCGGGCAAGATCACCAAGATCAAGACCGACGGCACGCCGGCGGGTGTCTTCAAGGCCGGCAATGGCGATCCAACCGAGGGCGGATTTCTGCAGCTGTTCGACTGCGTCACCAGCGGCGAGGATGTGATCATCACCGCCGAGTCGATTTCCCAGACCGAGCCCGGCCAGCAGGACCGCACGAACTTCGTGGCCGCCTACGACCTGGAGGGCCACGAAACGATCCGCTTCTGGGAACGGACCCGTAACCTGGATTTCGCCCAGTTCGAATTCATCGAGGACGAGCGCGCGCGGGTCGACTATCGCAAGATGGCTGTCGGTGAAGATGGCCGCTTCTACCTGGTGGTCGAGCGCAACCGGTACGCGATCAATGTCTACCATCCCGACGGCACCCTCGAGAGGGTCATCGAGCGGGAATACGTACACCACTCCAGAACCGATCAGGAAATCGCACGCCTGCGCAGCGCCCTCGAGGTCCAGCTGCGCCAGCTGCCCGATCCCAAGATCGAGATCTCCCGGACAGAACCTGACATCGGTGACCTGAACTTCGGCAACGACGGCAACCTGTGGGTCGGCACGAGTCAGGGAGGCACCGATCAGCCGGAGGGTATCCTGTACACCTGGGATGTCTTCACACCGGACGGCCACTTCCTGAAGCAGGTGTCGGCCGCCTGTCCCGGTGACGGGGAGAACGACCTGCTGATCTGGACACCCAGCGGCGACGCCGTGCAGGTGACCGGTTTCACCGATGCCATGCTCGCCCTCCAGGGCGGCGTCGGCGCCACCGAGGAGGAGGACGCAGAGGAGCCGGAACCCATGGAAGTGATCTACTACCGGGTGGCCGGGCTCTAGCCTAGTAATGCAAGACGGAGCGTCCGCGTCGAAGGAGCGATGAGCAAGGCCTCGCCTATCATGGGTGAGGCCTTGATACCCTCGCGGTCATGCAACCCTGCGGATCGGCTATCCCCCGGCCCGCTCGCGGATCACCTGCAAGATCCGCTCGAATTCCGGATCGCCGTGCAGGGAAGCGAGGTCACCGTCCTGCTCGATGTAGGGATTGGCGAATCCGTGGTCCACGATCAGCTGGAGATATCCCAGGGCGGCTTGGCGCTCGCCCTGCAGGGCTGACAGGCAGGCCAGATTGTAAGCGTTCTCTACCAGCTCGGGATGGCCCTGCGGTAGTTGATCCTGCTGGATTTCCAGCGCCCGCAGGCACAGCGTGCGGGCAGCGCCGTGATTTCCCTCGAAATAGGCCAGCAGGCCCAGGCTGGCCAGGCTGCGGGCCGTGTCGACATGCTCCGGTCCGAGAGCCTTCTCCCGGATGGCCAGAGATCGTTCCAGGTACGGTCGCGCCTCTGTGAACAGGCCGTTGTTGCGCAGCAGGACTCCCAGGTTCAAGCACCCCGTCGCGACGTCCGGGTGGTCGGGCCCCAGCGCTTTTTCCCAGATGGCAATGCTGCGCTCGTGGCACGCGCGCGCTTCCGCCACCTCTCCCAGGTTGGTGAGCACCATGCCCAGATTGTCCAGCTTGCGAGCGTACTCGGGGTGGTCGCTGCCGAAGTTCGCCTCCTCGATCTGCAAAGCACGCTGGAGGTTGGGCTTCGCGCCGGCGAAATCCCCCACTTGCATCTGCATGATCGCCAGGTTGTTCAGGCCGGTCGCCACATCCGGGTGCTCGGGTCCCCGGCTGACCTCCCAGATGGCCACCGCCTGCTCTTGCTTGGCCAGCGCATTCTGGGTATCGGCACGCCGATGCAGGAACGCCGCGTAATTGCTCAGGCTGGCTGCTAGGTCCGGGTGCTCGGTGCCCAGACTCTGCTCGCGGATCTCGATGGATCGCTCGAACATCTGCCGGGCGCGGTCGAACTCCCCCATATCCTCCAGCACGAAGGCGTAGTCGCTCAGTCCCGTCGCGACGATGGGATGTACCGGACCGAACACCTTCTCCCGCAGGGCAAGAGATTGTTCATGATAGGAACTTGACGTCTCGAAATCCCCCATGGCCCAGTGCAGCTTGCCCAGGTTGGACAGTGACCGGGCCACGTCGGGGTGGTCCTCACCCAGGGATCTCTGCCGAATCTCGAGGGCGCGTTCGAAATAGGATTGAGCTGCTTCATAATCCGCAGCCTGCATACGCAGGCCGCCGATGTTGTTCAGGGTGATGGCGATATCGGGATCGTCAGGTTCGAGCGCTCTCTCACGGATGGCCAGGGAGCGCTCGTAATACGCCTCGGCCTGCTCCAGCTGGCCGGTTTGCCACAGGAGGTTGGCGTAGCTGTTAAGACTCTGCGCCAGGTCGGGATCTTCAGGGCCCAGTTCCCGTTCGCGGATGGCAAGCGCGTTCTCCAGATGTTCCTGCGCCTCGCTGAAATCTCCGGCTTCCCGCAGCAAGCCACCGAGATCGTTCATGACCACGGCGGCGTCCGGAGCGTCGCCGGCCTCCTGTTCGGCCAGCAGACCGAGCGATTGCTCCAGCAGCGGCCTGGCCTCCTGGTACAGACCCAGCTCCTTGTAAACCCGTCCCATGGTGTTCATCAGACGCGCCTGGGTCAGCGGCTGCTCGGCCAGACCCGTCTCGATCTTCACGACGCCCTTGTCCAGGATCTCCCGGGCCGTGATGGAGTTGCCGCGCGCCTCGCTGGGGTCGGCCACCTCGAACAGGCCGACCATGAAGCTCGAGATCTGACGGGCGGTCTCCGCCTCCGCATTGGCGATCCGCTCGGACCTCTGGGCCCGGATCATGCCGACCGACGTGCCCAGGATACCCAGCACCAGAGCCACCCCCACCACGCCGGCGGCCACGACACCGGTCCGGTGGCGCTTGACGAATTTCTTGACCCGGTAGGACGTGCTGGGAGGGCCGGCCGTGACCGGTTCGTCGCGCAGATACCGCTTGATGTCCTGGATCAACGCGTTGGCGGTCTCGTAACGCCGGGCCCGGTCCTTCTCCAGAGCCTTCATGGTGATCCAGTCCAGATCGCCCTTCAGCTGGCTCTTAAGCTTGGGCACGGTCAGGCGCCGCTGCGAGGCCGCCTCGGTGGAATGCTCGCCCATGGCGTCGATGCGGGTGCTGGGACGGGGAGGCTCGACGTCCTGGATGTGCTGCAGCAGGCTCGCCAGGCCTGTCTGGAGCAGCTGATCCGTGTCGAAGGGCAGAACACCGGTCAACAGTTCGTAAAGCAAAACACCCAGCATGTAGATGTCGGTGCGGGTATCGATGTTCTGTCCCGTCATGTCGATCTGCTCGGGGCTCATGTAGGCCGGCGTGCCGATGAACTGCCCCACCTCGGTATGTACCGTGTGGTCGGTCAGCTTCTTGTCGATGGCCTTGGCCACACCGAAATCGATGATCTTGGGCCAGTCCGTGCCTTCCTGGATGGTGACCAGGACATTCGAGGGCTTGATGTCGCGGTGGATGATGGCCTTCTGATGCGCGTGTTGAATCCCCTCGCATACCTTGATGAACAGCTCGAGCCGTTCGCGGATGTTGTAATTCTGAGCATTGCAGTGCTCGGTCAGCGGAACTCCCTCGACATATTCCATGACGAAGAAGGGTCGACCTCGCTCGGTGGTGCCGGCATCGAACACGCTGGCGATATAGGGATGATCCATCATCGCCAGGGCCTGCCGCTCCGATTCGAAGCGGGCGGTGAACTCCCGGTTGTCCATGCCGACCTTGATGACCTTGAAGGCGACCCGGCGTCGCAACGGCCTGACCTGCTCGGCTTCCCACACCTCACCCATGCCGCCTTCACCGATGCGACGGATCAGCTGGTAGTTGCCAATCTGGCGGGAGCCGTCGGCGGCGGCAGGAGTGTCAGCGCCAGTCACCCCGGCGGCGGTGGCGGCGATTTCGGTGGGGTTTGCTACCGTGGGCTGGGAGGCTGGCGAGGCAGCTGCTGTAGCATCAGCTGCCCCGTCAAGCTCGTACACCTCGAAATGCGTGTCATCCGCATCCTGAGAGACGTCGGCAATCCGGGTCCTGTCAGCGGGACCAGGATCTCCTTTGTCCCCGGCAACCGTGCGCTCCGGCTCCGGCGGCGGGCTGTCAGCCTTCCTGGTCCGACCAGGATCCTCCCGCTCCGGCGAGTCGTCTCTGTCAAGCTTACCCTTCATATCCTCTCCCCGGACTCAGATAACATAAGCACAGCCTATTTCAAGAGCATCATCTTCCGCGTGCTCACGAACTGGTCCGCCTCGAAGCGATAGAAGTACAGTCCCGAGGCCACGCGACGATCCCGGTCGTTGGTACCGTCCCAGACGACCGTGTAAGTACCCGGTCGACGCACCTCGTCGACCAGGGTACGCACGAGACGACCGGCAACGTCGTAGATCTTCAGCCGGACTTCCGTGGCGCGCGCCACCTCGAACTTGATGGTCGTGCTGGGGTTGAACGGGTTCGGGTAGCTCTGCCCCAGGAAGAAACGACTTGGTTGATCGGAGTAGGTGATATCCGGCGTGTCGAGGGGAATGACGCCGGGCCCCAGCTTCTGCCCGAAATTGATCTGCTGGGCGATGTCCAGGACCAGTCCGTCGTTGTACTGCTCTGCGTCATCGAGGAGCCGGTCCAGATGGGTGATGGCATGCGACACCAACATTCCGTCCTGGCTGATCACGTCTGCCAGGGAAACCTTGCCGCTGGCCACATTCAGCAGCAGGGCCATCAGCTGCTGGCGCGCGCCAGCCGTCACACTCCGGGTTCCCGCCAGGTTCAGGGCAGTCCCGGCGGCGATCAGCTTTTCCCGGCCTGATGCCGACGGTTGTGGCTCATAGACGACCACCGGATTGACACTGCTGCGCGTGAAGTGAGACGCGATGACATCCAGGTACTCGACGAGGGCACCTTCGGAAACTTCGGCGCCACCATTGCCACCCAGCGCCACCGCCAGCTGACGTTTCCAGTAACCCATGCTGCGTTGCGCTGGCGCCGCATCCAGGCAGCCCAGTGACCAGTCGAGGGTCACGGATCCGCCGGCGTCTAGGGTCGCGGGTAACTCCTCGGTCGTGGTCGCGAATCCCGGCGGTGCCAGCAAGGTGAAGATGTAATCTCCCGGAATCAGCTCGGCCTCGTAAGCGCCGAGAGCGTTCGCCTGCCAGCTGCCGACCAGGGTACCGCTGCCGGGGGCGTAGACATCGATTGTCACCTCGTCCACCCCCGGTCCGGACCCGGCACAGTCGACCTGCACCTGTCCGGCGACGGCTCCCCGATCCAGGGCGACGACGGTGCCGCCCCATTCATGACCTTGGATAAAAGGTAGCGCTGGCGGCCAGGTACCTTCGTAGACCCCAGACACTATTTTCAGGTCGGTGCCGCAGATGCCGCAAGCGCCGACGCGCAACAGGACTTCACCTGGCCCAAACTCTGGGACAGGCACTTCTTCTAATTGGATATCGTTCCAGGCGCGGGTGACGGCCGCACGCATGGTCTTAGGAATTTCATTCATTGAAGGCTCCTTTTATGGTTGGAGTACCACTCCACGGTACGCTCCAATCCTATTGAGAAGTTAGTATTAGGCCGGTATCCTAAAATCATCTCAGCTTTAGCAATGTCAGCCAGACTGTGGCACACATCCCCAGATCGAGGTTGCTGATGAACAGGCTCGATTGCTGTCTTTAGTATTGCTGCTAATTTATCAGCTAGCTGTGATATACTAGTACTCTGCCCACAGGCAATATTAAAAGCTTCACCAAAACCAGCATTCGCCCTCATTGC
>Ga0209536_100012744_pt1 | contig 12195 bp, 8 predicted proteins | sample DeeMarSeWOR28_12_FD_187461 | JGI IMG/M metagenome (GOLD analysis project Ga0209536, IMG submission 187461) | Marine sediment microbial communities from White Oak River estuary, North Carolina - WOR-2-8_12 (SPAdes) (version 2) | ecosystem: Environmental > Aquatic > Marine > Intertidal zone >...
CCACGGATGGGACGCCAAGTCGGGCCTCCAGAACAGGGACTCCCTAGAGGCGGTCGACCTGAAGGAGGTGGCGGACAGGCTCGAAAAGGCAGGGAGGCTTCGGTGAGTCTCATTCACCCTCGCAATCATTAAATCCGTAAAAGGCGGGGTCTTCTCTTGATGAATTATGGACGAGTATGACTGGTCGGTCTACGACAGGGACTGGCTCGGCTACCCCCCGAAGAGACAGGGGGAGATACTCATAAAGGAGCTCAGGCTCCAGGGGGACCCCGTCGCCCTCGCCTGGTGGCCCGACAAGCTGATGCCCCCACGGCTAGAGGAGCACGTCTACAGGGGTCCCTTGAGGCTTGTCCACTGCCAGTTCATGATGCGGGCCCGGTGGAGGGGCGAGACCTACGTCCTCGACGGCATCAGCAGCAGGCCCGACCCTCCCGTCTGCAACGGGGACGCATACGTGGGCCTCACGGAGGTCTCCGACGACCTCATGACCGGGGCTTGGAGCGCCCGGACGAACCCGGAGAGCGGCCAGCCTGCCGTCCCAAGGATCTACGGGACACCTGCGGCGGCGAGGAGGAACCTCATCCACGACTACACCATGGTGCCCCCCAACGTCCGCCATCTCGGCGTGGCCCCCCTCAGCGACTGCCCCTTCGACCCCGACATCGTGGTGCTGTTCGGCAACCCCAAGCAGATGACGTACGCCTCTCGCGCCCTCCAGTGGTACAGCGGGATAACACCCAAGAGCCTCACGGGGCCCGGGACCTGCTCTTCGAGCTGGGCCGCCGCCTACATCGACGGTGAGCCAAGGTACACCCTGGGGTGCTTCGGTGTGTTCAGCATAATGGGGATTAACCCCAACCACGTCAGCCTCTCCATACCCAGCGAGATGCTGCCATCATTGTGCAGCGTCCTCGAGCAGTGGCGGGAGAAGGGGAGACCCCTTTTCTACGAAGCCGCGCCCGATGAGGCACGGGAGTTCGTCAAGGCGCCCTACGACGGGGAGTACACAAAGGAGGACTTCCTGAAGCCGGGTTACGTCTCTTGGGACGAGCGGCTGGAGGAGCCCTACGAGTCATGGGCCCAACGCAGGAAGAGGAAGGGGCTCCACGTCCCCCATCCCGAGTGAGGCTAGCATTTCCCTTTCTCTTTCTCGCGCAACGCCCTTAGGAGGACCTCGGGGGTTATGGGGAGGTCGTGAACCCTCGCCCCTGTTGCGTTGTATATTGCGTTCCTGACGGCTGGGGCCATGGGTATTACCGCCATCTCCCCGATCCCCTTGGCGCCGTAGACCGAGTTGGGGTCCACTGGCTCCACTATTATGACCTCCATCTCCGGCATGTCCCCCGCCCTGAGCACCTTGTAGTCCATGAAGCTGTTGTTGAGAGGCTCCCCCGTCTCCGGGTGGAGCCTGAGCTCCTCGGTGAGGGCGTACCCGATGCCCATCTGCATCCCCCCCTCCAACTGCCCCTCAACCGACTGGGGGTTGATGGCCCTCCCCACGTCCGAGGCCGCGACCATCTTCAGCACCCTCACCCGGCCCGTCTCGGTGTCCACCTCGACATCGGCGAAGGCCGTGCCGTAGGGCGGGATGAAGGTGGGGACATTGTACGTCGCCTTAGTGATGATGACGTTCTCGCCGCTCTGGTGGACGTCGGGGTGGCTCAGGATGTCCTTGAAGGTGAGGCCCTGCTCAGGCACCCCCTTCGCGAAGACGACGCCGTCCATGGCGTCCAGCCTGTCCGCTGGGATGTCCATGATCTCCGAGGCCAGCTCCAGGAGCCGCCCCTTCATCCTCCCCGCCGCCATCTCCACGGCCCCACCCGTCTCCTGGGTGCTCCTGCTGGCGGCGGTCGTGGTCCCCCAAGGGGTTACAGACGTGTCGGCGAGGGTGACGCTGATCTCATCGAGCTTGGCCCCAAGGGCCTCCGCGGCTATCTGGGCCATGATGGTCCTCAGCCCCTGCCCAATGTCGGGGACCCCGAGGAGCAGATGGAGGGAGCCATCGACATTGATCTTCAGCACGGCGTTCCCAACGGAGCGCTCAGTGCTCTTCAGCATGGGGGCGTAGTGGCTGTAGCAGGCCATCCCGATGCCCCTCCTCTTGGCTCCCCCCTCGGAGCCGGGGACCCTCTGACGCCCCTCCCAACCGATGGCCTCCCTCCCCCTGATGACGGCCTCCCTGAGTCCGCTGCTGGTAACGGGCTTGCCGTTGATGGGGATGATGTCCCCGACGTTGAGGGCGTTCTTGAGCCTGAACTCCGTCGGGTCCATGCCGAGGGCGTAGGCTATCTCCTCCAGCTCCGACTCCATGGCGTAGTGGATGGGGGTGCTGGTGAAGCCCCTCATGGCCCCCGAGGGCGGGGTGTTGGTGTACACGCCGTACCCTAAGTACCTGATGTTGGGGCACCTGTAGAGGAGGGTCATGTAGCTGGCTGCCCTACTCGCCATGATGGCTCCCCAGGCGTACGCGCCAACGTCCACGATGGCCCTGACCTCCCGGGCCACCAGGGTCCCGTCCGCCTTTACTCCGGTCTTGGTCTCGAAGATGCACGGGGACCGGGTCCTCGTAGTGTGGAAGACCTCGTCTCTTGCTAGCCTGAGCATCACGGGCTTCCCTGCCTTCCTCGCCAGCAGGGCGACAACAATCTTCTCGGCGCTCTCATATTTGCCACCGAAGCCCCCGCCCACGTAGGGGGGGACGATGAACCTTATCTTGCTGCGGGGCATCTGGAAGGCTTCAGCGAGGCTGTCCCTTATCATGAAGGCGGTCTGCTCGCTGCTCCACATGGTGAGGTTCCCGTCGCCGTCCCATGAGGCCACCATGGCGTGGGGCTCCAGGGCGCTGTGGCACACCCTCTGGGTGATGAACCTGTTCTCGAAGACGTGATCAGCCTCTGCGAATCCCTTCTCGACATCTCCCCACTCCTGGACCGATTTCTCGAGGATGTTACCTTCCACGTCGTCCCTCTCGGGGTGGACCACCGGGGCGTCAGATCTCATGGCCTCCTCCATCTCGAAGACCGCTGGGAGGACCTCGTAGTCCACGTCGATGAGGCCAAGGGCCTCCTCGGCTACCTCCTCGGAGACCGCCGCCACGGCAGCGACCTTGTCCCCGTAGTACCTAACCCGGTCGTCGATACCGTACTCCCGGGCGCTCCCGTGGGTGACCGTGTAGAGGATCTTCGCCTCCTCGTGGGTGATGACGGCCCTCACCCCTGGGAGGGCCTCAGCTTCGCTGGTGTCGATGCCCCTGATGTTGGCGTGGGCGTGGGGGCTCCTCAGTATCTTGGCGTAGAGCATCCCGGGGAGCCTCATGTCGACTGTGTACTCCGCCGTCCCCGAGACCTTCTCCCCGGAGCCCTTCATCGCCACGGATTTGCCTACTATGTTTAGCTCTTCTCCCATTCTAGTCCCCCCTCCCAGAGACGGAGAGCACGGCCTCGACTATCTTCTTGTACCCCGTGCACCTGCAGAGGTTCCCCTGGAGGGCCTCCCTGACCTCCTCCTCTGAGGGATCCGAGTTCCCGTTGAGGAGGGCCTTAGCGGACATGATCATCCCAGGGGTGCAGAACCCGCACTGGACGGCCCCATGCTCGATGAAGGCCCTCTGGAGAGGATGATGCTCGCCCCCCCTCTGGAGGCTCTCAATCGTCTCGATCTCCTTTCCCTGGGCGCCGGCGGCGAGGACGAGGCACGACGGGACAGCCTTGCCGTCAATGATGACGGTGCAGGCACCGCACTCCCCGTTCCCGCAGCCATGTTTCGCACCTGTGAGGCCCAGGTCCTCCCTAAGGACACTGAGCAGGGTGGATCCGGGCTCTACGTACGCCTCTCGGAGCTCCCCGTTGACCATCAGGATTATCCTAATCTTCTCGACCATCAGTATGAACCTCCCCTTGCCCTCTCAATTGCGCTAACTATGCACCTCTTCGTCAGCACCCTACTGGCGTCCCTCCTGTACTCGGCTGAGGAGCGGACGTCGCTGATGGGTCTGATCTCCTCGGAGACCGCCTGCGCCGCCTCTTCGATGAGGACCTCATCTAATCCCTTTCCCCTAAGAACACCCTCTGCCGTCGGACATCGCATGGGCGTCGGAGCGACGGAGCCAAGAATAATCCTGACGTCGCTGCAAGTGTCGTCCTCCCCCAGAGTGAGGCGGACGGCGACGTTCACGAGGGCTATGTCGACGCTGGTCCGCCCAATCTTGGCGAAGGCCGCCCCCGTGCGGGGTGGCTGCGGGGGGACCTGGACCTCGACGAGCATCTCGTCCTCCTCAAGGACGTTCTCCCTGACGAAGACGAAGAACTCCTCGAGGGGGACTGTCCTCTCACCCCTCACGCTGGAAATGCGGGCGACAGAGTCCAGAGCCATGAGGGGGGTCGCCATGTCAGCCGAGGGGACGGAGCTGCACAGGTTCCCGCCGACTGTCGCGAGGTTCCTGAGGTTCCTGTGACCGAAAAGCCCGGAGGCCTCTTTCAGCACATGGAAGAGACCTGTAGGTATCTCGGAGTTGTTGATGCTCTCTATGGTGGTTAGCGCTCCGACACTGAGGCTTCCACCCTCCAATCTGACATAGTCAAGGGGCAGGGAGGTCACGTCTATCAGGCACTCGACGCCCCTTGGTTTCTCCACCAAGAGGTCGGTACCCCCTGCCACGATCTTTGCGGACTTTCCGTGATCGCTGAGGAGCGCGAGAGCCTCCTTCAATGTCTGAGGCTTAAGGTATGTTTTCGGTCTGAACAGATAATCCAATTTGATCTACCCCCATCGAATGGAATACAGCAACACCGAATTGGACATTCCTCATATTACTGTTTATTCGTAAGCCTCCGCAGACTGAAGGTTACAGCTTTAAGCCCTACGTGGGTATCTTCATTGATTGAAATGAGCAGGAGCTATCTTGACCTCAGCAAGGACGAGGAGGCGCACGCCCTCGCCCTCCATAAGGAGAGCTTCGTCATCGACGCCAGCCTCGTCGCCTTCCTCGAGGGAGTCGGGGAGGACATCTGGATCGACGACGTCTTGGAGGGCGGAGTGACAGCCGGGAACGCCACGGTCTGCATGGGGCGCAGCTTCAGCGGGGCGCTCCGAGAACTCGCCCACTACCATGACTGGGCTAAGGGCAAGGCGGACAAGGCCCTCATCGTCAAGAAGGCCTCGGACATAGAGAAGGCCAAGAAGGAGGGAAAGCACGGCATAGTCTTCGGCCCCCAGGACAGCAGCTTCCTGGAGAGGAGTCTCCACTTCCTAAAGGTCGCCCACCAGTGGGGGATACGCATCATCCAGATCACCTACAACTTCAGGAACGAGGCCGGGGACGGCTGCATGGAGAGGAACGACGCTGGCCTCAGCAACTTCGGCGTCAGCCTCGTCGAGGAGATGAATAAGCTCGGCATTCTAGTGGACCTCAGCCACACCGGCGACAGGACCATTATGGAGACCATCGAGGCATCCAAGGCACCGGTCAGCTTCACCCACGTCATCCCCCGGAGCTCCACGCCCAAGGAGATGGGGGGCTACGCCGACTGGTCAAGCAGGCACGGCGACTACGGCCAATTCCAGCAGTACTCCATGGCCAGGGGCATCTCGGACGAAGCCCTGAAGGCATGCGCCGAGAAGGGAGGGATGGTGGGCGTGACCCCGTTCTTCGCGAAGAAGAAGGGACCCAGCACCCTCACCGACGACCTGATGGACCAGGTCGACCACACCGTAGACCTCATCGGAGCCGACCACGTAGGCTTCGGCAGCGACCTAGACTACAGGAACTCGGTCTACCGGGGGGCGTACATCTGGAAGTACCCGGAGAGGATCGACGTCACCTACTTCACCCCCATGGACAAGTCATGGGGCTATGGATGGCTGGGGCACATGCCTAACTTCACGAAGGGGCTCGTCGCCCGGGGCTACTCCGATAAGGAGATAAAGGGGATCCTGGGCGGCAACTGGGTGAAGCTCTTCAGGAAGGTCTGGGGCGGATAAACTCCCCCCTTTTTTCTAAACCTACTATCCACTCGCACAAGTTAAACAAAAAAACAAAATAAAATTCTTAGACGGTCTCTAAACCCCGTCGCGCTTGAGGCGCGGCCGGCTTTCTAGTACCTTCTTGGCGGCCTGTGCTTCTGGAAGCACTCACGGCAGTAAACCGGGCGGCCCTCTGTTGGCTTGAAAGGAACCTCGTCCTCCTTGCCACAGTCAGAACAGATGATCTTCGTCATCTCTCTGGGGCCACGGTCGTATCCACCGCGCCTCTCTCTGTAACCCAATACTTTCACTCCTTTTCTGTTCACATGAAAAGAATGCCCGGAGGGCGTTCCCTCATGCTGCAATGTCGGTGTACAAGGCTCCTTTTAAAGGTATGTTTGGTTATAACGCGACACGGAGACAACACTAGAGACTCCTCGCTTGTCTAGGTGGGCCTTTTTAAAGGAAAAAATCAGGTGAAGCGGATTACACCGTCCATCCTAGGCCTCCAGCCCCTCAGCCTCGGTCCCACCCCCCAGAACCTAACCGGGCTGTACAGGAACACCCAGGGTGCGTCGTCCCTTATCATCCGGTAGGCCAGCCTGTAGATCCTCCGCCTCAGCGACTCGTCCAGGGTCGCCTCGGCCCTCTCAATGAGGGCGTCCACCTCGACGTTGGTGTACCCCTCCCACCACGGTCCCTTGATGCCCGAGTGGATCTTCTCGCGCATCACCCTGAAGGTGCTCAGGGGGCTGGAGTCGAAGCAGCAGAGGTCGTGGATCTTCTTGGCCCTCACCATCTCGGCGTAGGCCTGCCGATCCTCGTACTCCTTCACCTCCACGCTGACCCCGACCTCGGAGTACATCCCGCTCATCATCTGGGCGAGCTTGCGAGCCTCGTCGGGCATCCTCGTGGGGATATCCATCACTAGCTTCATCCCGCCGCCGTGTCCAGCCTCTGCGAGGAGGCTCTTGGCCTGCTCGGGGTTGTAGGAGTAGACAGGGGTGTCCGGGTCGTACCCGAAGTGGAGAGGCGTGAAGATGCCGTTCAGGGGCTTCGCCGCCCCTGCCACGGCCTCTGAGATGATCGCGTCCACGTCCAGTGCGAGGTTGAGGGCCCTCCGGACCCGGCCGTCGGAGCAGACCCCCTTGGATGCGTTGAACATGAAGATGATGCACAGGTTGCTGTCCCTCCAGACAGCGGTCGCGCTCCTCGAGGCCTCAACCGCCTTCACCTCGTCAGGGCCCAACCCAGAGGCAAGGTCCCCCCGCCCATCAATGAGAGCGGTGGCCCTCTCCCGGGGGTCACCGACAGCTCGCCAGTTCAGCCGTTGAGCTGGGATCTGCCCACCCCAGTACTCGGGAAAGGCCTCCATGACGACGAGTTCGTCACCCATATCGGAGACACTGTAGGGTCCGGTCCCGACATAGGACTGAGGGAGATCCTTCAGCGAGCCCTCGGGGGCTATCGGCACGCTCACAAGGAGGTCGAGGAGGTCAGCCATGGGCTCCCCCGTCACGACCTTGACGGAGTACTTCTCCTCTGCCTCGATGACGGAGTCCCCCAGGTAGCTCGCGAGGACCCCCTGGGTGCCGAAAGCCCCCCCGATGGCGGGGTCCAGCACCCTCCCCATTGTCGCCACGACGTCATCGGCGGTCAGGACCTCCCCGTTGTGGAATGGGACCTTCCGGCGTAGCTCGAAGACCCAGGTCATGGCGTCGCCCTCCACGCTCCAGCTCTCCGCCAGGCAGGGGACGTACCCCCCGGTCATGGTTCTGCTGACAAGGGAGTCGTAGATGGCAGCGATAAGGCTGTTGCGATTCGACGAGTCGCTCACGGTATGGGGGTCGCCAATGCTGACGCTGGACTGTAGGATAGTCAGCTGGTCTAAAGGAGGTGTGCCCATATCAATCCAATAACAGGGGCAGAGATGCCCTTAAAGAAATTTGGGAACGCCTTGATTTCGGGGCTCGGTGTCTAGGCGCGATCCTTAATCGCGAAGACGAGGAGGAGGATGCTCAGGATCGAGATACCTATTGCAATGGGGAACAGCTGTGAGAACCCCAAGACCTCGATTAGCTTCGCCGAGAACAGCGGCGAGATCGCCCCCATTATGCTCCCGGGCAGGAAGAGGAGGGAGTACCCCATACCCCTCTGGTTCCTCGGCGTGAGCCGTGCAATGATGTCGGACCTCGCCGCCATCCCTAGGGTCCCGGAGAAGCCGTAGACCATGTAGACTACCACGAAGGGCCAGCCCCCGGGGGCGACCGCCACCAGCCCTAGCAGGACAGTGCTCAGGGTGATGGTCGTGGTCAGCCACCTCTTTGAGCCGAACCTCGACGCCAGGACGCCCCCGAGAGGCGCCGAGATGAGCCCCGAGATGGAGAGGCTGCTGTATATGAGGCCCATCTGGCCCACGGTGAAGCCCTTCTCGTCCACCATGAAGATGGGCATGAAGGGGCTTATCATCTGCATGGCCATTGAGCGCATGGCAGTGTAGACCAGGAAGGTCAGGAGCGCTGGCGTTATGAGCGAAGTGGCGCTCTCTGAGCTGTCTCCCTCCTCGGTCTTTGGGATATCGGCCTCCTCTACAGCGTCGTAGTCCACCCTCATGACCAGGAAGGTCCCCAGGATAATCGGAATCGCCCAGAAGAAGTAGACGTTCCTCCATGTCAGGCCCAGGTACCCCAGGAAGAGGCTCAAGGTCAGGGGTCCTAGGGCCATCCCAAACGTACCGCCGGCACCATGGATCCCCAGCGCCCTGGGCCGGTTCTCCCCGGAGAAGAGACGGGTGGTGAAGCTGTACGAGGCCGGATGGTAGAACGTCGTGTTCAGGTAGACCAGGCTGATGGCTACGACAAGCATTATGGGGTTTGCGGCGGTGGCGGCGAGGAGGCTCCCCGCCACGGCGAAGAGCATGCTTATCAGTAGCATCCGCTTGGACCCGATCCTGTCACACAGGAGCCCAACCGGTATCGAGAGGACCGCCTGACAGAGAGGCGGGATCGCGGCTATTATGCCCAGCTCCCAGCTCGTCAGGAGGAACTCCTCCCGGATCAGTGGGAACGTGGCTGTGTAGAGCCTACCGAAGACGTGGGTGAGAGTGTGGGTGAATGTCATGACGAAGAGCCCGTATGTGAGAATCGACGTCTTCTTGATACCAGCTTCGCCCGCCATCGTTGAACCTCAGATATCTGACGGGAGAGAGCCTTAGACTATATGAAGATACCTGATTACAGATTTCAATATCTCAGCATATGGACGCTATAATCCGTCTAAAATGGCGTGTAGACGAACCTGGATTGCCGCCCGAATATCCTTGACCTGAGGGCCGAGGACATCGACCTCGGTCAGATCGGGGAATCGAGGCGCCTCTGCTCGCCCATTGACCTCGAGACTGCTCAGCCTCTCAAGGAGGGCGTTCAACTCGTTCACCTCCGCCCTCTCAGCTAGCCCGTCCAGGAACTCCGCGAGGCTGATATCCCACAGGAGGAAGTATGCGCCCACGAACCACTCATAGAGCCCAAGGTCGAAGCCCATGGATGGCTCATCGGACTTGGAGAGCCGCTCAACGTCTTGCCTGAGGACTGTGAGGACCGCGAAGCATTCCTCCCTGATCGCCCCGGGGAGCCTCCGTCTCACGGCTGTCCTGAGCCCCTGGAGGTCGTACTTCAGGGGCGCTAGAACCCCTAGCTCCCTCATCTCCCCTGTGATGTGCTCAAGCTGCACGAGGTGGCTCCCGATATCCGTCCACTCTACCCAGCCCTGCAGCCCCTGTAGGATGAGGAATACCTCCTCCATGAGGTCAAGCATCAGGGAGATCTGGTGGACATGGGCATCCCAGACCCGCATCCTCTCGGCCTCCTCCCTCTCACGCTCGGCCCTACGCCGCTCAATGTCGGCCGCTATCTGAGACCGGAGGGCCCCGAGGGACTCTTCCTCGGACGATGTGAAGACCACCTCCTCGCCCTCCCCGTACATCAGGGTCAGGTGATGGTTCCTGCTCAATGGGGAGCTATCCCTCTCAAGCGTCACATCTGCGATCTCTGATAATGGGAGCTCCCTGTGGACGACAAGGCTCTTCATGATGAGCCCCCTCTCCACGGTGACGTTGACGGAGCCGTCCTTGAGCTCCAGGTATGCCCGCTGACCGCTACTCAGCTTCCCCTTGATCCGGTCCATCACCCCACCCTCCTCAGGGCGTTCCCGACCTCCTCCAGGGGCATCTCGGTGTAGTGCCCTCGGAGGTAGAGCTTGAGGTACTCCCTGCCGAACTTCTCCGAGACGCCGAGGTCGTCCAGGCCCACCTCATGGTTGTTCGCGAGTATGCGCCCTATCTTCTTCTCAAGGATGCGGTAGTTGAGGAGGAGCTCCTTCCTCTCGTTGTAGTACTCAACGGTGTCCACGGCCTCATCTATGTAGCTGAGCACCCTGTAGAGATGGCTGATGATCTCATTGATCTCGTGGCTCTCGTAGTGGGTGATGACCCCGAGGCTCGTGTTCATCCTGTCGAGGAGGGTCATGTTCTTGTTCCACTCGTAATCCTCCATGGGCATCAGGGAGTCGATGTCCGCCTCCAGCTCCCGCAGGTGATCGTATAGGACCCCCACCACCCTGGCGACGACGTCGACGGTGGAGAAGATGGTGTCCCTGATGAGGATGACCCTGAGCACCTTCAGGTCGTCCTCCCTACCGAAGTCCCTGACCTCGAGCTTCCCCGCCAGGTCGCTTATGAGGGTGAACCTTTCGCCTAGGATGGGCAGGAGGGCTCCCTCCCTCTTCCTGAGCTCGATAACGGCGTCCACGGAGTCCTGTATGGGCTTGGTGGACCGCAGGATCTCGGCGGAGTACTGCCTCTCCCAGTTCTTCAGGGATGCAAGGATCGCGTCTATGATGACCCAGGGCTCGTCGCTCTCCTGCTTCTCCTTGGAGATCTGGATGATGGGGCTCACACCCGGCAGGGAGGGCTCGAAGAGGGAGCAGATGATCTCGTATATCTTGTCCGACGTGGAGATCAGCTCCTCCACCAGGTTGCCCCCGGCGTCCATCACGGCGATTATGCTCTCCACCTTCTCATCCAGGGGCGCGTCCTTCTGGGGGTCGTACAGATCCGGCAGCTTCACCTCGAGGCCTAGCTCGCTTATCTCCCGGGCTGACTCCAGAAACTCGAACTTGATCTTGACGTAATAGTCGTCGAGGGCGATGTCCAGCTGCCACCTGAAGTTGGAGACCTCCTCCTGGAGAGTGGCGTACACACGCCTCATGAGGGGGTCCACCTCCTTGAGTGTGGACGGGCCGTCGGAGGAGAGGGCGATGATGTCCTTCAGTTCGTCCGCGACGATGAGCATACGTGTGTGCAGCGCGGTGAAGCCCTGGGGGGTCGGGTCCCCCAGGAGGTTCACCAGCCATATGTAGAACTCCACCTCCTCGAGGATAGACTCGGTCCTCTCTTTCAGCTCAGCCTTCCGTTCGGACAGGACGTCTCTCAGGTCTACGATGTACTTCGACAGGGAGACGGGGGCTGAGAGGAAGAGGGTGAAGCTCGTCGAGAGCATTAGGATCGTGGGATCCACGCTCGCCTGGAACGCCAGGGGTCCCTGAAGGATGTCGAGGAGGACGAAGAAGATCACGTTGGTGAATATTGCGACGCCCACGGGTATGACGTAGATGAGGACGTCCATGTACCTCCTCGGGAGCCTGCTCCTCTTCAGTGGCTCAGGGAGCTTCAGCGTCAAGAGGGCAGCGACGGAGATCAGGGCCGATATGATGAGCAAGAAGAAGATCATCCCCGGGAGCGAGTTGACGTAGCTGCTGAGGGCGGGCTGTAGCTCCCCGCCGTTCCCGTTGAGCATAAGAATCTGCTTCATTATCACACCCAGGATCTTCTGGATCTCCTCCAGGCTGACCTGCTCCATGGCCTGCTGGATATCCGTGAATATGATGTCGAGGGGAGTGTAGAGGGGCGGCGCCATCCCAGCCTGAAAGGTCTTCAGGTACTGCATTATCTGGAGCGGGAGCGAGATGAAGAGGTAATAACTGAAGGTGACGATGAGCCCCCGTCTCCTGTAGATCGTGGCGAAGACGAGGATTATAGGAATCGCGAGGTAGTACGTCGACTTGAAGAACAGGAGGGAGACAGCGAGTATGCCTATGTCCATGGAGATGATGGCTATGTTGGTGAACAATTGCGTGGAGACGAGGAAGAAGGGGAGGAGGAGCACCACCAGAACGGCG
>Ga0209536_100012745_pt1 | contig 12195 bp, 11 predicted proteins | sample DeeMarSeWOR28_12_FD_187461 | JGI IMG/M metagenome (GOLD analysis project Ga0209536, IMG submission 187461) | Marine sediment microbial communities from White Oak River estuary, North Carolina - WOR-2-8_12 (SPAdes) (version 2) | ecosystem: Environmental > Aquatic > Marine > Intertidal zone >...
TCTTGGGAGTCGCTTGATGCCAAACCTTTTGGCCAGATCGTTGAGGAGTTGCTCCATGAAATCATCATTTTCTACCTCCAGCACGTCAAAAGTGCGAAGGTGTGCAGGTAGACCAACCTTGTTCAACCCTGAGTGGCAGATACAGGAGATCGCCATACTTTTGGTCCAGGCGCAGCCGAATTCAAAATGTATCCATGGCTGACGAATTGATTTTGGGCTACAGAGTACCAGAAGCAGCTCCGCACTGCTCAGAGAGCCATCGAGCTCCACCAGCCATTTATCCCCCACACCTCTCTCGCCGGTATTGCTGCTGAGGAATACTTCAAATTGCCCGAGAAAGGTAGATTCAATGAAGTCCTTGAGGAGCAAAGCGAACAGGGCTTCTTCTGGAACGTGACTAATCAATATCTTCACTTTTCCATTCCTTCCCAGCCCATTGTAATCAAAAGACAAATTGTGCTCTCTTCAACCTCGTACACTTAGCACGACTCGTGCCAAAAGGGGGAAACAAGGCAGGTATGAGGTTGAAAGAGTATTGAAGTTGAGTCATTGGCCCTGAGTCTATCCATAAACCTATGAATGCGCCCAGGCTAAGGCTCTGAAACAGTGGATAAAAAAAAGCCATGCCCAAATGGCATGGCTCTAACACAAAGGCCGTCTGCACCTCCCGCCTGGATCTAGACTCCTCCTAAGCCAACTGTTCGCACATGGCCTTGCCGTAATCCTGGCAGGCCCGCAGACCTTCCATATCGTCAACCAGAGCTTCCTTCAAATTAAACGAACCGAGGTTGGTCATTTTCATTTTGAATACGTGCTCCATGGTGTCAAAAATGATAGCGGGCGCATCTCCGCTGTGGGTGTACGAGCCAAATGCACCGCCTAGTTTACCTCCGAGATTTGCCTTCTGAGCCAGGAATAGAAAAGTCTTCATTGTACCGATCATGTCCCTGTGGTAGGTGGGGGAACCGAAAACGTACGCATCGTACCCTTGCAATTCTGCCTCGCTCTTGATCTGGGTAATCTTTTTTAGTTCCGCCTCGTGACCTGCCATGCGGATTCCTTCTGCGATAGTCTCAGCCATTTTTTCCGTTTTGCCTGTCCTACTGTCGTAGGCAATCAGTACCTTTTTCATCTCGAAACCTCCTTTGCGATTTTTGATTTTAGAATGCGGGTTGCAGAGGTAAAATAAGTATCTGTATGTGAAATCTTAACTTATCCTAAGACCTTGAGTTTGTCGTGCCAAGCACACCGGTTGCAGTACGTCTCAGTATTTCGATCAACTTCAGGCAAATCGGATTCATCCACCTCCGGGCTGAATAGTATCTTTCCGTCTGACAATTCGAATTCGTAGATTTCATAGGGATCTGTGGGATCTTTCGTATAGAAACTCTTCGAACCACAAAGTGGGCATTTTACATCGGCCATTTTCTAGGTCTCCCATCCATTGTTGTTAGTAAGTGGTCATCCGAAAACTGCCGTCTTCAGATGAGCGCGATCGGCTATCAGCGCATAGCAATCAGTGAAATACACGTAAAGACAATACAGTAAACTGAACGCTTATTGCCGAATGCTGACATCTCCGTCCGGAAATCTTGGATCGCCGCATGGACGCTGGTTAGTGTCCATAAGAAAACCATATTCCTGAATGCCATTCTGCAAAGTCTCGCTTGCGGAGAGGACGAAGAAACTCATAGGTAGAGTGCCCCCAGAGATTCTTCGAGGAGTTTCTCCCGAGTAAATCGAAGGCTCAGAATGACAGTCAGAAATAGTGTGGTCGTTTCTATCTAATCAGGATTTGTGCCAACCTGGTTTCCCACAGATCATAAAAATAAATCACAGTAATATTAAATTCTTACATGAAAATTATGATATCGCCCCTGGACGTACTATCGAACGACAATGAGACATATTTGAGACACTTGAGGCCCAGTATCTGCAGAAACAACGTATCTAATTGAAATTTAACATACTTTAAATGAAAAGCACAAGGAGATAACCAGAGGTGTATCATAATAATTGGTGAAACATATATGTCTCGTGAGACATGCGAAGTGAAATTGGCCCTCCATCCATAAGGCGGAATCTCCACAACAGCCAGGTTCCCCTCACTTGGGTGAATACCGGTTATGCAGTCGGTAAGAAGACCTAATGATTTTCATCTGAAGACGCCTTTTGCTTCTGGGATGTTTCAGACACCACGGTAACGGCAGAGGGCTCTGCCAGGGCAAACTCTTTGATGGTAAGACCCTGGAGCTGTTTGGCTACGGCCTGATCAACATCGTTGATTACTTGGTCCACGGCAAATTCAGCCGGGAGCTCGCTAAAGTTGGAATTGTGCATCTCATCGGCTGTGCGAACGGCATCCAGGACTTCTTTTATTTCAGTTGTGTCCAGGGGCCGCCCTGGCAAATAGGTTGAGGGATCCGTTGCGGTACTAACGAGTATTCGTTTGTTTTCAAGGGATTCGACTATGGGCTCCAGAACATCAGCGGGCACGCGCAGCTGCTGGGCGAGATCGTTCAAACTCCACTCAGGGCGGTTGTGGTAGTGATTTTGCCCGACCATAAACATTACCAAGAGCGACAGCTTTTCCTTGAAGCGATTACTCAGGCGCAAACTCCTCCGCTCGGGCGTCAGAGATTCTGGATGCTGGTGATAGTAAGCAATATTGGCTCCCACAAGGAGAATCAACCAGCTCAAATACACCCAGAGCATGAACATGATAAGGATGGCAAAGCCGGAATAAATTGCTGTGTACTTAGTAGACTTGGCTACAAAGGTGGCAAAACCCCAGCCCGTAACCTCCCACAGAATACCTGCCGCGGTTCCGCCGATTAAAGCAGAGGTTAGTTGAACTTTCTTGTTGGGCACGAACACATAGAAGAAGGTAAATGCTGTGATGATCAACAGGTATGGCAGCAGATGGCTTACTGTCTGCAAGAGACTTCCGAAGGGCTTAATAGCCACCACCTTTTGAACCATGGCGGTGTTCGTGAGAGTGGCTGTGATGCCAAGAGCGGTAAATATCAAGACTGGTCCTATTAAAATAACGCTTAAATAGTCGCTGAACCTCTGGGCAAGTGGCCTGGTCCGTTTGACCCGCCAGGTGTAATTGAAAGACGACTCAATTTTTTGGATTAATGAAATAACCGTGTAGATAAGAAGGGCCAGACCAAGAGAACCCAAAACTCCTGCTTTCACGTTGTCCACAAACCCTATGATCCTGGAACTGATCTCGACCCCCTTCTCGCCCAGGGGGCTCAGAAAGTTTAACAACAGGGGTTCTATCTCATTGTGCACCCCAAAACCTTTGAGAACGGAAAAGCTGACTGCCAGCAAGGGTACTAGGGCGAGCAAGGTGGTGTAGACCAGGCTCATGGCCCGGAGAGTTAGCTGCCCGTCCACAACATCCCGCACTACTACAAAGCAAATCTGGATCGATTTGATCAGCCAAGCCTTCCACCAGGGCAAGGCCGACACCTCCTCGTTCCATATGAGCTTCTTTAGCGCAACGCTTATTTTAGTCTGGTCCCACATGGTCAAGAGTAGAATCGCTTATTTTCCACATTTTTCTCAGAGGTGATAATTTTCAATACTGACCACTTACGCTGTGCTTGTCAAGATCATCTCCTCAGGAATTTCCATCTTTATCCGTTAGATCAGGTGCTTGAGATGTAGCAGCATTTCCTGCCCGTGCTAACACCACAACTACGAGGCTAATCGTATCTCCTTATAATGACATAACTTTTAGTCTTCTTTGTGAAGAAAGCCGCCCTTCGCCAATCTTGGCACTCTTATTGCGAGAGCTTTAACCCGAGTATTTCATGAATCGGCCTACGGCGGACCGCGGGGCCTTGGCCCCGAACCGTACCTGAACGGTACGTCGCAGAGTGAGCCGTCCTGCCTGTCCCGAGCGTAGTCGCGGGGAGCTTGTCGAAGGAACACCCGAGGACGCCAGGAAGGGCAGCTATATCTGTGGTCGCAGCAGGTGAATCATGAAATATTTGGGTTAGAGTGTACGCCCTAGGCATTCGCGCACACATATCAATCCATCCATTTGTTGGAAATTTCATAGACATGGAAAGAGCAAAAATGACAGAGTTCCTTTGCAAGAATTCAACGGCCGGACTTGTGCCAAGGAAAGAGAAAAAAATCCGGCTGTGGATTGCAATCATCTTAGCCACCGTATTGGGGCTCTTCTGCTCCTCCCATTTGGTTCAGGCGAAGAGTACGTATTATTACATCCATGTCGGCTCATTTAGAGCGAAGAGCAATGCTGTGAAAGTCGCAGAGGAATTCGAAAGAAAAGGATACAGAGGGGTGGTGCGGGGGGAGGAGATCCCCAAACTGGGATACTGGTACAGAATTTATCTCGGCCCCTTCTTCACCTACAAACAGGCCAAAGTACAGAGCGACGAGTTGAAAAAGAAAGGCTTTGCCAAATACACTGCCATTTACCAAAAGGACTCTCCCATCAGTGAGGACATGGCAAGAGCACCCAGAGTTGAGAAAAAGATCGCTCCGGTTCTACCACCGCCTCGAACGAAACAACCGCCGGTTACACAAAGGCCCGTTACAGTTCAGCCCAAAAAAGAAACGGTAACCGCAGCCAAAAAAGCTCCGCCGCCTGTCTCACCCCCTGAGAAGCCACCGGTGAAAGTAAAAGCAGAACCTCGAGAGGAGAAACCGGTGTGGCAGCGGAGGGGATACGGCAGGAATCTGGCTGGGGGCAAATTTTCACTCGGCTGGCAACACACCTACCGGGAAGTGCATACTGAGGTGACCGATCGTCAGGAAATCACAACCAATGGCGGCACGACAAAAACAGACGTATCGGTTTCAGGCAATGAAAAAAATAGGTTCGACACTGAAATGCACCTGGATATGTTGCGCCTCGGCTTCGGAATTACAAATTTCTTTGGACTTTTTGCGGATGTCGGTGTCTGTTATGACGACATTGACGAGCTGGACAACATTAATTTGGCCTACGGAGGCGGGGCCCGCTTAAATCTTTTCGAAGTAAGAAATGGCGGCATACGAGGCTTTTACACTGCCCTTCAGGCGGAGTACCACAAGGGCAAGCTGGAAACTGACTACCAGTCGGTGAGTGGAAACAGATTTTCCAAAGAAGCCGACTGGTGGGAATTTGCCGGCAAGGGGGAAGTTGGCCTCGTTCGTGATCGCTTTGCCCTCTACGTGGGGGCTACGTATTTCATCTATCGTGAAGACACTGACCGTGAACAGTTGGAAAACCTGCCGGTCGGTCTGAATTCGGTCAAATACAAAGACGACCTGGAAGAGGAAAACTGTTTTGGCGCCTACGGCGGTCTTTCGCTCCATGTCACTCAGGGGCTATTGATAAACGTAGAGGGCCAAATTTTGACCCAGGACTCTATCGCTGCAATGGTCGAATATCGTTTTTAGTCTAAATTGGACTGTTGTGGTTGAGTTGGAAGGTGCCTCCCTTCTGCAAATCGGCAGGAAAGACAAACTGCTCGAACTCAGAGGGTTCTCGGCCGTTTACTTCTATCTGAATTATATAGCCCTGCTCAGGGACCAACCAAAAGATCTCAAATTCAGGTTTGTCCATATCAACAACCATACGCGTGTATTCTTCATCAGCCTGGCTCAAGTCTCCACTTAGGTCTTTGTCTAGGAAAACCGTGAGAATGGCTTCTGTTGCTTGGTTTTCTTCAAAGGTTTCAGCAGCGATGTGCCCCTGTATTGAAGCCGCTTCCTCTGTGGGATTTATGTGCAAGACAGGTTCGAGCTTATAAGAATGGTCTGGCGGTTGACCGGATATTGAAAGCGACTGGCTCAAGTCAAAATCGATGGTGAGATCCAACGTCTCACCGCCTTCCAGCTCGAAGAAAAATTCCCTTTCCATGCTCAAGCTCCCCGGGGATAAGGCAACAGAATAAAAAACCCCGCCGCTTAGCACAGCTGCGCCGCTTACTGAGGCTCGAATCCGGTCGTATTTGCCGTCCTCCAGTTTCGCCGGCTTCACCAGTTGCGAGGTTTTGCCTGAATGTAGTTCGAGCACATCAATCGCATAGGGCGAATTTACCAAGGGCAAAGATATCCATTCCCCACCCTCTCTGTGGACGAAGAACTCCTCGAATGTAATAAAAACCGCCTCAATGCCAGAAGGCAAATCAGGTCTAGCATCTGTTACCCGGACAAACAACGTACTGGATCCCCCATTGAAACCAACGAAAAACGAGACTCGGCAGCCGAGGAAAAGCACTGCAGCCAGGATGGTTACCAGCAGATATGACTCAATTTTTCTCATACTCACTCTCTATGGGTCTTTTCCAGAGCCTCATGCACCGCATTCATAATTCCTCGCCCGCTGCTTGTCGCCCTTCACTCTCCATCCACAAACCTTTTCTGTTCACTTTCTGCCCCCCTGATGGGGGCCATTGTGCAGTCAACGAAGAAGTAAAAAAAGTGAGCCAAAATGAACAGGGAGAATACATGCGCCCAAAATCTGCCCTTTCTCGTTTCATTACCTAGAATCATCTGCCGTTCTTTGATATGGTAAGTGATTATGAGTAAGCTTAGCACAGGGAATTTAAACAGGTCAATTTACTCTGAGGTACAGGAGTTTTCTCCTACCTGCTTTTCTCACGTAGACCCCGGTGAGCCACTAAATGCTCCATGGTTTTTTGCGCTGTACTACGCGCTCTACCCTTAGCCCGCGGGATACAGTGATGAAGAAAAACCTTCTCCTCAGCCTCATTATACTATTTGCCATGCCTTCCTTGGCTCTCGCCGAAGAGCCAATAGATCTGCTGGAAAAAACAGTTAATCTGGGTATCGCCCTGTTGAAAAATCCCCAGTATCAGGGGGCAAGCAAACGAAAGGAACAGCAAGAACTGCTCTGCGACGCAGCAGGGCGACTGTTCGACTTCAGGGAGTTTTCGAGGAGAGTTCTATCTTACAAATGGCGAAACTTCACTCCGGAACAGAAGAAGGAATTTGTAGAGGTTTTCGCCGAGTTCCTCTGCAAGCACTATATCACCAGACTGCAGGAGAGATACAAAGATGAAGAGGTCTTCTTCCTGAGCCAGAACCTTGTCGGCAACCGTATAGCTCAAGTCAGGGCTACTGTCCTTTGGAAGGGGGTGGAAGTCCCAGTAGAAGTTCGGATGCTGAAACGTCATTCTACCTGGAAAGTTTATGACATTATCATATTGGGTATCAGCGGGGTGAAAAATTATCGAGCCCAATTTCAGGCTCTTTTCCGCAATGACACACCCTCCGAGGTGATCGGACGAATCCGGGAAAGAATAAGGGAAGAAGAAGGGAGAGGCTAAATAAGATGAGAACGTCTTTCCTCTCTGTTTACTTGGGAGTTCTCTTCTTTGCCTGGAGCTCTCTGAGCCGATCGCGGTAATATTTATTCAGGACTTCTTTTACAGCAGGCGACTGTCTGACAACCTCTTTCATGCTTTCGTAACTGAGTTCGCAAAGGAGAGCATCTTCTGCAGCTCTCACAGTTGCGAACCTTGGAGCTGCGGTTAGAAACGAGATTTCACCGAAAAACTCATTTTTGTCGAGGTAAGATACATGAATATCGTTCGCCTGGTCGTCTTGAGTCAGTACCTCGACCTTGCCTTCCAGAACGATGTACATTGATCTGCCCACATCCCCCTCTCGCACAATAACTGTACCTTGTTTAACAAGCCTTGGCTTTGCTGCCTGGCCCACTTCAGCAAGCTCCTCTTCGGGCAAATTGGACAGAAAGGGTATCTTGGAAATGGCTTCCTTAAATCGCGCCGGCAGTTCACCACCAGCTAGTCCCCGAGAAAGATCAGTGTGGGAAAGTTCTTGAGTCTCACCACCAACGTCCATCAAATCTTGATCTTTCTCCTGCAAGAACCGCAAGGCCACATCTCCAACCCAAACAATGTCTCCACTGGACAGAGGGGCCTCCTCAACCCTCTCACCGTTCAGGTAAGTGCCATTTCTGCTTTCCATATCTTGGACAAAAGCTTGTCCATTCTGCATAAAGACCAGGGTGTGTTGTCTAGATACGGTAGAATGGTTGAGCCGGATGTCGTTTTCTTCTCCCCGCCCAATGGTCAAACGGCTCTCCAGTCGAAAGATCATACCCTTCGTAAGCCCCTCCTCGGCGATGAGATAGGATTGAATCATATCAGCCAGGTCTCCTCATTGCGGTAAGCGATGTTGCATTAACCCAACGGACTAAAGCTTTCTTCAAGTCAAGGGGGGAATTAGGCAGCTACATAGAAACCTCTTCGAACCCGCTTGATTGTTCCTTGTTTGACGGCCCGATAGACAATGCCCCTGACAGTGCTGTCGGCAAAGCCGCTTATCTTGATTAAAGTGGCTATGTCGATTCCTTGCTTGTGACTCCTTATGGTTTTCAAAACCTCCACTTTGGGCGATGCTTTCCTTGTCTTTCGAACAGCAACCTTCTTTTCGCGACCCTTTTTTCCCGCTGGAATCTTGCGGGTTGCAGGTGCAGGTTTCCCTGTGGTCGCCCGCTCCAATGTAGCATTTACCCTCTTAACCTCAGCCATGAGGTCTCTGAAGTTATTAACCAATTTTCTTACTCTCTCCCTGCCCTCTGTAGCCCCGAGCTTCTGCTTTTGCCTCAGGCTGTGCAGGGTTCGCACGGCCTGGTGGAGGAACTGCATGGAGGATGGAGCTGCTAAACCTTTTCTGACCCTCAAGTAGTTGCAGATTGGCAGGGCCAAGTCGATCAGCTTCTTGCTGTAGTGGTCATCACCTACTTTCTTTCTCACCGCCTCTAATTCTTGTTCAAATGTTCTGATGGTCTGGGAACTGATTTCCCAGTCGAGAGTGAGCAGACTTGCCATCAAAGGCTCCAACATGGGTTGTTTGCGTGTCATGGCTTGCTCCTTTTCCTGAGGAAATATGTTGGTCAGGGAGCACATATCGTGCCAATTATGAGAATTTAAGATTGCAGATTACAGATTGAGGAAGACTTCTCGCCTCTGAATCAGTCTTGAATCTCTAATCTGCATTCTTGAATCCTCCACCTTACATCTCCTCCTTACCCACTTAGAGATTATTCAGGAATGATACCACTCGCGATTCGAACCAGTACTCTTTTCTTTTATTGAAAGCGATGAAACCCACATGACCACCCGAATTCGGCATTTCTAGAAAGAATCTGGCATTTGCCTCTGTCTCCCGTAAGGGATAGCACGCTGCGGCGAGAAAGGGATCGTTCTTGGCATTCACCAGAAGGGTTGGAATGGTGATCGTATGAATGAACTGTTTGCAGCTGGCTCGATTATAATAGTCCGCTGCGTCCCTGAAGCCATGCAGTGGTGCAGTGTAGCGGTCGTCAAACTGCTTGAAGGTTGTAATGCTATTGTAGCCCTCATCACTAATCCTGTCCGGCATGATCAGCATCTTTGCCTGTATCTTTTCATGAAGCATACGCGTGAATCGTTTCATGTAGATTCTATTCGATAGCTTTGCCATTTGCTCCGCTCCCGAGGCCAGGTCGCAAGGGACTGAGCAGGTCACCGCCCCTGTAATTGCTTTGTGAACCTCAGAACCTCGCTCTCCCAAGTATTTCAAGGTCATATTACCCCCCAAGCTAAAGCCCACCAAGCCAATGCCCTCGTGTTTTCCCCCATCCACGACGTGCTGAACGACCGCTGCCAAATCCTCGCTGGCTCCGCTGTGATAGGACCGAATTGTCTTGTTGGGCTCGCCACTACAACCTCTCATGTTCCAGGCAAGTGCGTCCCAGCCGCTACGGTTGAGTGCCCGTACTACCCCCAGGACATACCACCGCTCTGAATTTCCCTCCAAGCCATGGGAAACAATTGCCACTCTACTGGCGCCGACAGAGGACCAGTCAAGATCGAGAAAATCTTCATCCGGTGTCCAGATTCGCTCCCTTCTATATCTAATCCCCTTCACTTTTCTGAACAGATATGGAAAGAGAGTCTGGATGTGACCATTACTAAGACCAGGTGGAGGAATATAGCTAGACTTTGCTATTACAGGCATTCCGTACCCCTCAATCGTGCTCTCACCGCAGAGTGCGCTGAGTACGCAGAGAAAATCATTCTGTTCTGATAGAGCTCTTGTCCGCTAAAGACGCTGAGAAGCGCTGAGAAATCTTTCCAGCACCAATGAGAGAATCGTAGATGCATGGTTTTGGCTGGCGCTCCAGGAGAAGCTTGAAATCTCTGCGATCTCAGCGGTCACCTTTGTTCGCCGCGGGCGGCGAGGTAAATTGCTGCCAGGATGAGACTCCCTCCAATAAACTTCGTCCAGGTCAAGCCTTCGTCAAAGATTACATAGGCCAAGATAGTGGCACCAATGGGTTCTCCAAGGAGACTGACTGCAATTAAACTGGCGCTAAACCATTTGAGCGCCCAGTTGTAGCTGGTATGGCCAATGATCTGTGATATAAGGGCCATACCTCCGAAGGCCGCATAGGTCCCCGAACTGAAACCAACAGCCGGAAGCCCCAGGGCAATCACTAAAGCCCACAATATGATTGCAGCACTACCGTAGCAAATGATTACGTAGGCGAGCAAGGAAAGTCTGCGCCTTAAACTACGACCCAGCAATAGATATACGGCAGCGCAAATACTGCCTAACAATGCCAAGAAATCTCCCCATAATGCTTGACCACTCGTGGCAAAATCCCCGGCGCCTATAATGACGCCACCAATTACACTGATCACTATGCCGATTTTAGTCATCCGGCTAAGCCGATCCTTGCTGATTACAGGTGCCAAAATCCCGACCCAGAGCGGATTGGTATTGACCAACACCACACTGTTGGCCACAGAGGTATACATCAGAGATGAAATCCAGGTGGTGAAGTGCAAGGCGAGAAAAAAGCCAGACATCATGGCCAGGACATACTCCCTTACCTCTAACCCCATGATCTCATCTCGCACCTTCCACCAGGCTACGGGTGCCAGTATCAATGAGGCCAGACCGACTCTATAGGCGGCGATCACCAAGGCGGGAGCTTCGGCGAGTCTAGCAAAGATAGCGCCTGTAGAAACGGCTAAAACGCCACTGATGAGGGCCAAAGAGGGATTAAAGGGAGGTCTGTCTTTTTCGTTTACCATAATCGGTCCCAGCACCCGTCAGCCCTCTCATTATCGACCCGGAACAAATCCCGGGTGAAGGAAAAAAATGTGGAAGGTCCTGACAAGCTACTCTTATTGGTTCGCCGATGTTACCACAATTGCGAACACAGCAATGTCCGTCCCTGCATGAGCCAACCAGGGTGCCAACATGCCACGGGAGCGATAGCGCAAGTAGCCAAGCCACAACCCATAAACAGAAGCCATTGCCACCCCTGCCAAACCTTTGGGAAAACCGACCTCAGAGTAATGCAACCAGCCAAAAATACCTGCTTGCATAACCAGGGAGATGATCCCGGCGCCCACAGCACTTTCCAAGGCCTGCAAAAAAATACCCCTGAAAATGGCCTCCTCAACCGCGGAATTAACCAGGGCAAAAGCCACACCAGCCAGAGGCAGAAGCCAGGGAGGCATGGTTGGTATATGAGCCCGACTGGGGCCCAGATCCGGCTGGCAAATTAAGGTCCACACCAGGAGAGCTGCACTCGAAAGGACCACAACCAGTGCTACTAACAAGCAAATGTCTAGCCCTAATCGGCCTGGACGGATCCAGAGGACTGATTTTCGCAGATTATGACTTACACAAACGAAGCCCACATAAACCACGAGAGGCGTGATTTTGTAGAGAGGCCATGTGCTAAGGACAGGCATGAGAAGGGGGACCAGGAGCCAGAGCGTGCAGAAAAGACAAAGGTGAAATGGTTGAACAGCCCTGGTACAAAGGGCTGTGAAAGTTAGCAACAATAACGTGGCCAGCAGCCAGCCAGGAGTGGCTCTGTGCATCGATAAATAGATCGCAAAAAAGCAAACCACCGCCAGGGTAATGAGTCTTTCCCCCGGTTTACCCAACGGCGGCGTCTCTATGAGACCTTGCATGTCAATGTGTCGATTCGTTGATTCGTCAATTGGTCAATTAGAAAATTAGAAAATTAGTTAGTTGGTCAAAGTGTAAACGGTAAACGGTAAGCCGTAAGCGGTAAACGGAACAAGATGTTATTCGTTATCCGTTATACGGAAAAGCTCAATCTATACCTGGTTCTAACTTTAAACGTGGAACTTGGAACCTGGAACATTG
>Ga0209536_100012746_pt1 | contig 12194 bp, 13 predicted proteins | sample DeeMarSeWOR28_12_FD_187461 | JGI IMG/M metagenome (GOLD analysis project Ga0209536, IMG submission 187461) | Marine sediment microbial communities from White Oak River estuary, North Carolina - WOR-2-8_12 (SPAdes) (version 2) | ecosystem: Environmental > Aquatic > Marine > Intertidal zone >...
TGATATCTGTCCTCAGTTTTCGAGTGGCGGCCGGCAGCCGGCCGGACGCAGCCGCCGCGCGGCACGCAGACTGCGCGGACAGGGTGCTAGCGGCGCGGTACCACGGCGTGAATTACGCGATCGTGCTCGAAGTAGACAATAAAGTCCGGGTAGACCCAGTGGCTGATCGGCGGCTCACCGACCGGACCCAGACGCTGCTGCGGTTCGCCGAACCGCTGCAGTACCCGGTCCATGCTGGCGCCGGCTGGAGGACGCACCGTCATGGCAGCGGACTGTGTCGAGTCGATCAGGAGGGTATCTGCAACCGCGCTGGCAGATGGCAGGGCGGTGGCCAGCGAAACTACAAGCAAGAAGCCGAATCGCAACATGATGTCGATCCTTTTGGTGAATTCCGACAAATACATTATCGGTTTTCGGCAGGCTGCGCATGTGATTTAATGCGCCGCTATGTTTCGTCCCCTGGAATTGTATATCGGCTTGCGCTATACGCGCGCAAAACGCCGTAACCACTTTATTTCCTTCATATCTTTGATTTCGATCATGGGGATCGGGCTGGGTGTCGCGGCGCTGATCACAGTGCTTTCGGTGATGAATGGTTTTGAGCAGGAATTGCGCACGCGGATTCTGGGTATGGCATCACACGCCAGCATCAGCGGTTACCAGCAGCCGCTGGTCGACTGGCAGCGCACCGCACAACTGGCCATGCAGCACCCGGAGGTGGTGGGGGTGGCGCCCTATGTGGCGGGAGAGGTGATGCTGACCCAGGGCAGCAAGGTCAGCGGGGCACTGGTGCGAGGAATACTGCCGGAGCGGGAACCCGCCGTATCGACGGTGGGAGAACACATGCGTGCCGGCGCTCTCGAGGATCTGGCGGCAGGCGAATACCGGATTATTCTCGGCAGCGAGCTGGCCTACAACCTCGGCGCGCATATTGGTGACCACATCACCATGGTTACACCGCAGGCCAATTACAGTCCGGCCGGCGTTCTGCCGCGTCTGCGCCGCTTCCAGGTTGTGGGTATCTTCGAGGTCGGCATGTACGAATACGACCGCGGGGTCGCGCTGGTACATCTCCAAGATGCCGCCCGGTTGTTCAAGCTCGACGATGCCATTACCGGCGTGCGGCTGAAGCTGGAGGACCTGTTCCAGGCGCCGCGGGTATCGCGGCAACTGGTGGACCAGCTGGGCGGTAACCTGCGCGTCGAGGACTGGACGCGCCAGCACGCCAACTTCTTTCGGGCAGTGCAGACCGAGAAACGCGTCATGTTCGTGATCCTGACGCTGATTGTGGCGGTGGCCGCGTTCAACATCGTATCGACGCTGGTGATGGTGGTCACTGACAAGCAGGCGGATATTGCCATCTTGAGAACGCTGGGGGCCACGCCGGCCGCGATTCTGCGCATTTTTATGATCCAGGGGGCCATGATAGGGACGCTCGGTACCGCATTGGGGGTTGTGGGCGGGGTGGCGCTGGCGCTCAACGTGGAGACCATCGTCCCGGCAATAGAACAGGCCTTTGGTGTCCAGTTCATGCCCGCGGATGTCTATTACATCAGCGATCTGCCTTCCAGGCTCGACTGGTCAGACGTGTGGCGGATCGGCGTTGTGGCCTTCGTGCTGAGTTTCGTGGCGACCTGGTATCCGGCCTGGCGCGCGTCAAAAACCCAGCCGGCCGAGGCATTGCGTTATGAATGAGCGGGGGCAGGACGACACGCCGGTGCTGGCCTGTACCGGCCTGGCGCGGTCATTTCGGGAAGGCGGGCTGGACGTCACGGTGCTGCGGCAGGTCGACCTGGAGGTCCGCGCCGGACAGCAGATCGCGATTGTAGGCAGCTCCGGCAGCGGCAAGAGTACCTTGCTGCACTTGCTCGGCGGTCTGGACAGGCCGAGCGCCGGTCAGGTCCAGCTGATGGGCGACAATTTCAGTGCCATGGGCGAAGCCCGGCGCAGTCGGCTGCGCAACCGGCATCTGGGTTTTGTCTACCAGTTTCATCACCTGCTGCCGGAATTCACCGCCCTGGAAAACGTTGCCATGCCGCTGGTGATACGCGGTGTCGATATCGCCGAGGCACGCCGCGAGGCGCAGGAGATGCTGCACCGGGTCGGGCTGCAGGCGCGCGCCAGACACAAGCCGTCAGAGTTGTCGGGTGGCGAGCGTCAGCGCGCTGCGGTCGCGCGTGCTTTGGTCACCAAGCCCGATTGTGTTTTGGCAGATGAACCGACCGGAAATCTCGATAGGCGCAACGCCGAACACGTCTATGAGCTGATGCTCGAGCTGAATCGGGACCTCAATACCAGCTTTGTCATTGTCACTCACGATAGCGATATCGCCAGCCGCGTGGACCGCGTATTGCAGCTGCAGGACGGCGTGCTAGAGAGCGGCTGATCACGGCAGTGGCGGACTGGCCTGTTTTTGTCTACGACCCCGGTGCGGTCAACATTTCCCTTGTGCAACCGTTAACGATTCGATTGACCCGGTTTGAGGAGCACTGACGCACGGCGTTCCAGCATTTTGTCTTTACTTGTGAATTTCTTTACCGTGTTCTGCTGGCGGCTGTACCGGCTCTGCTGGCCGGCAACGGCAGACCGATACACTGCCTTGCAGGCACCCCGAGGGATCCGAGGGAGCTGGTAACTCAGTCGCCGAACCAGGCATCGCCCGCGCTCCAGCGCTGCCGGTCGATTCTGTCTGCCCGCCGGGCGCGCTTCTGCCGCTCCGGCTCAGTGGGTGCGGGGACGCCGGGTGCGCTCGGCTTCGGCCCCTGCTGCAGAGGAGTCGTGACGGAAATCGTGGCTTGCGAGCAGCGCAGCCAGGATGACAAGAAACAGCAAAAAACCAGCCAGTGTGAAAAGATCGAACACCATTTCAGCACCTCCTTTTCCACTTCTGCGGCCCGCTCCCTGGGTGCAGATTCACTACCACAATGAACGTTCGCACGTTCGCCGATTTAAATCGTACGGCAAAGGTGTTTCATTCCGATTGCCCGCGGGTTGCAGTCTGTAACAAAGTGTTTCAAAGCCAGCCGGGGTCTGGACTCTTTGCCGCGGTCAGCAATGGCGTAGTGGTCGCCCGACTGGGCTCAGGTGTGGCTTCCAAGTGTCTGTAGCGGATATGAAATAGCACTGGCGCCGGTGTCGCTAGGCCAGTAGCGCAGCGACGATCCCGGTAATGAAAATCCCGTCGAAAGTGCCGGCGCCACCGACCGACGCGACCCGTACCCGGCTGGCGCTGATGTCACGCAGATGCAACAAGTCAGCGCCGATCAACACGCCCAGCGTACCACTGATATAGGCGAGCGGTGCGCTGTGGTCGGGATCGAGCAGCAGGCCGACGAGGGCTGAAACCAGCGGCGCCAGGAACACCGGCATGCCAATACCGATACCAGGTATCAGTCGGCTGAAGCGGTAACTCACTGTGGACACAATGGCGATCGCTAGCAAGGTGGTGACCGCCGACAACGCGTGCTGGACGAACAGATACAGCGAGACCGCAACCGGGATAATGCAGCCACCTAGATTGACCGCGATCAACGTGGCGCTGCGCGGCGCCGTCGGCAACTGCCACACCCTGGGATCGAGCAGCTCCGTCAGGTCGAACCCCGGCGTGGCGTGCGCGCGCCGGTAGACCGGAATATTGATGGCACTACCGAACAGCGATCCCAGCACCAGTGTGAGGCCTGCCTGCGGTGACAGACCCAGCTTTTCGAAGGCGATGGTGATGATGCCGACCTGAATCAGCGTCACCAGGAAAACCACCACCAGAAACAGCGCTATCAGTGACCAGGGGGTCAGCGGCATCGGTGTCTCCGGTGTGTGGCGGGCGGATCAGAATGGCCACAGGGACCAGCCTTTGTCCAATGAATTTTCGCATTGCTTGAGTTGGGCGCCGTAGTCCCTGGCGCGCTGATCGACTTTCCTGGCAACCTTGACCAGCCAGTCCTTGTTGCGGAAGGTCTTGCGTTTGTAGCCCCCGTGGCCCTCATGGTAGGCGAGGTACTGGTTATAGGCGTCCCACTTGGAGATGCCCAGTTTGCGGTGCGATACGGACCCGTACCAGCCGATGAAATCGACTACATCCTCAAAGTCGTCGCGGTCGGCCCAGCGGTTGCCGGTCGAGTCACGGTACCAGTCCCAGGTCGAGTCTTTTATCTGTCCGTAGCCATAGGCCGATGACGGCCGGGTCCAGGGTATCACCCACAGCAGTTTGCGCCGCGGCGGCTTGGCGTCGTGTACGAAGCGCGATTCCTGGTAGATGATGGCAAGCTGAACCTGGACCGGAACACCCCATTTCTCGTAGCTCTCATAGGCGCTCGCATACCAGTCGTCCTTCTCGTCGAAGATGGCACAACTGTTCCTGATGTTCTTCGGCGGACTGTTGGAGCACGCCAGGGTGACGGCTGCTGTAGCCACGACCAGAACCAGTGTTGCAAAGCGCGCTGCCATGTGTTCAGTATAAACACGAAGAAGTCACTCTTCCACATTGAATAGATTAAAATAACTTATCCTCCCTGCCGGTCGGATCAGGAAGCGGTGACCGGAGCGGTCAGTTGCGACCGGCGCAGTATTGAGCGGCTCAGCGCACGGGCGGTGGGTTTTGCCAGGAACGGTGAACGGGGCGGACTTTCGGTCCGCCCCGCGCAGAGGTCAGAAACTCAGCTGCAGGCCGGCGTAGGGCCCGTCGAATTCGACGTCGGCAAACGAATCGTCGAAATCGTCGAGATCGAGCTTGATGGCGCGATACCCGACGTCCACCCCGATGTGCCATGGGGAGATATAACTGGCGCTTATCGCATAGTCGTAGAATTTACTGTCCTGGTACTGGATCAGGCTGCCCTGCGCGCTGACGGACAGCCCGGTGAAAGGCAGGTCGCTGCCCACCGCAGCGTACAGCATGGGAACCCACCCGGACACGTCAGCCGATTCGCTCCCGGAGGTTTCACCGGTAATCTCGCCCTTGGAATCGATGTACTTTGCGTTCAGGCCCAGGTCCAGGCTGACTACGTTATCGAGCAGTTCGTAATACAGAGTGACGTCGGTCTGCTTCAATTCCACCGAACTGCGCACGTTCTCGTTGGCGTTGAAGATGACGTCACCGTAGACCACGGTGTTGCGCAACGTGCCATTGGCATTGCTGTCGATATTCGTGTAGCCCACCCTGACATTGGGCAGCAACGGAACCGGGTGTTCCAGGACCGCATAGAAGTAGGCGAGACTGTCGTCGTCGTAGCCGAGGTCCTGGTTGACGTCGATGTCGTTGGCCGAGTCCTTGGTCTTGTAGCGGGCGGTGCCGCTGATGTCGTATGCCCAGCCGCCGGCACCCACTTGCACGCCGAGCACATCGGCCGTGCCCGAAAGCGGGCTCAGGAGCAGGGGCAGGCTTACCATCAGTTTCTTGTTCATGCTGTTCCTCATTGCGTAATAATTTTCCTGAACGGTTTGTCAGGCATGGCCCTGAAGGGGCCGCCACGCGACATCTGCTGCGCCTGCTACACTGAATCAGCGACGCTGCACAAAGTGAGAAGCGGATCACACACGGCACTGTCGCGTGCTCAGGAAAGGGTTTCAAGGATGAAATGCTTTACTCGGCGTTGGCGTTTCTAGCCGGCGTGTGCGCCTTTCAGGCGCTCGACGCACTGCCTGGCGCGGCTGGCTGCGCCCTGGCAGCGCTGTTGCCCGCGCTGGTATCGCGGCGGCGCTGGCTGCGTGTCACTGGTATAGCCGCGGCAGGCTTCCTGTGGTGCTGGTGGTTTGCCGCCGCGCGTCTGGCGGTCGAACTGCCCGCTGAACTGGCAGGCCGCGACCTCCTGGTTCAGGGTGTGGTGCAGGGATTGCCGGAGCGCGGCACCTCCGAGCGGCTGCGTTTCCGCTTCCAGCTGGAGCGTTACCGCGCTCACGATGGCTGGCGCGAACTGCGGCTGCCGGTGCGCATAAGCTGGTATCGGGATGCGCCCGAACTCGGCCCCGGCGAGCGCTGGCAGCTGTCGCTGCGTCTCAAGCAACCTCGAGGCCTGGCCAATCCGGCCGGATTCGATTATGAGCGCTGGCTGTTTGCGCACGGTATTCGTGCCACCGGCTACGTGCGCGCCGGCGACAACCGGCGCCTGCCGGGCGTGCCGGGCGGCTGGATAGCACGCTGCCGGGGTTACCTGGCCGAGCGTATCGCTGCGGCGGCGGGCAGCGCAGAAAGCGCCGGCCTGCTCGCGGCACTGGGGGTCGGCGAGCGCAGCGGTATGGGCCCGGCCCAGTGGGAGGTGTTGCGCAGCACCGGCACCAGCCATCTGATGGCAATTTCGGGCCTGCACGTGGGGCTGGTAGCGACGCTGGTGTTTGTCGCGGTACGCAGGCTCTGGGGTCGTTGGGGGGATGTGCTGCGCTGGCCGGCGCCCGCTGTAGCTGCCGTCGCTGCCATGGTCGCAGCGCTGGTGTATGCCTTGCTGGCGGGCTTCCAGGTCCCCGCCCAGCGGGCGCTCGTCATGGTATGGTTGGCGATGCTGTCGCTGCTGTGGTCGGGACGACCCGATCCATGGCGGGTCTGGAGCGCGGCGCTCTGGGTAGTGCTGTTGCTGAACCCCTTGTCAGTGCTCATGGCAGGATTCTGGCTGTCTTTCGGTGCCGTCGCCTGGATTCTGTATCTCAGCCTGGGGCGTTATGGTCGCGCTTCACGCTGGCGCAGCCTGGCAGGCTTGCAGATGGCACTGGTGCTGGGACTCACGCCCCTCCTGTGGCTCTGGTTCCACCAGGTCTCCGTGATCGCGCCGCTCGCCAACCTGGTGGCGATTCCCTGGATCAGTCTGCTGGTGGTGCCGACACTGCTGCTGGCGCTGGTGGCGCTACCGGTGAACGCACCGCTTGGGGAGTTGCTGTTGCGTATCGCCGAACAGCTGCTGGTGGCGCTGTGGGGGTGGCTGGAGTGGCTGGCGTCGTTGCCCGCCATCCTGGTGCCGTTGCCGCTGTTGCCGGCGCCGGTGGTGGCGGTATTTGCCGTCGGGCTGCTGTGCCTGCTGGCACCAAAGGCGCTGCCGTTGCGCCTGCTCGGGTGCCTGCTGATGCTGCCCGGCATTGCGCTCCAGCCGGGGCGCCCCGCTCAGGGAGATATGTGGCTGACGTTGCTGGATGTCGGCCAGGGGCTGGCCGCGGTGCTGGAGACCCACAGGCACGTGCTGGTCTACGACGCCGGCCCGGCATTTGCGACTGGCCTGGACAGCGGCGAAAGTGTGGTCGTCCCCTACCTGCAGCAGCGCGGTTACCGGCGCCTTGACCGCCTGGTGATCAGCCACTCGGACAACGATCACCTCGGCGGCGGTGCAGCGGTGTTCCGGCACCTGGATGTGCAGCAGGTGCAGAGCGGCGAACCGGGTGCCATTGCCTGGGCACGCTCGAGCCGCTGTCGCGCCGGACAGCACTGGGAGTGGGACGGCGTGCAGTTCGAGTACCTGGCGCCGGCGCAGCCAGGCCGCGGCAACAATGCGTCGTGTGTGTTGCGCGTCGGGACCGCGGACGGGCGCGTCGTGCTGCTGCCGGGGGACATTGAACGCGGCGTGGAGGAGCATCTGCTCGCCTCGCAGTCTCAGCGCCTGGCTGCACAGGTGCTGGTCGCCCCGCACCACGGCAGCCGCACTTCATCCACGCCCGGATTTGTCCGGGCGGTCGACCCGAACATCGCGTTGTTCCCGGTGGGCTACCGGAACCGCTTCGGCTTTCCGCACCCGGCCGTTGTGCAGCGTTACCTGCAGAGCGGGGCGACGCTGCTCGACACGGCGCAGAGCGGGGCCATCCAGGTGCGCCTGGTGGCCGGACAAGAGCTGCAGGCCATTGCATTTCGTGATCAGGCGCAGCGCTACTGGCACTGACGGGTTTCGTATCGCCAGGTAAATCAAGTATCATTGCACGCATTTCGTCACAGACGCTAAGGAAGGGAAGACCAATCGTGTTTGAACTGGTTATTGCGGGCGGCTGGCTCATGCTTCCCATCATCGTCTGTTCCATCATTGCCTTTGCGATCATCGCCGAACGCTTATGGACCCTGCGCATCAAGCGGGTTATCCCGCGCACCTTGGTAGCCCAGGTGTGGGAGTGGGCCAACGAGCGCAAGCTGGATGTGGAGCGGATGCAGAAGCTGCGTTCCGGCTCTCCCCTGGGGCGGGTGCTGGTAGCGGGCCTGATGAACCGCAACGCCAGCCGGGAAATCATGAAGGAGGCCATCGAGGATACCGGCCGCCACGTGGTGCATGAGCTGGAGCGTTATATCAACACGCTCGGCACCATTGCATCGATTTCGCCGCTGCTGGGTCTGCTGGGCACCGTGATTGGAATGATCAAAGTGTTTTCCGCTATCACCACCCACGGGGTAGGCAATCCCAGCGCACTGGCCGGCGGCATCTCCGAAGCGCTGATCACCACCGCGGCCGGGATGGCGGTAGCGATCCCGACGCTGATGTTCTACCGCTATTTCCGCGGCAAGGTGGCGATGCTGGTCATCCGCATGGAACAGCAGGCGCTGCGCATGGTCGAGGTGCTGCACGGCGACCGCTCCAGAGAGGGCGGCGTGATGGAGGACCAGATTTGAACCTGCGACGCAGCCGCAGCGACGAGCCGGATGTCAATCTCACGCCGCTCATCGATGTGGTTTTTATTCTGCTGCTGTTCTTCATGGTGTCTACCACCTTCCAGCGCGAGTCCGAGATCAATATCGAGCTGCCGGAGGCCAGTGCCGAGCCGGTCGAGGAGCGGCAAGAGATGCTGGAGCTGGTAATCGATGCGCAAGGACATTACTTCATCGACGAGCAGCAGGTGGTGAACACCGAGCTCGAAACCCTGAAACAGGCGATTCAGGGGTTTCTCGGCGAGCGCAGCGAAATCCCGGTGGTAATCCGCGCCGATCGTCTGACGCCGTACGAAGCTGTGGTGCGGGCTATGGATGCCACCGCCCAGCTCGGCCTGCTGCAGATGTCGCTGGCGACCAGCCAGCCGGAGAGCGCCGGCGAGTGAACCCGCCGCCGTTGACGGCAACCCAGCTCTACAAACGCCTGCTCGGCTACGCCACGCCGTATTGGCGCGTGTTTTCACTCGCGGTGCTGGCGATGATCGGTTTCGCCGCCACCGACACCGGTTTTGCGGCCCTGATGAAGCCGATGCTGGACGGTAATTTCATCGCGCGCGATCCCGCCACCATACGTTTCGTTCCGCTCGCCCTAGTGGGCCTGTTTGTATTGCGCGGCGTAACCGGTTTCGCATCGCGTTACGGCATGAGCTGGATCGGGCGCCGGGTCATTCAGCGGCTGCGTCAGGATCTGTTTCACCGCCTGTTGCATCTGCCGTCGCAGTATTTCGATCGCAATCCCTCCGGACGCCTGTTATCGCACCTGACGTTCGATGTCGAGCAGGTTGCCGAGGCGACCACCAATGCGGTCACCATACTGATTCGTGACAGCCTGACTATGCTGTTTCTGCTCATGTATATGTTCTGGATCAGTCCCTGGCTGACACTGTTGTTCCTGATTGTCGGGCCGGTGCTGGTGGGGCTGATACGGTACGTGAGCCTGCGCTTTCGCCGTATCAGCCGCCGTATCCAGGATTCCATGGGCGAACTGACCCAGTTCAGTGAAGAAGCTATACAGGGTCAGCGGCTGGTCAAGTCCTTCAACGGTCAAACCTGGCAGGAGCGGCTGTTCGAGGACGTCAACGAGCGCAATCGCCGCCTGCATCTGAAAATGGCCGCCGCGGCCGGAGCCAGCACCCCCATCGTGCAGCTGATCGCGGCCTGCATCCTGGCGCTGGTGGTGTATCTCGCCACCCTGGAATCGGTGACGCGCGGAATCAGTGTGGGTAGCTTCGTGTCCTTTATTGCTGCCATGATGCTGCTGATGCAACCGCTCAAACACCTCACCAACATCAACGCCTCGATCCAGCGCGGGGTGTCGGCAGCGCGCAGCATTTTCCAGGTCCTGGATGAGCCGACCGAGCCGGACCAGGGGCGCCTGGCGCTGAGCCGCGCCCGCGGAGCCATCGAGTTCCGCAACGTCAGCTTTGCCTACGAGCCGCAAAAGGGGGACGTACTTCGGGATATTTCCTTTTCCATCGCGCCCGGCCAGACGGTAGCACTGGTGGGGCGTTCGGGCAGCGGCAAGACTACGCTGGTGCAGCTGCTGGTGCGTTTTTACGACCCCCGCGAGGGCGCTGTGTATCTGGACGGCGAAGACATTCGCAACTACCGGCTGGCCGACCTGCGCCGCCAGATCGCGATGGTCGGGCAGGACGTCATGCTGTTCAACGAGACCATCGCCCACAACATTGCCTATGGCCGTTTCGCCGCAGCCAGCGCGGCGGACATTATCGCCAGCGCGCAGGCGGCCCACGCCATGGAATTCATCGAGGCGCTGCCCGACGGGCTCGCTACCCGCATCGGTGACCGCGGTATCCTGTTGTCGGGCGGTCAGCGGCAGCGCATCGCCATTGCGCGCGCCATGCTCAAGGACGCCCCGGTGCTGATCCTCGACGAGGCGACCTCCTCGCTCGACAGCGAGTCCGAGCGCGCAGTGCAGGATGCGCTGGAACACCTGGCGCGCAGTCGCACCTCGCTGATTATTGCGCACCGGCTGTCCACCGTGGAGCGGGCCGATTTCATTCTGGTGCTGGAGCAGGGGCGGATTGTCGAAACCGGAACCCATGAAACGCTGCTGGCCCGGCGCGGCGTCTACCATGAGTTGTACCAGCTGCAGTTCAGGGAAAGCCGTGCCTTATGAAGCGCGCAGTGTGGGAACGGCGCCTGCACCGCTTGTGGTACGGCAATGCGAGGGCGGCCAGAGTGTTGCTGCTGCCGCTGAGCGGGGTGTTCTGTGCGCTGGTGCAGTTGCGCCGCGCGGCCTACCGCGCCGGGCTGCTGGCTTCCCGGCGCCTGGATACGCGGGTGGTCGTGGTCGGCAATATTACGGTCGGCGGTACCGGCAAGACGCCGCTGGTGCTGGCGCTGGCCCGCCGGCTGCGCGAGGCCGGCTTCACGGTCGGTATTCTCAGCCGTGGCTACCGGGGACGCGGGAGGGTCTGGCCGGTGGAGGTCAGCGTTGCGAGTGACCCGGACCAGGTTGGTGACGAGCCAGTCCTGCTGGCGCGCAACAGCGGGGCGGTTGTGTATGCCGGCGCCGACCGGGTTGCGGCGGGTCGGGCACTGCTGGCGTCCCGTCCCTGTGATGTGCTGATTTGTGACGACGGTTTGCAGCACTATGCGCTGCGCCGCGATCTGGAAATCGCCGTGGTCGACGCCGGGCGCGGGCATGGCAACGGTCATTGTCTGCCCGCCGGTCCGCTGCGCGAGCCGGTGTCGCGATTGAAGGCAGTCGATGCGCTGGTGTATCTGGGCGCACCGGCACCGGGGGCGTTTGGCATGCAAATGCAGGTACACAGCGCGACGCGACTGTGCGATCCTGCGGATACGCGGCCATTGACGTCGTTTCTTGGCGAGCGGGTGCATGCCGTGGCGGGCATCGGCGATCCGCAACGGTTCTTTGCCGCGCTGCGGGGTGCGGGACTGGACGTCGAGGAACGCAGCTTTCCCGACCACCACCGGTTCCGGGCGGCCGATCTTGCATTTGCCGACCGGCGGCCGGTTTTAATGACGGAGAAAGACGCGGTAAAATGTGCCGGCTTCGCTCCGGCACACTGGTGGTCAGTGGCCGCCGAGGTGCATCTCGAGGCCAATTTCGTTGCCTGGGTGCTCGATTCGCTCAAATAGGGAAGCGCTGTTGGACAAGAAACTGCTCGATATTCTGGCCTGCCCGGTGTGCAAGGGACCACTGGTATATGACCGGGAACACCAGGAACTGATCTGCAAGGCCGATCGTCTGGCGTACCCTGTACGCGATGATATCCCGGTCATGCTGGAAGAAGAAGCGCGCCAGCTGGCGGCCGACGAAGACGTCTGAGTTTCCTCACCGGGGCAGGTTCATGGCCGACAGTTACAAAGTCGTTATTCCGGCGCGCTACGCCTCCACACGCCTGCCGGGCAAGCCGCTGAGGGATCTGCTCGGCAAGCCCATGCTGCAGTACGTGTTCGAGGCCGCCAGCCGCTGCGGTGCCGAGCAGGTGGTGATCGCCACCGACGACCCGCGCATCGAATCGGCGGCCCGGGGCTTCGGCGCCGAGGTGTGCATGACCTCCAGCGAACACGCCAGCGGCACCGATCGTCTCGGTGAAGTGGT
>Ga0209536_100012747_pt1 | contig 12194 bp, 4 predicted proteins | sample DeeMarSeWOR28_12_FD_187461 | JGI IMG/M metagenome (GOLD analysis project Ga0209536, IMG submission 187461) | Marine sediment microbial communities from White Oak River estuary, North Carolina - WOR-2-8_12 (SPAdes) (version 2) | ecosystem: Environmental > Aquatic > Marine > Intertidal zone >...
AGTCCGTCCCGGGGAGCCAGAAAGTAAAAAACCCCCTCAGCGGGGTTTTTTACTTTCTGGCTCCCCTGTTTCGGCGAGACCGCATGTGAGTTTATCCTGAGCGAAGCGAAGGAAGTCCGTCCCGGGGGCCCTTGAACTAGAAAGGCCCTCTTCTCTATAAGGGTCTTTCTAGTTCAAGGGTCTGCATTAATAAAACGAAACTATGAAACTGTGGTGGCTCTACATAATCGAAAAGAAAGAAAAACTTTATGTCGGAATCACCACCGATCTGGAAAACCGCGTGCGGCAGCATGGACAGACAGCTCCCCTCTACCATGAAGGTCCTATGTCAAAAGCTGATGCTCTAAAAAGAGAGCGAACGCTGAAAGGCTGGACAAGAAAGAAAAAATTAGCGCTGATTGCAAAGGCCTCCTCGCAACAATAGTGAGCTAAAGTTTTTTTAATTTCGCTAGGGAACAAGAGGGCTTGGCCAGAACGGTTTTCAGCAATTCCTGGTATTCCTTCGCCATCTCGCGAATGGTCTGGGTCTCGAACAGGTCGACGTTGTAATCGAGTATCCCGACAAGGCGATCTTCGAAAACATCGACGATCATGTTCAGATCACAGATGGCGCGGTTGCGGGGAAGCGTTATCGAACGGGCTTCGTAGCCTGCAATTCGAATGAGGGCGTCACCCTCTCCGTACATGAGCTTGGCAATACTCTGGGTGACGCGGGAACTCGGACGCTCCATGGAAAAGCCGACTGTAGTCAGGGGATGTTTCGACAGATCATTCCTGATGCCGAGATCGTTAAGCAGGGCCGCGTGAGGGTAATCCTGGTGGTCGAGGGCCTCGCCGATGGTGCGGTGAACCTGAACGAGGAATTGGTCGAAGGACCCCTTGGCGGGAATGCGATTGCGGATGAACACCAAGTTGGCGATCAGACCGAGCAGGTCATCAAACCGTGGCGCAGTCCGCGCAGCTACCGAGGTGAAGACCAGCACGTCGTCACGACCACTGCGGCGGTACAGCAAGAGCTTGAATACCGACAGCAGCACTGCGTAGCGCGTTGTTCCGGTCTGTCGGGCGAGTTGGCTCACAGCCGCCGCCATATCCCCGGGCAGGACGAAGCGCTCGGCGGCTCCCCGAAATGTTTCCACCTCCGGCCGGTTTCCGTCAATGGGCAGCTCATAAGTCGACGACAGACCGCTGAGTTTACCCAGCCAGTAAGCGCGGTGCGCCCTTCCCTCCGGGCTCTGTACCATTTCTCGCTGCCAGCGGGTAAACTCCCCATAATCACCACTCAGATCGGGCAGTACCGGGTCGACACGGTTACGGATGGCGAAATAACTGGTGAACATCTCTTCGAGCAACAGCTGCGAGGACCAGCCGTCGATAATTATGTGGTTGAAGTTCAGCATAAGGATGTCTTCACCGCCGGCGCAATGATAAAGCCGGAACCGGCAGAGAGGTCCCCGGCCGAGAGAAAGTGTTTCAAGGGCATGATCTTGAAGCATGGTCTCCACCGCCTCCATCTCCATGTCCGAGCAATCAATGATTTCCAGACCCTTCGGATGCTCATCTGCGATCAATGTTACGGGCTTGCCGTTTTCCGCGGGATAGGCGGCGCGCAGAATCGGGTGGCGGTGAGTCAAACGCTCTAGCCCTTGCCGAAGGGACTCGATCTCTAATCGGGGCCGCACACCGATACACACGGCGTGGTGATAGGCGGTCCCTGTGTTCACCCGATGTTCAAGATGCCACAGGTATTCCTGTCGATAGGAGAGCGGCCAGGAGTCGGATACGTGATCCTCGTCATCGCCGTTTGTGGCGATTTTCTCCATCTTGCAGGTTGAGGTGCTGACCTGCCGGATTTGGTGGATTTCCTCATAATCACCGTCGAGATTGGAAAGGATCCGTGCGGCCAGCTCGACGAGATTTTCACCCTGCATGAGACCCATGACCGGTAGATCGATACCCATTAGGTGTTCGATTGCTATCCGTAATTCAACGGCCATCAGGGAATCGAGGCCGATCTGATTCAGACCTCGCTGCGGATCGATCTTCTCGGCCGGCACCCCGAGCACCGCGGCGAGTCGACCCCGGAGATGTTCAAGTACCACCGCCTGCCGTTCTTCGGCCGGCGCCGCTTTGAATGCTGCGACAAAAGCCTCCCTGTCGCCCAGGTGTTTCTGTTTTGCAGGGGCAGTCACGCGAAACATTTCGTATCGGGCCGAATTGCCTGCCGGCGCACTTTGGGCAAAGCGCCCCCAGTCCGTCTCCGCGGCCCCCACCTCGACGGCCTCACGGGACATCAACCATTCCATGGCAGCGATGGCCTTGGCAACAGGAATCAACAGCGACGGATTGCCGTCCAGGAACTTCTCGCGCAACTGGACATTACGGGCCAGATAGCCGACCTCGCCGATAGCGCCCCAAGCAATGGTCAAGGCCGGAAGGCCGAGGGACCGCCGGTGATGGGCGAGAGCCTCGAGGAACATGTTGGCGGCAACATAGTTGGCTTGGCCAGCGTGGCCAAGGACCGTGGCGGCCGACGAAAACATGACGAAATGCTCTATGGGGTCGTCCATTGTTTGCCGGTGCAGAATCCAGGCACCGGCCATCTTTGGGGTCATGACCCTGAGCATGCTCTCGCGGTCAAGGCGAAGGATGATGCCGTCGTCGATTACCATTGCCAGATGAAAGACACCGCGAAGTGGAGGCATATTTTGGCGGATTCTGGCCAGTAGTGCAGTCATCTGACCATGGTCGGTTGCGTCGACTGCTGCAGCCTCGACTACGGCGCCGGCCTGTCTCATCTCCTCGATGGCGTCATGAATGCCCGGCTTATCTTTACCTCGGAGGCCGGTAAGCACGATATGGCCGGCGCCGCCTTCGGCCAACCAGAGGCCGACTCTGAGGCCGAAACCGCCCAAACCGCCGATTACCAGATAGGTCCCGTCTTTCCTGAACCGCACCTTGCCGCTATTCTTTGTCACCGGCGGCAACTCATCCCCATCAAAGGATACGACTACTTTGCCGATCTGTTTTGATTGCTGCATGCAGCGAAAACCCTCAGCAGCCCTGGAAACCGGGAAAACCCTGTGGGGCAGGGTGGTGTAGACGCCTCGCGCCACCTCCTCCAGCACCTCTGTCAACAGGTTTCGTGCCAGGTCGGGGCGCACCCGCATTAGTTGGTCGACGTCGACCCCGAAGTAACTGACGTTGTGGCGCAAGGGGCGAAGGCCGAGTTTCTTGTTCTGATAGAAGTCAAGTTTGCCGATTTCCAAAAAACGGCCGAAGGGACGCAGCAGGTCGACACTGCGCAGCATGGCCTCGCCGGCCAGGGAGTTGAGAACCACGTCGACGCCCTCACCGTCGGTGGTTTCCAGGATCCGATCGGCGAACTCCAGGGACCGGGAGTCGAAGGCCTCATCCACCCCAAGGCATCGCAGGAAATGCCGCTTTTCCGTTGTTCCTGCGGTGGCGTATACATGAGCGCCCAAGTGGCGGGCAATACGGATCGCCGCCATGCCCACACCACCCGCGCCGCCATGGATCAGGACACGCTCAGCGGAACGTAGATTGGCTAGATACCGTAAAGCATAATGGGCCGTGAAATAGACACTAGGCAAGGTCGCCGCTTCGGCGAAACCCATATTTTCCGGGATGGGTGCGACGAAATCGGCGTTGACCACTACGTGAGAGGCAAAACCTCCTTTGGCCAAGGTCAGCACGCGGTCGCCCAGGCTGATTCCATCGACGTCGTCGCCTACCGCATCGACAGTACCGGCGCATTCGAGACCAAGCGTCGGACCTGCCAACCCGCCTTCCATGGCTTCGGGCGGCAGCATCCCCAAAGCCCACAAAACATCACGAAAGTTCAGACCCGTACATGCCACTCGGACGCGGACCTCGTCGGCGTTGGGTTCCGCCATTGGCATTTCGGCTAAGTATAGTGTTTCGAGCTTGCCGCGGGTCCCAACTTCCAGCTGAAACGGTTCCGGTGTGTCATTGACGAAATCCGCTTGGGGTGCCAGCTGCGTGCTTTTTTCAACCGGCACAAGACGATGGACGTAGCGATTTTGACCCCGCAAAAGTATTTCTTCCTCGTCGCCGCCGGCAAAAATCTCGTTGACCAGCCCATTCAATTCATCGGTGCCGTCGCCAAGAGGCTGCAGGTCGATGAGCACCGGACGAAGCTCTGGGTGTTCATTCATCAGGACCCTTCCCACACCCCAGATGGGAGTCTGGGATAATCCCCCTACCGGTGAGCCTAATCGGTAGGGCTGCGCCTTTTCGGTCACCATCCAGACCCGCCAATCCAGCCGTTGGACCGAATCGAGGGCCTTCACCAGATTCACCAGCGCCAGGCTACCGTGCGCCTGGGACGTTATGAGATCATCGGCCGTGGCACCATCGGGTTCAATGGTGTCCATGCCCCAGAAATTGATAATATTCACTTTGGTGGCGTGGCCATCTGCTGTTCCGGCGATCTGGTCAAAGAGCAAAACAAGCGCTTGTTCGTCCTCGGGATCGACCCGGAACTGTCCCGCATCCAGGGTCTCCAGGCCCCGGTCTCCCCGGATGACACGGATGACCTTCGCCCCGCGCCGCTCCATGAGATTGGCAGCCTTTGAGCCCAGAGCGTTTTCCCCCAGCAGGGTTACACAATACGTCATGACTTTTGCCGTGACCTTGGCTGATGGTACCCCAGCTATATCTAGGGGCTTCCGGGCGAGCCAGATCGACTGCTGCGGTTGATCGTCCAGGGCGCAATCGGCCACACCGGCCACCGCATCGAAACCTTCTTTTTGCAGCAACCGGTCCCACTCTGCCGGATTGAGCAGAGGCCCTTCCGTGCGAAGGTCCGTGTCAGTGAAGTTCCACCAGTCCTTGAGCAGGCCGAAGGCCAGGTCGACAATGAGATCAGGATGGGTCTCCGTTATGCCGAGCACGCCACCTGGGACCAGAAGTTGCCGGAGGTTATGCAAGGTCTCCCGCAGATCAGGTGTCACGTGCAGAACCAGTGATCCGATGATGATATCAAAATCCCGGCCCTCGAACCCCTGCGCCGCGGGATCCCGGCTGATGTCGAGTATCTGAGCGCTGAAAAAAGGATAACGGGCGAAGCGCTGGCGGGCGCGAATGAGAAAAACTTCGGTGATATCAGTGAAGACGTACTCTGACTGCTCTGGCGGCAGCAAGGGCAAGATATGGGCCGTGGTACCGCCGACACCGCCGCCGACTTCGAGAATACGCAGGGTGCGGCCATCGGGCAGTTGACGGCATACATCTGCCATCAACGTGCGGATGATCGCATTGTAAACCCGACAGGAGGGGCTGGAATCATAGAAGTGTTCGAGGATACCCATCTCGTTGTCGGAGAAGATAACCTGCAACGGATCCACTTTATCTTGCAGAGTGTCCGCCAGATAGTGCCCGCACCTCATTAACATTACGGCTTCGGCGATGTACGCCGGATAATCTTCGACGATACTGCGCCACAGGGGCCAGGGGTCACCGGTGGGAAGTGTTTTACGAATCTGGCATTGATCGCCGTCCATGACCGCGAACCCGGCAGCTTCGATGTGTCTCAACAACAGGCGGATGAAACGAACATAGTGGCCTCGAATGGACGCGCCCTCGGCAAGATCTGCGATCCTAAACCTTTCGCCCTGACTCAGGGGCCGGCCGATACGCTGGAAGGCCAGCGCGACAAAGAGACGGCATAATTGCGAACAGCGGCGATGCCAGTCGCCGTAATATGCTTCTCGACCGAAACGTTCAGGCAGGACTTCCAATTCATCCCGGTTGCGTTCCACCAAGGCGGTGGGCGGGGGCACAAAATCGGCAGACCTGTTCTTCGGAGTTCCTCCCACAGGGTCAGCCAGCCGCCATTCAAAGATATGCATGCTCGGGACCGGCGACCCGGTAATCGCTTCCGGGGCCCGATCAAAGCGGAAATCATCAAGTTCGGCCAGGACGATACCGTCCGCATTGGTGAGGCGAAAATCAACCCGTATAAGTTCGTCGGTGTTCTTGCGCAGACGGCAGTGACAATAGACATCCGTCCCGATTGGACCATGCAACCGCAACCTCTCGATGCGAGTGGGTAGATACAGCTTTGGGTCACTACTGAGCGAACGGCACCCCATGGCCACCTGCATACAACCATCGAGTGTGGCCGGGTCTATGCCCGGGTAAATATCAGTGTCGCCGTCTACCCCGCGCCTGATGATGCGCCCCAACGCTTCGTCATCACCACTCCAGATACTGTCAATGCCTTGGTAAGCTGCACCGTACTCGAGACCAATATCCCGACAGGATGCGTAGTGTTCCTCAACTGTCCTTGGAAACGGGCACCTCTGACGGACCTCGTCGAGATTAATAACGGGCCGTGTAAGGCTCTCTAATGGGCTGAGGCGCGTCACCGCACATAGAGTCCATTCTTTGTCGCTACCCTTGACTCGACTGAAGATACGGACCGTCTGATCTTCGGAAGACAGGGTCGTTTGGATTTCGACCGCCCGGCCTTCGGGCAGGATCAGGGCCCGTCGAATCTCCAGACCGATCAGGGAACATGGCCAATCTTCGAAAGCTTCGCGGCCAGCTGCAACGGCGATGGAGGCATAGCCTGCGGCCGGAAAGATATGCGAGCCCTGGACCATATGACCTTTAAAGGATGGGTGGGCGTCGAGAGATAGGTCAAGCCTCCATGTCCTTTCGACGCTGGATAACGCATGGCCCAGTAACCTGTGGGGCGGGGTGTGGACAAAAACCTGGGCACCATCTGCCGCTTCGCTCCAGTGTATTTCCCGCTGCCAGGGATAGGGCGGTAATTCGATGGGGGCCCCTGCCGCAGGCAGGAACCGATTCCAGTCGATTTCAATCCCGTGGACGTAAAGAGTACCGACGGCGTTGAGAAAGGTCGGCAATTCAGGCTCTTTGCGACGCAAGGTTGGGATGACCACGGTCTTTTCTTCTTGTGCGGCCAGGGAGCGGCGGACGTAACCCAACAACACGGGGTGCGGCCCGATTTCAATAAAGGTGCGGTAGCCGTCAGCAACAAGACGCTCGACAGCGTCGGCGAAGCGCACGGGTGCGCGCATGTTATGCCACCAGTGTTCTTCTCCAAGGTCTTGGCCGCAAACTTCATCCCCCGTGACGGTGGAAATGAGGCGGCATGTCCCTCCATGAGGGTACAACCCTTGGATGCCCTTGAGGAACATTTGGCGGAGGGGGTCCATGAGGCGGCTGTGGAAGGCATAGTCTAGGTTCAGCACCCGGGCGAATACTTCCCGAGCACTTAGGGATTCGACCAATTGTTTGATGGCCTCAGTCTGCCCGGAAACTGTCACACTATCTCTTGCATTGACGGCTGCTAACTCGATCTTGTTGTCATACAACGTCAGAAGGTCTTTGATCTCGGCCGCTGAAAGATCGATAGCGGCCATCTTGCCTGCACCCGCAGTGGTTGCCTGAGCATCACTGCGGGCACCGACGATGCGGAAGGCATCCTCGAGATCCAGCATATCGCAGGCATAGGCCGCCACCGCTTCGCCCAAGCTGTGCCCGATGGCGGCATGGGGGACAATACCGTGGTCCCGCAACACGTTAACCAAACCCACCTGTAGGGCGAACAACGCAGGTTGAGCCATCTCGGTCTGGTGTATCCGAGATTTCGACTCCTTGCAGGTGAATTCGTCTATCAACGATCGATCAAACTGCTTGCGCATCAAGGCGTCACAATCTTCGATTGCGCTACGGAATGACGCGCTTGTCCGGAGCAGTTCGCGCCCCATGGCCCACCATTGCGGGCCGTTGCCGCAGAAAACAAAGGCTATTCTCCTGTCTTCACCGGCTGAGGCCACACCGGTGACAACTGGTGACGCCTCGCGCCCGGCGACAAAATCCCTTAGGTGGAGGGCGGCTTGCTTACGGTTTTGGGCCACCACTGCAAGACGATGACTGTGATGGGTGCGTCTGCTGCCGGCGGTATGGAGTATTCGCCGCCAGTCTTCGTCTCGAGCCTGATCGAGATAATTACCATAGACCGCGGCCATGGCCTTAAGTGCGTCTTTACCTCGAGCGGAGATGGGAAATATCTGAGGCGGGTCTTCCGCCGCAGGTGGCCTGCCCATCTCTTGAGATGGAGAAGTCGCGACACTCGCCGGGCAATGCTCCCGCAAGACGATATGGGCGTTGGTGCCTCCGAAGCCAAAGGAATTGACGCCGAAGAGCAGCGGTCTGGTTTCCTTGAGGTATTCCGTCTCGGTCTGAACCATCAGGCCAAGATCGCTGAAGGGGATCTCTGGGTTTGGCGAATTGCAATGAATGCTTGGTGGGAGGCAACGGTTTTGCAAAGCCAACACCGCTTTGAGAACCCCGGCAACCCCGGAGGCCGGTTCAGTGTGGCCGATATTGCTCTTGATCGAGCCGATGCGTAACGGTCGCGAGCGGCCTGGCGCCTTTCCTATGACCTCGCCCAGCGAACCGCATTCGACCGGGTCGCCCACCAAGGTCCCAGTGCCGTGCGCTTCCACGAAGTCTACCTCCGCCGGATCGATGTTGGCTTCCTCATAAACCCGGCGTAACAGCTCTGATTGCCCTTCCCTACTCGGTAGGGCGAGGCCCTGGGTGCGTCCATCTGAATTGACTCCGCTACCGACGATCAGAGCGCGAATCGGATCTCCGTCCTTTAGAGATTCCTTGAGGGGCTTAAGGATTAGCACGCCCATCCCTTCCGAGCGCACGTAGCCGTCGGCATCGCTGTCAAAAGACCGGCATTGGCCGACCTGCGAGAGCATGGAGGCAGCGCTGAATCCGACAAATGCTTCCGGACGGAGCAAAATGTTGACCCCTGCAACCACCGCCAGGGTCGACTCGCCACGGAGGATACTATGCCTGGCCTCGTGCACAGCTACCAAGGAGGACGAGCATGCCGTGTCGATGGCCAGGCTCGGGCCCCGGAAATCGAAGATGTAGGAGAGCCTGTTAGCGGCGATACTCAAGGCGTTGCCAGAGTTGGTATAGGCATTGACCCTATGGGGATCCATGTACTGCATGGTTCCATATTCATTGGCGGAAATGCCGACAAATACACCCACGGCTTGGCCGGCCAGATGCTCGGGAGCGATACCCGAGTCTTCCAACGCCTCCCAGGTCCCCTCCAAAAGCAGCCGTTGCTGAGGATCCATGCAAGATATCTCGCGACCTGAAATCCCGAAAAAACCGGCATCAAAGCCTCGGACGTCACCCACCGACCCCATGTGCCGTACGTAGCTCTTGCCCGTTGTGCCAGGGTTTGGGCTGAAAAAATTCTGGTTGTCCCATCGCGTCACAGGGATGAGGTCGATAGCATCCTTTCCTTCCAAAAGAAGTTGCCACAATGCCTTGGGGCTATGAGCTCCAGGCAACCGGCAGCTCATGCCAATGATTGCAATAGGGGGGGTATGTTCTTCCATTTCCTTTTGTCCACGCAGAGAGTAATCTGACCCTTGTTTGTAATGTTTTATCTTTTGTTTTATCTTTTGTTTTATCAGTAGTTCGCTTAGTGGTGATGCGGCGATCTTCAGAGCCAGTGCAGGTTAAAGCCAGGAGTACGGATAAGAAATGTCAGTGTGTAGAGCTTTGAGAAGCTAGCTTGAAATAGTCACTGACGTGGTCACATTATCAATTGGCATGCAGGAGAGAACATCAGCAGCAGGAGATTGCTTGCAACAGTAAATTCTCACTCGGCTGTCACAATGGGCTGGCCTTACCAGGGTGATGTTATAGGGCTCCCAATAGATCGAGCAAGGATATACTGGGAGCGAATAAGACACAATTTGAGATTTATCTTAATCCCTAGGAAAATCATCTGGACTACATAAACATATTAAATGTTTATAAACCTTATCATAGGTTACAAGTGGCGTATTTGCCCTGTCAATATAAAAAACCACTCTTTTTGCTTGCGGTTGAGTAATAGGGAGGGGGAACAAAGTAAGACTGAGAATTCTAGACGAGGATGGCAGATATAAACCCACATCCATCATCGCTAAAATACCTATTGCATCCCTTCATCCACACATTCAACTGTTGAGACTTCGGCACAAAATGCTGGGGTAGAAATTCTCGAGTGTGGTCATGGGCTAGCTGTAATTTGTTTGAATTTTTTAAGAAATAGGGATGAGAGGTAGTTCTTGCAGCCGTACGCCCCGGGGAGCCAGGAAACTAAAGACTCAATCTTTATAGATTGAGCCTTTTTGGTATGCGGAGTTTAAACTGCCATTCTGGGTTTACATACTGCAGAGTCTGAATACGGGACGGTTTTACTGCGGCCATACTAGTGATATGGAACGCCGCATTAATCAGCATAACGATCGTAAATACCAACTTTCACGGACGACCAAGGCTTTTCAGGGGCCATGGAAAGTAGTCTGGGAAAGAGAATGTACTAATCGCAGTGAAGCTATGAAGTTGGAAAAGAGGATTAAGAAACGCGGGCTCGCTTTGAAGTCCTGCAGGTCGGCGTTGAGACATCAAAAGCATATCTTGAATATTTGCTATTGCTTATGATCGTTAATATAAGATAATCAAACCCCTCCTTTATACAGCGCATCGATCATTTTTCTTCTTTCCATGTTGGGGCACTGGTCCAGATCTGCAGTTAAGCGTGCTTTGTGTAATGGCATTTTTGCATCTGGATATCGACAGAGGAAGATTCCATCCACTTCTTCAGCCTCGCGGTTATCCGAGGAAATTTTGGCGGGTTTGCCAATTATTTTAGCTTTTGCGTAGGGACAGGCTACATCGCTTGCAGGGTACGATCTGGCAAAGCAGTATTTCCGCACAAACCATTGGTCTTCAGAGGATGTCCTGTCCGTTTTTCTCGTCTTCGTCATCCTTTCTCGTGCTCCTTCTCTTAATGGCCTGCCATCCAGGATGATATGGTGAGTATCACTATATTTATTTAGGAGGCTCAAACGGCTGTTTGGCTTCCGTTTGCAATGCTTCCATAATAGCTAGCCGGTGGCACATGTCACAGAGAAAGTAAGATCCCCATGGGATGAAATACTCCCTGCTACCCTCCTCGACTTGATAATAGGTGGCTTGGCAATTGGCACACTGCGTTTCAGTGTTGGTTTTCATGGTAGCTGTTTCTTTCTCTCAGTGAATCTTATTTGATAGACCAGCAGGAAACCAGTTGTGCTTAATCGGTATTTGCCAGCGCGGGAGATGCAGCACGAACTCAAGCCGATACAAACCTGGTGATAGGCTCAAGACGAATATCAGTCTTCTTCTGTGTACAGCGTCCTGATATGATTGGGGTCTATAAGAGCCAGCAGTTCTTCCGGATGTTCATTTTTCTTGACTTGATAAATCCATGTCCTGTTAGCTTCTACGACCCTTGCATCTTTATAGGCTAACTCAGTGCCGTTTTTCAGTATTACTGTAATCTTTCTGCCCATATGGTTACCAAGAATACCTTTCTCTGCTTCTTGCTGAAAAAACAAGAAAGCCTTCGAGATCTTTCCACTAGCAAATCAGGCCCGCTCAGAAGTGGTGTTACCAAAAAGCAGTTCAATACAATCTACGGATATAAAACGGTGCACTAAACTGGTGACTGCTCTAATTCCTTGATGGCAGTCTTATAAAGTTCCAGTAGAGTGTCCCTGTTTTGGTTCATAATGCGGCTGATTTTGCCGAAATGAGTCTTCAACAGATCGTCAACTTCAGCCCAGGTACCCTTCAAATGGCTCGGAGATCCTTTCATATCATTTATTTTTTGTTTGAATAGGTCGATCATCACTCTGTCCGTCATTTGCTGGACATCCCTTAAATAATATTCTTCCTCTTGTCTTCTCATGGCTCAAGCCCTCCCTCAGCCCACAATCCTGCAATTGTACCCAATGCAATAACTGAAGCGTGGCTTCTAATCTATCTTCACACTATTATAGAGATATGGGCGGTGGATAGAAAAAAAATAATGCGGTAAATATAATTACAAATGAGTGACTAAAAATCACTAATCCTGGATGGATCTGAGGTAGGATCTAAGATTAATTTTCTTTTTCTTTAGGTCTAGTTTGCTTCTGATGTGGAATCTGTGCGACCGAATCGTGTTCTCTGATGCGAGTAGTAACGCTGCAATCTCTTTAGAAGTTTTGCCATCCTTGATCAGGCTGGCAACCTTAATCTCTGTGGGGGTGAGACTCAAGAATCTCGAT
>Ga0209536_100012748_pt1 | contig 12194 bp, 9 predicted proteins | sample DeeMarSeWOR28_12_FD_187461 | JGI IMG/M metagenome (GOLD analysis project Ga0209536, IMG submission 187461) | Marine sediment microbial communities from White Oak River estuary, North Carolina - WOR-2-8_12 (SPAdes) (version 2) | ecosystem: Environmental > Aquatic > Marine > Intertidal zone >...
CTTGATGGCTATGACGAAATGGGGAAACTTCCGGTATCCCAGGAAAACGTTGCTGACGTAGACCCCACGAAGCTGTACCTCCTGAAACCAGTCTTGATCTCGGTAATTCTTGCCCTTGAGCTCGTAAGGTCCGGAGTAGCTTTGCTGTAAACCTGAAGCGTCGATGAGGCCGAGGTCTACAAACTCAGGAAACTCTGCCTTCAGACTCTGGAAGATGAAATTGAGACGGGCCTGGCTACTGAGTTCCTCAAAAGTGCGCTCCCTGATTAGTAACCTCAGGGTGGACTCCCGCTCGCTCAGGAAAAGCTCAAGGGTGTGTTTTGTACTGGTGATCAACCTTCTCAGTGGTTTGACGATTTCTTCTTTGAGCACACTCTGATACTGATAGTAGTTAATTGCCGCCATGAGCAGCAGAGGAATGATCGCAGTAGCACAGACAATCAAGACAAAATTCTTGCGCAGGAGGCTGTATCGTTCAGGCCCTTCCCCGTAGTAGGGAAAATCCTTTAAGCCTTTGGGCATTAACCGTCGAAACTTTTGCCAGATACCGCTCATCTTCATCAACTTTGAGAGTTTTCGCCACTCATGATCGCTCCGGGCTCAAGTCTACCGGCCCTGGCAAACTCCAGGGCCGACTCGTACGGAGCTATTATAGAATCAATAACCTTTACCTTTTTCCAGGTAAGATACTGGAAATACTCCTCCTCAATACCGCCGCAGATTACCGTGTCGATGCCTTCGGTGAGAATCAGGTGACAAAGATCTTCGGCAGACACGGTTGGTAAAACCACAGTCTTGGAGTGCAGTACCTCGCCGGTGTAATCCACAGTGGCAATCAGTACTTCACTGGTCAAGTCAAAGCGCGGCGCCACCTGGTCGCGCCAAATGGTAATCAGGATTGTCTCGCTCATCATCTCATCGATCAGCAATTATCATGCCACAAGTAAAATCTAATTATCGCAATAGGTTACATGTTTAGGGAGGAATCAACTGTATTATAATAAGACATAATGAAACGTAAGAAGTCTTACCTATTGTCGTACTTTGATACACTATGATACGACACGAAAGGCAACCACACTTCAATCCAAATTATGTTGCTTCATTTTCCGCCAGAGAGTAGATCTGCCCCAGCCCAGCAGTTTGGCCGCTTTGGTGCGATTACCTCTGGTCTGGAGCAGAGCCTCTGAAATCATACGACGTTCCATCTCACGCCAATCAAGTTTTTGAGTTGCCGACCCCTCGCCTGTTCTCGCCGCATGCGGAGAAAATACTCCAGTGGTCTCCACCACCCCGGTGCTGAAGTCTGCTCTCAGGGTGTCCTCCCAGGGACCCATGAGGTAGTCGGGCAGATGTTCAGGTTGAATGCTGCCTTGGTGGCAGACATTGGCACCGTATTCTACGATATTCATAAGCTCTCGCACGTTGCCCGGGTAGGTATATCGCCTGAGGATCTCTATGGTCTTTGGGGCGAACCCACTAATTTTCTTTTGAAATTGTTTGTTAAACTGATTCAGGAAATATTCTATCAGCAGTCTCATGTCGCCCGCTCGTTCCCGCAAGGGTGGCACCTCGAGTCTCACCACATTGAGTCGGAAGAGAAGGTCCTGGCGAAAACTTCCCTCCCGCACCATGGCCTGCAGGTCACGGTGGGTTGCAGCGATCAACCGGACGTCAGCCTTGACGCTCCTCGTTCCCCCCAGAGGAATGATTTCCTTGTCATCCAGAAAGGTCAACAATTTAACCTGAAGGGCGAGAGGTAGGTCACCGATTTCTGTAAGATAGACGGTACCGTTGTCTGCCAACTGAAAACGACCAGGCTTATCCCGCACCGCACCGGTAAAGGCGCCGCGACTGTGTCCAAAGAGTTCAGATTCAAGGAGGGTCTCAGGCAAAGCCCCACAATTAATTTTGATGAAAGGTCCCTGCACCCGAGGTGACAACCGATGGATGACCGATGCCACAAGATCTTTGCCGGTGCCAGTTTCGCCGGTTATTAGCACGGAGGAATCAGTCTGAGAGATCACGGGCAAAATGTCGAAAAGTTTCTGCATCTTGGGGCTATGGCCAACCAAGTCGCTGAAATCGTGACTGATATTTACTTTTCTGTCCAGTTCCGTTACTAATGAAATATCCTCGATGGTTTCGATTACTCCTATGGGTTGGCCCTCTCCGTCTTTCAGCACGGCAACATGTATTCTTACTGGTATTTTTTGCCGGGCCCGGTTTATGATGTTTCCCTGGATGTGTATGGCCTGATCACTTTCCACAGCCTGCTTTGCCGGACACTTCTGAGGGCAAAGGTTGCTCCTCAGAATGTGAGAGCAACTCACCCCCACCGCTTCTTCCCTGTCAAATCCGGTCATAGCTTCGAGGGAGCGGTTCATTGCTTGCACTCGCAAGTCCATATCCAGAATGGCGACTCCCACTGGAATGGAGTCGATGATCTCGTTTGCATCAATGCTTTTCGTTATGGTTAATGATGTGGTCATAGCAAGCTCTCATCATGAAATAGTAGAGTGAACGGAATATCTTTCTTGACGCCGGAAATTGTGCGGCACTACAATTTAAAGTCTAGGGTATAGCTGTTCATCTGTCAACAAAATGAAACAATATGGAACAAATATCTGAATAGCTAAAAATATAGATGGCAACTCGGGGAGTGGGATCATAAAGCGCTGGCACATAACTAGCTTGTAGTATAATTGGATTTTCAATGGCCAAAATACTCGAAGCCATAAACGAAGATGCCCCTCACATAATCGCTTTAGCGGAAGCCAACGAGCACGAACTGGGGCCAATCAGCAAGCATAAAAGCTGGCTCTTGCAACAAATAGATAGAGGAGAGGTGTTTGTTGCCAAGACACCTGAGGGAGAGGTCGTCGGATTTGTATCTTTTCATCATAAACACCTTAGGGAAGACCAATACACCACCATCTACTATCTGTGTACTGATTCGACCTATCAAAGGCACGGTATTGGAAAACGTCTTATGCAGGCAGTGGCAGTAGATGCCCGTTTGTACGGTAATAGACGAATAACTCTCAAGTGCCCGACTCAACTTCCAGCAAACCATTTCTACCAAAGCATTGGCTATACACTGGAAGGAAGCGAAACAGATCGTGAAGGCGGCCGACTAAATGTTTGGACTCTGTCCCTGTGAAATAATCATTAGAGATTTTCGGAAGATTTGCTAAGCACGCCAATGAGTGCGCGAGATAGGACTCACTGGTCAAAAGGACTCTACAACATAAGGGAATGGCTCACTAGCGATAACTCCCCTCCAGATGATGGGGGAGATTCCAAGGCTCGGAAAGTTCACATATCTTGCCAGGATGTTTAACCTAATTGAAGTTTCGATAAGATGTGCATATCTCGAATAATCATGAATATATTGAGTTAAACATCAAGAGCAGTTATCGTAAGTTAGTCCCTCGTTGACTCCTGACCATAATGTGGTAATCTCCTGGCAGCAGGAGATGCATGAAAATGCTACAGCGAGCGCATTCCCCGTAGTCCGCCTCGGGCGGACTGCAGGGAGGTTCAATATCCAGGCGAGCTTAGAGGACCGATAAGATGCAAACTCAAAAGAGACAGATAGTAGCAGGAGCGACTGCAGGAAGGGAAGCGATAGATTTCAAACAAAGCTGGCGTTACCGGGTGGGGTTGACCCTTATCATTGTCGGCCATCTGACCCTGGGCATTGCTTGGCTTTTACCGTTTCTTGGAATTGGTCTAGGTCCAGCTGGTTTTCTGATGCTCAGCGGTGAAGCCATGGCCTTGCTGAGTATCATCTTCCTCGGCAAAGAGGGCTTTAAGGCAATAAAAGTTAAGGTATTCAGAGCTGCCAAAGCAGGGTTCACCGCTCCGGTGGGAAAGGTGCGCCATTATATCGGTATCTTTCTGGTTTCCTTCAACGGTCTGACTGCCTGGACTCTACTCGTCCTCGTTTTGTTTATTGCCTCCCGGGCTACCCCAGAAGCGCCAACACCTGAAGTGTGGGGTCTAAACTGGAGCCAGCAGAACGACCTGGCGCTCTTTCTGCTTATTTCGGGCGAGGTCACATTCCTCATTGGAATCTACGCGCTCGGTGCTGATTGGTGGGAGCGATTTCGCCAGTTGTTTCTATGGAAAACGGCAGAGAGGTAGGGGGATGAAAATCCGCATGGCGCATAGCGAAAAAGGCTTCCTTTCAACGCTCTGCTCTTTGCGCTCTGCGATTAGTCCTTCGGCTTTCTTATCCAGAAAACTCTTTGTCAAGGCTGCGGTGGGTAAAAACCTTGCCGTCCTTGCCGGAAAAATCGGCGACAATGTGGCCGTTGCCGATGAGCCTCCATTTGTAGATTACCAACCCTTCCAATCCCACAGGCCCACGGGCGTGAATCTTGTTGGTGCTGATGCCAACCTCGGCGCCTAGTCCGTAGCGGAAGCCGTCGCTGAACCGGCTGCTGCAGTTCAGAAACACGCCCGCAGAATCCACGTAGTCCATGAACGTAATACCCCTGGCCCTGTCTCCGGTCACGATTGCGTCAGTGTGCCCTGAGCCGTATCTATTGATGTGATCAATGGCCTCGTCTAGGCTATCCACGATCTTGATGGACAGGATCAAATCCAAATATTCGGTTTGCCAGTCTTTCTCTGTTGCCGGTTTGACCTCAATCACCTTGGCTGTCTTCTCACAGCCACGAATTTCTACCCCTTTTGCCTCAAGGGCCTCTTTGAGCTGAGGCAAGAACGCCGGGGCAATTTCTCGGTGCACCAGCACGGTCTCGGCAGCATTACACACCGCGACATACTGGCATTTGCTGTCCACGACGATCCTACCAGCCATGTCGAGATCTGCCTTGCTGTCCACATAAACATGGCATATGCCGTCGGCGTGACCCAAGACCGGGATGTTCGTATTATCCATTATGTGCTGGACAAATTCGTTGCTACCCCGGGGGACGATCAGATCAATGGTATCATCCATCTCCAGCATGTCCGCCACATCGGCCCGGGTTTCCAGCAGTCCAATCCAGCCTGGCGGAATCCCTGCTTCCACACTTGCACGATTGATGACATCCGCCAGTATTCGGTTGGTTTCAGCCGCTTCACTGCCGCCTTTCAACAGTACTGCGTTGCCGCTCTTAAGACAGAGAGATGATATCTGCACCAGCGCGTCGGGTCTGGATTCAAAGATAACGCCGATCACTCCAATGGGAGAGCTGACCTGGTATAGCTCGAGTCCGTGGTCCAGTTCCATAGCACTCAAAGTCTTTCCCACTGGATCCGGAAGAGTAATGAGACTTTCCAGACCGTCACAAGCTTCTTTGATCTTATCTTGATCAAATCGCAATCTTTTCAGCAAAGGTCCGGCCAGATTCTCTTTTTCAGATCTTTCCATATCGGCCCGATTGGCTGCTGCGATCTCATCCTTGTTAAGCTCCAGTGCCCTGGCTATCTCGGCAAGCGCCTGGTTCTTCAACTCGCTGTTAACCGCCGCCAGTCGAATGGACGCTTCTTTGGCCTGGATAGCTATATATTTGATGTCCATAGATCCTCCCTATTACTACTTGCGAGCAGCATGACTGTCAGGCTCGGCGGGTACTGCTGCGCGCAGAGAGACTTGCGGCTCAGCTTCCACTCTTTTGACGGAGCTGCTCTGATACCTCACGAGTTAAGTGCACCACTCGTTCAGCCAGGGGTTCGGTGAGCGTGCCGCAACCGCAACTGGGTGTAATGATTGAATGGCTCAAGATGGTTTCCAACGAGAGATCATTGTCCACCAATTGCTCCACCTGCTGACGCCAGCGACTGACAAGGGATTCAGTGTTCTCCTGCTCGAGATTGTCCACATCCAGGGTGGGAACGATGCCCCAGGCCACCAGGCCGCCCCTTTCGATAAATGAAACGAGATCCTGGCGATAGAGGGCAAAGCGTTCAAAATATCCATAGGCGTCGAAGTTAATCACATCCAGAGAGCCACCGAAAAAAAGGGACCAGTCAGTGTTGGCGCAAACATGAACCCCGGCAAGACCACCGGCCTTATGAATATGACTGACAACTTCATCAAGCATAGTGGTGATGTCCTCTGCCGAAACACTGATAAAGGCAGATGACCCGAAGCCAGCCAAAGCTGGTTCGTCAATGAACACAATGACAGGAAGTGAAAACCTGCTTAAATGTTCTACTTGCCACTGCGCCTTGAGCGCCAGGTTCTTAACAACCACATCACGAAGGCGCGGGTCATAGAGGGCAAGCTGGTCATTCTCGTCTTTGAGACCCGCTGTAAGAGTAAAAGGTCCGGTAATCTGCCCTTTTACCGCCGCAGCCGCTGGCAGCTGCTCCACCCGCTCCAAATAAGCAAAAAAGGTCCTGCCAGCTTCATCCCCAAGGCGGAAGCGAGACTGATCCAAAGAAAGCTCGCCATTTACGGCTGCCAAGTATTCTTCATAAAATTCAAGCAGCTCTTGTTCGAAACCCGGATCTGAGGTGACAAACCGGGTACGGTTGTCTTTGCGAACCAGACCGGGCAACCCTTCATTAAACTGCGCCATCATTTGTTCTTCTGGGTAGGGAGCAAGCTGGGGCCAGACGGGTATCTCGCCGATTTCCTCCAACACCAGGTCCAGGGCCCGCTGCCGGTCTTTATGCGGCAGGCTGCCGACCAAAGTTGCGGCCACGCCAGGAAGCCATTTGCCAGCTATATCAGTCAAAACTTACCCTCCAGTTAAAAGAAATATTGTCCCAGTCTAGAGCGCGCCGCTAACATTAAAGATAGTGGCAATAAATAATAACAGGTTTGGGTATCATACCGCCATAGTTGTGTCAATGGCTGAAGGTGTAGAGTCCAGCAAGTCAAGCTGATCCGGGGATGGGGCCAAAGCGGGAAAAAGGTTGACAAAAAAAGGCTTATTGATTAGACTTCGAATCGCCTGAGCGGGCATAGCTCAGTTGGTAGAGTACGAGCTTCCCAAGCTCGGTGTCGCGGGTTCGAGTCCCGTTGCCCGCTCCACTGGATTTTCTGGTTGTGCTGAAGGGAATACCGGCGGGTAAACGGCGACTGGCCGGTGTTCAGATCCCTTTTTGAGGTGGCCGGTCGGTGAAAAGCTAGTCACCGGCAGCAAGCTTACTTCGATTAGTGGATTATTAGGTTATAATCTTATTTGCTCCAAAAGCTAACTTTTGTAGTCAATTTCGTTATAATCTAGTCTACTATGAGAAGTGGGCGCAAGCCCGCTTTTTTTTTGTATGAGAGAAGAAACACAAACAAAGATTCAAGATCAGGTAGAGGAACTTGCCGAGTCCCTGGTTCGTTCAGAGGGAATGGAGTTGGTGGATCTGGAGTATCGTAGGGAGGGACGTCGCTGGGTGCTGCGGCTGTTCATCGATAAGGATGGTGGCGTCACCGTGGATGACTGCGCCTATATCAGTCGGGAATTGGGGGATCTCCTGGATGTGAAGGAGGCAATTCCCCGGGCTTACGTATTGGAAGTCTCGTCACCAGGCTTGAATAGACGGGTTCGCAAGGAGAAGGACTTTTCTCGTTTTGCCGGACGGAAGATAAAGCTGAGGTTGGTTTCGCCCTTAGAAGGGCGGAAGAAAATAGTTGGGCAGCTGGTGGGAATAGAAGACGGAGAAGTGATCGTGGTGGCTGCAGAGGGCCGTTGCTCTGTCGCTTTGCAGGACATTGCCAGGGCCAACTTGGTACACGAATTCTGAAGTCAGTGAGTTCGATATAGGACACAGATGAACACGGATTATCAAGATGTTCAAAGCAATAACACTGAGCCAGCTTTGCCTGCCTGGCTCCCTGTACTTGACCGCAGGATTGGGTCAGGTCAAGTGGGCAGGGATTCAAGGTGTAGCGAGATTTTAGTAAATACTTATCCGTGTGTATCTGTGAAAATCTGTGTCCCAATAAAGTGAGCAAGGAGAGCAAAGGAGATGATCCCGGATTTAAAGAGGCTAATCGAGCAGGTTAGCAGAGACAAAGGAATTGATCGAGAGGTGCTTGTTACCACCTTAGAGGAGGCCATGAAGTCTGCGGCCAGAAAGAAATATGGCCATGACCTTGATCTTGAGGTGGCCTACAACGAAGAGTTTGGGGAGATTGAGGCCTTTCAATTCAAAGAGGTTGTGGCCGAGGTTGAGGATCCCATCTTGGAGATTTCGTTGGAGCAAGGTCAAAAGCTGGATCCTGAGTGCGAAGTCGGTGACAGCCTGGGCATCAAGCTCGACACCGACACTTTTGGTCGCATCGCCGCCCAGTCGGCCAAACAGGTCATCATCCAGAAAATGAAGGATGCTGAACGTGAGATGATCTATGAGGACTACAAGGACCGGCGAGGCGAGATCATCAATGGTATCGTACAACGACTCGACAAGGGAGGGATTACAGTTAACCTAGGTCGGGCTGAGGCCGTCATTCCCTATAGAGAACAGGTTCCGCGGGAAACTTACCGGAGGGGCGATCGTATTCGGGCTTATGTGCTCGATGTCAGCAGGGAGAGTCGGGGACCACAAATCATCCTCAGCCGTACCCACCCGGATTTTCTCATTAATCTGTTCACTTTAGAGGTGCCCGAAATTGCGGAAGGGATCGTTAGTATTATGGGTGCCCAGCGGGAACCTGGCAGCAGGGCTAAGATCGCGGTGACCTCCAAAGATCCCGACATTGATCCGGTGGGAGCCTGCGTAGGAATGAAGGGATCACGGGTGCAGAGTGTTGTCCAAGAGTTGCGAGGCGAGAAGATTGATATCATTGAATACAACCCCGATCCAGCCAAATTTGTTGTCAACGCGCTGGCGCCAGCAGTTATTTCCAAGGTCGTTATTGACCAGGCAAATCGCACCATGGAGGTTATCGTTCCTGATGACCAGCTATCCCTTGCCATAGGCAAAAGGGGACAAAACGTACGGCTGGCCTCGAAACTTTCTGAATGGCGCATTGACGTCAAGAGCGAGGCCAAGTATCAGAAGTCGCTCAAAGAGGGCTATGAATCTCTCCTGGCCCTGCCAGGTGTCGGAGATGCTACCGCCGACAATTTATACGAGGCTGGTTTTGCCTCGGCGGAGGAATTGGCCGGCGCCCAGGGCGAAGAGCTGGTGGTGATTCCGGGTATCAGCCAACAAAAGGGCATCAAGATTATCGAGGCGGCTAAAGTCCACGTTGTAGAGCAAGAGGCAGCCAAGGCCGAAGAGGAGGCAGCCCAGGCCGAAGAGGAGGCAGCCAAGGCCGAAGAGGAGGCAGCTAAGGCCGAAGAGGAGGCAGCTAAGGCCAAGAAAGCCAAGACCAAGAAAGCCAAGACCAAAGAGGAGAAAGCCAGCGAGGTTGAAGGGGCTGGCGAAGCCTGATTGTGACCAGAGTGGTGGAGCGGAGACAACCGCAGCGCAGCTGCATTGTCTGTGGCAGCAAGAGGGCCAAAGCTGAGCTCTTGAGGTTGACACTGGAAGGTGAGAGTAAGGTGTGCTTGGATTACCGCCAAAGATGCCATGGACGTGGAGCTTATGTATGTTGGCAGCCAGGATGCTTGACGCGGCTGAACTTGGCCCAACTCCAAAAAGCATTCCGCAGGTCTTTACCTGAAGGTGCCTGGAATCCTGCCCAGGTAATGGCGGAGGCCTTGCAGAGCTCTAGAGTCTAAATATATAAGCCATAAACTAGGCCAAATGAGTCCGGCTATAGTTTATGTGCATAGCATACTAATGAAAGTCGGGGGGTTGCATGGCGAAGCTGAGGGTCTATGAACTAGCGAAAGAGTTGGACATTCCCAACAATGATCTGGTGGAGAGAATCGGTGATTTGGGCATTCAGATCAAAGGGCACATGAGCTCTTTGGATGACGAGCAGGCCCAACTGGTTCGTGACACGGTGACAGGTCGGTCGCAGCAACTCATAGAAGAAAAGCGGGTTCGCCGCGGAGTAATTCGTAGGCGGCGAAAAGTGGTTAAGACTGAGGCACCACCTGAAGCGGTTGAGATTGAAGTGGAGGCAGAGACGGCACCCCCCGGCGAGGAACCGACTGAAGCGGTAGTCGAGGCGGAGTTGCCACCGCCTGTGGTTGACGGAGAAACACCTGCGGTTGAGTCCGAAAAATCCGAGAAAGTTGATCTGGATGTGGAAGTTGCGAAAAAGAAAGAACCGGCGAAGAAAGTAAAGGAAAAGAAGGGCAAGAAGCCCCGGCGGCGAACTAAGAAAGAGGCTGCCGCCAAAATTATTAAGCTCCCAGAGCGGGGCCCAGAGGTTCCTCCGGAGACGCAAGAGAAAGAGGCCAAACCTGAGGAACTGGTAAAGCCGGTTAAGGAACCGATTGAGCCCACGGCCCCAGTTGCAAAAGCTGGGCCCGAGCCGGAAAGAAGGCCGGGCAAAGATAAAAAGAAAAAAGGCAAAAGGGCGCGACCGGAAGAGGCAGAAATCCGGCCCGCGAAAAAGAGACTGCCGAGTCGCCGCAAAGAGGTGGTCAGCGGGGATGAACTCTACGCAAGACGACGCATTCCGGGCCGGGGCCGGGGCATGAAAGGTCGTAAGTTAGCACGAGCTGTTGCCAAAGATGCGAAGCAAACCGAGATCACCATGCCCAAAGCGGTCAAGCGACGGCTCAAGCTTGACGAAGCCATCACCGTAGCCAATCTTGCCAAACGCATGGGTGTCAAGGGCACTGAGGTTATCAGAAAACTCATGGAATTGGGTCTGATGGCGACAATGAACCAAGCGATTGATTTTGAAACAGCGGCCCTGGTATCGGCGGAATTTAACTATGAAGCGGAGAAAGTGGGTTTTGAGGAAGAAGCAATCATTAAGGCCGCCCCGGATCGGAAGAAAGATCTTCAAGCCCGGCCTCCGGTGGTTACCATCATGGGACATGTTGATCATGGCAAGACATCTCTGCTTGACGCCATCCGGCAGACCAAGGTGACAGAGGGAGAGGCGGGGGGCATCACTCAGCATATTGGGGCTCACAACGTGACCTTAGATAGCGGGCAAGTGGTCTTTTTGGACACGCCGGGACATGAGGCTTTTACGGCTATGCGGGCGCGTGGCGCCCGGGTAACCGATCTAGTGGTTTTAGTGGTGGCGGCAGACGACGGAGTTATGCAACAGACTGTCGAGGCCATCAACCATGCCCAGGCGGCAGATATTCCTATACTGGTGGCGATCAACAAGATAGACAAGGATAATGCCAACCCAGACAAGGTAAAACGAGAGTTGGCTGAAAGAGGACTGAATCCCGAGGAATGGGGCGGCGACATCACGATGGTGGAAGTGTCGGCCAAAGAGAAGATTGGACTGGATGACTTACTTGAGCTCATCTTGCTCCAAGCCGAGCTCATGGAACTTAAGGCCAATCCCAACAAGAAGTCCAGGGGGCGGGTGATCGAAGCAAGGTTGGACAAGGGTAAGGGGCCGTTGGCCACCGTCTTGGTGCAGGAGGGAACGCTGCGAGCGGGAGATCCTTTCGTCTGCGGTACTTTTTACGGCAGGGTTCGAGCCATGCTGGACGATCGAGGGCGAAAAGTAGAGGCAGTTCCACCATCCATGGCTGTGGAGGTCCACGGAATATCAGGGGTGCCACAAGCTGGCGAGGAGTTTGTGGTGGTGGATGATGAGCGACAGGCAAGACAGGTAGCATCCCATCGCCAGTTGAAGCTGCGTGAAACCGAGCTTTCCAGGGCGACAAAAGTGACTCTGGACAACCTTTTCGCCCGGATCAAAGAAGGTGAGACCAAAGAGCTCAGGATTGTACTCAAGGCCGACGTTCAGGGCTCTTTGGAGGCCATTATCGACTCTTTGCACAATTTGAGTGCCGAGGAAATCAAAGTTAACATCATCCACAGCGCCGCGGGAGCAGTTACCGAGACTGATGTCATGCTGGCTTCAGCTTCCGATGCCATAGTTATTGGATTTAGCGTCAGGGCGCCGCAGAAAGTGCAGGAGTTGGCAGAAGCCGAAAAGGTTGACTTGCGCTTCTATGATGTCATTTACCAACTTGTCGCCGAAGTGAAAGACGCCATGGAAGGGATGTTGGAGCCCATTTTCAAAGAGCACTTCATGGGTAGCGCCGAGGTCCTCAAGACCTTTAGCGTCTCTCGGGTGGGAACGGTGGCTGGCAGTATGGTTAACGAAGGCCGGGTGGAAATGGGAGCCAAGATCAGGGTGTTGCGCGATAACGTGGTGATCAACGACAGTAAAATAGCCTCGCTCAGGCGCT
>Ga0209536_100012750_pt1 | contig 12192 bp, 12 predicted proteins | sample DeeMarSeWOR28_12_FD_187461 | JGI IMG/M metagenome (GOLD analysis project Ga0209536, IMG submission 187461) | Marine sediment microbial communities from White Oak River estuary, North Carolina - WOR-2-8_12 (SPAdes) (version 2) | ecosystem: Environmental > Aquatic > Marine > Intertidal zone >...
CCAATGTCAGCGGACAGCCAACGCCGTACTCCGTGCCGGAGGCGCTCGATATGCTCGGCGAGGCGGTGGGACAGGTGGCACTGATTCTGGATCAGGGCTCGATAGCGTCGCGCGGGCTATCCACGATTGTTGATTTGACCGTCAGCCCACCCCAGCTCCTGCGGCAGGGACTGGTCAGCTGGCTGGAGATACGGCAGGTTCTGCAAGCGCTCTGAAATTCAGGCTCGGACAGGCCTGAACCATTAAACGCGTACAGGTTTGACAAGCCAAGTTGTTCTATGCTATTTTGAGGTACGGGCTGCTGCGGTTTTCTCGGCTATTTGGTCCGTGCGTAAGTGGCCTTATTTTTTTACCGATCTGGAAGAGAGAACTTGGCTTGAAAAGCGATGTTGTCAAGAAAGGGATAGAAAGGGCGCCGCACCGTTCTCTGCTGTATGCGTTGGGCTGCAGCCGCTCGGATATGGACAGGCCGTTTGTCGGCATAATTAATAGCTATAGCGAGATTGTTCCCGGGCATATCCACCTGCGCGACCTTGCGCAGGAAGTGAAGGAAGGGGTGCGGGAAGGCGGTGGGGTTCCTTTTGAAGTAAATACTATTGCCGTTTGCGATGGTATCGTTATGAACCACCCCGGGATGAAATACAGCCTGCCCAGTCGCCAGTTAATTGCCGATTCTGCAGAGACGGTGGCTGAGGCACATGCCTTTGATGCTCTTGTCTTTATCCCGAACTGCGATAAAATTGTCCCTGGAATGCTAATGGCAGCAGCCAGATTGAACGTGCCATCGATTTTTATTAGCGGCGGCCCCATGTTGGCCACTCGTTTGAGCAGTGATAAGCCAAAGGTCGACCTTATCTCGGTATTTGAGGGCGTAGGCGAAGTTTTGATTGGTAAAATGAATCAGGAGGAGCTGGAGCATCTTGAACAGGTCGCCTGCCCTGGATGTGGGAGTTGCTCCGGTATGTTCACTGCCAATACCATGAATTGCCTGATTGAGGTACTGGGTATGGGGTTGCCGGGCAATGGCACGATACCCGCGGTGGATGCCCGACGGCGTGCCCTGGCAAAAGATGCTGGGCGCGCGGTAATGAATCTGCTGGCGGACAATGTCCGACCCCGCGATTTTATTAATCAGGAATCCATTTATAATGCCTTGACGGTGGATATGGCGCTTGGGGCCAGCACTAACTCCGTGTTGCACCTGATGGCGGTTGCCCATGAAGCAGGCGTTACTTTTCCGCTGTCGCTGGTCAATGAAATAAGCCAGAAAACACCCTGCCTCTGCAAGCTGTCGCCGGCATATGTGGACAAAGATACCAAGTATCATATTGAGGACTTGGACCGTGCTGGCGGCATTTCCGCAGTAATGAATGAAATAAAAGATTTGTTGAAGCTGAATCTGAAATCTGCGACTGGCAAGACGCTGGCCGAGAACGTAGACGGCAGCAAAGTTATGGACAGGGAGGTAATCCGACCGGTCGATAACGCGTTCAGCGAGACCGGTGGTCTGGCCATACTGTTTGGCAATCTAGCCCCGGAAGGTGCGGTGGTGCGCCGGTCCGCTGTAGCCCCGGAGATGCTTTCGCACCGTGGCCCGGCCAGGGTGTTTGAGTCGGAGGAGGAGGCCACTAAGGCCATTATGGCCAAAAGCATAAAGGCAGGCGATGTGATAATTATCCGCTACGAAGGGCCAAAAGGTGGTCCAGGCATGAGAGAGATGCTTACCCCCACTTCTCTGCTAAGTGGTCTGGGTATAGATGATAAGGTGGCTCTCATAACTGATGGTCGCTTCTCCGGCGGTTCCCGCGGTGCTGCCATCGGCCATCTGTCTCCAGAAGCGGCAGCTATGGGCCCTATTGCCGCTCTGAAAGATGGCGACATTATTGCTATTGATATTCCAAATTATAAGCTGGAAGTGGAACTCACCGATGAAGAGATAAAACGTCGCCTAGCACAACTGCCGGCATTTGAACCGAAGGTGAGTTCCGGCTATCTTAAATATTATACAGAAAAGGTATGCTCGGCGAGTACCGGGGCGGTATTCGGAGGTTAGAGGAGGCTTACCATGAAGCTGACAGGTGCGCAGATTTTATGCGAAAGCTTGGTAAAAGAAGGGGTGGATGTTATTTTTGGTTTTCCCGGCGGGGCGGTCATACCACTTTATGATACCCTGCCGCAGTATCCACAGCTCCGGCACATTCTGGTACGTCACGAACAGGGAGCATCACATGCCGCTGACGGCTATGCGCGGGCTACAGGAAGGGTAGGTGTTTGCTTCGCCACGTCCGGCCCCGGCGCAACCAACCTGGTTACCGGCATTGCCAATGCCTTTCTTGATTCGGTACCGGTAATCGCCATAACCGGACAGGTGCGGAGGGATTTCATTGGCCGTGATGCTTTTCAGGAGACGGACATCACCGGTATAACGCTGCCTATCACCAAACACAACTACCTGGTCATGGATGTGAATCACCTGGCTATGGTGATCAAAGAGGCCTTTCATCTGGCACGCACCGGGCGCCCGGGTCCCATATTAATTGACATACCCCGCGATGTGTTTCTGGAACAGACTGAATTCAACTATCCAGACAAGATGGATTTACCCGGCTACAAACCAACGCTGCAGGGGCATCCGGCGCAGGTCAAGAAAGCGGCCAAGTTGATTAACGAGGCCAAACACCCTGTTATCATTGCTGGTCGGGGGGTTAATGTTTCAAAAGCATACGATGAATTAAAATACTTGGCAGAGACGGCACAGGTTCCGGTGCTGACCACTTTACTGGGCGTTGGCTGCTTCCCAGAGAGCCATGCTCTTAGCTATGGAATGGTGGGCATGCATGGGATGGTATACGCAAATTATGCCGTCGAGAACGCCGACGTACTTATCGCCATTGGCATGAGATTTGATGACCGGGTAACGGGAAAAATAAGCGCCTTTGCCCCTCACGCTCATATCGTGCACATTGATATTGACCCAGCTGAGATTGGCAAAAATGTACGTGTGGACGTACCCATCGTGGGCGATGTCAAGATGGTTTTGCAGGCGCTGAACAAACAACTTGTTCCCGTTGACCGTCTTAACTGGATTAATCAGATGGATGATTGGCGGAAGGAGCATCCATCGATCGATATCAGGGGTGACGACGGGCTTCTACCCCAGTACGTGGTTCGTCAGATATATGAAAAAACCCGGGGAGAAGCCATAATTGTGACCGGGGTCGGCCAGCACCAGATGTGGGCGGCGCAGCACTACTGGTTCGATAAGCCCAATACGCTGCTTTCATCCGGGGGTCTTGGCGCAATGGGGTTCGGCCTGCCGGCGGCTATGGGGGCTCAAATGGGCTGCCCTGATACTGTGGTCTGGTGCATTGATGGCGATGGCAGTTTTCAGATGACCATTCAGGAGTTGGGCACTATTGTTCAGGAGCAGACGCCGGTCAAGATAGCCATTATTAATAATGGATACCTGGGGATGGTAAGGCAGTGGCAGCAGCTGTTTTATAAAGGACGGTATGTGGCCACGCCGATATCCTGCCCTGACTTTGTTAAAATTGCGGAGGGGTACGGTCTGCCTGCGTTGCGGGTAAAGAGTAGAGAAGAGGTGTCACCAGCAATCGAACAGGCAATGGCACACAACGGGCCATTCCTGATTGATTTTATGGTGGAGCCGGAAGAAAACGTCTATCCCATGATTCCGCCCGGGGCAACGGTTGCCGAGATTATTGAGGAGCCCAGGCAGCCGGTGAAGGCCATCTCAGATTCGAAGCAGCTGAAAGTGAGTAACATATAGGCTTGAAAAAGGTGGCATGATGGCAGCTACGAAGCATATTCTGCTGGCATTGGTAGAGGATAAACCCGGTGTTTTGAATCGCATGTCCAACGTTTTCCGGAGAAGGGGTTTCAATATACACAGCGTAAACGTGCTCGAAACTATCGAGACTGAGGATAGCGACCGTCCTGGCCTGACCAGGGTTGCCATTGTGGTCTCGGGGTCGGCAGTAATACTGGGCCAGGTTCGGAGACAACTGGAGAAAATAGTCGATGTCGTGAAGGTTCTGGACATCACCACGGAAGACGTGGCATAAGATGGAGGAGACAACCCTTTACTGGAACAGATACGGAGATAGCATTTGTTAAAAATGAGGCATACCTTGGTGGCGCTGGTTGAGGATAAACCCGGCGTGCTGACCCGCATGGCCAGCCTGTTTAGAAGGCGGGGCTTCAATATTGAAAGCATTGCTGTGGGACACAGTGAGCTGCCTAACCTGTCGCGCATGACCATCGTGGTCAATGGTACCGCCAGTATTCTGGAACAGGTGAGAAAGCAATTGAGCAAGGTGGTTAACGTGGTCAAGGTTTTCGACGTTACTGATGATAATATCACGGTGCGGGAACTGGCATTGATAAAGGTCAAAGCGACCTCATCGACTCGCAGCGAAATAATTGAAATCGTCGATATCTTCCGTGCCAGCATTGTCGATGTGGCCGGTGATTCGGTGACCATTGAGATAACCGGCGATGAAGATAAGATTGATTCGCTGCTGAACTTGCTGCGAGGCTTTGGTGTAAAAGAGGTGGCCAGGACGGGCAGCATCGCCATGCTGCGAGGAAGTACCGGCCAGTTGCGCGTTGAAGAAAAACCGTTAAAAACTAGAAGGGAAGGATATAAGATATTGTAAATAAAGTCTTAACACGAATTAGCGCGAATTCTGAAGGCGCCAATATAATTATAAAGGGGGTTAAATAAAAAGATATGGCCAAGGTGTATTACGAGAAAGATGCAGACCAGAGTTTGCTGAAAGGCAAGGTGATTGCCGTTATTGGCTATGGTAACCAGGGGCGTGGCCAGTCACTGAACCTTAAAGATAGCGGCTGCGAGGTGATTGTAGGTCTTCAGGAAGGTAGCAAGAGCAGGGCTAGGGCTGAGGCTGACGGTGTTAAAGTCGCCTCGGTGGCAGAGGCGGCGAAAGCGGCTGATATTATCATGCTGCTGGCCCCGGATAATCTGCATCAGAAAATCTATAATGAGCAAATCGCTCCGGGACTATCTAAAGGTAACATGCTCATGGTTTCTCACGGCTTCACCATACACTACAGCCAGGTTGTGCCATCGCCGGACATTGATGTAACCATGATAGCGCCCAAGAGCCCGGGCAATCTGCTTCGCGAGTTCTTCACCCAGGGACAAGGCGTTCCCGCGCTGATAGCTGTCTATCAGGATGCCTCCGGACAGGCGAAAGAAAAGGCGCTGGCCTACTCGGCAGCCATAGGCTGTGCCCGTGCCGGCGTTCTGGAAACGACCTTTGCCGAGGAAACTGAGACTGACCTCTTCGGTGAGCAGACAATACTTTGCGGCGGAGTCACCGCTCTACTCAAGGCCACTTTTGAAACGCTGGTGGAGGCTGGCTATCAGCCGGAGCTGGCTTATTTCGAGTGCCTCAACGAACTCAAGCTCATTGTCGACCTTATCTACAAGGGCGGTATCAGCTTCATGCGTGACTCGGTCAGCCATACCGCACGGTACGGCGATATAACCAGAGGGCCACGGGTAATTGACGAAGGTGTGAGAGAAAACCTGTGGGAGATTCTGGGCGAGATTCAGGACGGCACCTTTGCTCGTGAGTGGATTCTGGAGAACCACGCTGGTATGCCGGTATTCAATGCGCTAACACGCAAGGACAGAGAGCATCCGATTGAGATAGTCGGTGCTGAACTGCGTAAGATGATGCCGTGGCTGGCTAAATAAACGGAAACCTTCACTACAGTTAAATAGACACTATAAAATGGGGGAGCGAGATGGACAAAGTAATTATCTTTGACACCACACTGCGCGATGGCGAACAGGCAGCCGGTGGCAGCCTTAACCTTAATGAGAAACTTGAAATCGCCAGGCAGCTTGAAAAGCTCGGTGTGGATGTCATTGAGGCTGGCTTCCCCATCAGTTCACCTGGCGATTTTGAGTCGGTAAAGCTCATCGCTGAGGAAGTACGCGGCACCATCATCTGTGGCCTGGCGCGAGCGAACCCGAACGACATTGACCGCGCCTGGGAGGCCGTTAAGGGCGCGGCACATCCCTGTATTCACGTGTTCGTGTCCTCATCGGATATCCACCTCATGCACGTGCTGAAGAAAAATCGCGATGAAATTCTGCAATTGACGCGTGATATGGTATCCCGTGCGAAGGGCTATACTAGTAATATTGAGTTCTCACCAATGGATGCCAGCCGGACTGAACCGGCCTATCTTTATCAGATACTCCAGGTCGCTATCGAAGCCGGCGCTGTCACTCTCAACATCCCTGATACCATGGGCTATGCAATTCCGGAGGAATTCGGCAGGCTCATTGATGGTATTTTCCAGAATGTACCCGGTATTGAAAAGACCGTGGTCAGTATGCACTGCCATAATGACCTTGGCCTGGCAGTGGCTAACAGCCTGGAGGCAGTCAGGCACGGATGCCGGCAGGTGGAATGCACCATCAATGGCATCGGGGAGCGGGCAGGCAATGCTTCGCTTGAAGAAATCGTGATGGCTATCAAGACCCGCCGCGATTTATTTAATCTGGATACAGGGATAGATACTAGGCAAATCTATAAAACAAGCCGGACGGTAAGCGAGCTAACCGGATTCTCCGTGCAGCCGAATAAAGCTATCGTTGGTGCCAACGCCTTCCGGCATGAGTCTGGTATACATCAGGACGGCGTTATCAAGATGCCCATCACCTTTGAAATAATGGACCCCAAGACTGTGGGCATACCGTCAAGCAGCCTGGTGCTGGGCAAATTGAGTGGACGGCATGCGCTGCGTGAGAGGCTGGCCGAGCTGGGATATACCCTGGAGGATGAAGACTTCACCCGTGTCTTTCGTGCTTTCAAGGAGCTGGCGGATAAGAAAAAGGAAGTAACCGACCGGGATATTGAATCGCTGGTTGCTGAGGAGCAGCGCACGGTTTCAGAAGTTTACCATCTCGACCGCATTCAGATTTCCTGCGGCGACCGCGGCATTCCAACGGCGTCGGTGGTGATAATCGACTCTGCGGGGAAAGCTCAATCCGATGCTGCGCTGGGCAGCGGGCCGGTTGACGCGGCCTTCAAAGCGATTGATAAGATAGTTAAAGTGCCCAACACGCTTACCGAATTCAGTATTAAATCGATAACCGAAGGCATTGACGCCATTGGCGAGGTGCTGTGCCGCATTGAGAGCGACGGTGTTACCTATACTGGGCGAGGAGCGGATACCGATATTATAGTCGCGAGTGCCAAAGCATACATAAATGCCCTGAACCGATTGCTGACTGCAAAAAAGAAAACCGAGTAGAGCCTGAGATGCCTATCGCGCTGGAAATGGTGCTGCGCCTTTTGCTGGCCGCGGCTCTGGGAGCGATTATTGGCTACCAGAGAGAGAAGGCCGGGAAACAGGCCGGGATGAGAACGCATGTGCTTATCTCAACTGGGGCGGCTCTGATTTCTCTTGTTTCCATTTACGGATTTGGCGCTGCCAGTGACCCGTCGAGGGTGGCTGCTGGGGTGGTCGTAGGGGTTGGTTTTCTGGGAGCCGGGGTCATCCTGCACCGTCAAGGGGGCATTGTTGCTGGCCTGACCACGGCGGCTACGATCTGGGTGATGGCTGGCATTGGCCTTGCGGCGGGAGCAGGTCTGTATATCACAGCGGCGGTAGCCGCAGCTATTGTTCTCGGCGTGCTGATGATGCCTCGCGGGATAGGATAGAATTCGCTTGAGAATAGCAAAGGAAGGAAATAAAGATGAATCTGGCTGAGAAAATACTGGCGGCGCATACGGGTCGAAAGCAGGTGAGCGCTGGAGAATTCGTCAATGCTAAGGTGGATATTGTCCTGGGAAATGATATCACGGCCCCGATTGCCATCAAGGAATTCCAGAAAATCGGCGTGAGCCGTGTCTTTGACCCCAAGAAAATTGTGATGGTGCTCGACCATTTTATGCCCACGCGGGACATTGCTTCCGCTGAGATTGGCAAAATGATGCGTGAGTTTTGCCGTGAGCAGGAGGCCGTGTTCTTTGAAATTGGTAAAGCAGGAATTGAGCATGTGCTGCTGCCGGAGCAGGGTATCGTGCTTCCCGGCCAGGTGGTCATCGGTGGTGATTCCCATACCTGTACCTACGGGGCGATAGGCGCTTTTGCCACCGGTGTAGGCTCAACTGACATGGCAGCGGCCATGGCGACCGGAGACCTCTGGATGAAAGTCCCCCCGACGATAAAGTTTGTGTATCACGGCAGCCTTGGCAAGTGGATAGGAGGGAAGGACCTCATCATCCATACTATTGGTGATATCGGCGTGGACGGTGCCCTCTATTCGGCGATGGAGTTCATCGGCGAGGCGATTGATGCTCTGCCCATGGACGGACGTTTTACCATGGCCAATATGGCTATTGAAGCCGGGGGTAAGGCCGGGCTTTTCCGGGTGGACAACAAAACACAACTTTACATAAAAGCTAAAGCGAGAGGTCCCTATAATGTATATGAGCCTGACCCGGACGCTGAATATGCCAGAGTAATAGAGTATGACGTCACCGGGCTGGAGCCGCAGGTGGCCTTTCCTCATTCGCCGGCCAATGCCAGGCCGGTCAGTCAGGCGGGAGATATAGAAATCAACCAGGCGATTATCGGCAGCTGCACCAACGGTAGATATGATGACCTGCGAGTTGCCGCTCAGATATTAAAAGGGAAGAAAGTGCATCCCAATGTTCGTTGCATTATTATTCCGGGGTCGCAACAGGTATATGCCGACGCTCTAAAGGAAGGTTTTATTGAAATATTCATCGAGGCTGGAGCTGCGGTGAGCACGCCTACCTGTGGGCCGTGCTTTGGTGGCCACACTGGTGTGCTGGCGGCAGGCGAGCGCTGTATATCTACTACCAACCGCAACTTTGTCGGCAGAATGGGGCACACCAAATCAGAGGTATACCTCGCTGGTCCGGCAGTTGCCGCTGCCAGTACCGTTACCGGTCGCATTACTCATCCCGACGAGGTTGCAAAATAAAACGGGCAATGCGGAAAAAAGAGAGGGAAATCACCGACCCCGCCGAGCTCGAGCAAATTATAAAGCAGGCCAGAGTGTGCCGGCTCGGCCTCGTGGACGGCAGCGAGCCTTATGTGGTGCCGGTCTGCTTTGGCCACGAAGATAATGCTTTTTACTTCCACTGCGCGCCGGAAGGCCGTAAATTGGAGCTTATCAGGAACAATAATCGGGTCTGCGTGGAAATAGACGCGGATGTTGAGATTACCACTGCCGAGAAACCATGCGGCTGGTCAACTAGGTATCGGAGTATTATTGGTGTGGGTCGTGCACATATATTGAAGGATGAAGTCGACAAAATCCGTGGTTTGACGGTGCTTATGCGGCAGTTTGGGGAAAAGGGGTCAGCTATGGCATTTGACAAGGTTGACCGCACCACAGTGGTAAGGATTGATATTGAAAATATCACTGGGAAGAAACTGGGATACTGAGGAGGTGGAGCGATGGGCAAGATACGGAAAAGCTGGCGCGAGAAACTGCAAGATGGTAAAAATTTGCCCAGAGTTGTTGAAATTAACGATAAGATGAGCAAACGCGGGGGGACTAGTACCTGTGTCATTCCTGCCTGCATTGAAGTTGATGAGGTCATGAGAAACGTTCCAGAGGGCAGGCTGGTGACAATCAATCAGATCCGCGAGTTCCTGGCTAAAAAGCATGGCGCCAGCATCGGCTGTCCTATAACCACCGGAATCTTTTGTAACATCGCTGCCCGTGCCGCCGAAGAGGATGCCGGTGAAGGCAAGAAAGAGGTCACCCCTTACTGGCGGACGTTGAAATCCAAAGGGGAGCTGAACGAAAAGTATCCGGGCGGCGTGGCGGCGCAGGCGTCCCGGCTTCAGGCCGAAGGGCACACCATTGAGCCGGGCAGGGGAAAAAAGCCACCGGTGGTCAAGGATTTTGAAAAGGTGCTGGTGGAGATTTAGTTTATAGATATCGCGTACCGTAATCTTGGAGACTGTGATTTGAAAACTTGGACTAAAGAAGAAGCGTTAGATGCTTTTAGGGAACTTGCCAATGAGGCAGTTAAGCCTAAGCCCTTAGAGGCATTTTCAACAGAACATACAATGTGGCTAACAAAATGCTACGATGTTCTTGAAGAGATTTTTGGTCCAGCATCTCGGTACTTTTTGACATTCACTCAATTCAAATGGCATGAAACTGGTTCATTTATAGTCCAAGGCTTTAATTATCAAGCTGCAATTGATACCAAGCACCATGAAGCCTATCTCAGGAATCTTGATACGGCTAAAGGTTTGTTACTAGGCGCAGCCGATTATCTTGAAAAGCGAGAGATATCTGATGTATACGATGCTAGAGATACAGAACCTGAAGCTAGTCTTATCCTAAAGGTACTTTACTTGACGGAACGTCAACTGAGGAAGGTCATAAGGTCTCAATCCGAAAAGGAAAGTCAGGTTCAGGACGCTTTTGAAAATTTACTTATTGGTTCAGAAATACCATACGGCCGTGAAGTTGATAAGATTGAATATTCCAGTAAGACCTATATCCCTGATTTTTCATTTTGAAAGATTAATTTAGCAATTGAAGTGAAATTATGCAGCCGAAGTGAACACGAAAAGGAAAAAATTGCAGAGATAAATGACGATGTTCTTGCCTATCAAACCAAATATCAGAATTTGCTTTTTGTTATTTATGACCTCGGATTTATTAGGGATGTTGATAGATTTTGTAAAAGCTTTGAAGAACATAAAAATGTTACAGTGAGAGTTATAAAGCATTGAAAAATCAAATAAAGGAGAAGCAGTCTTATGCTAAAAGGCAAGGTTCATAAGTACGGCGCTGATGTGAACACTGATGTCATCATTCCGGCGCGTTATCTGAATATTTATGACCCGGCGGAGCTGGCCAAGCACTGTATGGAGGATATCGACGAGGACTTCCTGAAGAGGGTGGAGCCGGGCGATATCATGGTGGCGACCACCAATTTTGGCTGCGGCTCCTCACGGGAACACGCCCCGATGGCGCTCAAGGCGGCCGGCATTTCCTGCGTTATCGCCAAGAGCTTCGCCCGCATATTTTTCCGCAATGCTATCAATATAGGATTGCCTTTACTTGAGAGCGATGAGGCGGTGGATAATACCGAAACCGGCGATGTTGTGGAAGTTGACCTTTCCAGAGGTGAGATAAAAAACGTCACCAGGAATCTGACCTTCACCGCCAGCCCCTATCCCGATTTCATGGCCGAGATTATTTCCTCAGGCGGGTTGATTGAGTATACGAAGAAACGTTTAACGAGTGGGAGAGTTTAAGATGAAGTTTCGCATTGTGGTCTTGCCCGGAGACGGCGTTGGCCCGGAAATTACATGGGCCGCGGTCGATGTCCTTCAGGCCGTGGGCAAAAAGTACGGGCACTCATTTGACCTGTATGATGGCCTTATCGGTGGGGTGGCGATTGATGCCACTGGGATGCCGCTGCCACCGGACGTGCTGAAAATGAGCAAGAAAAGCGATGCCGTGCTGCTGGGTGCGGTCGGCGACCCCAGGTTTGATGCCCCCGGTGTAAAGGTACGCCCCGAAGAAGGTATCCTGGCGCTGCGCCGGAAGCTGGGGCTGTTCGCCAACCTGCGCCCGGTCAGGACTCTGCCGATGCTGATTAATGCCTCAAACCTGAAGCCCGAGGTTGTTGAAGGGGTTGATTTTATCTTTGTCCGTGAGCTTACCGGCGGGCTCTACTTTGGCCGACCCAAAAAGCGCTGGCAGGCCCCTGACGGCTGGCGTGCGGTGGATACCATGACCTACTCGCAGGGAGAGGTTGAGCGTATCGTAAGGGTTGGTTTTGAACTGGCCCGGGGAAGGAAGAAAAAACTCATCTCCGTTGACAAGGCCAATGTGCTGGAATGTTCCCGACTGTGGCGGCAGGTGGCGACGGACCTTGTCAGGAGCTACCCCGATGTGGAACTGGAGCACATGCTTGTTGACGCCTGTTCCATGCGTTTGATACAGAACCCGAAACATTTTGACGTCGTCGTCTCCGAGAATACGTTTGGCGATATTCTGACCGATGAAGCTTCGATGCTAGCCGGTTCAATGGGGATGCTGCCCTCCGCCAGCCTTGCCGGTATACCTCAGGAAGGCACCAGAACGCCGGGTCTTTATGAGACGGCTCATGGAAGCGC
>Ga0209536_100012752_pt1 | contig 12191 bp, 9 predicted proteins | sample DeeMarSeWOR28_12_FD_187461 | JGI IMG/M metagenome (GOLD analysis project Ga0209536, IMG submission 187461) | Marine sediment microbial communities from White Oak River estuary, North Carolina - WOR-2-8_12 (SPAdes) (version 2) | ecosystem: Environmental > Aquatic > Marine > Intertidal zone >...
TTTATGAAATTGCAAAGTGGAATTATGTAGGTATTGATCGTACAAATGGAGATGTTTATCAGAGAAATTGGAGTTGGGAACATGGCATAGGAAATTTATATGAGCCTCTGGGTAGATTGAGAATAAGTACTATGAGGGGACTTGAAATGGAAAATTTAAATCCAAATATATTTTTTAAAGATGATTTTGGAAAAAGTATAAGTTGTGGTGGTGATGAATGGATTTCATAATATGAAAAATCATCATAATATTTATAAACAAGATCTTTGATTTATTGAATGGAAAAAATGCTTGAAGATCAAAAAAACGCGGCGGCCATGTTCAACGATTTCATGGTCTCGGCCTTTACACCGGAGAAGCGCTGGAACGATTTTCATGAAAAAGACACCATCTGGAAGGTCTATCTGACCCAGGACGATACGACGATGGTTAAACCGGCCGAAGTTCGCCGCATAAAAAATGTCGATGCGGTTATCACCCACTTTTATCCCTATATTTCACCCTGGGACGTTGTTTACCTGCTCAGATTTCCCAAAACGATACCGGGCACCCAGGACCCTGTGATTTCAGATGTGGCCGCGCCCTTCAAGCTGGTCGTTACCAGCGTCCGCGGGTCAGCCGAAATGGTGTGGGGCAAGGCGAAAGATTAACCCATATGCGGGCAAGGAATTGACGCATAATCTTAAATAAGGAGGTTCTATTTTGACAAGTATCGCATACGCAATGGGCCAGGGCGGCGGCGCTGGCGGAGGAGGCGGTTTTTCCGCATTCGTTCCCCTGATTCTCATGTTCGCCATCTTTTATTTCCTGCTGATCCGGCCGCAACAGAAAAAAAGCAAGCAGCATCGGGAAATGCTCGGCAGCCTGAAAAAGGGAGACCGAATTATCACCGGCGGCGGGATTCACGGCCGCGTGACCGGTTTAACCGATACCACCCTGACGGTGGAAATTGCCGACAAGGTCCGTGTAAAAGTCAATCGCGCCAACGTGATGGCGTTGACCCAGCCGGCTCAACCAGCCGAAGCACCGAAGGACAACAAACCCGAGCCGACCAAGCCCAAGTGAATTAGCCCGAAAGCCCCAAGCCAGTGAGTCTTCTTTTGCCGGCTCATTTTCCTTTGGGGCTTTCATATAGCCTGACACGGCGGTCATGCGCCCGGCAGCCGGAAATCGATCCGACCTGACAGTTTGGGACCGCCCGAGCTTTCGCATTTCAGTCGGGTTGCTGCCGGGAATTCATTTTTAGAAAAGGAATAGATCATTGAAAAAAATCTCATGGCGAGTCATTATCGTTCTGTCGGTGATCGTTCTGGCAGCGATCTATTTACTCCCGACCGTCTTCCCGGGACTCTGGCCGTATAAAAAAATCAACCTCGGCTTAGACCTCCAGGGCGGCATGCACCTGGTCCTTGAAGTGGACACGGACAAGGCCGTTGAAAGTAATATGGAGCGCATCGCGCAGGAATTTAAAACCCTGCTCAGAACCAAGCGGATTCGCTATTCCGGGATCGATGTATTAAACGGCCGTCAGATTTCGATCCGGCTGCGCGAAAAAGAGAATATTAAAGCGTTTCAAACCCTTTTGGACGACGAATTCAAGGAGCTGCGCCAGCTTTCCCGTATCGAGTCCGAAGACGCCCTGGAACTCGTGATGGATCTCCCCGACAAAGAGACCGACTATATCAAGAAGCTGGCGGCCGAACAGGCTCTGGAGACGATCCGCAACCGCATCGATCAATTCGGCGTCAGCGAACCCGATATCCGCACCCAGGGCGAAAGGCGGATCCTGGTGCAGCTGCCCGGCATCAAGGATACGGAAAGGGCCAAGGAACTGATCGGAAAAACAGCGCTGCTGGAATTTAAACTGCTGAACGAAAACTACGATGTCCCATCCGCTCTGAAAAACGGCCCCCCTCCGGGCAGCGAGATCCTCTACCAGATCACGAAAGATGCCGCAACCCAGAGAGAGATCCGGACCCCCTATCTGATCCGGAAACAGGCCCTGCTGACCGGCGCCTATCTGACCGACGCCCGCGTGCAGATCGACTCCCAATTCAACGAACCTTACGTCTCCATAGACTTTGACCGGAAAGGCGCCCGTATTTTTGCCAGGATTACCGAGGAGAACGTCAGAAAACGCCTGGCGATCGTGCTGGACAACAAAGTCTATTCGGCGCCCGTGATCCAGGAAAAAATAACCGGCGGCGCCGCCCGGATTACCGGGAATTTCACTTCGGATACCGCCCACGACCTTGCCATCGTCCTGCGCGCCGGGGCACTGCCGGCCCCGGTCAAAATAATCGAGGAAAGAACCGTCGGGCCCTCGCTGGGAACCGATTCGATCAACAAGGGCCTTGTCTCCATGTGGGTGGGCGGCATTTTCGTGGTCCTGTTTATGGTCCTCTATTACAAGGGCGCCGGTGTTATCGCGGATTTGGCACTGGTGTTGAACATTATTTTTATTGCCGGCGGTCTGGCCGGCTTTCAGGCCACTTTAACCCTGCCGGGGATCGCGGGCATCATTTTGACCATCGGTATGGCCGTCGATGCCAATGTCTTGATTTTTGAACGGATCCGGGAGGAGGTTCGGGTCGGGAAAACGCCCCGGGCGGCCGTGGATGCCGGTTATGACCGGGCGACACTCACCATCATGGATGCCAACGTGACCACGCTCATCGCCGCACTGGTTCTGTTCCAGTTCGGGACCGGTCCCGTCAAGGGCTTTGCGGTCACCCTCAGCCTGGGTGTTATATCCAGCCTGTTCACGGCGCTGGTTCTTTCCCGGCTGATATTCGACTATCTTTTAATGAATCGAAAGCTCCGGCGGCTGAGCATCTAGTGCGCGGCCGGCAAAAATAATGACCGTGAAGGGTATTAAAGAGGAATTCATACATGCAGTTTATTAAATCTGATATCAATATTGACTTCGTCGGAAAAAGAAAAATCGCTTTTTTTATCTCCCTGTCCATGATTTTAATCAGTGTTGCCTCGCTGATCATTCACCGGGGGCCCAGGTACGGAATCGATTTTGCCGGCGGCACCCTGATTCAGGTAAAGTTCCAGGCACCGGTGGATATCGACCGCATCAAGTCGGGCCTGTCGTCCGTCTCGCTGGGGGCGTCATCGGTGCAGCAGTTCGGCGACCCGGCCGACAACGAATTTCTGGTTCGAACCGATAAGACCGAAGCCGCCGAGCAGGGTTTTGCCCTCACCCTTTCAAAAGCGCTCAAGACCGCCACCGACAGTCAGGCCGAGATTCGCCGGGTCGAAATGGTGGGGCCCCAGGTCGGCCAGGATTTAAGGAAAAAGGCCCTGTTTGCCATGTTCTTTGCGCTGCTGTTCATCACCATTTACATCTCCGGAAGGTTCGAACTCAAATGGATCTTGAGCGGTGTCATGGCCGGGGCTCTGATGACCGCGGTTTACCTGCTGTCGCTTTTCAACGTCAGCATGCCCTTTTTGATTTTGGCGGCGCTGGTGGTAACCTTGATTCTTTTCTGGCTTTTGAGCCTGAGATACGCCATGGGGGCGATCGTGGCCCTGATCCATGACGTGATCATCACGGTCGGTATTTTCTCAATTTTCGACAAGGAATTTACGCTGCCGATTATCGCCGCCCTGCTGACCATAATCGGCTATTCGCTCAACGACACCATCATTGTTTATGACCGCATCCGCGAAAACCTGAGAAAATACCAGAAACAGTCCTTGGGATTCATCATCAACCGCAGTGTAAACGAAACCCTCAGCCGAACGATACTCACGTCCCTGACGACCCTGTTTGTCGTGCTGTCCCTGCTGGTTCTCGGGGGCGGCATCATTCACGATTTCGCATTTGCAATGATGGTCGGCGTCCTCGTGGGAACCTATTCTTCCATATATGTCGCCAGCCCCATTCTGATCGCCTGGCAGGAGAGGGACAACCGACCTTAAGGGCCCGACCGCAAAACGACCCGCTAGATTTTCGGACATGAAAAATCTTCTGCCATGGTTCGCCCTGAAAAGTGTGCCGGGCGTCGGCGATCTTATATTCAAGCGCCTGATCGACCGCTTTCAATCCCCGCAGCGGGTCTTTGAAGCGTCGGTATCCCAGCTGCTGGCGGTCCACGGCCTGTCCCAACGCCTGGCAACCGCAATCAAAAGGCATACGTTGCCGGACAAGGTCAAAAAGGAACTCGAGCGCGTCATCGAGAAAAGATATCATATCCTCACCCTTTCCGACCCGGATTACCCCCCCCTGCTGCGTGAAATCCCGGACCCGCCGCCCTTTTTATATGCGGCCGGCCGGATGAGTCCGACCGATAGAAATATCGCCGTGGTGGGGTCTCGAAGCGCGTCGACGTACGGCATTTCAACCACCCGGCGGTTGTGCGGCCAACTGGCCTCACTGGGGTTTACGGTGGTCAGCGGCATGGCCCTGGGCATCGACACGGCCGCTCACCGGGGGGCCCTGGTGGGAAACGGGCGCACCGTGGCCGTCCTGGGCAGCGGTCTGGAAAAAATTTATCCCCCGGAAAACCGCAGGCTTTTTTATCAGATCGCGGAAAACGGCGCGGTGGTTTCGGAATTCCCGCTGTCTACGGATCCCGAAGGCCATAATTTTCCGCGGCGCAACCGTATCATCAGCGGGATGTCGCTGGGCGCCGTCATCGTCGAAGCGACCCGCAAGAGCGGCTCCTTAATAACGGCCCGCCTGGCCGCCGAACAGGGGCGGGAGGTCTATGCCGTGCCCGGCAGCATCCAGTCCTTCAAAAGCAGGGGGACCCACAGCCTGATCAAACAGGGCGCCAAGCTGGTTGAACGGGTCGAGGACATCGTCGAAGAACTTTTCCCCCAAATCGAAAGCCGGGACGCCGCCGCTCGACATGTGCCGGCAGAGCGGGCCCGCCCCCCCGCAGCGCTCTCCCCCGAAGAGCGGACCGTATTTCAAGCCCTGGAACCCTACCCGGTACACATCGACGACCTGGTGCGTCAGGTTTCCCTGGCGCCGGGCCGATTACTGAGCGTACTCCTGGCACTCGAGCTGAAAGGCCTGGTGCAGCAGGCGCCGGGAAAATTGTTTTCGATAAAAGAAAATTAGCCCCTGCCCTTGACAAAGTTTTAACCAACAGAGTAAAAGAGCCTTCAACTTGAAATCGATCTGATCATCGCTCATAGGACAAAGGATTGACCGTGACCAAACCGCTGCTCGTTGTCGAGTCTCCGACCAAAGTCAGAACCCTTAAAAAATACCTGGGCAAGCAATACAATGTTGCCGCCACGGTGGGTCACGTCAAGGACCTGCCCCAGAAAGAGCTGGGCATCGATATCGAGCTGGGCTTCAAACCGCACTACCGAACCATCCCGGGCAAAAAGAAGGTCATTACCGCACTGAAAAAAGCCGCGGGTGACGCCACCGATATTTACCTGGCACCGGACCCGGACCGCGAGGGCGAGGCCATCGCGTGGCATACCGCAGATATCCTTAAGAAAAAGGGGCGCCGGTTTCACCGGGTGCTGTTTCACGAGCTGACCCAAAATGCCATCCATGCGGCCATCGCCCACCCCGAAGCGCTGCACCGCCAAAAATACGAGGCCCAGCAGGCCCGCCGGATACTCGACCGCCTGGTGGGGTATCAGATATCGCCCCTGTTGTGGCGCAAAGTCAAAAGCGGCCTCAGCGCGGGCCGGGTCCAGTCGGTTTCCGTTCGCATTATTTGTGAAAGGGAACGGGCCATTCAGGCTTTCGATCCGAAAGAGTACTGGTCCATAACCGCCCACCTTGAAAGCCCTTCGCCGCCGCCGTTTATCGCCAGGCTGGTCAGAAAAGCCAACAAAAAGATTAAAATTCCCGACCGGAAGACGGCAGACAGCATTCTCGGCGAGCTGTCCGGCGTCAGCCCGGTTGTAAACAAAGTCCAGAAGAAAACGGTTAAACGAAATCCCCTGCCCCCTTTTACCACCAGCAAGCTGCAGCAGGAAGCGATTCGCAAATTAAGATTTTCCGCCAAAAAAACCATGATTGTCGCCCAGCAGCTTTACGAGGGCATCGATCTTGGCCCCGGTGAGCCGGTGGGGTTGATCACCTATATGCGAACCGATTCCATCCGGATTTCATCCGAGGCCGCCAAAGAGGCGCTCCGGCTGATCAAAGAACGCTTTGGCGCGCCTTTCGCGCTGGACAAACCCCGGTTTTTCAAGAATCGCAAAAAGGTTCAGGACGCCCATGAAGCCATCCGGCCGACCTCGGTGCTGAACACACCCGAAAAGGTGTCGCCCCACCTTTCCCCGGACCAGCGGGCGCTGTACCTTCTGATATGGCAGCGCTTCGTGGCCTCACAGATGAAGGAAGCCCTTATCGATCAGAATTCGGTGAGCATCAGGGCCGGGGCATACGAGTTCAACGCCGGCGGTTCCTCCGTCCGGTTTCCGGGTTTTATGCTCCTTTACCAGTCGGCGGACGACCAGCTCAACAACGAAAAGGAAAAAGAAAGCCTGCCCGAGCTGACCGAGGGCATGGTCCTGAAAGTCAACCGCTATGAACCGAAGCAGCATTTCACCCTGCCGCCCCCGCGATTTTCCGAGGCCTCGCTGGTAAAAGAGCTGGAAGAGAACGGCATCGGCCGCCCCAGCACTTACGCCACGATCCTTTCCACTATCCGGGAAAAAGGGTATGTCGACCTGGTCAAAGGATATTTCCGGCCCAGTGAACTGGGCTTTATCGTCAACGACCTGCTGGTTGAAAACTTTCCCGATGTCCTGGACGTGGAGTTCACCGCCAAAATGGAGGAAAACCTGGACCAGGTCGAGGCCTCGGAAGCCGAGGCCCTGGATGTGCTCAAGGGCTTTTATGACTCCTTTGAAAAGGAAGTGGATATTGCCTCCAGAAGCATGCTCAGCGCCAAAGGGATCGGCATGCCGACCCCGCTGACCTGCCCTCAATGCCGGAAAGACCTTCGGATCAAAGTGGGCAAAAACGGCCCGTTTCTGGCCTGCAGCGGCTACCCGGACTGTTCATACTCGCGGGACTATCTCCGCGACGACAAGGGCATGATTCAGCCGGTTGAGATCATAGAGGCGGAAGCGTCGGACAAGCTTTGTGACAAATGCGGCAAACCGCTGGTCATCAAACAGGGGAAGTATGGAAAATTCCTCGCCTGCAGCGGCTATCCCGAGTGCACCCATACCCTGTCGGTAAATGCCCACGGGACCCCCAAAGAAACCGGCGTCGAATGTCCCAAACCCGACTGCAGCGGCGTCCTGGTAGAAAAAACCTCCCGGCGGGGCAAGGTCTTTTATGGGTGCAACCGCTATCCGGATTGCGACTATGCCCTCTGGGACAAGCCGGTCCCCGGACAATGCCCCAAGTGCGGCGCACAATTTCTGGTAGAGAAAACGACCAAGAAGGCCGGGACCTTTCTCGCCTGCCGAACCGAAGGCTGCGGATATAAAAGCAAAGGGTTCGAGGGGTCAAGGGGTCAAGGGGTCAAGGGCTGAAGTTCAGGCGGTTTATTCTTATTGGTAAGCATAAAATTCCCGATAATATTCAAAATGGCCTTTGCCGTTGCAATTTATGATTTTGATTTGACGATTTACTTTCACTAAGTCAAAGGAATGATGCGTTTTAAAACCGAGCGAGTAATCATTTCACTTGAACCCTGGGACCCTGGAACCCTTGAATCCTTCCCTTAAAAAAAAACCTTGACAAGCCAAAAAAATAAATATATGAGTGATCAATTAAATCAACGTTGGATTTTATCATGAAAAACATATGGGTCCCCGTCAATCTTATCGGTCTAATTATTGTCCTCGTAGTCGGGGTAATTGGCTACTGCGAGGCAAAGGGTTGATAATGGCCTAATCAAACAACACGACCAAACAAAAAATCCGTTATCAGCCCCGAGGCTGGCAACGGATTTTTTTTTAACATGTCAAGGAGGAATGCGCATGAAAAGCGACAGCGTGAAAAAAGGCATCGAGAGAGCGCCCCACCGCTCCCTCTTTAAAGCGATCGGGTATACCGACGAGGAAATCCAGCGGCCCCTGATCGGCATCGCCAATTCCTACAACCAGATTATCCCCGGACACGCCCATTTGAATCAGATCGTCGAGGCGGTAAAAGCGGGTGTATACATGGCGGGCGGCACACCTGTCGAGTTCGGCACCATCGGCATCTGCGACGGCATTGCCATGAACCACATCGGAATGAAATACGTATTGGGCAGCCGGGAGTTGATCGCCGACTCCATCGAAGTCATGGCCATGGCCCACGCTTTCGACGCCATGGTCATGGTACCGAACTGCGACAAAATCGTTCCCGGCATGCTCATGGCCGCCGCGCGCCTGGACCTGCCCAGTATTGTCATCAGCGGCGGTCCGATGCTGGCCGGCCGGGAGCCGGGGAAAACCGACGGAAAAAAAATAGACCTGATCACGGTTTTTGAATGCGTCGGCGCCGTGCATTCCGGAAAGATGACCGAAGAAGAACTCTCCGCCTATGAAGACGCGGCCTGTCCGACCTGCGGCTCCTGTGCCGGCATGTTCACGGCCAACTCCATGAACTGCCTGACCGAGGCGATCGGTATGGCCCTGCCCGGCAACGGCACCATTCCCGCGGTGATGTCGGCCCGTATTCGACTGGCCAAACAGACGGGGAGACAAATTGTCGCCCTTTTAGAAAAACAGATCACGCCCCGTCAAATCCTGACTGAAAAAGCATTTAAAAACGCGCTGGCCGTGGACATGGCGCTGGGTTGTTCAACCAACACCGCCCTGCACCTCACGGCTTTGGCCCACGAAGCCGAATTCGACATGAACCTCGACCTGATCAACCAGGTCAGCCAGGCCACCCCGCACCTCTGCTCCATGAGCCCGGGCGGACGGCACCACCTGGAGGATCTGAACCGTGCCGGCGGCATCGGCGGCGTGGTAAAAGAACTTTCCGGGGCAGGCTTTATTCATGGAGACTGCATGACCGTGACCGGCCGCACCGTCGCTGAAAACCTTGAAAATTTCGCCGTGCTGGATCGGGATGTGATCCGTCCCGTGGACAACCCCTACCACGCCCAGGGGGGCCTGGCCGCCCTTTTCGGCAATCTGGCACCCAACGGCTGCATCGTCAAGCAGTCCGCCGTCCTGGATGAAATGCTTCGCCATGAAGGGCCGGCGCGGGTATTCGACTCTGAAGAAGCGGTCAGCCAGGCCATCATGGCCGGCAAAATCAACAAAGGGGATGTGCTGGTCGTTCGCTATGAAGGCCCCATGGGCGGCCCGGGGATGCAGGAAATGCTGACCCCGACGGCCGCCATTGCCGGTATGGGGCTTGACGCCCATGTCGCGCTGATCACCGACGGCCGCTTTTCAGGCGGATCCCGCGGCGCCTCCATCGGCCATATTTCCCCTGAGGCCATGCAGGGCGGGCCCATTGCCGTGGTCCAGGAGGGGGACTTAATCGCCATCGATATCCCCGGCAAAACAATTACGCTGAAAGTCCCTGAAGAGGAAATCAAAAAACGCCTGAGTGAATGGACGCCCCCCAAACCGAAAATTACCCATGGCTACATGGCGCGGTATGCCCGTATGGTCTCCTCCGGCAGCGCCGGGGCGGTCTTCGAATAGGGCCGGGAATTGAGCGATTATTTAAAATATTTTTTCTAAAGGAAAGGATTGACCATGAAACTTTCAGGTGCCCAGATATTACTCAAAGAGCTCCAGGACGAAGGCGTGGACACGATCTTCGGATACCCGGGAGGCGCTGTGATCAATATATATGACGAACTGGCCAAAACCGACATCCAGCACATTCTGGTCCGGCATGAGCAGGCCGCCGTCCACGCGGCCGACGGCTACGCCCGCGCCAGCGGCCGGGTCGGGGTCTGCCTGGTAACCTCCGGCCCCGGCGCGACCAACACCGTAACCGGGATCGCCAACGCGTACATGGACTCGATACCGGTGGTCATTCTCACCGGCCAGGTGCCGACGCAGCTGATCGGCAACGATGCCTTTCAGGAGGTCGATATCGTCGGGATCACCCGACCCTGCACCAAACACAACTACCTGGTGAGCAACACCGAAAATCTGGCCGAAGTGATCAAAGAGGCTTTTTTCATCGCCCGTTCCGGCCGGCCGGGCCCCGTACTGGTCGATCTGCCTAAAGATGTGATCAGCCGGGTGGTCGAGTACAAGCCCCCCAAGACCGTTAAGATGAAATCCTATAATCCGAACTACAAGCCCAATGTCAAGCAGCTGCACAAGGCCGTTAAGTTGATTCAGGAAGCCAGTCGGCCGATTATCTTTGCGGGCGGCGGGGTCATTCTGTCCAAATGCGCCGAGGAATTAACCGAATTGGCCCGTAAAACACAGATGCCGGTGACCACCTCCCTGATGGGCCTGGGCGCCTTTCCCGAGACAGATCCTCTGTCCATGGGAATGATCGGCATGCACGGGACGTACCGCGCCAATATGTCCACCGGCCACTGCGACTTGATTATCGCGGTGGGGGTCCGGTTTGATGACCGGGTGACGGGGAAGACCGACACGTTTGCGTCTCAAGCCAAAATTATCCACATCGATATCGACCCGACCTCCATCCGCAAAAACATACCGGTGGCCGTGCCCATCGTGGGGGACTGCAAAATCACGCTGACCCAGCTGAACAAGCTGCTCGACGAGGTGAAGCTGGGGAACCTTAAAAACAAAAGAAAAAAATGGCTGGACCAGATCAAGCAATGGAAGGATACCAACCCGCTGGCCTATGGGCAGAAGGATATCATCAAACCCCAATATGTCATTGAAAAATTATTTGAGCTGTCAAAGGGAAATGCCATTATCACCACCGAGGTGGGTCAAAACCAGATGTGGGCCGCCCAATATTACCATTATGATCACCCCGGACAATTTCTGACTTCCGGCGGCCTGGGGACCATGGGGTTCGGGCTCCCGGCCGCGATCGGTGCCCAGATTGCCTTTCCGGACAAGCTGGTGGTGGACATCGCCGGTGATGCCAGTATCCAGATGAACATCCAGGAAATGGCCACCGCCGTCCAGTACTGTCTGCCGATCAAGGTGGTCATATTGAACAACGGCTACCTCGGCATGGTCAGGCAGTGGCAGGAACTCTTCTGTGACAAACGCTATTCCTGTACCGCCATGGCCCACGCACCGGATTTTGTCAAATTGGCTGAATCTTACGGGGCGCTGGGTTTGAGGGCCGAAAAGCCGGACCAGGTCGAAGCGGTGCTGAAGGAAGGGCTTGGCAGCGCCCAAACCGTGATCATGGATTTTGTGGTCGAGCAGGAGGAAGGGGTTTATCCCATGGTCCCGGCCGGGGCTCCCATAACGGAAATGCTTCTGGTTTGACGGCCCCATGGGGCCGGCAAGGCCGATATCGGAAATTAACTCAGCTATTCAAAATTGAACCAATGAAGGGATTTTATCATGTCCGAAGACAAACATGTGCTCTCCATCCTGGTGGACAACCAGCCCGGCGTCCTGTCCCGCATCGTGGGGCTCTTCAGCGGCCGGGGTTACAACATTGAAAGCCTCTGCGTAGCCGAGACCATGGATCCGCTGGTATCCAGAATCACGATCGTTACCAAGGCCAATGTCAGCGGGATCGAGCAAATCAACAAGCAGCTCAACAAGCTGATCAATGTCATTAAGGTTCATGAGCTGACCGGGACGGAATACGTGCAAAGAGAAATGGCACTGATCAAGGTAAAAGCCAAGTCGGAATACCGCGCCGAGATTTTGAGAATTGTGGACATTTTCCGGTGCAAGGTGGTTGACGTCGGGCGTGCCCATTATACCATCGAGGTGACCGGCGACGAAGGCAAACTGCAGGCCATGCTGAGTCTTTTGAAGCCCATCGGCGTCAAGGAGATCGCTCGAACAGGAATCATCGCCCTGTTTAGGGAGCCGAAATGATAAATGCAGGGTTCAAGGAATCAAGGGGTCGAGGGGTCGAGTGAAAAATACAAGCAATAAAGAAAAACCTTAATCTAAAAGTAATAAGGAGAATATCATGGCAGAAATTGATTTTGGTGGTGTAATGGAAGAAGTCATCACAGCGGAAGAATTTTCACTGGCTAAGGCCCGGGAAGTTCTTAAAGACGAAACGGTGGCCGTACTCGGCTACGGTGTCCAGGGTCCGGGTCAATCCATGAATTTAAGGGACAACGGCATCAACGTGGTGGTGGGCCAGCGTCAGGGCA
>Ga0209536_100012753_pt1 | contig 12190 bp, 9 predicted proteins | sample DeeMarSeWOR28_12_FD_187461 | JGI IMG/M metagenome (GOLD analysis project Ga0209536, IMG submission 187461) | Marine sediment microbial communities from White Oak River estuary, North Carolina - WOR-2-8_12 (SPAdes) (version 2) | ecosystem: Environmental > Aquatic > Marine > Intertidal zone >...
CCCGTCGAAGACCCACTGGAAGAGGGGAAAGGAGGTGGTCATCGTCTCTCGGTCCGTGGGTGCCAGCAGCTCTACGGTGGAGGGGTTCTTGAGCCTGAAGACGAACTCGTCTTGTGCCGCTGGCCCGCCGCTTGAGGGGATCGCCTCCACCCGGAAGTTATAGATGCCAGCGGGAACCACGCCGCTGGGCAGTGCCGTCTCCTCCAGGCGCTGGCGTGCCACCGGGTCGGTCTGCGAGGAGGCTACAAATCCCGGCTGCTGAAGATCCAGGTTGGTGATCGTACGCGTGCCGGTAACAGTAAAGGGAGAGGTCTCGATAGTGACGGCGTTGGGAAACACCTCCCCGGAGGCAAGGGCCACGTCTAGCCGCATGCGCATGATGAGCTCCAGGGAGCTCCCTGGGGGAGCTACCGTCAGCTCGATGGTGAAGAGCCACTTCGGGGAGGTGGCTTTCAGAAAATCCACGTCGTTCACCGTCAGCATGTCGATGGGGGCGGTGACCGAGCGAACGGTTACCTCCTGCGCCGAGAGCAGAGACGGAGTGGAAAGGAGCAGCAACAGCAGTATGCAGCACTTCATGAATCCCCCCTGCTGATCATGAGACCGCCAGAGTCATCTCTGGAGATGATAGCAAACCCCTTAGACTATTGCAACGGGCGGAGCGGGCGGGCTGTTTCTGCCCGTTTTCGGGCGGAACGCGCAGGATGGACAGATAGGTGACCCAGCGCGGTGGAGGCGGCGACCGTCCGGCCTAGAAGTTCAGGATATCGTTGTAGACAACGAACGCCATGAACGCCAGGAGCAGCACGAAACCGACCTTCTGGATGCCCAGTTTAATGCGGACGGGGATCTCCCGGCGGATCACCGCTTCGACCACCAGCAGCAGGAGGTGTCCGCCATCGAGTGCCGGGATGGGGAGGATGTTGAGCAGTGCCAGGCTGATGCTGAGCAGAGCCATGAAGCCCAGGTAGGTGAGGATCCCCATTTCCGCGGTCTGCGTGGCCATCTGTGCAATGCGGATCGGCCCGCCGACGGACTGGGAGAACGGTGTCCGCCCGGTAATGATATTGCCGATCTGCTGGACGAACAGGGTGCCTGCACCGGCGATGTCGGCGACGCTTCGCGGCAGTGCTTCCAGAAGAGAGTAGTTGATCGTGCGCGTGGGACCGCTGTAGCGCAGTCCGAACGAGATGCCGATCTTGCCGTCACCGGTCGGGATGGCTGTGCCGCTCATCAGCCGGGCCCCCCGTCGCCACTCGACCGAGAGGGGTAGGCCCGCATGGGCTGTGACGATGTCGATCACGCTGGCGTCGTAGCGTACCGGGGTCCCCCCCAGTGCAGTCAGGACATCTCCCGGCTCCAGTCCCAGCGTGGCGGCAGGCATGCCGGGCTGGACCGTGCTGACGACAATGTCGGTGTATGCGGGGACGATTCCGAACCGCGCAGGATTGTCCTGCGGAATGGTCTCGCGTCGGATGAGAAGCTCTGTGACGGTCTCTCCACGAGAGATCTGCACGGAGATATTCCCGCTGAGGCCCTCGAGGTAGATCGAGCTGACGATTGCATCCCAGCTGGTGACGGTGATGTCATTGACCCGGAGCACGCGGTCCCCGCTCTCGAATCCCGCCTCGGCGGCCGGTGTTCCTTCGGCGACGTAGCCGATCTCGGTTGTCTCCCGGACGGTACGCCCCTGTGTGTAGTTGATGCCCCAGAAGATGACCACTGCCAGAAGGAGATTCATCAGCACTCCGGCAGAGATCACAACCATCCGTTGCCAGATCGGCTTCGCGCGGTATTCCCAGGGTTCCGGCGGACGATCCAGATGGTCGGTGTCGAGGCTCTCATCGATCATCCCGGCGATCTTTACATAGCCTCCAAAGGGGATCCAGGAGACGCAGTAATCGGTCTCCCCGATCTTTTTGCCGAATGCCCGCGGGGGGAGTCCGATGGAAAACCGTTCCACGCGCATCCCGAAGACCTTGGCGGCCAGAAAATGGCCGAGCTCGTGGATGAAGACTAGGATCCCGAGGGTGACGATGAAATAGAATGCCGTGTCGAGGAACTGCATGAGCCTTCGGATCAGTCGTGAACGGGGGCGGTCTGCGTCAGCGCCGTGCGGGTTTCCCCATCGATGCGGAGGAGATCCTGCAGCGACGGGTCGATCACGGGTCGGTGGTTGTCCAGCGCCTCTTCGATGAGTGAGGCGATCATCGGGAAGCTGATTCTCCCTTCCAGGAACTGCTCGACGGCGACCTCATTGGCTGCATTGAGGACCGCCGGGGCCGTGCCCCCGGTCCGGAGCGCCCGGTAGGCCAGGGCCAGGCAGGGGAAGCGCTTCGGGTCGGGCTCCTGGAATGTCATCTCTGCCAGTGCGGCCAGGTCAAGGCGGGGGTGCGGGGCGGCGGGGCGCTCAGGATAGGTGAGGGCGTACTGGATCGGCATCTTCATATCGGGGACGCCAAGCTGGGCTTTGATCGAGCCGTCGGCAAACTGTACGAGGGAGTGGATGATCGACTGTGGGTGGATCACCACCTGGATGGCCTCGGCAGAGATCCCGAAGAGCCAATGTGCCTCGATCACCTCGAGCCCTTTGTTCATCAGCGTGGCCGAATCGACAGTAATCTTCTTTCCCATGCGCCAGGTGGGGTGAGCGAGTGCCTCCTGCGGCGTGACCGATGCGAGGCGCTCTGCGTCCCACAACCGGAAGGGCCCGCCGGAGGCGGTCAGGATCAGTCGCTCGATCGCCCGGTGATCCTCTCCCTGAAGGCACTGCAGGATGGCGCTGTGCTCGCTGTCGACGGGCAGCAGGCGGACGCCGTGTGCGCGGACGGCCTCCATGATGAGCCCTCCTCCCACCACGAGCGTCTCCTTGTTGGCAAGCGCGATGTCCTTGCCGGCCCGGATAGCATGGAGCGTCGGCACCAGGCCTGCAAACCCCACCAGCGCGCTCACCACCAGGTCAACGTCTGAGCGGGTGACGATCTCGTGCAGACCCTCGGCTCCGACCAGCACTTCGGTTCGACCGTCGGTCATGGTACGCAGGACGGCGGCATCGCACCCTTCGTGGACGACGACTGCCCGGGGCCGAAAGCGCTCGACCTGCTCCCGGAGGAGATCGATGTTCCGGTGCGCGGTCAGGTAGGTGACCTGGAATCGGTCGGGAAAGTGCCGGATCACCTCGAGCGTGTTCTGCCCGATGGAGCCTGTTGATCCAAGAATCGCGATATGCCGTCTGGTACTCATCGCACAACTGCTGCAACGTACGGAAAAGGGGGGTACCCCGCAAGGCAGTGGGAACAAAGGGGGAAAATGGTATATTGACCGCTATGATGCATCGCTTGACACTCGTCGCTCTTGGTGCGCTCTTCTGTCTTCTTCCACTCTCGGTGCATGGTCAAACGCTCGGTGAGGAAGCGAAGTTTCGTCACGCGCAGGCCTTCGAGGCAGCTGGCGATCTCACGCGCGCCGCAGCGCTCTACCAGGAGCTCTGGGGAGGGGACTCCAGCAATGTCGTCTATTTCCTCGCCCTGCAGCGGACGCTCTTGCAGGCCAAGGACTATGATGGGGCGATCGAGGTGACCGAGCGCCAGCGCGCGCGCACGCCGGCTGATCTGAACCTCCGGGCGTCCCTGGGGGGAGTCTATTATAAAGCGGCGCGGGAGCCGGAAGCCACGGCCATCTGGGACGGGATGATTGCCGAGGCACCGGCTGATCCGATGCGCTACCGGATTGTTGCGGGTGCGCTGGCTGAGAACCGCCTGCTCGACCGCGCCGCCGACATCTATCGCGACGGACGGGAGGCGACCGGGGATCCGGCGCTCTTCACGATGGAGTTGGCGCAGCTTCTGGCTGTGACGATGGACTATCGTGGCTCGGCACGGGAGTACATCCGGTGGCTCACGATGAACCCCTCGCAGCTGGCGTTTGTGCAGGGGCGCATGAGTGCTTACATCGGCAATCCGGACGCCCGGGCGGCTGCTGCGGAGATCCTGCGTTCGGAGATCGAACGGCGTGAGGGCCCGGTGCTCTACGAGCTGCTGGGGTGGCTCTATCTCGAGGGCAAGGAATATGACGGGGCGCTCAGGGTCGTTCGCACGCTGGACCGGATGACTGCCGCCGGCGGCAGCGCCCTCTACTCCTTTGGGTTGAAGGCCTTCAATGCCGGCGCGTTCTCAACGGCGGCCACGGCGTATCGCGAGGCGATCGCCGCCCCGCTCGGGCCGGCCTTGATGCCGGCCGCGAAGTACGCCTATGCCCGCGCCCTGACCGAGCTCTCGCTGGCGCACGACAGTCTTGCGGGTCCGCTCGAGGCACAGATTCCTGCCCGCTTCGGGGATCCTTCTCAGACAGAGGATGCCATCCGGTGGTACCAGCGGGTCATCGCGGATTATCCGGCGAGCGAGTATGCTGTGCGATCGTATTACCAAATCGGGTTGTTGCGCAGAGACCGGTTCTTTGACCTGCATGGAGCCGAGAACGCCTATGCACGGGGGGTGGAGTTGAGCAAGGGCGAGCCCGCACTCGAAATCGAGGGACGCCTCCAGCTCGGCACGGTTGCGCTGGCGCAGGGGGACACGGCCCGAGCAGCCGAGCGCTTCCGTCGTGTTGCCGCGGCGCGTGAGGCGGTTCCCGACCAGCAGGACGAGGCGGTCTTCCGGCTTGCAGAGATCGCCTACTTTTCTGGGGATCTGGGGGGTGCCCTGGGGCTGTTGCGGGAGCTCTCGCTGACACTCACCGCCGATGTCGCCAACGACGCCTTGGCCCTCTCCACGCTCCTGGAGATGAACCTGGATTCGGTGCTGGTTGCCGAAGTGGGCCGGGGCGACTTCCTTGCCCGGCAGCGGCGCTTCAGCGAAGCAGCCGCGGTTCTGGAGCAGGTGGTCCGGAAGGCGGCCGGGCAGCCGCTCTTCGACGATGCCCTTCTGAAGCTTGCTTCCTGTCAGGAGGCAATGGGCCAGTACCGTGAAGCCCTGGGGACCTATGCGCGAATGCGAGACGATTCCACCGAAACCGTGGCGCTAGCCGATCGCGCGCTGTTCCGTTCGGCTGAAGTGCAAGAGTTCGGGCTCGAGGACACCGCTGCGGCTATTACGGCCTACGAGCGCTTGCTGGAGGAGTATCCCGGATCGGTCTACGGTTCGCTTGCCCGGGGGAGGATTCGTCGATTGCGGGGAGAGGTCCTGTGAGCGGAGGAGCGAGACTGCGACTGGGCGTGCTGGTAGCACTCTTGATGGTGACAGGGGCGGGCCGCTCTCTGGCGCAGGCAAAGGTGTTGATTCCGATGGATCTCACGCAGACCGATCACCTGAAAGCCTACGGCATCGCCTACTGGGCTCTGGCGCGAGGGGTGGAGGTCGACTGGCTGTTGAACTACCGCGGGGGATCCTTCCTCATGGATGCACGGGGCGGCAGTGCTGCCGAGTGCCGCATCCGCGGCGTCTCCTTCGAAGAGATCGGAGCCGGTGGGGCTGCTGGCATCTACAGTGAGGTGCAGCGGGAGGATAACAACATGGATGTGGTCCGACTGGACAAGACCCCGCGCGTGGCCGTCTATGTTCCCCCCGGATTCCAGCCCTGGGATGACGCCGTGACGCTCGCCCTGGAGTATGCCGAAATCCCCTACGAGAAGGTCTGGGACCCCGAGGTGCTGGAGGGCGCTCTGGCCCGCTACGACTGGCTCCACCTTCATCACGAGGATTTCACCGGACAGTACGGCAAGTTTTACGCCTCGTTCGCGGGCGCGGCCTGGTATCAGCAGCAGCAGGCGATGCTGGAGCAGCAGGCCCGTACGCTCGGGTATCGGAAAGTTTCAGAGTTGAAGAAAGCCGTGGCGCGGTCGATCAAGGAGTACATTGCCGCGGGCGGCTTTATGTTCGCCATGTGCTCGGCGACCGACACCTACGACATCGCCCTGGCTGCCGAAGGCACCGATATCTGTGCCCAGATGTACGACGGGGATCCCCCGGATCCTGATGCGCAGGCTCGGCTGGACTACTCCAAGGCGCTGGCCTTCACTGGCTTCACGCTTGAGAAGAACCCTCTTCGGTACGAGTATTCGGACATCGACCAGCCGCCGAGTGATCTTCTTGCGCTCCAGGATCCCAGGACGGACTACTTCACTCTCTTTGAGTTTTCTGCGCAGTTTGACCCGGTGCCCACAATGCTCACGCAGAACCATGTGAACGTCATCCAAGGCTTTCTGGGGCAGACGACAAGTTTTCGTCGGAGCCTGGTCAAAAACACGGTGGTGATTCTTGCACAGCGCGACGGGACCGATCATGTGCGGTACCTGCACGGAAACTACGGTCGCGGCACCTTCACCTTCTACGCGGGGCATGATCCAGAAGACTATCAGCACGCCGTGGGCGATCCGCCGACCGATCTCTCACTGCACAAGACCTCTCCCGGCTACCGTCTCATCCTGAACAACATTCTCTTCCCCGCGGCGAAGAAGAAGCAGCAGAAGACCTGATCCTCCCCCTCCTCAGCGACGTGTCCGCACACTGTTGATCTCGTCTCGGAGTGCGCGTGCCGCCAGACGGGCGGCCGAGGCATAGTCCGGGCCGGAGGAGGCGTAGAGCACGCTTCGACTTGCCGTAAAGAGAGCCATCTCTCCCTGCCGGTCGCATCCGTGCCGGACTGCCAGCCGGAGATCTCCCCCCTGGGCGCCAATTCCCGGCACAAGCAACGGCATCGAGGGAGCCAGCTGACGAATGCGCTGCATCTGGCGGGGGCGGGTCGCTCCCACGACCAGGCCGCAGTTGCGGCGGGTATCCCAACGGCGTGCCTTCCGGACAACTGCCTCGTAGAGCGGGCTCTTGCGGAGGCGCAGGTGCTGGAAGTCGCGCGCGCCCGGGTTGGAGGTCAGTGCCAGAATGAAGACGCCGTGGTCGGGGTCCTCAAGGAAGGGCTCGACGGCGTCGGTTCCCATGTAGGGGTTGACCGTTGATGCGGTAAACCCGTAGACCTCACGCAGTGTGCGTGCGTAGTACGAGGAGCTGTTCCCGATATCTCCGCGCTTCCCGTCCCCGATCGTAACAATCCCCCGGGGGATGAGCGCCAGCGTCTCATGCACACTCTGCCAGAAGTGCTCGCCGAGAACCTCGTAGAAGGCAAGATTGATCTTGTAGGCGCAGACCAGCTCGTGTGTGGCCTCGACAATGCGCCGGTTGAACTCCAGGATCCCCTCCACAGTGCGTGGAAGCGAGGACGGGAGCCTGGCCGCATCGGTGTCCAGGCCGACGCACAGGAGGCTCTGTTGTGACCGCTGAACGTCGCGGAGGGTGTCATGGAATGCCATCGGTTCTGTTCCTCTGGCTAGGGTGAAATGGTGGGAGAGTCGGGTATGGCGGTCATGGGATCTCCCGGGCAGATGGTGCCTTCCCGGAGCACCTCGGCATAGAAGCCGGACCTGCCCCAGCGCGGCGACTCGACCATACCTCGGTTGACCTCCGCATCGTAGAGCGCCCGCAGCAGTGAAGAGCCATAGATGGCGATCGTCCGGCAGGGCTGGCGCACCTTGGTGATCCGGATGAGCACCTCCGGGCCGATTCTGTACAGCTGGCCAGGCCGGACGGTACGGTAGTCAAGGTATCGGGTGGTCAGGTTCTCGCCCAGTGCGCCCGGAAAGAGCGGGAATCCTTCGCGCCTGAGATCCTCGATATGCTCAAGGGAAAAGAGACAGAGCGCCTGGTCGGCGAGGCCGTGGTGTTTCTTGTCGTTCCAGTCATCGCCCAGAATCCTCTCCCGGGTGACGACACCTTGGCTGATCGGCCGTTTCGGCACGCCTCCCTGGGACACGTTGATCTGGACAATCTGCGGTGTTGTCATGCGGATCGGTCGTGGCGGATCAGAACTGGCTGATGTCGCGCCCGAAGAGTTTTGCCTTGATCCAGTCAAAGAGCACCTGGACTTTATTCTTCATGCTGACCAGTCGTGTGAGGTAGGCCGAGCGCCAGAAGAGCCAGGTTGTCCACCCTTTCCCTTTGTAGCCTTCCAGGTCAGCCAGCGCGCGCTTCCCCCCGAGGTAGGCGAGCATGCCCAGGTAGCGATACTCGAACGGCCTCACCGGCTCCTTGCGCGCGATGGCCCGGAGGATTCGCGCGAGGTGTTTTCCCTGCTGCTGGGCGGCCTGTGCCGTTGCCGGGAGCGGTGTTTCCTCGATGACGCTGCAGTCGCCGATCGCATAGACCCCCTCGGTGTCGCGGACGCGGAAAGTTCTGTCTACGATGATCCGCTCCGTGCGATCTTTGGGGAGACCGATGCGCCGGGCAAATTCCGTCGGGCCGTTTCCCGTGCTCCAGAGCAGGAGCCCGTAGGCAAGCCGGCGTCCATCGCCGAGTTCCACATGCTCGGCGGTCACGCTCCGGACGGGGGAGTCGGTCAAGATCGTGATCCGCTGTCGCCGGAAGAGCTCGGTGGCGTAGCGCCGTAGTTTTTCGTCGAAGCTCCCCAGAATTTCCTTGAGTGCTTCGACCAGGGTGATGTGTGCCTCCGGGACGAGCTGGGGATAGGGCCTGCACAGGTCATCTGTGAGAAAGTCGCTGAGCTCGCCGGCGAACTCTACACCGGTCGGTCCCCCGCCGCAGATCACAAAATGGAGACGCCGCGAACGCTGCTGGGGCGAGATCCCCGGGAGGTTCGCCTGCTCGAAGCACTGGATGACCCGTTGGCGGAGGACGCGGGCGTCGCTCAGCTCCTTGAGAAATGTCGCGTGCTCGTTGACACCCGGCACGCCGAAGGTATTGCTGACAGCCCCAACCGCCACGACCAGCGTGTCATAGGGGAGGTCAAAGGCCCGGTCGTCATCCACGCCGGCACAGTGCACCAGGCGGGCCGTGGTGTCCAGGTCGAGAGCGCGTGCGTGGTAGAAGGTGATCCCTTCTCGCGCATGGCGGATGGGTTCGATGATACTGCGAAATTCTATCGTGCCGACGGTGGTGCTCGGGAGCAGGGGGGTAAAGAGAAAATGGTTGCGGGGGCTGACGACGGTAATCTGGTAGTCGTCCTTCAGGCTCTTGATGAGATTGAATGCGCCAAAGCCTGTCCCGAGGACTACAAGCCGTGGAGCTGCCGATCTCACCCGTCCCCTCCGGAGAAGCGGCGCTTGGTCTGCTCGGAAAGAACCTCGTTCATCGATCCGGTCCGGTACCCCTGCAGATCGAGCGTTACGTAGGTGAAGCCCAGCTCCTTGAGCCCTGCCACAAGATGCTCGCGCGTTCCAGGTTCGAGCAGGCGCACCATGTCCTCGGCCGGCACCTCAATCCTGGCGGTCCGCTCGTCGTGAAAGCGAACGCGGCATGCGCGGAATCCGGATGCCTGGAGGAGAGCCTCAGCCCTATCGACACGTGCCAGATGTTCGCGGGTGATGGCCGTCCCGTAGGGGAAGCGAGAGGAGAGACAGGCGAAGGCTGGCTTGTCCCAGGTCGGAAGCCCCAGCGTGCGGGAGAGTTCACGAACCTCGGCCTTCGACAGAGCGGCTTCAAGCAGTGGAGAGCGCACCTCCGCCTCCGTGCGGGCCCGCGTGCCGGGGCGGAAGTCTCCCGCGTCGTCGATGATGGAACCGTCGGCGACCCAGCGGAGGTTCTCGGCGCGGGCGACGGCGTGGAGCTTGCCGAAGAGCTCGGTCTTGCAGAAGTAGCAGCGGTCGGCCGGATTCTCGCGGAACTTGACGATGTCGGTCTCCTCGGTCGGGACGACGACCGTCCGGGCGCCAATGGCATTGGCCAGCGTCATCGCCTCCTCAAACTCCCGTGTGGGGTAGGTCTCTGAGCGGCCGATCATCGCAACGGCGCGCTCACCGAGTTCATCGACGGCGACCTTCAGCAGCAGTGTGCTGTCGACCCCTCCGGAATAGCCGATGGCCACGCTCTCCATGGCGCGGAGGATCGCGCGGAGCGTCGCAAGCTTTTGCTGGAGCACCTGGTGGTCGGGGGTCGAGTGCATGAGCATTCAGGGATGGGGTGGAACGCTGCCGCGGGCAGGGCGCGATCTGCGGTGCGCGCGCTCCCCGGGCCGGGCTACGATTGTGGGCCAGCGTGCCCGCCGGCCGGCATGCGCACGTGGGGGAACTCCCGCTTGAATTCGCGCCGCTTTTCGGAGTCCAGCTGGAACGCTCTGTCAAAGGACTCCATCGCTTCCGGTGCGCGTTCCATCATCAGCAGCACTTTGGCCCGGCTGTAGTGGGAATCGGCCGAGTAGGGGTTGGCGGCCAGCGACCGGTCGAAGGCCTTCAGAGCCTGCTTGAGGTAGCCAAGCTCGACGAGCGTCTCCCCGTAGTCAAACCATGCCTCGCTGTTTTTGGGCTCGAGCCGGGTGACCATGCGATAGCTCAGCAGGGACTCGCGGAGCTGCCCCATGTTGTAGAGGAGGTCTGCCTTCGCATACCAGAGCTCAGGATAGTCCTTGCAGAGACCGAGGGCTCGGTTGTAGTCTGCGAGGGCCTCGGGAAACTCCTCCAGGGAATCATGACAGCTACCCCTGCCGAAGTACGATTCGTAGTGTGCGGGATCGTAGCGCAGGGCCTGGGTGAAGCACTGAATCGCCTGTGCGTAGTCGGTCAGCTCCTCGTAGGCGTTCCCCAAATTGTGCCAGGTGGGGACGTCCTTGTCGTCGTAGCGAAGGGTTTCACGATAGCAGGCGATGGCGTCATGGAGGCGGCCCAGGTTGGCCAGGGCATTACCCATGTTGTACCAAGCTGCCGGGAAGCTCTCATGCAGAGCCAGCGCGGTCTGATAGCTTTCGATGGCCCGGTTGTAGTGCCCGATGCGGTTGAGGACGATGCCCCGGTTGTACCAGGCGTTGTAGTTGTTCGGATCCAGGGAGAGGTGCTCTTCGTAGCAACGGAGGGACTCCTCGGGCCGTTCCAGGTAGTCGTAGCAGTACCCCAGCTCGTACCAGGCTTCCCGGTGGTCCGGCGCGGCCTGAAGCACAGAGCGGAAGAGTTCGGCGGCCTCGTCGTAGCGAGCCCCCTTTTCCAGGCTGATCCCTTTGTTGAAGAGTGCCTCCTCGTTGGCAGGATCGACCTCCAGGGCACGGTCGAACATCGCAAGGGCTTCTTCCAGGCGGCCCATGTCGTCCAGCGTTATGCCAGCGTTGACCAGAAGCTCCGGATCGACCGGATTCAGGTTCAACGCCCTCTCGTAGCACCCCAGAGCCTCGTCGTAGCGGAAGAGATTGCTCAGGATTTGTCCCTTCCGGTGCCAGTATTCGGCACTGTAGGGGACAAAGGTAAGGAGCTGGGTGACGTAGGTCAGCGCCTCTTCGTAGAGCTCACGGTCGAAGTAGTGGTTGACGAGCTCTTCGAGCGCCTCGATGCTCGTCACGTTGGAGGAGCTATCCCCGAGGCGATCCTTGATCTTCTTGAGCTCATCGTCGAGACGATCGCGCTCTTCGTCGTCGTTTTCTTCGTTCTGGTAGCCGAAATCCAACGTTCCCATGCGCGCGTGCTTCTGCCTCCTGAGGGAAGTAAGGGAAAAACGACGGGGAAGTCAAGATAAGGCCGGAATCGCCCGTTTCTTTGCTTTTCAAGGCCCAAAGGACTATATTGATCTCTTCGATGATCGACGAAAATATTGCGGATATCCGCGAACGCATCGCGAAGCGGTGCCAGGTGCTGGGGAGAGATCCTGCCGGTGTGCGGATCGTCGCGGTGTCCAAGACCTTTCCGGTGGAGTCGATCCGCGGGGCGGTCGCTGCGGGTGTCCTGGACATCGGGGAGAATTACGTGCAGGAGCTCCTGGCGAAGCGGCGCGAGCTGGAAGGCGAACCGATCCGCTGGCACATGGTTGGTCACCTGCAGACCAACAAGGTGCGCCACCTTGTCCCCTGGGTCTCGCTCGTCCACGCCGTTGACTCACCGCATCTGGCGGCCGAGCTCGACCGCCGGGCGGCGTCGGCCGGGACGGTGACCGACGTGTTGATCGAGGTCAACACGACCGGTGAGGAGAGTAAGTTCGGGGTTGAGCCGGATCATGTGGTCGAGCGTGTTGGGCAGATGGGCCAGTTCGGTCATCTCCGGATTGCCGGCCTGATGACCATGGGGCCCTTTCTGCCGGACCCCGAGGGGTCGCGGCCGATGTTCCGTCGGCTGAGGGAGCTCCGGGAGGAGCTGCGCCGGATGCGCCAGGGAAATCTTGACCCGGTGCATCTCTCGATGGGGATGACAGGGGATTTTGAGGTTGCACTGGAG
>Ga0209536_100012754_pt1 | contig 12188 bp, 9 predicted proteins | sample DeeMarSeWOR28_12_FD_187461 | JGI IMG/M metagenome (GOLD analysis project Ga0209536, IMG submission 187461) | Marine sediment microbial communities from White Oak River estuary, North Carolina - WOR-2-8_12 (SPAdes) (version 2) | ecosystem: Environmental > Aquatic > Marine > Intertidal zone >...
GGATGAAATTAGAAACAGGTTTTTTTGTGTTATTATTCTCTTGTCGTTTATTCATTGTATAATTTACTATTATTTTAATCTACTAAGTGCAGTATTAATCCGGTTGATTACCTCATTTTTTCCAAGTATGCCAAGAATATCGAAAACTCCCGGACCTTCACCGACACCGGATACAGCAATTCTTAAAGGATGGATAAGTTTTCCCTTACTAACATTTAATTCTTCAGCGGTTTTTGCCAGCGATATTTCAAAATCCACAATGGTTGGGTTATTGAGTCTTTCAAATTCATCTCTCAATTTTTTTAAAAGTTTGTTTGAATCTTCGTTCCATCTTTTTTTAAGATTTTTTTCTTCATATTCTTTTGGCACTTCGAAGAAGTACAGACTTTTTGTTAAATACTCTTTTACGAAAGAAACTCTTTCCTTCATTGCCGAAATAATTTTTAACAAATATTCATCGCTGTAGTTGCCATTATTGTAATCTGAATTCAAAACTTCTTCTCGTAACATTTTTAATATTTCATCATCATTTTTTCTTCGTAAATGCTCAAAGTTTAACCAGTTCAGCTTTTCAAGATTAAACACAGCTCCAGCTTTATGCACGCGGTCGAGTGAAAATTTTTCTACCAATTCATTCATCTCATAAAACTCTTTATCGTCTCCGTAATTCCAACCAAGAAGCGCCACAAAATTTATTAATGCTTCACTTAAAAATCCTTTGGTTCTGTAATCTTCTACCGCAACATCCCCTTGTCTTTTACTTAATTTTGATTTATCCGGATTAAGCAGGAGAGGGAGGTGAGCAAATTTGGGTTTTTTCCAATCAGAGTAATCGTAAAGCAGAATATGTTTTGGCGTCGATGGTAGCCATTCTTCACCCCTAATAACGTGTGAAATTTTCATTAGATAATCATCAACAACATTTGCAAGATGATAAGTTGGATAACCGTCGCTTTTAATTAATACCTGGTCATCAATTGTATTAGTATCAAATTCAATTTTGCCTCTGATCTCGTCTTCAAAAGTGACTGTTTTGTTTGCTTCAACATTTAATCTGATGACAAAAGGAATATTTGAATCTATATTTTTTCCTATTTCATCTTTCCCAAGCGTAAGACAGTGTTTATCATATTTTAACTGCGGAAGTTTTTGCTGCTTTTGTTCATCACGCAGTTTTTCCAACCGTTCCGGTGTGCAGAAACAGTAATAGGCTTTTCCTGAGGAAATTAATTTATTACAGTGCTCCGTATAAATATTTAATCTTTCTGATTGAAAATATGGACCAAACTCACCACCAATTCCGGGTCCTTCATCAAAAGTAATTCCTGACCAATTAAGAGTTTCAATTAAATTATCTACAGCACCTTCAACAAATCTTTTTCTATCTGTATCTTCAATCCGAAGAACAATTTTTCCGTTTAATTTTTTTGCATAAAGATAATTATAAAGCGCAGTACGTAAACCGCCAACATGCAGGTAACCTGTCGGGCTCGGTGCAAATCTTACTCTAACAGAATTTTCTTTCATCATAAAAAAATAATTGATTGAAACCTGATTTTAAAGATAACAAAGGGAGAATTAAAAACACCAGAGAGATGATTAGATCAAGAACGATTTATTGTTTTACAGGCACTTTGGTTTCGGTATAGTACTTAACTTTTTGTATAAATTCTGAGCTGTCAATTGGTTTTGGAATATAATCTGTGGCACCTGCATCAAGACACTTTTCTCTATCGCCTTTCATAGCAAACGCAGTAAGTGCAATAATAGGAATATCTTTGTATTCCTCTAGTTCTCTTATTTTTCTTGTGGCTTCAAATCCATTCATTACAGGCATTTGCATATCCATTAAGACCAAATCGTAATGCTGTTCTTGGACTGCATCTAGCGCTTCCTGTCCGTTTTCTACAACAACTATGGATTCGAAATCATTTTTCTTTAAAAGTCGTGTAACAATTATTTGAGAATGTTTGTAATCTTCAACCAAAAGTATTTTTGTCGTATCTTTTTTATCTTTAATTTCTTCGGGATTAGATGGTTCTTCGTACCTGTTTATCATTTCGGTAATTGAGCTTTTCAAATCTTCAATGTTAGTGCTGCTTTTATGCAGCAGATTTTCAAACAGACCATCAATCCGTTTAATATCCTCTTCATAGCTTTCCTTACCTGTATAAATTATAATCGGAAGATTTTTAAACTGTTCTTTGGATTTAATCATTTCAATTAATTCAACACCACTTACTTCTGGCATGTCAAGATCAATTATAGCGAGATCAAGATCAAGATTATTAATTACTTCCATCACTTTTGTTGAATCGGATTGTGCCACAGGTTTGAAACCCGCCTGTTCCACTGCTTCTTTCATTAAAGTAAGTGTGGGAACATCATCATCCACAACTAAAATATTGGAATCTTTACGCAGTTTGTAGTGGGTTAATACCTCAACTAAATATTTATAATTAATTGGCTTTATAAAGTATTCAACCGCTCCCATCAAAAAAGCTTTCTGCTGCTCTGCTTCAACAGAACAAATGATAACCGGAGTTCTTTTAGTATTTTTTCGTTCTCTTAATCTTTGCAGCAGTTCAAGACCACTTGAATCAGGCAAAACAATATCCATTAAAATTGCAAGATACTGTCCCTCATCAACAATTTTAAGTGTCTGTTCTGCAGAATTAACGACAACCGGTTCATAACCCCACTTGTTTAAATAATTAGCTAAAAGTTTTGAAGTTGCAAAATCGTCTTCGATAACAAGCACTTTACTGTTTTGCCCCGGTTTTGGCAAAACGCTTATCTGTTTCTCTATTTCTAAGATTTCTTCAACAGGAATTGTTATATTAAATGTAGTTCCTTTACCGATTGAACTTGTTATATCCAGCTCACCGTTTAAAAAATCTACATATCTCTTTACAAGCGTTAATCCCAGCCCTGTAGTACTGCCATTGTTGGATGAGTATAAATCATAAATACCAAAAGGATGGAATATATCTTTAATTTTTTCTGAAGGTATTCCAGTTCCGGTATCCGATATTCTGAATTGCAACTGGTTTTTTTCAGAAGAAGAAACCGAGATATTTATCTTGCCTTGTTCTGTAAGCCTGAGTGAACTTGTTAATAGATTTAAAAGTATATATCGGACTTTTTGTGAATTCAGACTAACATTTTCAGGAAGGTTATCATCGATATTTGTTAAAACCTCAACTCTATCTCTGTTTACTTTTTCTTCAATTATTTTTACAATTTCAGTAATAAATTGTCTGAGATTCACCGTAGAAAACGAACCAATGGTTTTATCTGTTTCTAATTTTGCTAGATCAATCAGATCATTTAACAGTGAAAGAAGATCATAAGCATTTTCTTTAAGAGTGTTCAGGTAATCTGCCTGTGAATTGGATAATTTTTCTTCCCCTAAAAGAGAAGCAAAACCCATGATGCTGTTTGTTGGTGTTCTTAGTTCAGGTCCGATTGAAGAGACTATTTCACTGACAGAACTGCTTAGACTCCCTTTTTTACCCATCCAAAGCCGTAGAAGATTTCGTATCGCATCACCAATAATTAAAATACTGTCTAAATCACTCTTGGTAAATTCACTTTTTTTACCGATTTTCAGTAATACCCGTTCTTTATCTGTAACACTTATATGCAGACATCCTTCTTTCAGCAAAACATCTGAAGCTTTAAAATCACAGGATGGATTTATATCAAATTTAGTTTCTGCTGAATAAAAATTTACAGAATTACAATTAGGACAGTCTATTTTCGATTTTTGATTGTAAGATATCTTTGCTTTGCTAGATTTACCTAAAAACTCAAAACCATTTTCTTTAACTTTAACGAGAACCGTCGCTTCAAATTCATATTCTTCACTAACAAATTCGCACAAACTGTTGGGGAAATCTTGAGAGGAGGAAAGTGCAAATTGCACTAAATTATTATACTTTGATATAAATTCTATTTTTGAACTTTGCATCTTTTAGTTGTTTATTCTTCCTGTGTAAAAGTATTGAGCATACTGCTTAAAAAATGTATCGAAAAGATAATGAAAATTTGCAATTATCAATTTACCAATCAATAGATAATACAAATTTAATGCTAAATCCCGGTTCAAATAATTGTTTGATATTAACTGCTTTATTGCAAATTTCAACAGGTTTTTTGTCATTATAGGAAATTTTTTCCTTCGTTTGATGTAATTGAGGATTATCAAATATTCAAATCTAACTGTAAACCCACAATGTTGGAAACGTTTAATGGTATTTCATTAAAACCGGAGCCGATTGATTCCTCTCCCGGCTTGTATGTTTCTGAATACTTCAAGGACAAAGCCATAAAATTGAAAAGCTTATATCTTAACAGCACATACCACCTTATTCCTTCTCCAAATAACGGAATATTAGTAAGTACACCCGTTAGATTATTTTCGTATTCGTAAATAGCCGAGTTAAACGAATCTGTTTTAAAGAAAATAATTCTGCCGTATAAGTTTAATGAATTATTAGGTGAAACTCTGATATCCTGGAATATTAAATATCCATTTTCACTACTGTTAATCGATTTTATTTTGAAAGAATTATACTCGAATCTGCCCCTTAATCTTATTTTATTTGAAAGCGAATATATTAATTCCAACCGCATTACCTGCCTTAATCTTTTTACTAATTGTTTAGTATTTTCCAGAAGTTCAGGTACATCCTTCTTTTCATATTTGTATCTTATTCTCGTTTCCAGCTTTTTAATTGGTTTGTTAATATAATCGAGAAGAAATTCATCGCCGCTTGCGGGCTGAGGATTTAAAAAGGTTGAATATGGAAATTTGAACTGATCGTAATAGAAATTAATTAAGCCAATTTTTGTTCTCCACCTAAGACCTGTATAAATTCCAAACTCATTAGTTGTTGCTCCCGAGCGTTCTCCAAATGCATAACCATGAAAACTGAAAAAATTTCTGGGATAATTTCTGACAGAGGCTATAAAAGTAAAATTGCTGCTTACTGCTAGTTGAAGAATATTGATTGAAGCTACTGAAATGCCGTTATAAGAAAACTCACCTGAAAAATTGAATTTATCGAGATATAAATTGTATGCGAAGGCAGTGTATTTAAACTCACTTCCTGTAATATCAAATATTGAAGATGGTTCGAATTTGTTGCTGTAACTTGATTGGTAATGCAGAACTCCAAGCGACAAAAACTTTTCTGATACATAATCAATTCTTCCTCCCCACATTTTTTCCGTTGCCGATTTTCTTTTTCTTATTTCTGATTCTGTTCTGTGAAGTCCATCTATTGGAGTCGATAAAATACTTCCTGTAACGGTATCAATATTTGCATCAAATGAGTTATTGGAGTAGAAAGCTGAAAAATAAAATTTATCAATTTTTATCGCAGCGGCAGCACCTCGAAAAAAATTATTTTCTGCAGAACTTGTAAATGGTTTTATCAGATGATCTGTTCGCTTTACGGGGTAAACAGCATCAGGACCTTTTGAAAATGCATACGGACTCCAGAATGTTAAACCCTGGCCAAATTCTAAAAGATAATCCATTATAACTGCTTTGTGAATAGTTCCTAAATCATTAACTGCAAAATGATACGTTGAAAATTCATCCAGTCTCAGTTCACCGGGATCCTTCTGAGCTAAATAACCAAATTGAAATTGCTTGTTATACCTTAGCAGTAAACGATTATAAATATTCGGCTTCGTCCCGTTGAACCTTTTTTCCAGAAAACCCCTGCTTGGCTGCAAAGCATTTATCATGCGGCTTCTGAACAAAATTTTTGATCGCGCCGTAAAATTTTCTAATACGCTCTTTTCTTTTTCACCGATAATTTGATCTTCCGGTTTTGTTACAAACAAAAATGGCATAATATTTTTTATTCTGCTTTTATCAAGACTTTGAACGGCATTAAGCTCATTCACTGAAAAGAAATTACCGTATCTTTTCCTATGGTCCAGAATTAATTTTGCCGAATTAATATCCATTCCGGGAATTAACTGCAACTCATTTACTTTTGCAGTATTCAGGTTCAGGGGATTTTGCAATAGCTGCTCAATGCTTTCATAAAGATCCGAATCATCGATTTCACCAATTGGTTCCTGTAAAATGTCCTCTAGTACTTCTTCTGTCTGAAGATAGGTTGAATCTGTTTGAGCAAAGCTTATTTCTAGAAGAAAAATAAGAGCGAATAAAAATTGAAAGGTTATTTTTAAGAATTGTCGATAACTCACAATTGAGCAAGATTTATTTTAAATTAAGATTTTTTTTAACAGCTTCCGTGCGTGAGCCATCTTTTCCAAAACTTAATATTATTCCCGCTTGATGAGTTAATCCTAAATCCGGATGAGTAAAAAGCGAGTAATCTAAACTGAAAATTGAATAATTAATCCCTATTCCTGTGGTAAAACGTGAAGGCTCATTTGAAGCTCCCATGCGAAGAGATAAGTACTCGATTATATCGTATTCAATTCCAAACTGAACTGATGGATTATACCGGATATCTTTCTCAAGTGAAAAGTTTAATGAGACGTTGTTAAGTAAATTATAGCTGAAACCGGTTGTGAGTATCATGGGTATTTGATCATCATCATTTCCTATGGATGCCCGATTAATATTGCTGATATGAAATCCCCATCTGAAATTATCCAAAATGTAAGCCAAAACACCGGCATTAATGTAAAAAGCACCGGTACTACCGTAATTTTTAATTGAAACAGAATGATAATTAACTGATAACCCGAAGAAAAATGAATTGCCGTAATTGTAAGAATAACCCAGAATCACCTTAGATTCTCTGTACAAATCGAAACCGTAAGTAGATCCTCCTATAGCCATCGAACCAAAGTTAAATGGTTCAATGTATGCAACATATCCATTTGCTAGTTCCGTAAGCCCGAAAGGTGCCGGAGAATAATAAATTCCAACTTCACGCCAATTTATCTGTGACAGCCCTGCAGGATTATTGAAAAGAGTAAAAACATCATTTGCAAGCGCAACGTCTGAATTAGCAAGTGAGATCTGCCTTGCACCTGGATTATATTGTGCAATTGCAGCAAAACTGAAACAAATTAGGAGTACTGAGAGTAAAAACCGCTGCATATCATACAATAATAAGTTTATTGAGTCAGTAAATCTAAATTCATATATTAAATCAACAAAAAATATTTAGAAATCCAAAATGAAAAAAATATTTTTATTCTTGTTTATTTTAACAACGACTGCTTTGGCACAGGAACTAAATTGCCGTGTAGATGTAAACTTCGAAAACGTCTCCGTTAGAAACAGAGAGTTGCTTGCTGATTTTGCTACCGTAATCGAAAGCTACATGAACACAAACAAGTTTACAGATGATAGCTGGGATGCTAAAATTGATTGTGCATTAAGCATCTTTTTTTTATCTGCAAGCAGCGATTTTGATTACTCAGCTCAGATAGTAGTCGTGAGTCAAAGACCTGTTTATCAATCAACTAATAACTCCCAGGTGCTTAAAATAAATGATGGTCAATGGCAGTTTAGATATGAAAGAGGACAGGCATTATATGCCGGACAAAGCACATTCGATCCGTTAACTAGTTTACTTGATTATTACGCACAAATGATTATTGGTTTCGATTATGATACCTGGGAAGAGTTCGGTGGAACAAAATATTTTCAGCGAGCGCAGGATATTGTAAATCTCGGCTCAACCAGCGGTGCAAGTTTTGGTTGGCAATCCAGCAGCTCGCCTTACAACAGATGGGGATTAGTGAATGATATATTATCTGAAAAATATGCAGATTTTAGAAGCTCTATCTTTGATTATCACTATGGAATTGACATCTTTGAACAGGATAAACAGTTGGGGCAAGAAAAAATAGCTGTACTTGTAAATACATTATATAATATGTATGAGAAAACCGGCGGAATTAATAGTGTATTTGTTCGTACTTTTTTTGATGCAAAAAATGGTGAGATAATTGATTATTTAAGAGGTTATCCTGATCCAACAATTTTTTCCAAGCTTAAGAAAATAGATCCGCCTCACAGTGCCGGTTATGATGCTGCAATGCCGTAAACGAAGTTTAATAAAATTTTTTCTTTACAGCTGAATTATACTTCGCAGTCCCAGATCCGGTATCGTTTATATCTTTCCGCGTTCATTAATTCGAGCCCTCTGTTCATCATATCATTATCTTCAAGCACCCAGCTTGCTTCTCCCCTTAGAACATTTAAAGCAATTCCCCTGTGCAATATTTCCCAGTAAAAAACTGTATCCAGACCTCTTTTCTGATATTCAGGAATTATTCCGAGCGTTAAAATTCTAAGCCAGTTTATTTTTTTCTTGTTAGTGAACAGCTTGATGAAATTGAATGGAAAAAGTTTTCCGTTCATATTTTTAAATATTTGATTATAATCCATCATTACAAGTGCAGCGCCGACTAAATTGCCGTCTATTTCTCCAAACAAAACGAGTGAAGGCTCAGCTAAGGGTTTCATTTCTTTAGCCATCGAATCAATTTGTTCTTCAGTCATAGGCACAAAGCCCCAATTTGGTGCCCAGGCTTTATTATAAACGTACTTGAATTTTTCCAGATCTTTCTGAAAATTCTTCATTTCTAGCTGGCTTATTTTCAGGTTATATCTTTTCTTTACTAACTCCTGCCCCCGTTTTAGTTTCTCTGAGGCTAATATTTTTTCAGAAATAATTTTCCATGCAAATAGATCCTTTGCTTTTTTTAAACCATGCCCTTCACAAAGCTGAATATAATATTCGGGATTATACGGCATAAGCAATCTTGGTGAGTCATCAAATCCCTCTACAAGCATTCCATAAATATCATTGCTCGATGGATTTGCAGGACCTTTAATGGATTTTAATTTTTTTTCTTTGCTCCAGTTTTTTGCAGTGTTAAAAAGTGCATCAGCAACAGCCTGATCATTTATACACTCAAAAAAACCAAAGTGTCCCGATTCATCATTGTGATATTTAAGATGAGTATCATTTTTTATGGCAGCAATTCTTCCGGCAATTTTTTCGTTCTTGTAGGCTAAAAAATAATCAGCTTCGGCATTTTTAAAGAATGGATTTTTATTTTTATTCAGAAGTTTCTTTTGTTCCATTATAAGTGGTGGTACCCAATGTTGATCATCCTTATAAATTTGCCAGGGAAATCTGATGAATTGATTCAATTCGCTTTTAGTCGTTACTTTTTTTACCTTTATTGCACTCATAAAGTCTCCTTCTCTATAAAAAAAGCATACCCTTTTTAGAGGTATGCTTCTCAATAACAGTAAGTTTTTTCTAGATTAATCCCAACATTTTACCAGCTTTTTCAAAAACATAAATAATCTCATCTAGGTGTTCTTTTTTATGTGTTGCCATGTAACTAGTTCTCATCATTTGTCTGCCTTCTGGTACTCCTGGTGGAACGAACACATTTACAAAAACACCGCTATCGTATAATATTCGCCACATCTTGAGTGCGATATCATCATTTCCAACAATAACAGGAACGATAGCAGTTCTACCATCATTAACCTTAAATCCTTTTTCTTTAAGACCTTTTCTCATATAATTTGCGTTATCAACTAGATTCTTAACTCGCTCCGGTTCTTTTTCCAAAATATCGAGTGCAGCTAATGCTGCCGCAACTGAAGAGGGAGTAGGTGATGCACTGAATATTAAAGCAAGTGAAAAATGTTTTACGTAATTAATAACTCGTTCGGGTCCTGCAACAAATCCACCAAGTGATGCAAATGTTTTACTGAATGTACCCATTGTTAAATCAATTTCTTTTTCCAAATTGAATTCGCTTGCAGTTCCTCTTCCACCTTTACCTATTACTCCAACTGAATGAGCATCGTCAATCATTATTCTAGCTTTATATTTTTTTGCTATTTCATTTAATCTTGGAAGATCAACAATCTCACCACCAGTGCTAAAAACACCATCGCTTACAACCAATTTTGGAGCGTCTGCTGGTAACTTTTCAATTACTCGCTGTAAATCATCCATATCATTATGCTTATAACGGACAAAATTTCCCAATGCACCTTTTGCCATTAGGTTTCCTGCAATAATGCAAGCATGATTGTCTTTATCTGAAATAATATATTCATTTCTCCCGACAAGTGTAGGAATAACACCTTGAGCTGTTTGGTAACCAGTACTAAATAATAATACGCTTTCGGAATTAAAAAACTTTGCGAGTCTTGTTTCTAACTCAATATGTAAATCGAGAGTGCCGGTTAAATAACGTGAGCCAGAACATCCTGTACCATATTTTTCAACTGCTTTTACAGCAGCTTCAACGACTTTTGGATGAGCAGTTAATCCAAGGTAGTTATTTGATCCGGCCATTATTACTTTTTTTCCTTCAATCTGAACAACAGGACCTTCATTTTCCTCTATAGCACGAAAATAAGGATATACCCCTAATGCTTTAACTTCATCTGCTCGCTTGAAGTCAAAGCACTTGTTAAAAAGATCCAACTATACCTCCAAGGTTAAATATGGAATGATATTATTAACAAAAAGTTTAAGTTTTTTGTTAATTTTGGACTAAAATCTATTACTTAAATGAGAAAAATGCAAATATATAATCATTATGGAAAATAAAGAAGTAGCACTCGTAACAGGAGCCAATGGTTTCGTTGGTAGTCATCTTGTTGATTATCTGTTGAGTAAGAATTTTAAGGTGAGATGTCTTGTCAGAAAATCAAGCAATTTAAGATGGCTTGAAGGAAAAAATGTAGAAATATTCAAATGTGGATTGTTCGACAGAAGTGGAATTAAAACTGCGATGGAAGATGTAAATTATGTTTTTCATGTCGCTGGTGTAGTCAAAGCAAAAAATAGGGAAGGATACTTTAAAGGAAATGTTGATGCGACCAGAATTCTGCTTGAAACGGCTGAAGAGAATAAGCAAAATATTAAAAGGTTCGTTGTTATTAGCAGCCAGACTGTAACAGGTCCTTCGTACGATGGTAAACCGGTAAATGAAAACACAGAATGCAAGCCGTTGACTACCTATGCAAAGAGTAAATTTGAGCAGGAGAAGCTTGTGCTTGGCTATAAGGATAAAATTCCTGTTACTATTTGCAGAGCCCCGGCTATTTACGGGGAAAGAGATACCGAAATTTTTATTTACTTTCAAACATTCAGCAAAGGTTTGACAAGTTTAATTGGATTTGATAAGAAAATCTTAAGCTTACTGCATGTTGCGGATTTAGCGGCAGGACTTTTTTTAGCTGCAACTTCAGAAAAATCAGTTGGAGAAATTTATTTTATAAGTTCTGAGAAATTTTATACCTGGGATGAAGTCGGTGCTATTACTTCAAAAGAATTAAATAAAAAAGCATTAAAAATCAGAATACCGCACTTGGTAGTTTATACTGTTGCAGCAATCGCACAGTTCTTTGCAATGTTCAGCTCTAAACCTGCAACATTAAATATTGAAAAAGCAAAAGATTTAACTCAACACGCATGGATTTGTGATACTTCCAAGGCAATGAATGACTTTGGTTATCGCCAGAATGTTTCAATTGAAGAGGGAATTAAAAGGACTTGTGAGTGGTATAAAAAAATGAAATGGATTTAATTGTTATTTGCTCCCTCGTTTATCCAGGTTTTTATTCCATTAATATGATTCTGGGTAAGTGGTCCATACGGTGGCATGGGCTGAACGCCGGGTAAGCCTTCAATTGTCCAGACTAAAACACTGTTATCTGCTTCTCCACGGAATAAAATTCTAGGATCAGCTATTACATTTGTGTAAGATGAAAGATTAACGCTGCCTTCTTTTCTTTGATCATTATGACATCCCACACATTTCACCTCAAACACCGGAGCAATATGCTGAGCGTAGCTTACATTGGAATCTGGCATTACAAGCTTGTCTATATCTTCCGAAGTGATTGTATCATCACAAGAAATAAGCAATAAAATTGCAAACAGCAAAAAATATTTAATTATCTTTTTCATATTATAATTTTTTATGCTTTAAAGATTATGTTTTGTAACAGATAATCCAATACAATTCTTAAGATCCTTTAATATTAAATTTGAGAGTTTTTCTACTCCATTTAAATTGACAATCGAAAAAAAGATAGCTACTTTTACCTCATAAAATTACTTAAATGGGGCTATAGCTCAGCTGGGAGAGCGTTTGACTGGCAGTCAAAAGGTCACCGGTTCGATCCCGGTTAG